>Ga0233425_10002880_pt1 | contig 32600 bp, 33 predicted proteins | sample Watercolumn_Towu_2_FD_181712 | JGI IMG/M metagenome (GOLD analysis project Ga0233425, IMG submission 181712) | Freshwater microbial communities from Lake Towuti, South Sulawesi, Indonesia - Watercolumn_Towuti2014_140_MG | ecosystem: Environmental > Aquatic > Freshwater > Lake | place... | reverse complement strand
GGGGTGCAGGAGGTGCGGTAGATGCACTTATATCAGGATTACAATGGGCTGCACTTGCATATATAGCGGGTTATATGATAGGAAGTTTGGCTGGATGGGATAAAGATAAAACACAGGCATTTTCAACTGCATTAGCTGCTGGTTCATTTCTCGGAAAATGGGTATATGTTCAAAAAACTCTTTTTGGATTAGGAAAAACTAGTATTTTTACAGGGGAATGGATTTATTCTGGACTGCTTGGTCTTAGTGTAGCATATTTGGTATATTCATATATGATGAAAGAAACAGAACAGCAGGTTGTTGAGTTCCAGTGCCTGCCGTGGCAGGCACCTCGAGGAGGAGAAGATTGCGAGAAATGCAACAAAGACAAGCTGAATCCGTGCAGTGAATATAGATGCAAGTCCCTTGGACAGCTTTGCGAACTGGAAAATAAAGGAACAGACAAAGAAATGTGCATTGCTGTTGATTTAAGAGAAACAGATCCGCCTGTAATAAAACCAAATGAAGCTCAATTAACTCAAGGATATAGATATACAAATGTAAAGACAAGCCCGCCCTCGCCTGGATTTGAGATAAAACCAAATTCAGGAGAATGTATAAAAGCATTCACTCCAATTAAATTTGGAATATCAACATATCATCCAAATGGAGAAACAACTCCTTCAAGATGCAAGATAGATATTAAGCACACAAAAAGCTTTGATGAAATGGCTTACTGGATGGGGGGGAGTAATTTATATGATTTTAATCATACTGACTTCTTTTCATTGCCTGGACCAAAAGCTCTTGCAAATTCATCTTTGATATTGGAAAATGGAAAGACAATGACTTTCTATATAAGATGTGAAGGAAAAAATGACAAGCCGAATGTAAATCCTGCTGAATATATGCTGAAATTCTGCATTGACCCAAGCCCAGATGGAACTGCACCAGAAATAAAAGCAACATCTCTTCTTACTGACTCATGTATTCCTGAAAATAAAAATAATGCAATTGTTGAATTTTATACAAATGAGCCTGCTGAATGCAGATGGAGCTATCAACAATCAAGAAGTTTTGATGAAATGGAAAACACGATGATATGTCCAACAAGAGTCCAGCAGATAAACGATTTAATGTTATATACCTGTGTGGCTAATTTGACAGGAGTTAAAAGAAGCAATACTGAATTTTTTATTAAATGCAGAGACCAGCCTGAATTAAAAGGCAAAAATGACAGCCAAAGAAATACAATGCAGTCACCTTATAAATTTGTTTTGAAAAACAGCGAGGGATTAAAGATAACAAAGATGGGTCCAAATGGAACTGTTTATTGGGGTGCAAGCCCTGCTTTTATAAATCTATATGCAGAAACTTCGGGAGGATGCAATGATGGAAAAGCAAGATGCTATTTCTCACAGACAAATAATAATGATTATATTGAATTTTTTGAGACAAATACAGCAGATGGAATAAACCAACAGCCAATTTATGCTACTTCTGGTACACAATTATATTATATAAAATGTGTTGATGGCGGCGGGAATGTTGCACTTAATACTACCTCTGTAAATGTTGAAATTTTAACAGGCGGACCTGTTGTAGCAAGAGCATATGTTACTGATTCAAGCAAATTAAAGATTTCAACATTAAGAAAATCAGAATGTTCATATAGCTTCGATAATTGCGATTTTTCATTCAGCCAGGGATTTGCTATGCTTGGAGGAAATGAAACAGTTCATTATGCTGATTTAAAAATGGACAAGACATATTATATAAGATGCAGAGATGAATTTGCAATGGATAGTTCTGGATGCTCTATAATTCTTAAGCCCCAGCAGTTGATGCAATCTGTTTCAGAATAAGATTAGAAAAAAGAAAAAATTTGGTGATTAGTGTAAATTCGGACCAATTTGCCCGTCAATCCTAATCCCCCAACCCAATAACTAAACCATTACTTAACCCTGCTTTCAGCAGTTTACTTTCTCTACCGAGAATAGATTATATTAATTTAATATTTGTTAATTGAAATCTGCTTTTTCTTAAAAAATTTTACTCTTTGTTTTAAAAGATAGTAATAAAAATTAGCAGAGGGATATTTAATTAAACTATACATGTTCGGAATCTTAAAGTTATATCTGTATTTCTGGAATTTACTTTTTCTTCTGCTTTAAGCACCTTGCTTGTTGAACAATCACCATACTCAAACGGAGAAATTACATCTTTATTGCCTGTACTTGAATTATAAAAAATATCCAGCCTATAGCCAGAAATATCATTTCTTGTTTTGATAAAATCCTGCAGAATCCTATTTAATGTTTCATTTAAATAACTGCATGAATCTTTTTTAATGTTCTCGCATGTTTCTCCTGTAAAACAACCGCTAACAAGGTCTGCAAGACTGGAATATTGAGGAACAATAACTGGTGCGCAGTCTGTTGTGTAGGTAAGAGAAGAGGATAAAAAGTTATAAAGGTCTTCACTTGGAGTTTCTGCTGATTCTTTTTTAATGTTTATAAGGAATAATATCAATCCCCCGATTATAACTAAAACAACAATTAAAACAAACCCCACCATTTCCTGCTGTGCTTTTTTTCTATTTTTCATTTTTTAATTCCTACAATTACATTTCCCAGCCTGCATTTATCATAAGATATTGAATTTTCAGAGCTTTTTGTGCAAAAACATGCATATGTTTCATATTCTTCAACCTTGTCTTGATGTGAATTAAAGATTTCATAATAATTGCAATTCTCTCCAGGACAAGGTATCTTTTTATCTCCAAATGCTTTTAAAACTTTGATTGAAGCTACTGGAAAAAGAGCTGAAAGGTTTGAACTTTTAGAAGCAACAATATTTATTTTATCCCAATCAAGACATATGCTTTTTGCTCTTGCATCTTTGCTTGCATAGCTAAATTCCGGCATGTTTCTCATTACTTTAAGAAAAGATACTGCCTGCTCTTTCTGCATTTCTTTAAAGTTTGACTGAACACCCTTATATTGATAACCTAAGAAAAACAAGCCAACAAGTATAAAGAAGAATACTAAAGCAATAATCATAAGTGCCATCTGCTGTATCCTAAACTGAGCTTTTTTTACCATATATCACATGCCTCTGCATTATTTTTTTCAGAAAGTTCCTGGGCAAGCATATTTATAGAGATTAATACAGAATCAAATCTTTCTAATCTGGAAGCACTTTCAAGAGTTTTAACAAATGACAATAATTGGGGTTTTAAATTTTCAAAACAGCTTCTTGAAGCCATTGAATTTCCTTTTTCAATATAAAGTTCTGAAAGACTGGAAGCTCTATAAAATAATCTTTTAACATTGCAGTTATATAAATCCTGATTTGATATTATGGCTGCATAAACAAGATTTTCTATAAAGTATAATCTTTTTCCTGCTTTTTCAACATAACCATATTCAAAATTACTTTCACAGTTATCACATAACCCATATACAGTTATATTGCAATTTTTATAAATTGTTTTGCTTTTTGATGATTTAAAACATACCCTGATGCTGTTATTTCCGCAGTTTTCATTATTTACCTTAAAATTTTCTATTTTAAGGCCTTTTATTAAAGTTTCTATCTCTTCCGGAGGATTAACATAACAATATTTTTCAGAAGTCATAAGAAGCAAATCAGAAACTTTAAATCCAAGATTAAATGGAACTGAAAAAACAATATATTTCTTAGCTCCTTCAGTGGAAGAAAATAAATACTTATTTTCTATTTTTGTTTCAGCCCCATTTTTACTCCAGCCTGTTTTTGAAGTTGATTTAGTTGAAGCAGATATTTTGTTGGCTCCATATTTCCAGCTGTCGCAAACATTATTTATCTTTGTATCCTGATTGAATTGAATTGAAGAAGACTTTCCTTCTGTGAATCCTGCTTGCAATGGGTCTAATATTATTGATAGTTTTTTTGCTAACTCTGTATCTGACTGGTATTTTAAGGTGTTGCTAAACCTTGTTGCCCCATAAATCGCTAAGACAAGAATAGCACAACCTGCTACTATTGCAAATAACCATTCAAAATTAAATTCCCCTTTTTTATATAGTTTTTTCATATTAGGATAATGAAACAAGTCTGTCATAGACATCTTTTTTAATCAGAATGCTTCCTTTTGCAGAGACACAATAAGGATTTCTATCTTTTGTTATTTTAGATATATCTAAGTGAGGTATATTATTTTTCCCCATATTGCATGTTTCTGATTTTGGGAGCAAAAAAATGTTTGAATCTGGATCAAAACCCTTTATTCTGCTTCCATCTAAGTTATTTGTAATTGGATTAGACATATTTGCAAAGCAGACTTTTGTTATCCCTGCAGGCAAAGAGATTTTAAACGATGTATCTGCTCCAGAACCTCTCCAGATATCGTCAACTTGTTTGGCCAAATTGCTGTAAAAAAGACCTACATCTGCACATTTGCCTGTATTTAAAAAATATTTGACAGCTATAAATGCAACCACAATAAAAACAACAATCAAAAATATAGAGAATATCAAGCCAAAAGGCATAGACATTGTGGACTGTGCTTTTTTATTTTTAAAAACCCCTCTTTTCATTAAATAATCAAGCTTGGATTATTTATAAAACTTATCTAATTGAATATTCTTTGGGAAAAGTAATTTGAATATGGATTCTTTGCGTTATTTGATTTATGAGGATTTATCAATATGGGGGCAGAATGTTGTTGAGTTGAATTGTTTGTCATTAATTTTTCTGGATCTAAAGACTTAAAACAATATTCAACTGATCTATTGCAAGGATTGGTGTTTTTGCCTGCCTTTTTCCTGTTTTGCCCAGATGAAACTCTACAAATCCAAACTTTTCCAATAAATTAATATCCTGGCTGACTGACTTAAAATTCCTTCCTGCAAACTTGGCCAGCTGATAAATTGATTTTGGTTTTTTTGTTTTTAATAAGTAAAGAATTCTTGCTCTCTCTTTGCTCAATAACTGCCTTAATAAGAAGATATCTTTATGATTGAAAGACTCTTCCCCCCTGCCTATAAATTTCCAGATAAAATTATCGTCGTCAACAGAGAGGGAAAGATACCTTGTTCTTGATTTTGAAGCCATAAGGAATCAAGCAAAACATACTATTTAAATATATTCTATAGATATATGTTATTTATAAACATATATATTAGTATGATCTTTATTTTTGTTATCAAATTTGTTATTACTATCTATAATAACAAAAGACTTATAAATAGATATACCATTTTAATGGTATTTTTGTTCAAAATGGTTATATGCGGGGGCAAGGTTTATAAACCATATTCTTTTGTTAAATATGCGCATTAAAGTAATGTGCACCGGACAGTGTTTACTTTTTACAGTGACTCCGGTGACTGCGATTTATGACTTTACGTCATAAAATTCCGGCCAGGCTATTGGAAAAGTTGAACTCGCTCTGCGAGGCCTTGACAAAGGCGGCTAATCTAATGGTGCTGAAAGGAGGTTTAATCAAATGAAATTTAATTTCAAAAAAATTGCTACGGTTTTAGGAAGCGCATTAATGCTAGGTTCCACTATGGGTATTGCTGCTGCTGCAAATTATGCTGAACCCTTTGTAAAAGGAGGTGTAGGCGATGTTGCAGTCGTTGTAGGTGTTGCAGGATCATTAGATTATGAGACTGCATTAACAATTACAACAGATTTATCCTCAAAGATAACAACAGCTGCTGTAACTGGAACACCTATGACCATATCTGGAGAATCCAAGAAGGTAGAAAGACCTACAGATAAATTTAATCTGGGGGATAATGCAAACACTGTGTTTGTAGTTTCTGTAAAGAAAGATGATTTGCCAACATTATTGGCAGATGGAAAATACCAAGATCACAACAATACAGAATACTCAACAACACAACAGATTGACTTGGGCAGCGGGTTGACAGTAACACATTGGTCTGATTCTGATTATAAGGACAAGGTTCCTACAGTCGGAACAAAATTAACTACAGGTACTCTTGTTGCTAACTATACCTATGACTTTACACCAGATCCTCCATTTACAAATGATTTGGAGACATCTACGTTAAAGTTAATGGGCAAAGAATACTATGTTCTTGATGTTATTTCAAATGGAATAACATTATTGGATACTGCATCAACATCAACAATTACAGAAGGAGAAACTACTTCAATAACTGTTGGCGCAAAAACTTTCCAAGTAGGAATCAATTTTATAGATTCCACAACTACTAAACTAGTTATAGATGGAACAACAACAACAAGTTTAAGTGAGGGAAGTACTTACAAGTTATCTTCTGGAGATTACCTTGCTGTTAAAGATATAATGTATAATAGCAAGGATAGTGGTATAAGCAAGGTTGAAATAAGTATTGGTTCTGGAAAATTAGAATTAGTAAATGGTGTTGATATAGAAGTAAATGATAACACTGTTACTGGGCTAAGAGGTTACCTATTCAATTCTAGCGCTACTCTAAATAAAATCGTTCTTGAATGGAAAACAGATGGAGAACAGTTCATTACAACTGATAAGGAATTAGTTATGCCTGCATTTAAGGCAATAAAATTCACTCAGGCTGGAATGACTTATCCAACAGAAGAAGTCACAAGAGTTGACGTTCATTCAGACTATGTTGATTTAAGAGTGCCTATAAAAGATGGGAGTGCAACCATTCCTTTATTGTATTATTCTACAACTACTGGGAACTTTAGCGGTATAGGAAAAGATTCAAGTAATCGTTTAATTACTGCTAATGCGACTCAAATAGTATATAATACAACAAGAGGAGACAAATGGTTTGTAGCTTCATGGAACTCAAGTACAGACGCACAAACTTATTTATTATCTGCAACAATTAATACAAAAGACAATGCAAACAGAACTACAATTAAAAATGAAGTTACTGGAAATAATGCTTGTTCAGATTTGATTGTTGGAGGTACTTGCAGTCTAGGAAATGTTATATTGACTGTAGAAAATGTTACTGTCTATAGCAGCGGTGATAAATTTGCAGTTTTTAACATATCTTCTGGAGGGACATTTAATAATGTTTATACTGCTAGCGGTATGAGAATCTACTTACCTTATAATGCTACAATTTCGTCTGCGAATTATGGAGCTATAAGTTTGGAGAATGGCAGTGCTGCTAATCCGGGACATAGTGATAATAGCTGGTACTTATTTGTAGCTGAAGAAGATAAAGATAGCAAGTTGGGGTTAGGAAGGACATTTAATATGACTTTAGATGCTACTTCCTTATTAAAACCAACTGTTTCAGCTGTTGATACAGGTACTGGTGATACAACTGTAGGCTTAGAGATAGATGATACTGATGATTATGAATTTTTTGTACAATCTGATCTTGCTACAAGAGTCTTATACAAGACAGGCGGAGATCAGGATTATACTGAGATAACATATCACGGAGATCAATCTTATGCAGGATTTTATATCGCTGCACCATCCGCTACTAGTACAGGGTCTGGAAGTTCATCTGCAGTTCAACCTGTTTATGATAATGCAGTTAGTTCTGTATTATCAAAGAACTTGATTGTTGTAGGTGGTTCTTGTGTAAATACTGTTGCTGCTAAGTTAATTGGCAGTAATACCCCGATATGTGGCAGTGCTTGGACTTCAATAACAGGCGTAAGTGCTGGACAATTCATAATACAATCATTTGATGCTTCTGCAGCTGGAGGAACAGCTGGAAAGGTTGCATTATTGGTTGCTGGTTATGAAAAGGCAGATACTGATAAAGCAGCTACATTCTTGAAGAACAAAGTAGTTAATACTGCTATTGGCAAGAAGAAAGTTGTGGCATCTGCTACTGAAGCAATCATCTCTGAAGCTTAAGGATAAGAAAGAATTTTTTCTTTCTTTTTTCTTTTTTTTATTTTTATTATTCTAATTTATTTTAGATATGATTTTTGTTTGTAATGAGATATTCTCAAGGACCAGATAACTTTTTAAATTTGATAATTCCTTTATTTTTATGAGAAAGATAGAGACAAAAGAAGATTTAGAAAAAAAGAAAAAAAGAAATTATATTTTAATAGGACTGCTTTTGATTTTAATTATGATATTCTCTACAGTGGGTTTCTCTTTCTTAGAAAATAAAAGCAAGAGTGATTCTTCCAGCAAAATTGTAACTTTTAAGGGAATTAAATTCCAGCAATATGGGGGGTTTTGGAGGCCGATTATACAAGGAGAAGAGTTTTATTTTCAATATTTGCCAAATGAAGCCGAGAATATATCTATCCGCGGACTATTTGATATATCTTCATATTCTGGAAAGCCGGTCTATTTTGTCGACGGAGATAATTCTGCCAAAAGCGAGATATTGCAAAATATTAATCGGTATATCTTAAGATTTCAAGATGCCTGTATTAATTCAACCGGCAAGAATAATGAAGAATTAAATAAATCATGTGATGGGCTTCCTATAAAAAAATGTGAATCAGATAATATTATAATTTTTGATGAAAGTGAAAACTCTACAAAAGTTTGGAAAGATTTGAATTGTGTTTATATTTCGGGGGATATGATAAAAGCGAGTGATATGTTTGTTTATAAACTGCTGAATTTAATTTAATAAAGTTTAAAAGATATAAAAATCTATAAGATTATGTCAAAAAAAAGAAAAAAGAAGGAAGAGTTAATTCTGGATAATAGGAAGAATATAAAAATAAAAGAAAGGCAGATAAAATGGATTATAATTTTTGTAATTGGCGTGATTTTATTATTCATAGCTACATATTGGGTTATAAAATGGCATAATTATAGTAACAGCTATGTTGATTATATCGGAGTAAGATGGTATAAAACTGGCACTAAGGAATTTCCTTCATTTAGAGGAGAATTTAATCTGCCAAAAATAAAAAATTTTGGACTTTACTTAAAGAGTGATCCAAGAAAGAATAATGTAACTTTAAATGTAGATAATTGGGGTTTTTATCCGAAAGTATTAATATCATATGATTCTAAATCCCAGGAGTGTTATGGGGGAATATTAGCCCAGATAAATTTAGTTTATTTTATAAGCGGGGGTTTAAAATTAACTCCCGGAGCAGCGATGTTCAATAAAACAGAAGCAAGCGAGAAAAATATTACGTTCGCAAACTGCTCGTCTGCAATAAATAAAACAGTTATATTAATACAAAAATCTGAGGTTCCAAGTGTGGAACAAGATATTAATAATCCTGATTGCTATATAATTAATGTGGGTCAATGTGAAAGTTTGCTGGCAACTGAAAAGTTTATGCTTGGAATTATTGCAACTGTCAATAATAAAACATTAATTAATTAATTTAAAGATAATTTGAATAAATTATGCTTTATTAACCCTAATGAGAAAATCTTGTCCTAAAATTCTTTGCATAAATCCAGTCTGAATAAATCGGAATTTCTTTTATTTTAAATAATCCTGCATAAAAAAACCACAATAATACAACAAATAAAACAGATAATATATTCCATAGAATGAAATGGGCTGAATTAAAATAAGGGGAATCGAATATTAAAACCAGATAAACTATGCGGATTATATTAATAATAAAAAGTGTCAGACTAGATAGGATAAAAAGCATTATCCTTCTGATGAAATTTATATTCCTTGTAGAGAAGATCAATATAAACAGCAGAAAAAAGGCAGATGGAGCAAAGCAGGGGGGGATTAGATCTATTGAAATATTTTTAAAGACGATTATACTTCCTTGAATTGAGGCAGGATAAAATAGGTTTAATATATTGCAGACAATAAGGTTTGCAGGATTCTTGAATAAGAAATAAAAAATATTTATGTTTAATCCAATAAGTATGATTAAAAGATACCTTATAATTAGTTTATACATTTCTTTATTATTTCTAGTCATATCTATAAAAAATATTTGAAGTTTATATTCTTTTAGAATAATAAATCTTAATTAAAACTCTGTGGTTTTTCTTTTAGAACCAGAAGATGCAACTTTTACAATTATTAAAATTATTAAAATTATTAAAATTATAGCCACTGCAATAATTACATACATTAATGTACTATTTGAGCCAAAAATAGAACCGGACTTTTCTGCAATAGTTACCTGTACAGATTGCGTTGAGAATTTTCCTCCAGATAATGCCCTAATATTGAATGTTTGGTCTCCGGATTTTGTTGGGTTAAGTTTAACTAATAATGACTTTGTTTGGCCTGCTTCTATATTTAAGCTTTGAGGCTCTATGCTTATGAATTTTGCCCAGGAATCATAATTTGCAGTAGATATAATGAAATCAGCTGTGCTGTTGCCTAGATTTCTGACATCTACTTGAATTGATAATTGAGTTCCTACTTTTGCTACGGACTTTAAATTTGCGTTTATTGAAGCAATGTTTATTGCATTATTTACAGCTTGGCAATTTCCAAGAACTTTCAAAGTATATTCAAAATCATCTTCTGTTTTACTTTCTTTTTTATAAACTTCTGTATCTGAATCATATTTGAATTCTGTTGATAAGATTGTTTTATAGGATCTTTCTTGTGCTGTTTTTGGCACAACAAAATTAAAATTCACTTCTGTAGAATCTCCTTCTGCTAAGTCTATAATCTCTTTTGTTAATTTTAAATTTAATTCTTTATTATACAAGGTAACTCTTACTTTATCTTCATCATTATTTCCAATATTATAAACACGAGCAGTTAAGTCTACGTCGGAATCGCATGGGAACGTATCTGAAAGTGAATCCACCCCATCTACAATCACATCATAATTATCTTTTGATATATCTATGTCCCTTGTTATTTGAATTCCATCACTGTCTATCTCTGCTATTGCACTGGTGCATTGAGTAGATTCTCCATCATAGGCTTTAACATATAAACTATAGCTTCCTTCGTCAACATCTGCGGGAACTTGGAATTCAAAGTCTATTGTTTTTGTCTGTCCTTCATTAATGGATACGTCTTTTTCTATTTCATTATCTGATTCAAGATCTACTTCGCTGGATGAACTTGTTTTAAATAATCCTAGCTTTATGGTTATGTCTCTATCTTTTCCACCACCAAGGTCTTTATCTGCATTTTCTACTTTAACTCTGATTTTAACTAGATCTAGAGGTTTCCATTCCCACTCATTACTCATTGAGCTTTTATCTGCTATTTCTTTAATTGTTAAATTGCCCCCAACTAAACCATATTTACAAAATGACCCTGGAAGAGATGCTGTAGCAGATTGTGATTGTGCTTTAATTGCACTTGCACTATTATCATAAACAGAAATTGTTGAAGTTTTTGCTAAAAATGTTTGTGCTTCATTCAGATTTGATAAATAAGCAATAAATGAAACAGAGCTTGAAGGAGCTAAACCTGCAATGCTCTGGCTTGAAAGAGTTATTGGCAAATTCCCTGTTGAATTTATTAATAAGTTTAATGCAGTATTCCCTGTATTGGTAACTATATATGTCCCATTATTTGATTTTGATATTTTTTGAGAAGAGGGGGTTATTATAAAAGAGGGTGTTTGATTTATTGTTATAGTAATTGGTTGTGAAACACTTGCAGAAGAAGTGTCTGCTTTTAATTGAGCATTAACCATGCCCGAAGCAAATTGGGGAATAGTTAAAACTGCTGAGAATGAGACCGGAACAGAATTATTCAATATGGTGGTTATAGCTGGAAGTGTTTTCCATGAACCAATATTTGTTGTACTTTCATTAAATCTTAACTGAACAGGAGATAATGATCCGCTGTAAGTAACATTAAAAGTAATTATTATGTCAGAATTGTGAATTGCAGTATTGGGATAGTTTGCTTCATTAATTGTTAAAGCCCCAGCACTAACTGCCCCACTAAAGACTATTAGGGTCAAAAGACTTAATATTGACAATGATATTTTTTGATTCATTTTATTTCCAATTTTTTTGTTGTAACTCTACAATTGTAGCAGTTTATAAACTTTTCGCTTGTGAAATATATAATATTGAAAAGCAAGCTTTATATAATAGCTGCGGCTTAAAATATAATATGAAATCTCGAGAGAATTTAATTGGGGCATGGGGTTTTCTCATAGGAGTTATGCTTGCAATAATTGCGGGGATATTCAGAACAGGCATAGGAGAACAGGCAAATACGCTCATTTATTCTATTCTTGTTGTAAGCGGAATTGTTGTTGGATTTTTGAATGTAGAAGATAAAGATTGGTTAAATTTTCTTTTTGCAGCATTATCATTAGTGATAGTAAGTGGCTTTGGCCAGCAAACAATAAATACTATTGTAAAGCTGAGCCCAATATTGGCTTATTTAAATTCAATTCTTTCTGCATTATTATTTATGTTTGTACCTGCAACAATAATTGTTGCTTTGAAATCTGTTTTTGCTTTAGCACACAGCTAAAAAGAAGAATACTATTATATATAGTGCAGGATATCTGAAATATTTAAGATCTTTGGATTGTCTAAAGAGAGGCCAGGGCATGCACTATTTATATATATGGGCAGATTAAAATTTTCAAATTCAGAGGCATTAATATTGTCTGATTCAAAAATATAAATGGATTTTCTTTTTATTTTTTTAATTATGCTTTGTGCATTTTTATTATTTTGGCCTGGCTTTGTGCTTATTATAAAACCTACTATGTCTGAAGAAAGATATTTCTTTATTTTTCCAATGATTCTGGATTTTTCTCTTTCTATTTCTTCTTTTGATATCTTATCAATTGTTTTTGTATTAAATATATAGATTTCTCTATCTGATTGTATTGCATTGTTTACTGCATGAAATTTTCCATCTGCCAATAATAATAGCATATCTGCTTTTTTGTCAAATGCTTGAGAGTTGCAACCCAATATGTGGCCTGTATAGATTGGTCCTCTTTTAATTAAAACCTTAATCTTCCTTGACTCTATATATTTTTTTATAGGGGGGATTAGATTAAGATATTGTATTGTAGATGCAATTGAAACAGATCTTGGTTTTGCCTCTTTTATTGATTCATCTAGCCTGGAAAAATCTAGGCTATTGTCTTTCTTCCTTAACTCAAAAAAAAGAGATTTTACCATAGAATAAATAGTAAAAATGAGATTTTAAAGGATTTGGTATGGAAATTTTATTAATTATGAGACTATATTTTTATATAGCCATAGAAGTAGAAGTAAGAAGTTTTATCTCAGAAAAGGAATAAATACATGATGAAAAAAGAGAAGAAATTGAGATTAAATTTAAAAGAGAAGACTTTGAAAAATTAGAGAGTTTGTTTTTAGCTCTTGATTTTAGAGTAAAATGTTAGTATAGATTACACAAAAAGATACAGATATATAATAGAACTAGAAAAAATAGCTAACATAGGAAATGAAGAAAAAATACTTTTAGAATTAAAAGAAATATTGAATCAATTAAAAGTAAAACAAACCACAAGAGAAGAATTTGATAAGAAGTTTAATTATTATAAAGATAATTGGAAGGAATTAACTAAATTTTAAATTATTCGGCGGGCAGATTAAAATTTATCCAATCTTTCGTGTTTTGGGCTGTCTGGCTCTACCATTTCACCTTTCTGTATTTTTGCAAAAGAGGGTGTAGCGATTACAACATTATCTCCAAAGCCAGCAATATTGCCTTCAAGAGCTTCAATTGTCTTTTTTATCTTAGAAATTGCTCTTTTTAATTCAACAACATCCTTTGACTTTAATGTCTTTATATCAATAACTGCAATTGTATATCCCTCTCTAAGAGAATTAAGAACAGGATTAATATCTTCATATGTTCTAAGAATAAATGTTTTTACATTGATTTTTGCTTCTTCTTTTGGCTGATTCAAATCAATTTCTAAATAATCTGTCTCTTCTTCACCTTTTTTTCCACCGAGCTTTTCCATTATTTTTCCGAAAACCATAAACTATTCTGCATGGTTCAGTATTTAAATATTTCTATACTTTAATATTTACTTTTTTAAATTTCCCTTGGTGATTGCTAGAGAGATTTAATTAAAAAATATTTTTAATAGATTTATACCCTCGGATTCATTTTGTTTATATTTAATGCTGTTTGGTATAAATTATATCATTTACAAAGAGCAGATTATGAGAAAATAGCTTTTTTATATAAACGACATTCAATTAATTGCAAGAGATCTTCTTTATAATCTCCTGCCTTAATGATTCTGTTTTTTGGAAGAGGTCTTGCTCCTGCTTATCCATTGTTTTCAATCGTAACTCTATAAGATTTTTCTTATGGACTAATTCTTGCTGCATACTTTCATTATCTGTTTTTAGAACTATCTTTCCACCGACAATTTTGAATACTTCTCCCTTAGATTTTTTTAATTCCTCCAAGCATAGATTTGTTTCTTCCAACTCCATTGTGAAAGCCTGCTTTTGCATCATAAACTGCTGAAGACTTTGCTCAAACATTTGCAATTCTTGTATTTTTCTTTTTGTGTCCTCATCCAGATTATCCACAGAAATCTGTTTTTGTTCTTCTTCGCATTCGCACTCTTCTTTACAAGTTTCTTCCTTACAACTACATTCATTATTTTTTGACTTATTAGAAATCATATTGCTTTGATTGTCTTCATTTTTGTTCTTGGCTTATAAAATATTCTAGAACCACAATTAACACAAATAAACCTTTTATCAAGTGTATTTGACGTTATCTTCTTACCACAATTAAAACATTTGTATGCTGCCATCTTTAAGGAAACCAAGTTTCCATGGGGATCAACCTTCTCTTGTGTTTACCTCAAAAGCGATTGAAACTAAGGATATTTGGTATTAATTTGAATGTGAATGTGAATTTTTAAACTTATAGGTGAAATACATTTGAAGCAAATTTTCTTCTGCACTTCAGACAATCCCATATGCCTTTTTCCCATCTTATTGCCTTGCCTCTGCAAAAAGGACATTTTTGCCTGATTCTTTGCAGTCTTTCAACTGCAATTAGCTTTTCTTTTACCTTTCCATAACCTACGCCAAATCTGCCGGATGCACCGACTTTCTTTGTTTTTACTGCCATTTTTTGAATATGAGTGGGGCTGCCCGGATTTGAACCGGGGTCGCAAGGTCCCAAACCTCGAAGCCTAACCAGGCTAGCCGACAGCCCCTATTATAATAATCATAAAAAGCAATTTATAAAGTTACTTTTTTGCGGGAGCTTTTACTTCTGATTTTACAGCTTCTGGTTTTGCAGCTGTTTGGCCTGCTGCGGGTGCTGTTGCTCCAGCTGGTGCACCTGCCCCGACTTTTGCTGTTGCTTCTGCTGCCTTTACAGCTTCTGCTGCTGCTTTTTCTTCTTCTTCTTTCTTCTTAGCTGCATCTTGCTGGGATTTTACCTTTGAAAAATATTCTGCAAGCTGTGCTTTTTTTTCTGCAGAAGTTTCTGTTCTTTGTTCTTTAATTTCTCTGTTAAATTTTCCTTGTTCTATTTCATCTAAAATCTCTTTTGGATCCTTATTATCTATAAGTATCCCAAGGGACATACAACTGCCTATAACTGATTTTAAAGAAGATATAAACTCTTTTGAAAGCATATTAGATTCTTTAACTTTTGTAATTGAGATAGTCTGTTCAAATGAAATATTCCCTACAAGTGTTTTTTTTCTTGCTCCAGAACCAGACTCAATTCCAAGCTCTTTTTTAATTAAAGCAGAAACTGATGGAGAAAGAACCTTTATTGTATATGTTTTTGTTTTTGCATTTACATCAAGACTTACAGGAACAGTCATACCCTTAAAATCTTTCGTAGCTGTGTTAATATCTGAAATAACTTTTCCGAGATTTATTCCCATTGGCCCCAATTGTTGAGCTACTGCTGGACCTGGCTTCATATCGCCACCATCAACCATTAATTTAATAAGCGCCATGCTTAAGATACCTTTGGTTTCTTGGGCTGTAACTTCTCTTGAATTTGTTTATTATATTTCATCTTTATTTTTGAATAACCTTTGTTTAAAAAATTAACTGTTTTCTCCTTTCTGTTCATCTTCTTCCCGTCTTATTACCCGAAGATTATCAATTTTTACTGTAACGGGTATTGGAACTGCTGCACCTAATAAAGAAACTATTGCTTCTCCTTTTGTCTTATCTACTCTTACTACTTTTGCTTTTTCTTTCTTGAATGGTTCTGCAATAATCTCAACTATATCGTTTTTCTCGATTTTTATATCTACGGTAACTGGCTCAAGCATATTTTTTATTTCAGCATAAGAAATCACCTTGGGAATAATCCCTTTAATATATGGCAAATTAAAAACCGCTTCTTCTGCGTGTTCTTTGTCCGGGGCCTCAAGCAGAATATAACCTTTTAATCCGTGAGGTCTTGCAATAGAGTAAATATTTATTTTCTTTTTATTTACTTTATCTGCAATCATATCTAGTGCTTTGTCTTCTTTATTTGTTGTGACTTTTACTATAAAGATTACAGATCCTTTCTTTTCTTCAATTTTTTCTTCTTCTATCATTTTAAGTTTTGCGTCCAACTAAGACTCAATATCTTGAGAATTAGTAATATTATGCGTGATTATGGATTTATAAATCTTTTTGATTACTGAAAAAACGGCCTGATTATTGTTGAAATTATAAATCCGATTGCTCCGATGATTAAAACTCCCAGAGCAGAAACGCCTGCAATTGTTTTAAATTCTTTCATGCTCGGTTTCTTTAAAAGATTCCAAACTCTTGCGTACCTAAAGAATTCTGATTTTGTCTTTTCTTTTAATTGATTAAAATCTAATCCCATTAAGATTAGAGGTTGGATGTATTTTTAAATATGATTATTTCATTAAAAAACAAACATTTAAATATTTTCTTTTTTATATATAAAGAATAAAAGAGAAAAGATGGCAAAGAGGATATTGGTTATTGATGATGATTTTGAGGATTTGACAACTATAAAAAATGTTTTGGAATCTGCTAATTATCGTGTTGTTGGAGCTACAAATGGAGCACAGGGATTAGACATTTTAAAAAAAGATGGGTTTGATTTAATCTTGATTGATATTCAAATGCCTACATTGTCTGGGTATGATTTACTTAGATTGCTTCGGGAAAAATTAAATCATAAGGTTAAAATGATATATGTAACAATTGTTCCAAAAACAGATGTTGATTTAGATGGTATAGACGGGTTTGTACAGAAACCATTCTCTCCACAGACATTATTAAAGGAAATTAAGAGGTTAATAAAATGATAAAAAAAATTCTTGTTGTTGCTGATAAAATAAGGGATAAGGCAAAAAAGTTTAAATAAACTTCTTAATTGAAAGTAAAATGAAGAAACATCATAAAAAGAGAGGTTATAATGCAGAAAAAGAAGGTAAAAAAGCATAATAAAAGCATCTTGAAAAAAGTTAAGAGAAAGATAAAAGCAAGAAAGCCCCCTATAGCTAAGATAGCGGAGTTAAAGAGAGAAAACAAACAAAAAAGTAAAAAAGATGGATTAATGGTAGCTGGAAAATTTGTTTGGACTTCTAAAATGAGTGTAAATGAAGATAAAATAGACAGCCAGCACAAATCTTTACTTGAAGAAATAAATGAATTAATAAGTTCTCTTAATCCAGAGTCTTCTGTTTCTGCAAATAGAAAAGCACTGCATTTTCTCAGTAATTATATAAAAGAACATTTTTCATATGAAGAAGATTATATGAATAGAATTGGTTTTCCTGGTTTGGAAAAACATAAGAGGATGCATCACGGTTTTGTTAATTTTTTTAATAAATTTTCAAAAAAATTTAATACTTCATTATATGAAAAACTAAGACCCGGACAATTTACTTCAGATAAATTAGTCAGGCTTGCAAATGAATGTAAGAAATTTTTGGGAGACTGGTTGGTTAATCATATAATAAGGGTAGATAATGCTTATGCACAATATGCATTAAAGAACAAAAAAATTCAGAAAGGAAAGATTGATGTCTCTCAGATTGCAAATGAAGTAAAGCGAGAATTAATAAGAGAGCAAAGAAAACCTGTTTCTGGACTGGGAAAACATAACCTAAAAAACAAATCAGAAACTAAAGAGTATATCTTTACAGGGGTGTCTGGTTTTGATGAACTATTTGAAAAAGGAATCCCCAAGGGGAATTTGATGATTGTGGCAGGAGGAGCTGGAAGTGGAAAGACTATTTTATGCTTGCAGACTTTGATTAATAAGGCAAAAGAAGGTAAAAAATGTTTATATATGACTCTGGAAGAAAGCGAGGATAAATTAATACAGCACATGGAAGATTTTGGTTGGCCTGCCAATGAACTTGTGAAAAAAGGGAAATTGAAGATTTTCCGGATAAATCCCTTTGACATAACAAGAAATGTTGACGCATTACTTGCAAAGCAGAAAGGCGAGTTATTGATTGATATTGATCCGGTGCTTTTACCAAGAGATTTTGCTCATCCTGATTTTATTGCAATTGACTCTTTAACAGCTATAGCAAGCGCATTTACAGGCAAGGATGAGAGTTACAGGATCTACATAGAACAATTGTTTAGGTTTCTGGAAAAAACAGGTGCAACAGGATTTTTAATTACAGAAACAGCCCAGGTTCCTAAGATATTTTCACCTACTGGTGTAGAAGAGTTTTTAGCTGATGGAGTTATTGTTTTATATAATCTGAAGCATGGCAATGTTCGAGAGAATGCAATTGAAGTTTTAAAATTAAGAGGCGCGAGCCATAAGAAGAAGATCGTTGCATTCCAGATTGATTCTAATGGTATAGTTGTCTATCCCGATCAAGAAGTTTTTTCTGAGATTTAATTATATAAATATAATCGCTGTAACTATTTATTTTTTAATGTCATAGTATTATATAATACTATAAAGATAGATTTAAATACTACTCTTTGCTGTTTTTTATGTTATGGTCAGAAAGACAACAAGCCTAAAGATAGATGAGGAGCTTTGGAAAAAATTAAAAATATATTGCATTATCAACAATAAGGAAATTTCTGGATGTTTAGAGGAATTAATTAAAAAAGAAATAAAAGAAAAAGGTGAGAAAAAATGAGAAATGGGAATCTGTTCTTGATTATTGGAATTGTTTTTTTAATAAATCTTGGTCTTGCTTCTGCCCTAATATCAAGAGAAGTTTATTTTGATGGTTTTGAATCAAATAATCTTGCTGGAAACTGGACAGCAAATGCAAAATATACAATAAGCACTGCAATAGTTTATGCAGGAACTTATTCTGTTATTGCAGATGGAGGGACAGCAGATGTTTTAATGACAATAACAAATGGACAGAATATAAGCAATCAAACAACTTGTAACCTAACTGTTGCAATGCAGATCCATACAAATTTTGATGGAGGCGAATACTTATGTTTGGATTATTCTACTGATGGAGGAACAACTTGGAATTTGAATACTGGTAGCGATGGTGCTGTTGGAGGATTATGCCAAGATGGGAATGTTGATACTGAAGGTGCTTGGAGAAATGTAAGCTATTATTTTACTCCTTCTGGTACTGGATTATTCAAATTTAGATTCAGACAAAATAGCAATAATGCAAATGAAGATGGTTATATAGATAATGTTAATCTGACTTGCACTTCAAATGTTGCTCCAACAATCAACAATATTACGGCCTCGCATGCGACAATAAAAGGAGGAGACACAATTACTATTTATGCAAATACCTCTAACCATGGAGTCAATGACTCTGAAGCAGACACATTATATTTATATTGTGATACGACAAATGTGCCCACGGCAGCCAATACAGACTGTACGGGAGGAACAACAAGTGATTCAACCTATCCCTACATCCTAACTTGTACATTTGCAACAGCTCAAACAAGTACAAGTTATACTGAATTTTGCAGGATTTATGATGGAACAAGTTATTCTTCTGTTGTTCCAAATATAACCTATACTACTGACTCGACAATACCAACAACTTCTATAACTAGTGTTGCCGGAGATACGGCTGCAAGCTATTTTGATAATGTAAATGATGGGAGAACAGAAATAATTGTTTCTGGGGAGTCTAGTATGGTGTGCAGATGGTCTGCAAGTGATGTCTCTTATTCCTCCATGTCCAATACTTGTTCTATATCCGGGACAAGTGCAAATTGTTCTATTAATGATGCTGTTTTGCAAGAGCTAACAACAAGATATGTTTCTTGTGCAGATAGTCTTGGAAATGAACAAAATTCTTCAAATAATCTAAATGTTCAGTTTTATTTAGATTATACTGCTCCTACAACAACAGATAACTCGGTTGCTATTGTTCAGTTACCTGGTTATAATGTTATTATTTCTGAAGCAGATAATGTTGATTCTGATCCTACCACTTATTATTGTTCTTCAGCAATAGGGGGTTGCAATCCCACAACCAGCATTGATAATGGGGGAGTAATAACCTATACAACGAGTAATCGTGGTGTTAATTATTTGAGGTATTATTCGATTGATGATGCTGGAAATTCTCAAGTAGTTGTAAATAAAACAATTAATATAAATTATTTACCTGTCTTTGTTTCTGCGTCTGATGATGCGACTACAATAAAAGGAGGAACAACTGTTAATGTTTCTACTAATTCTTATGATCAAAATCCAGGTCAAGAAAGAATTTTATATGTTTGTTCTTCCTTGGGTGCTAATTATTCTGGTTGTAATGGAACACAATATTGCACTTCAAGTGGAACGACAAATTTGTCATGTACATTCTCAAGTGAAACAGATTCTTCAAGTCATAATTGGTATGCTTATATTTATGATGAATCAAATGAAGCTGCAAGTGCAAATCCCCTAACAGGAGGTTATACAACAGATTATACTAATCCGATAGTAACTCTGATTAATCCCTCAAATGCGTCAACATTAACACAAAATTCAGTTACAATAACTATTACCTCCAATGAAGCACTAACAAATGCTTGGTATTCTCTTGATTCTGGAGCAAGCAACATCACGATGTCTAACATCTCTCTTTTGATATATACGCATTCAAATATGAGTCTTGCAAATAGAAATTACAATTTAAGTATCTGGGCAAATGATTCTTATGGGAATATTGGTTCATTGTTGGGAAATTATTTTAATATAGATTCGACTGCTGGAGATACAACCGCGCCATTAATCACAATCTTAAGTCCTATAAATGAAACTTATTATACCTCCTCTTCAATTTTCTTAAACATAACAACAGATGAGGCATTGAGCTGGGCAGGCTATTCTAATAATTCAAATACTATCTATAATTTAGATAATGTCTCTACAACAAATTGGAATAAAACAATGACTTTCTCAGAAGGGCAGCATAACATTACTTTTTATGCAAATGATTCTAGTTCAAATAAAAATCAAGCAAACAAATCTATCTCCATGTATATTGATTTAACTAATCCACAAGTCGTGACTTTTTCTTGTACGGATGCGAATGATTCGCAAGATGTAAATTGTTCTTATAGTGTTTCTGATAATCTTGGATTAGATCATTTAATAATTGGGTATAATGCTACTGGCAGTTTTCAGAACTCATCTCAGATAAGCTTATCTGGGACAAGTGCAACTGGAAGTTATATAATCGGAGCAGGAAACACAAGTGTTGGAAAGTTTACAGCTCAAATTTATTTATATGATTTATCTGGGAGAACAAATTTCACTTCTTCAGATGAAGTAACTATTTTAGATGATCTCTATCCTAAAATTTATAACATAACTTACTTTCCTAATGCAACAGATGCATTAGATCCTGATATTGCTGTAAATGTGAATGCAACAATTGTAGAAGATTATTCAATTGGAATTGTTTCTTTGATGTATAAGAATTCTTCTGATTCTTCTTGGACAACTATAACAATGACTAATCAAACAACTAAATCAGCCAATACCTCAATAATATACAATGCATCTTTTACACCTGCAAATGGAACATATATATTTAAGATAAATGCAACAGATGCGGCGGGAAATCAAAATATCTCTTCAAATTATACCCTGGTTATTGCAAATGAAACGAGTTTTTGGAACTATACAGAGATTACTTTAATAAAATCTTTTACTTATGCTCAAAGAAGTAGCAATAATACTATTGGGAACCTGTATCTAAATAATACTGGTGAAAATCTATTGAACCTTAATGTAACTATTGTTTCTTCAATATCGGGCAGATTTAATATCAATTACACAAATGATGATAATGTAAGTTATGTTCTTGCTGTGAAGAATAATTTAACTTTAGTTATCTTGGCAAATACAACCGGGTTGGCTTCGGGACTATATTATTATAATATTAGCATTGCCTCTGAAGCAGGGGCAACAATTTATGAAAAACAACTAAACATTCAAACAGCAGATGGGCCATATTTAATTACAACAATCAGTACATATTCATCTTCTGTAACAAGTGGTCAAACAGGAGTTGAATTGGTTTCAACTGTACAAAATCTTGGAACACAAGATGCAACAGGTGTTTCTTTAGACTGGACATTACCTTCTGAGTTCATAATGGATACGGGTAATTTAACAAGAAATTTGGGGAATCTTCCAATTGGCTTAAGCGGAACAAATTCAATTACCATCTCTGTCTCTAGCTCTGCTGCAGATAAATATGTAAATATCAGCACAAGTGCAACCTCAACAAATGCAAATTCTTCAAGCGAGATAAAACAAATTTCCATAGGTTCTCCGGTAACAATAACAGAGACAACTGCATCAGCTTCAGGCGGCGGAGGCGGAGGAGGTGGAAGTGCTGCTGTTGTAAAGATATCCAAAACAATAGAGATAACAAGAGGGGCAGAAGATAGCTTTGAAATAGAAGTTGAAAACAAATATGGAAATTCTACATTAGAAAATCTTATACTAGATATTGCAGGTTATCCATCTCAATATATAACAATAACTCCTAAAAAAATAGACTTAATTAATAAAGGAGAAAAAGGAAAATTCAAAATAAAAATAAAAATACCAAAATATCAGGGATATGAAAATATATTGTTAAATGCAACAATAACTGGCCAGATAATACAAGGAAACTCAAAACAATCATATACTGAAAAGCAGTATATCCTTCTTACTGCAGAAGAAATTCCTTTTGAAGAGGCTAATTTATCTTTAATAAAAGCTGAAAAAGCAATAGAAGATATGAAAGCAAAAGGATTTTACTCAAAAGAATTAGAAAAAATTCTTGCTAATGCAAAAAATAAGCTTGATCAAAATAAAAATAAAGAAGCTTTTGATTTATCTGAGGAGATAATAAAAACAAAAGAGCAGGCATTCAATGTTGATAATTTAATAAATAGAATAAAGGAAGCTATATTAAATCCAAAAAAGACAAATCTCCTTACGGGAAATGCAATAACAAATTTAGATGATAATTATCCTCCAACTCAAAAAGATTTTATAACAGGAAAGGCAATATTTTCAAGCAAATCTTCAAGCGAAATGCTTGATTTGGCAATTGCTGCATTTTCCAGAGGAGATTATAAAACAGCTGAAGAAAGAGCAAAAACAGCCCAAATTCTTCTATTGTTAGAAAGGAAAGGCAATTTATGGGTATTCTTGTATCTTTATTGGCCGTTAATTTTTGTTGTTTTAATTATATTATTTGTTTGTTTAATAATTGGATATAGAATCTACAAAAGGAAGAGTATTAATTCAAGGATTGTAGATTTGAATAAAAAAGAGGAAACAATTGAAAAATTAGTTATAGGCAACCAAGAAAAATATTATTCTGGAAAAATATCTGCAATGGATTATAACTTATATCTAAACAAGAATCAAAAAGATCTCTCAGATTTAAAAGAGGAAAGAATTAAATTAAGAAACATAAGAGGAAAAATTTTGAGTACAGAGCAACTAGAGCCAAATTTAAACAAGGAGAAGGCAGAAATTGAAAATGAGATAAAAGAAATTCAAAAGAAGTTTTACAAAGAAAAGAAAATAACAGAACAGGAATATAAACTTAGATTTGAAGAGCTTAATAAAACACTTGCTGAAATAGAAGAAGAGAGGATTACTAACTTGATGCTGAATAAAATAAAAAAAACAGGAAAATCTGAAATAGAAGAGAAAAAAGAAAAACTTTCTTTGGGTGGCTGGCTGAAGAATTTATTTAAAACCTCAAAGCCAGAAAATAAAGGAATAGTTATGATGGACAGCAAGGTTATCAGTTTGCTTAAGGAGCATACAAAAGGAAAAGATTTAAATGGAAGGTGGATTGTTTTAAACAAGGGAAATAAAAAATGAGAAAAAATTTTGTTTTTATAATCATTGCAACATATATTATAATTATATTCTCTCAATTAATATCTGCAGAAAATATAGATCCGTCAAATTTAACTAAGGAGACGGCGCAAATCCAGATAAATGAAGCTGAAGGTATAATAAATGAACTAAAAAGCCAAGGATTTGGAGTAGTTTATTTAAATGATTTGCTATCTGAAGCAAAAATATATTTTGAACAAGCTGTTTATGCTGAAATTTTAAGAAACCCTAATTTAAATGCATCTGCTAAAGCAGAAGCATCAAATGCATTGAAGTTAGTCAATTGGAGAACAATTAATTATGATTCAATTATACCTTTAATAGAAAAGATAAAATCAGCAAAAGAAAAAACATTTGAAATATATGATTCTATAACTGTTATTGGGAATAAAATTTCAGATTATTCAAAAAATGGCTTAAGCTTTTCCCCAGAAGATACAAGCTATTTAGAAGAAGCAAAAACAGCTTTGCAAGAAAATAGGTATCAAGATGCAGAAGTTTTGATAATAAAAGCAAGAGATGCAGTAGAATTAAAAAAATCAGAATCAAGCAAATCCTCAATAATAAAAGAAGGAGCAAAAAGCTTTATAACTAAAAATTGGATTGCAGTTATTATAATCCTTGCAGTTATTATAATTCTAATTTTAATTTCATTGAAAAAGATAAAAAGAGCAAATTTGAAAAATAAAATAAAAAAGATGCAAACTCAAAAAGAGGTTTTAGTTGAATTAATGAAAAAAACTCAAAAAGACAGGTTTGAAAGCAATAAAATATCCGGCCTGGTTTATAATGTAAGGATGAAAAGCTATAAAGATAGATTAAACAAGATCTCTCAAAATTTGCCTGTTCTTGAGGTAAAATTGAAAAAATCAAAGTAAGTTATTCTTCTCCCTCAAAGAACTCTATTCCCAACTCTTTTGACATCTCTACTTTTTTTGATTCAGCATAAGACATATTGTTTTCCCCCATCATCTGAGAGCTTTTGACACCAGTGACTATTACCATAACTCTTATTGAATTTTCTAAATCTTTTGAAATCTGGGCTCCTGCGATTATCTTTGCCTCGGGAGAGATTTTATCTCCGATATACTCTACAACCTGTTTATATTCTTCTAATGATAAATTATCTCCTCCTATAACATTAATCAGGGCGCCTGTAGCATTTGTTATATCTACATCCAATAATGGATTGTTGATTGCTTTTTCAACTGCTTCCATTGCTCTTTGGTTAGAATCGCTTTCTCCTAACCCTATCAGTGAAACTCCCCCGTTTGACATTACTGCCTTTACATCTGCAAAATCCAAATTAACTAAACCTGATTTTGTTACTAACTCGGTTATACCCTTTACAGAGTTAGTTAGAATTTCGTCTGCTACTTTAAACGCTGTTGTTAATGGAAGATCCGGAGCTAATTCTAAAAGCTTATCGTTTGGAATAACAATTAGGGTATCTACCAATCCCTCTAATCTCTCTAATCCTTCCATAGAATTCTCAATTCTTTTCTTTCCTTCCACTGTAAATGGCAATGTTACGACTCCGATTGTTAATGCTCCTTGTTTTTTTGCTAATTCTGCAACAACGGGTGCTGCACCTGTTCCTGTGCCTCCGCCCAGCCCACATGTTATAAAAACCATATCTGCATCTTCTAATTTCTTCTTAATTTCTTGGGACGATTCTTTTGCAGCCTCTGCTCCAATTCTTGGATTTGATCCTGCACCCAAACCTTTTGAGATTTCTTTTCCTATAAGAATTTTATAATCTGCATTTGTGAAAAGTAAATCTTGGGCATCTGTATTTATAGCTATAATCTCTCCGCCTTTTATCCCTACTTCCCTCATTCTAGAAAGAGTATTCCCTCCTGCTCCTCCGATTCCTATTACTTTGACTCGCGCTGATTGCTTTTTTAAAAGCTCTTCAAGCTCTTTATCAATATCTGCAGTTTCAGAAGTACTCTTCACCTCCAATATTGCTGCCATATTTTTAATAAAACTGGGTGCTTTATAAGGATTTATGTAGTGTGATGAATAGCTTGTGCTTTATTTATTAGAATTCTCTTTAGGGAATGTCTTTTCTGTTTTATCCTCGGTTTTCTCTTTGATATCTGTTTCTTTTATCTCTATGCTCAAACCCAATATCTCTTCAATTGGTTTGCTAACTGCTTCTAGGAATTTTGACAATCCTTTCTGTACAGTAAATATAATCTTTTTATCTTTTAGTTCAAAATCAAATTTTTTTCTGAAGAAAAATTCTTGTAGTGCATTCACTTTTTCTTTTATTTCCTCTATCTTTTTTATTATTGTAAATTTGTATATTACTTCTCTTCCTGCAATGGGGTTGTTAAAATCCACTAAAACCCTACCCCCTGAATTCGAAAGTATCTTTACAATCATACCATCTAATGAAAGTTGCATGCCTTTTTCAGGATAAACCTTTTGTTGAATAAAAGCTCTAAGAGGGATCATTTTTACCATGTTTGAGTCTCTCTTTCCGAATGCTTCTTCTGGTTTTATCTCAATTGAATGCTCCTTTCCGACTTCTTTTCCATTAAGCGCATCATCTAATCCCTTTATGGCCATTCCTTTTCCTACACAAATAATAAATGGAGAAAAATCTTTTATGTCTAATTTTGCTTTCTCTGCTTCTTCTTTTATATTTGTATCAAAAACTTCGTTTGTTTCTTTTATTCTTGCTACAAATTCTAATTGAATAAAGTCATTTTTTTGTACTGTTGTCATATTTTTGATAGATAACTATGGTTTAAAAGGTTAATGCTGAATCAGGGTTTTTTTGGTATCTCCCAACCAAAAACCGCCAGGTTAATATATTCACTATAACTTCTAGCATTATTTTCTTCATAGGTATATTTCTGTAAACTTTCCATTCGCACTCTTTTTAAGAAATAGTTAAAATCAATAACATTTATAAATCAATTGTTGCTTTTTTGATAATGGTACTAAAGATAACAGAGGCTAGCCAATTAAAAGTTGGTAATTTTATTTTAATAGATGGGGAAGCTTATAATGTTCGAAGTTTGGATATTTCTAAAACAGGAAAACATGGGCATGCTAAAGTTAGAATGGAAGCTTTATCTGTAACCTCTGATAGGAAGAAATGTGTTGTTGTTCCTGGGCATGAAAGATTTGAAGTCCCATTAATTGAAAAAAGAAAAGCTCAGGTATTATCTATTTCTGGCAATTTTGTGAGTTTAATGGATTTAGAAAATTTTGAAAATTTTGATTTAGAAATACCTGCAGACTTAAAAACAAGTATAACGGATGGGGCTGCAATAGAATACTGGGTGATAGAAGGCAATAAAGTAATTAAAAAAGCTTCTGGAGGAGATTAAATATGGCAACAAAAATACCTGCAGCACAGAATAGGATGTTCAAAAATGCATTTATATGTAAAAATTGTAATCATAAGGTTAGAACAGAACCATTGAAAATACTTAATGGAAAGGTAAAGTGTATAAAGTGTAATGGGAAAGATTTTAGAGTTATAAAAAAGAAGTAGGGTTTTTAAAGAGTGTAAGATTAGTATATATATGGAATTTTTTGTTTATGATCTCATCTTTCTTGGGATTTTTATATTGGCGGTGTTTCTTTTTTTATATCGTAATAGAAAAAATCTGAAAAGAGAGGGATTGATGTATCTTTATAGAGCAATGTGGGGTATGAAAACAATAGACTATATTGGAGATAAGTATAAAAGAACACTTCATTTTATTAAGTATATTTCTATAACTGTTGGTTTTGCTTTAATGGGTTTTATGGTATATTTGTTGATTAAAAATATCTACATCTATGTAAGCTTTCCAGAAATAACCAAGATAATCAAGGCTCCGCCCGTAGCCCCTCTGATTCCTTATTTTCCCAAGCTATATGGTATGGAAAGCTTTTTCCCACCATTCTATTTTACCTATTTCATAATTGCTTTAGGAATTATTGCAATAACTCATGAATTTTCTCATGGCATATTTATGAAATTGTTTAATGTTAAAATTAAATCAACCGGTTTTGCATTTTTTGGACCTTTTTTAGGGGCTTTTGTAGAAGAGGATAAAAATAGTTTTACAAAAAAGAGTAATCTGAGTCAGATGTCTATCTTAAGTGCTGGAGCTTTTGCAAATATTTTAACTGCGCTAGTTTTTTTCTTATTGCTGATATTATTTTTCTATACTTCTTTTTGTGCTGGGGGCTATATGTTTAATACATATACCTATTCAATTATACCTGCAAATGAAACTACCATGATTAATAAAACCGGTCTATCAAATATGTCTGCTTTAAATTACAATAACAAAACATATTATTTGGATGGTGCTCTTGCAAGCCAACTTGAAAAAAATATGAGCTATATCGTTGCATATGAGGAAACTCCTGCACTCCTTAATGGTATTAAAGGAATAATAATTCAGATAGACAATAAAAAGATATCTGATCGAGAAGATATGCAAGAATTTATGGAAAAAACAGAACCAAATCAGACAGTCAATATAAAAATGCTTTATCAGGATAATGTAAAAGATTATGAAATCACCTTGGCAGAGAATCCTTCAAATAGTTCTTTGGGGTATGTTGGGGTTGGATTCTTAAATTCAAAATCTTCTGGCATAATGGCGAAGATTATATCTCTTCTTAATTTCAAAAAACCTTCAACATATTATGTCCCCGCATTTGATGGAAATTTTATTTATTTTATATATTATCTGCTTTGGTGGGTTGCCTTAATCTCTGCTTTGGTAGGATTATTTAATATGTTGCCTTTAGGAATTCTTGATGGGGGAAGATTTTTTTATCTGTTTGTTTTTTCAATAACCAAATCAGAAAAATTTTCTAAAATCGCTTTTAAGATTATCTCTACGCTGATATTGTTAGTCTTCTTATTTTTGACTTTATTTTGGTTTTATAGATTATTTTAACTAAAAACCAATAAATCTAAAGTTTCAAAAACTATATAAAGAAGAATAACTTTCTTTTAGTATAAATTAAAAAGAGGAATGATTAAAATGGCAAAGAAAAAAGCAGCAAAGAAGAAAAAGAAAAGATAAATTTGCCGTTAAAACAATAATCTTTTAATACCTTTTTTATTTTTTATTTGTATGATACAAAAAAACTACTCTAATTTCCTAAAGACCTTAAGGAAAAGAAAATATGGATTAGTTGGAAAACATTCTGCTGTTCAAGTATGTAATTGGACTAAAAATTCTTTAAATAATAATGGTTCTTGCTGGAAAGAGAAGTTTTATGGAATTCAAAGTCATAGATGCTGTCAAGTATCTGTTTCTTTATTTAATTGTGAAAATAAATGTTTACATTGTTGGAGAGATACGAGCTATACTCTATCTGGCGAAGTTAATAAGCCAGAAGAACCAAAAGAGCTCATAAAAAGATTAGTTGAAGAAAGAAAAAGGCTTATGAATGGTTTTGGTGGAAATGAAAAAGCAAAGAAAAAATTAAAAGAGGCTTTTGAACCAACATTATTTACTTTTTCTTTGACAGGAGAGGCAACACTTTATCCAAGACTTGGGGAGATGATTAAAGAATTAAGAAAACAAGGAAAAATTACATTTTTGGTTACAAATGGTTTAAATCCGAAATTTATAAAAAAACTTGATAAAGAAAATAATTTGCCAACCCAGCTTGTTGTATCTTTAAATACCTCAAATAAAAAGCTTTATGATTTGTGGCATTGTTCTTCTAAGAAAAATGCTTGGAAGAAATTGAATGAAACTCTTGCCTTATTTAAAAAATTAAAGGGAAAAACTCGCATAGCAGTAAGATTGAATTTAGTTAAAAAAGATATTGACGATGGACGAGATATTGGGCAATTGTCAAATATGGAAGATAAACATATTAAGGAATATGCCTCGCTAATAAAAAAGGCAATGCCTGATTTTATTCATGTTGATGGTTTTAAGTCAATTGGTGATGCAAGAAAAAGGCTTTCTTGGAAAAAGATGCCTTGTTTTGGAGAGATAAAAGAATTTGCGCTCAAATTAGAAAAAGAACTGAAAAATAGCGGATATAAAATAATGGGAGAAGAATATAGAAGCGCGGTTGTTATGCTTTCTAATAGGAAAAGTAGGGAGTTGAGGATAAAAAAGAGTGAAGTTTAAACTATTGGCATTAGTTAAATCCTTAAGATTGGCCCAATATATTTAACTAATACCAAAAAAGCTACAAATTCTTTAATTTAATCAAGAGATCTCTTTTTTTCTTCTTTAATCCAAGAGGAGTTAAATTAACCTTGTTAAAATCGTTAAAATTTTTTACAATATGAATTAGCTCATTTACAAAATTTTCTTTTTTAAACTCTTTTAAAAAGTCAACATATTTTTTAAAATCAAAATCAGTAAAAAGCAAAAGTGAAACAATATCTACTTTATCTTTCTCTCCTTTTATTGAATTTCTTCTTGAAATCTCTGCATCTTGTTTTAAGATAATAAGAGCCTCTTTTGAAATAATATTAAATCCTTCTATTTTTTCTGAATAGCTATTTATTTTTTCTAAAGGAATACATAATTTTGAAAAATATGGAACATAAATATCTATATCTATTTCGCCTTTTTTTATTTCATATTTGCTTAATTTATCATTTTTTGACAAGTTTTGGCTTTTTAATTTTTCAAGCTCAATTAAGTCAATAACAATATCAATATCTTTAGATTTCTGCTGTTTAGCCCATAAATAAACAGCCCATCCACCGATTAATACAAAATTATACTCTTTTTTTAACTGCTGCAAAACCTGCCAGCTTTTTTCTGTTAATTCTGAATTCCAAAACTCCATTGCTAATGACACCTAATCGGTTTCCTAAGCTTTATCTTCCCCTTGATTTAGTTTCTCCTCAAATGAGCTTAGAAATTCATGAGCATACCATTCTTTTAGATTCCATAAATCAACAAAAATTTGTGATAAAGGCAGTTTATCATATAATTTTAATAAATTATCCTTTTTCAAGACAAAAAAATTGGGATTGTTTTCTCCGGTTTTTAATTTTGCTATCCTCTTTTTTATTTCTTCTAATTCTTGCTCGCTGCAATATACATAAATTTCCGAATAATCTGAAGGAATATCATCAAAGGCATATTTATATGCAGTATATGCTGTAAAAGTTATGTTGGGCATTAATCTTTCTATTTCTTTTACAGGCAGATTTATTCTAGCTCTATAAATAATGTCTTTTTCTATATTTCTTAAAGATGCCCACAAAAGAAGAATTTTCTTTATATTTAATATATGAAAGTTTCTTGGGTTTATTTTTAATGCGCCTATTAAGGCAAGTTTTTTAACAACCAAGTTTATGTTACTTAATGAAATTCCAAGTTTCTTTGAGAGTTCTGACTGAGTTAAATTAAACTCTTTCTTTTCAATTGATTGATACAAAATTTCGCGGTATATTGCTTCTTGCTTCTTCATAGTAATGGAAACCAATGGTTTGCCCCCTTTTATCTTTCTATTTTAATATTTTTCTATTTATAAATCTTTCTATATTTATAGAAATACTGAGAGACTAATCTATTGAATCAAAATAAATCTTAGAGTATATATGGCCTTAATTCTTTAAATGCCATTAAATAAGCATAAGCATCTCTGATGTTAATTGATTCTTGGTCTCCAAATTTTAATTTTGAAGAAACTAAATTTTGTCTAGTCATTCCAGAATCATTAGCATCTTCTCCAGGCAATATAACTTGGGGATCGTCAGGATCAAGAATTTCATGATCTCGATTTCCTCTTAAACCAAATCCTCTGTTTTCAAGCCGGATTGCAAGCTGAATTAGTTCAATTAACTCAGAACTCCTTCTAAATTCTTTTAAATGCCTAACTTGAGAAAAATATTTGCGAGCCCAATCAAAACTATAAAACAGATTGCTAATCATTTTCAAAAAATCTTACAAAAACACAACTCCATCTTTAGTTAAAGCAGTAAAGCGAACACCGACTGGAATTGACAAGAGGGCTGAAAGCAAAGCCATATGCTCTTTGCCCTGCCCAGATGCTATTGAAACAGCTACTTCTGAATTAAAACTTGAAAATTTATCTTTTAGTTTTTCAAGGAAAAATTGCTTTAACTGCAAAAGGCCTTTGTTATCATCGTATTCTATAAAATCAAACGGGATTCCTTCTATCTGGAAATTTGAAGCATAATTTGGGCCAAGCAAAACTATTTTTTCCCATTCACCTTTTTTTACAAGACCAGAGACCTGGCCCCATGTTCCTTCACCGCGCGAGAGAATTGCTACGAGCTCCATATTTTTAATTTTATTATAAAGTTTATAAGTATTTATGTGATAAAACCGCATAGTTTAAAAAGCCTGAAAAACTGATAAAAATACCATTGACTACTTGCTTTCTGCAAAGCAGAAAGAAAACAAGCAGGAGGATTAAAGATATCTTTAGTCTATAATGATTCGCTTTTAGCGAATAGATAGTTTGCTTTGAAAAGCAAAGATA
>Ga0233425_10002879_pt1 | contig 32623 bp, 28 predicted proteins | sample Watercolumn_Towu_2_FD_181712 | JGI IMG/M metagenome (GOLD analysis project Ga0233425, IMG submission 181712) | Freshwater microbial communities from Lake Towuti, South Sulawesi, Indonesia - Watercolumn_Towuti2014_140_MG | ecosystem: Environmental > Aquatic > Freshwater > Lake | place... | reverse complement strand
CGGGAGCTCACCGAGAAGGGCGAGCCCCTGATCGACGCCTCCGGGAAGCCCGTGGTCGGATACGGCTTGCGCTATCATGGGGGCAAGGGGTGCGGATTCCGACGGAAGCCGGCCACCCATTCCGACGCGAAGCCGGCCAACGTTCCGATTTGATGTCGGCCACTCGGTAGCCGGCATCGGCTATGGCGCATCCCCGCGGGTCAGCAACCGCGGCATCCCAGTCCTCGACCACGAGGAGGATGGGATGCCGGCCAGGAGAGAGCTGACCATGCGACAGATCAAACAGATGCTGCGGCTCGCCCACGACGGGGTGAGCGCGCGTGAGATCGGGCGAACGCTGGGCATCGCCCGCTCGACCGTGCAGGACAACCTCGGCCGAGCCACCGCCGCCGGCCTGACCTGGCCGCTCGACGCCGAGGTCACGGACGCGGTGCTGGAGCAGCGCCTGTTCGCCCGGGCCGGCGTGAAGCAGGGCATGCGCCGCCTGCCCGAGCCGGACTGGCCCTGCGTCATCCGGGAGATGCGCCGGTCCGGGGTCAACCTGACCGTGCTCTGGGAGGAGTACCGGGAGACCCATCCAGACGGCTACGGCTACTCCCGGTTCTGCGATCTCTACAGGGAGTTCGAGCGCCGGCTCACCCCGGTGATGCGCCAGCACCATGCCGCCGGCGACAAGGTCTTCGTCGATTACTCCGGCAAGAAGATCGAGATCGTCGATCCCACCACTGGCATCGTGCGCGAGGCCGAGATCTTCGTGGCGGTGCTGGGCGCGTCGAGCCTGACCTACGCCGAGGCGACCTGGACCCAGACGCTGCCCGACTGGATCGGCGCGCATGTCCGCCTGTTCCGCTTCCTCGGCGGCGTCCCCCGCCTCGTCGTGCCCGACAACCTCAAGAGCGCCGTTCACAAAGCCTCGTTCTACGATCCAGAGATCAACCGCTCCTATGGGATGATGGCCGACCATTACGGCGTCGGCATCCTGCCGGCCCGGCCACGCAAGCCCCGCGACAAGGCCAAGGTCGAGGCCGGCGTGCGCTTGGCCCAAACCTACATCCTGGGGCGGCTTCGGCGACAGACGTTCTTCTCGCTCGCCGAATGCAACGCCGCCATCGCCACGATGGTCGAGCGTATCAATGCCCACCCGATGCGCAGGCTCGGCACGACCCGACGCGCCCTGTTCGAGGCGATCGAGCGAGCGGCGCTCCGTCCCCTGCCGGCGGAGGACTACGCCTTCTCCGAATGGCGGCTGGCCCGGGTCAACCTCGACTACCACGTCGAGGCGGCCGGCTTCCTGTACTCGGTGCCCCACGCCCTGATCCGCGAGCAGGTCGACCTCCGCATCACGGCGCGCACCATCGAGGTGTTCCACCGCGGTCAGCGCGTCGCCGCCCATGAGCGCCGTTATGCCGGCCGGCGACACGGCACCGATCCCGAGCACATGCCGAGCGCGCATCGGCGCTACGCCGAGTGGAGCCCCGAGCGCTTCCGGCGCTGGGCACGCGGTATCGGCCCGGAGACCGAGGGGCTCGTCGTCGCCATCCTCCACGACCGTCCGCATCCAGAGCAGGGCTTCCGTACCTGCTTAGGCATCCTGCGCCTCTATCGCGGGCTCGACCCCGGCCGGGCGGAGGCCGCCTCGGCCCGCGCGGTCGCCATCGGCGCACTCACCTACAAGAGCATCGCCTCGATCCTCAGCCTGGGCCTCGACCGCACCGCGCCGTCTGCCGAGGCCGCTCCCGTCCTGCTCCACCCCAACCTGCGCGGCCCGCGCTACTTCCACTGACGGAGACGACGATGCTCACTCATCCCACCCTCGATCTCCTGCGCGAACTCGGCCTGACCGGCATGGCCTCTGGCTACAGAGCGCTCGACGCCAACCCGGAAGCCGGCGCGCTCTCGCACGCCGAGTGGCTCGGGCTCCTGCTCGAACACGAGGCCACCGCCCGCCGGCAGAAGCGCTTCGAGACCCGCGCACGGGCCGCCCGCCTGCGCCACCCTGCCAGCATCGAGGATGTCGACTACCGCAGCCATCGTGGCCTCGACCGCGCGCTGTTCCTCAAGCTCGCCACCGGCGACTGGATCCGGACCCGGCGCAACCTCGTCATCACCGGCCCCTGCGGCGTCGGAAAGAGTTGGCTGGCCTGCGCGCTGGGACACAAGGCTTGCCGGGACGACCTCTCGGTTCTGTACTATCGGGTCCCGCGCCTGTTTGCGGCCTTGAGCCTCGCCCGCGGCGATGGCCGATACGGCAGGCTGCTGCGCCAGATCGCCCGTGTGAACCTGCTGATCCTCGACGACTGGGGCCCCGAACCGCTCCTACCCGAGCAGGCGCGGGACCTCCTCGAGATCATCGAGGATCGCTACGACACTGGCGCGACCCTGATCACCAGCCAGGTACCGGTCGACCGCTGGTACGAGATCATCGGCATTCCGACGCTCGCCGATGCCGTCCTCGACCGGCTGCTTCACAACGCGCACCGGATCGAGCTCGCCGGCGAGAGCCTGCGCAAACGAAAGGCGGCCGAGCAAGCCGCTTGACCGCCTGAACCAACCTCGTGATCTTCCACCCAGACCCGCGGGAGCGCCTCCGCCACCGGCCGGCTTCAGATCGGAACGGTGGCCGGCTTCGCCTCGGAATGACGGCCGGCTTCAAATCGGAATCCCCGGCCGGCTTCGTCGGAATACGCAGCTTGCACCGCCGCCATCCTCGCGGAAACCCTCGACCGCCTCCGCGTCGGGGGGCGGCGCGGCGAGGAGCGCGCCGTGCTCTGGCTCGCGCGCTCGGCCTCGGCGGCGCCGACGCCCGTGCAGGAGGTCTACGAACCCGAGCAGGCCACCGCCGAGGACTACTTCCACCTGCCGCCCGCGAGCATGCGCGCGCTGATGGGGCACCTTCGCGCCCACCGTCTCAAGATCGTCGCCCAGGTCCATACCCATCCGGGCAGGGCGTTCCATTCCGAGGCGGACGACGCCTGGGCCATCGTCCGGCATCGCGGGGCCCTCTCCCTGGTGCTGCCGCGCTTCGCCGCGACGGCGACGCCCGGGACCTTCCTGGAGGAGGCGATGGTCTACGAGCTCTCGGACGCTGGACTGTGGGAGCATGTGCGCCGGCCGGGCGAGCGCATCCGCATCGAGGTGACGCCATGATCACGCCCGCCCAAGAGAACGCCCGGATGCTGGCCGCCATCCTCGGAAGCGACGAGGACGACGCGTCCGAGCGCCTCAACCGGGCGGTTCTGGTCACCGCTCCTCCCGGCGGCGCGGACGCCGCCTGGGCGGCGGAAGTGGCGGCCCTGCTCGCGCGGACCGTCGGCGTGGTGACCTCGCCGGCCGAGGAGGCGCAGCTCGAACTCGTCATCGGCGAGGCGGCCGCGCGGACGGACCTGCCCCGGCTGCACGCCGCCATCGACGCCGGCGGCGCCACCGTCGATGTCCGCCCCGTCGGGCGGACGGGCGGCCCGCCGCCCCATCCCCTGCTGGCCGCCGTCGCCGCATGCCCGGCGGCCGCCGCGACCCTGCGGATGCTGCTCGACGACCCGGCACTTCCGGCCGTCGCCTACCCGCTCCGGCTGGACTTCGACCAGCTCGGCGTGCCGGACGCGGCGCTCGCGACGACCGTCGATCTCTCGGACGCCGTGCTCGTCGGCGCCGGCGCCGTGGCCCACGGCTTCGTTCGCGCCCTGCGCCACCTGCGCGCCGTCGGCCGCCTCCGCATCGTCGACCCGAAAACGGTAGGCTCAGGCAATCCCAACCGCTGCCTCTACCTGGGCGACGAGGATGTCGGCCGCGACAAGGCCGTCGCGCTCGCCGAGCGCGCCGCGGCCGACTTCCCCGAGCTCGCGTTCGAACCACTCGTCCAGGACTTCTCGGCCTATTGCAAATCCGCGGGGCCGCCCGCCACGGCCATCGTCACGGTCGACAGCAGGCGCGCGCGGCGCGGGATCCAGAAGGAGCTTCCGGGCCGGGTCCTCGACGCGTCCACGACCGACGTGCGCGGCGTCGTCGTGCACTCGCACCGGCAGCCCACGCAGGATGCCTGCATGGCCTGCATCTACCGTCACGTTCCCGACGAGCACGCGCGGGAGCGCTCGATCGCGGATGGGCTGGGCGTCGACCTCGCCGCGGTCAGGGAGGGTTTCATCTCGGCCGAGGCCGCCGGGCGGATCCATCGGGCCCATCCCCAGATCGATCCCGCGGGGATCGTGGGCACGGCCTATGACAGCCTCTTCAAGCAGCTCTGCGCCGCACAGACACTGCTGACACCGGAAGGCAGGCAGGTGCTCGCCCCGTTCGCGTTCGTGTCGAGCATGGCCGGCGCCTTGCTGGTGGTCGAACTTCTGCGCTCGAACGCGGGGGCGGCGGCGACCAACTATTGGGCCGTCGATCCCTGGAAGGCCCCCATCGGGCGGCGCCGGCTGCGGCGGGCGCGCGATCCGCACTGCGAGTTCTGCTCCAAGCCCGAATCGGACGCGGCGGCCGAGCACCTCTGGGGCCGGAACGCGGCGGGGTGACCTGCCGACGCCGTGATCGCTCGGGCCCGCGGGACCGTTTTCCGGGGCGGCGCGCTCCGGGCGGCGAGGCGCCCGGAGCGTCGGGCGGCCCCTGAGCGAGGTGGTGTCGAGGCCGATCTCGGCGGCACGGCGCGAAGTGCCGCGACGCCGGCGGATGAGGCGGAAGAGCCGACGGCAGGCGGGCCCTTCGCCGGGCTCCGGGGCGGACCTCGGGGCGGGCGCCGAGCGGGGCCGGTCACGGCAGGCCGTCCGGGTCGGCCCTCCCGGGAAGGGGCGGCGCCGGAGCTGATAGGACGTCCACGCCCATCGAGCGTCGCCCGTCCGCGGGCCACGCCCAGACATGGTCCGGCAGCCGGGCTCGCTCGAAGGACAGGCTTCCCGGGAAGTCAGGACAAATTGTGTTGAGAGCGTTCCTTCGGCGAGGCCGGAAATCGGGACAAGCTTTCGCGATAGCTTGGCCCGCCGGCCCACGCCGGATCGGCCGTTCCAAGCCCCGGGCGGCGAGCCCCGCCCAGTGGGCGAGAGCGCTGGCCTGGCGATCGTAGAGCCGCCACCGTGGTGGCGAAGGCGCGGACGGGGGGCGAAGCCAAGGGCCGGGCTGATCGACCGCTACCGTCGCTTCGTCCGGCATCATCGCTCCGCCTCGCTCGGGAGCGGCGGAACGCCCACGGCATCGGACGCCACGCGCGGTCACAAGCCATGGACATCCGCGGACGTGTAACCACCGCGATCCGCGGGACGAAATCCAAAGAAAACGGCGAGACGTACGCGCCCCATCGTCGATTGCGGAGGTGAATATGAAAACGATCCTGTTTGCCGCTGCTGCGAGCGCCGCTCTTTACGCGTCGGCCCTCGCGCAAGGGGTGCCCCGTACAATGCCAGTGGGCAACAGGCAGGGGGCCCGCGTGCGGGGATGGAGCGGCGTCTGGGAGTGTCGGTCAGCACCCCGACCGGGAGCCTTCTGCCGACACAGCGAAGGAGCGATGTTCGGAGCCGCTGCAGGCCGGATGGCAAGGGCCAATATGCCGGCGGCTACCGCGGCGAGTTGGCGCGCCGTGGATGCGCATAGCGAGGCTCGCTTGCCGAGAGGAATTCGGTCTGGTGCGCCGGGTGCATGGTCGGGCATCCGGGCGGCGACGCCGGCGCCTGACACCGCCCGATGAGGTGGGTCGAGTGCGGGCATGAGCCCTTTCCGCGACGACCGCCCGATCGGCCGGTTGCGGCATCGGCACGCGCGCACTTTCAGGGGTGAGCTGCGCGACGCTGATGTGCCAGCCGAGGTGACCCGGTTCGGCGAACGGGACGGCGTCGAGCTTCTCTCGCTGTCGAGTGCCGGGCGAGGATGGCCACGTGCACCGGCTCGTCACCTATCCAAACAGGGCGCACTCCATCGTGCGAGCGCGCCGCCATGGAGCCCGCGCAGGGCTTGATGGTCACCGCGGACCGACGGGATGCCCGCCCTTGGGAGCCGACGCCTCGGGGCATCCCTCGGCGAAGTTGCGCGGCAATCCCTGGCCCGCAGGGACCGGGTCGGCTATCCCCTCGCGCCTCACTGAGAGCGACGCGATGGCTGCCGATTTCCACGACTGGGACAAATCAGACGCATGGCAAACCGACCACCCGGTCATCCGGGCATTCGGCCGCCTGCGCACCACGGTCGCCCTTGGGAAGCTCGCCGGCATCGCATCCCTACCCGCGAGGTTGAGCCCGCGGCAGCGGGGCGTCCTCCTGGCAGCCCTGGAGCGGTTGTACGCCGGTGGCGTCCGGCCGAGCCTGGCCGAGGACACCCGGCGAGGCCTGGGAGCGATGGCATCGACCGGCGAAGTGACGTCGCGTGGCGTCGGCTGGCGTCAACTTGCCCCGACGCTCGGCCTCGGGGCGGGAGCGTTCGATCCGGATCGAGCCGCGGAGGAAGGGCGGCACCATCTCGTCGCACAGCTGCTCGCGATGTCGCCCAGATACTGGGCCGACCCGGTTCAGGCCATTCTGTTCACGGCCCTGCAGTACGGCTTGGAAGTCGCCCTCCGTCGCGGACGCTGCAAGCCCGAGCCGCTCAAGACGGAAGCGGTGCTCCATTACATCCAAAGCGCGGTCGAGCACCGTGTGATCCCGGCCATGGACGAGGCGGGAGCCGGCCTGCCGGAAACATACACGCTCGACCTCGGCACCGCCTCCATGCTGGAGGGCCGGGATCTTCTCGCGGCGGACCTCGCGGTCGTCGCCGGCGTGCACGTCCTCGGGCGCCCGATGTACCGGATCGTCCTCTTCCAAGCCAAGAACGCGACCGCGACGGGCTTGACCGACGTCGGGAGGAACGAGGGACGGCAGCTCGACACGTTCCTCTCGACCGGGATGGGCTGGTACCTCTTCTACCCGGCCTGGGCGAGGAAGGGGGCCTTCATCACGACCGTCATGCCGGCGACCGAGGTGTTCCACGATGTCTGGGCCCACGGTCAGGCGCCGGCCTTCGGGCAGGTCGACGCCTATGGCGGCGAGCGCTCGCCCGGGTGGGATTTCGCGTCGTTCGTCAGCATCGCCATGTCCTCCGGCCGCGACCTGTCGTTGGGGCGTCTCTTCCCGGACGCCGAGACCGCCGCCGAGGCTCTCTCGGACGACCGCAGGCAACCCTTGGCGGCCGACATCATCGCCATCGACCGGACGGGAAGGCTCGCGCTCCGCGACTTCATCGATGCGACCGCCAGCCTGGGGTACGGGGACGGACGGGTCTCGTCCTTTCCGTCCAGGCGTCATGCCGCGCACCGCCGCGACGAGGCGGGAAGTCCGGGCGACCCGTTTGCGCCCGGTTGGTGAGACCGTTCAGTCCGGCAGGCCGAAGGTCATCTCTCGGGCGAGGCAACCCGCGCGCAGCGAGGTGAGCCGGTCGCACGATTGGGCCAGCGTGCGGAGGACGTCCAGTTCCTGCGCGGGCGGCAAGAGATCGACGACCAGGCGCTCGACGTCGCGGTAGACGTCCTGCGACATCCAGGCGAGAAGGAACTCGGCCAAGCCGCGCCGCAGGGCTCGGTCGTCGCCGACGACCGCTCGGATCCGCCACTGCCACAGGCCCTTCTCCGCGTTGCCCAAATGGCGCCACACGGCGCGGGCGCCTGGGATATCCATGGGCAGGTCGGCAAGCTGGGCGTGCAAACGGACGATCATTTCCCCTGACGGAAGATCCCGTAGCGCCAAGACGAAGGCCTCCTCTCGCTCGGCGTCGGCCAACTCCGAGCGGACCGCGCGACGCCGGCGCGCGAGGTGCAGGAGGCTCAAGGCAGCGAACACCGCGCTTGCCGGCTCCGAGCCCTCCAAGGCGCGGACACCCGAGACGATTGCCGCCATGAAGGCCTCTGGATCGTCCTCGAAGAGCGGTTCGAGCCGAACGAGACGCCGGATGTCGTTGGCTTTCCAGGCGCGTGCGCCGGCGATGGCCCGCAGCCATTCCGCAGCGGCTGGCATGCCGCCAACCCTGTCCCGCAGGTCGGCACGGCCCTCAAGCTTCCCGAGCAGCGTTGGGAGCCACCTCTCGTCGGACAGAACGTCCCGGAAGGCGGCGAGGTAGTCTCCCGGGGGCGGTGCGCAGCGCTCGAAGAGGCGGGCTACCCCCCGTTCGATCGCGGGAGCAAGGATTTCCGCTTGAGCGAGGACGGCGGCGTCGAACGCGGTTCGGTCGCCTTCGACCATGGAACGCAGGCTGTGGAGCGCAAAGGCGTCGTCCCTGAAATCGAAGATGAGGTCGCTGACCGGCGCGGTCACGCCGAAGGCCAGCGCCGCCGTACCGTCCCCGCAGACCCGGAGCGGCGCGCCGTTCAGGAACGACAACAGGCGCCCGGGTTCGCCGCGCGCGCATCGAAAGCCTTGGGCGACGAACGCGGCGGCCTTCCCTCGAAGGTATGAGGATACTGGGTCGGAGGGCGCCCAGTGGCGTTGGATCTCCTCCAGGCACCGGATTGCCCGACCGCATCCTTCTTCCAGCGGCCAGGCGCCGTGCTCGATCGCCAGGATCGACAGCAGCGTGAACAAGGCGTGCTCGCGCTGCGTCAGCGGCGGTGTTCCGAACCGGTCGAACATGCCGATCCGGTCCCTCTCGCTCGGGACGTTGTCGCGTATCCAACGGTCGAAATCCTCTGCGACATCCGCCTCACGGAGCGGTTCGGGCAGCGCAAGGCGGGCAAGCCTCTTGATCGGGTGCGGGTCACCGTCGGTCGTCAGGTCAAGAGGTTGTACGCGCACGTGCTGTCTTCCTCTGCGGCTCCGGCCGTCGCGAATCCGCCACGTCGGCATTGTCCTTGCAGCCTTGCCGAAAGCAAAGTGGGGCGGACCGATAGGGCGGGCCCGCGAGAGCCATCGGGATGGCAGCTTCACCCGAAGTCGATCCCGCCCGCCGGTCGATTCTGGCCCCAGTTCCGGTTCCCGCCCCCGCAGGCGCAGGCACGACGGCCTTTTCGGGTTCGTGAAGCGGGGTCAGTCACGGCTCCTGTCCCGACCGAGCGCGGCCGACAGATCGCTTCCGCGCCTGGCTCCTGGGCTCGCGGACGCTCGTGGAGGCGCGTTCGACCCAGCGCATCCCGTCCGTCACCGGAGGCGGGCCAGACGGGGGCTGCCAGAGGCGTTCGGAAGGCCCCGTTCACGCCCTCCGTGCAGCCGCGACGCGCTGGCCTGATCGCGACAAACCCCACGAAGTTCAGCCTTCTCTGGCAATCGAGACAAACTTTGTTGAGAGCGCGCCTTCAGCGCACGCCAAAATCAGGACAGGCTTTCTAGAGAATTTATCCCGCCGGAGGGTGGGGGGCACGCCCGGCTTCTCCGATCATTCTTGCGCGGCCCCCATCCCGGCGGTTGGGTTGCTCAACCAGGCCGGCGAAGTGCGAACGAATTGTCATGGGGCCGCGTCCCGGACGACGTCGCGGAGCCTGCGGTCCCGCCGCGGATGCGCGACAAGGTTCGACGTTGTGGTTGAAGCCGACCCAGCTCGTCGGGAGATGTCGAGGCCCCGATCGATCCGGCGCAGCGAGCAAGTTCGGGCCGTGGCGGTGTCGAAACCGGTCGCCCTGGGTGCCGCAATCCGTCCCTGGCGTCCCCTTGCACTCAGATGGCCTTACGCTGGCGTGAGTGCAGCCTCATGGGAGCCCGCCAACTCCCCAAGCTCCGCCCCTCATCGGAGCGCAGGAGAGCCCTACGTTGTGCTATCGTGCCGAACGCATGAGCGCGCGACTAGGAGGGCTGCAGAGGCCGATTGTCATCAAAGTCAAAGTTCTTTGAGAGCAGCAGCACGCAAGGGCAATGTTCTAAGAGAGTCGAGTTAAATTCGATTGAGGAGGTCCCTCGGGCGGCCCCCGAAATCAGGACAAACTTCGTTGAGGAATTACACGACGGCGCGGGTCAGGCCCGCGCCGCCAAGCCGTCCGGCAATCCGTCGAAGGAATCGATCAGGAAGGCGCGGGCGCGGCTGACACGGCTCTTCACCGTGCCGACCTGACAGCCGAGCCGTTCGGCCGCTTCCTCATAGGTGAAGCCCTCGGCGCCGACCAGCAGCAGCGCCTGCCGCTGCGGTAGCGGCAGCGTGCCGATCAGGTTCATCACCATCCGCAAACCCGCCGCGTGCTCCTGATCGGGATGGGCGGTGAGCGTGCCGGCGTGAACGCCATCGGCGTCCTCCACCTCGCGCCGCCCCTTGCGAACCTCGGTGTAGAACTGGTTGCGCAGGATGGTGAACAGCCACGCCGTGAAGTTCGTGCCCGGCGTGAACCGCTCCCGATTTGCCCAGGCTTTGACCATCGTCTCCTGAACGAGGTCGTCGGCTCGGGTTGGATTGGCGGTGAGTGAGATCGCGAACGTGCGCAGCATCGGCAGCGCCCTCACCAGATCATCGCGGAAGATGGCCTCGATCTTCCCGCCGTGAGCCGCGAGCGCGATCTCGAACTGCTGCAGAAGCTCGGCGAGTCGGCCGGGAAGGGGCGCTTGGCCGGCGAGGTCGAAGTAGTCGCGCAGAGCGAGGGTGAGGTGCCCCGTGACGGCATTTGCCGGTTCACCCTGGTTTGATCCGGGATCTTCTGGCAAAGTGGGATGAGTCGGTTCGTCGGGCATCCGAAGTGGTACCTCGGCAAAGGCGGGTGCATTGGGAGTAGTCGTTTCTCGGTAGCAATCTAAAAATGAACTGATCCTAAACGGCCGTTAAAAATACGCATATCCGACGTCAGCCGCCGGACGGGCTGCCGGCAAAGCTGAGTCGTTTGTTTCCCAATTTTTCTCGACGATTGCCAGCTTAGAGGATTTCAAAGGCGGAAGATTACAGCATCGAGCGATGTACTTCTGGCTTGGCCGTACAGACTGGCATGTCTCGGCATGTCGGGTGTCGCCCTGCGAACCATCCGCAGCCGATCCCGGCCTCGGTATCGCTCAGCCGTCGCATCATGTCCGTTGCGGGCGTCCACTTGGCAGCCGCTACCTCCGGCATAGCTTCGCTGACGGCGCGCTCGATCCGCGACGCCGGAGGAGACCGGGCATGCTTGAAGAGTTCAAGAAATTCGCGTTGCGCGGGAATGTGGTCGATCTCGCCGTCGGCGTGATCATCGGCGCGGCGTTCGGCGCGATCGTCAATTCGCTGGTTCAGGACGTGATCATGCCGATCATCGGCGCGGTGACGGGCGGCCTTGATTTTTCCAACTACTACATCCCGCTCTCGTCCAAGGTGCAGCCGGGTATGCCCTATGCCGAGGCGAAGAAGGTCGGCGCGGTGATCGGCTACGGCCAGTTCCTGACGCTGGCAGTCAACTTCACGATCATCGCCTTCGTATTATTCATGGTGATCCGAGCCATGAACGCTCTGAAATCCCGGGAAGAGGCCAAGCCGAAGCCCGAGGCCGAGGTGCCGGAAGATGTGAAGCTTCTGGCCGAGATCCGCGATCTCCTAGCGGCGCGCAGGGCGTGAGCGTTACCTCCGGCCCTCATCCTCGCGAGGAGTGACCCCGAAGGCGTCGAGGATCCGGTCGAGCGCCTGTTCCACGGCTTCCGTGCCTTCCTCGTGCGTCTTCAGCCGTGTCTCGAGCCGGCGGATCTGCGGCTCGAACTTTTCCGGAACGGTGGGTTCATCGCCGAGGTAGCGCGGCTCCGGCGCGGACTCGGTGAGGACCCCGCGCAGCTCGTGACCAAGATGGTCACGTACAGATTCCGGCAGTGGTGGGCTGTCGGCAAGCTTTTCGGGCGTTGTGTCGGGGCCGCTCATCGTCAGTCCTGATCTGCTGAAGCATCGTCTCGCACGAATAAACGATCGAAGACATAGACCGTTGCGTCCGACAACGCGGCGGAAAGCCGGTTTATGTGGGGAGCAGAGTACGACCGCTTCGCGAGATCGGCTTGGCGGTTCGCATGAGCGGTCCTCGCATGGAACGCTGCGCATCAGCTCGAAGCCGATGCATAAAGAAACGGCCCCGACACAGGGTGCCGGGGCCGGTTGGTGCCGCCCTGATCGGGCGGCCCATTGAGCGAGTGCTTAGTCGAGCACTTCGATGATCCGATGACGACCATCCACCAGAACCGGACGATCGTTCACGACCGTGTAGCGGGTGCCACGGGTCACGTTGTACTCGGACGGGACGTCGTAATAGGTCACGCCGGAAGACGGCAGCGTGGAACCGACGACGACGCGGCCGTCGTAGTCGTACGAGCGGACGTTGCGCTCACGGACATACGAACGGAAGCGCGGACGATCCTCGACGCCGAGAATGCCGCCGATCGTGCCGGTGGCTGCGCCGACCGCACCGCCGACGATGCCGCCGATCGGGCCGGCCGCTTCCGCGCCTTCCTGAGCACCGCGCTCTGCGCCGCGAAGGGTGCCCTGAGCCTGGGCCGCCATGGGCGCGGCAAGGACGATGGCCGAGGCGGCGAGAAGGGTCTTGATCTTCATTCGAGCAACTCCGTCGTTGTGACGTCCGCCGCGATCCAGGCGCAGCGAAGCATGGGCCGGTAACGCCCGAGCCTCGAATTCGGATGCATGGAAAATCGAGAAAGGCCGAGATTGAACGAATCTGCCGGAAACGTAGGCAGTGGTTCTCGAAACCTGTCGTGGAGGAGGCGGATGCTTCCGCCGGGTCAGCCGGGCGAGCGCTCGGTCAGGAACCGCTCCATCCGCTCCAGCGCGCGGGCGATGTTCTCGGCGGAGTTGGCATAGGAGAGGCGCAGATATCCTTCCCCGAATACGCCGAAATCCGGCCCGCCGATCACCGCGACGCCTGCCTCGTCGAGGAGTGCGGTCGCCAGTGGTTTGGCCTTCCAGCCGGTGCGGGAGACGTTCGGGAAGGCGTAGAACGCGCCCGTCGGCGTCGTACAGGAAACGTTCGGCAGGCGGTTCAGGCCGTCCACAACGAGGCGCCGGCGCCGGTCGAACTCGGCGAGCATGGCGGCGACACAATCCTGCGGACCGTCAAGCGCCGCAATGCCGGCCCACTGCGCAGCGGCATTCACGCAGGAGAACGAATTCACCGCGAGCTTCCGGGCGGCGTCGTAGAGGGGCTTCGGCCAGACCGACCAACCGAGCCGCCAGCCCGTCATCGCGTAGGTCTTCGAGGCACCGTCGAGATAGATCAGCCGGTTGCGGATCTCGGGATAGGCGAGCAGGGACAGGTGCGCCTGCCCGTCATAGGTCATGGTGCCGTAGATCTCGTCGGAGAGAATGGCGAGGTCGGGATGGGCGGCAAGCCCCTTCACCAGGGCGTCGATCTCGGCCTTCGGCGTGACGCCGCCGGTCGGATTGGCCGGTGAGTTGACGATCAGAAGGCGCGTGCGCTCCGTGATCAGCGACAGCGTCTCTTCCGCCGAGAATGCGAAGCCGTTGGCCTCGCGGATGGGGACCGGCACCGGGGTCGCCCCGGTGAACTCGATCATCGAGCGATAGATCGGGAAGCCGGGGTCCGGGTAAAGGATCTCGGCTCCGGGCTCGCCGAACATCAGGATCGCCATGAACATGGTGACCTTGCCGCCCGGCACGATCATCACCGAGTCGGGCGAGACCTCGACGCCGTGGCGGCGATGGATGTCCCGCGCCACGGCCTCGCGCAGCGGCGGAATGCCGACGGCCGGCGTGTAGCCGTGGTGGCCGTCGCGCAACGCCTTGAGGCCCGCCTCGACGATATGGGGCGGCGTCGGGAAATCTGGCTGGCCGATGCCGAGATTGACGATATCTCGGCCCTGCGCCGCGAGTGCACCGGCACGGGCCAGCACCGCGAAGGCGTTCTCGTCGCCGATCCGGCCGAAGGAAGGCACGATACGCAGCATGGCCTCGACCTTCCGTCAGGCGTCGGTCGACGCCGCGAGTCAGCCGTTCGTGCGCTCGGCGAGACGGCTGGCGGCAAACGAGATCGCGCCGCCGACCACGAACAGGATCGCGAACGTCTTGACCGCCGCGTAGAACAGCGCCGGCTCGATCCCGGTATCCGTGAAGAGCACGGCGCAGACGGCCGCGATCGGGATGAGCAGCACGATGGAAAGCGGCACCAGCGGGTTCATTCGACGTCACTCGCGTTCATGGAGGGACCGCGGCGCGGCCCGAACAATAATGCGGAGCGGTCTTAGCATCGCCATTCCTCCGGAGGAAACTCCCGCGCTTCAGAATCTCGGAGCGTTTCAACGGCGCAGGGTCGCAGGCGCAGGGTCGCAGGCGCAAGGTCGCAGGATTGTCGCTCAGGCCGGAATGCGAACCGTTGCCCGCAGACCGCCCAAGGGGCTGTCCTGCAGGGTGACGTCGCCGCCATGGGCGCGGGCGATGTCGCGGGCGATGGCGAGACCGAGCCCGGAGCCGCCGGCATCCTGGCGCGCATCGTCGAGCCGCACGAACGGCTTGAACACCTCCTCGCGGCTCTCCACCGGGATGCCGGGTCCGTCGTCGTCGATGGCGACGAGGAAGGCGCGGTGCTCGCGCTTTCCTGAAATCGCGACGGTGTCGGCGTAGCGTGCGGCGTTGGCGGCGAGGTTGAAGAGGCAGCGGCGCATCGCGTCCGGCCGCACGGTCACGAGGGGGCTCCCCTCGATCTCGACCGCCTCGACATGGGCGCCGAGCCGCTCGACGTCGCTGCGCAGATCCTCGAGCAGGATCCGCATGTCGGTCTCGGCGGCGGTTTCGGCGGAATCACCCCGGGCGAAAGCGAGATAGCCCTCCAGCATCCGGCTCATCTCGTCGACGTCGCGCTGGAGATCCTCGACCTCCGGCGTCTGCTCCACCAGGGCAAGCGAGAGCTTGAAGCGGGTGATGATGGTGCGCAGGTCGTGGCTGACCCCGTTGAGCATCGCCGTGCGCTGCTCCATGGCGCGCTCGATGCGCCGCTTCATCTCGATGAAGGCGTGCCCCGCCTGCCGGACTTCCCGGGCGCCGCGGGGCTTGAACTCGATCTCGCGGCCCTTGCCGAATCCTTCCGCCACCGCCGAGAGCCGCAGGATCGGCTTGATCTGGTTGCGTAGGAACAGAATCGCCACGCCGAGCAGCACCAGCGACGAGCCGGTCATCCAGAGCAGGAAAATGTGCGAGTTTGAGGCGTAGGCCTGGTTTCGCCGGGCGGTGACCCGCATCACGCCTTCAGGGATCGCCACGCGGATCTCGATGAGGTTCGAGCGCCCCACCGTGTCGATCCAGAACGGGCGACGGATCTGACGGCGGATCTCCTCCGACAGGACCTCGTCGAGGATCGAGAAGAATGGGCGCGGCCCCGGACTCGGCAGCTTGGCGCCCTTCAGGATGTCGATGTCGAGGTTCAGCCGCTCGCCGGCGATGCGCGAGAGCGTCTCGGCGTTCCTGTCCTGCGGGTAGGATTCGTAGATGTCCATCAGAGCGGCGATGTCGGCGGTGACCGCCGCCGAGAGCCGGCGGGTCACGAGCTGCCAGTGCCGCTCCATGAAGGTGTAGGCGATCACCGATTGCAGCAGCACCATCGGCGCGATGATGATGATCAGCGAGCGGGCGTAGAGTCCCTTCGGCAAGGCGTCGCCGATGGCCCGGCTGATGCGCCGCCAGAGCTTCCGGATTCGGCCGAAAAATCCGCCGAGCGCACCGGCCCGGCGAGGTTCGGTCGAGGAGAGGCCGGCGGGGGCCGCCATGGGATCCTCAATCGATGGCGAGGCGATAGCCGACGCCGCGAACGGTGTGCAGGAAGCTCGGATTGGCCGGATCCGGCTCGATCTTGCGGCGCAGGCGGTTGATCTGCACGTCGATGGTGCGCTCGGCCGCCAACCCGCCGTTGCCCGCGAGCGTCTCGCGCTCGACATTGCCGCCCCGCGCTTGGGCCAGCATGGTCAGGATCTCGCGCTCACGCTCGGTGATCTTCACCGGTTCGTTCTCCCGGCGCAACTCGCCTCGGTCGGCGCGGAAGCTGAAGGGGCCGAAGCTGACCGAGGCGTCGCTCGAGGCCCGTGCCTCCGGGGCGGCGTGGCGGCGGATGATGTTGTTGAGCCGCAGGATCAGTTCGCGCGGCTCGAAGGGCTTGGGCAGGTAGTCGTCCGCGCCGATCTCCAGGCCCGTCACCCGGTCGTTCGGGTTGGAACGGGCGGTCAGCATCAGGATCGGAACCCGGGAGGTCTCGCGCACCGAGCGGGCATAGTCGAAACCGCTCTCGCCCGGCATCATCACATCGAGCACGAGGGCGTCGAACACGAAGCACTGGCCGCGCAGACGCGCCTCGGCCGCATTCGCCGCCGCCGTCACGCGAAATCCCTGCTCGGAGAGGAAGCGGGACAACAGTTCGCGCACCCGCCGGTCGTCATCAACGAGGAGGACGTGCGGGGCGTGGTCCGGAAGCTCGGGGCGCGCCTTGAGCGCGGTCTCGGCCGACATCAGGCGCGCACCGTCGCGCGGCGCGCCATCAGCCGGCGGATCGCGGCGCGCTCCGCCGGTTCGATCATCGCCAGCAGGAAATCCTGCGCGGAGGCCGCGCGGGTGCCGCGCCCGCCCTCCGTCTCATCCTCCTCGGCCGGCGCGTCGAGCGCGCGCACGATCCGGCGGACCTGCACGCGGGTGAGGTCGGCCGTCAGCGCCCGGCCGGACGGGGTGCAGAACAGGAGCCGCTGGCGCCGGTCGCTGGTGCCGGTCTGCTGCTCGACATAGCCCTGATCGATCAAGTCCTTCAGCACCCGGTTGAGACTCTGCTTGGTGATGCGCAGGATATCGAGGAGTTCGGCGATGGTGAGGCCGGGATAGCGATCGACGAAGTGCAGCACCCGGTGGTGCGCACGTCCGAAGCCGTACTGCGCCAGAATCCGATCGGGATCGCCGACGAAATCGCGATAGGCGAAGAACAGAAGCTCGATCAGGTCGTCGCTGTCGCCGCCGGTGGCGGGCCCATTCGGAAGCGAAGCCTCACCGGGAGCCTGGACCGCTGTATTTGCGTCGGGCGTTATCGCACGGCTCACGTCGTGAATACCTCGGTCGGCGGCAGGTCGCAGGGCCTCGGCGGTCCCGGAAGATAAGTCAGTGTTGTTGACATATCTCAGCCCCGTTGCTACCCGTCAACCCTGCCGGTACAGCTGCCCGCTGCCTCGTTCTGCGTTCGCGCGCCGGCTCCTGCCCCACCCTGCGACCCCGTGCTTCGCCGAGGCCGCGCAGAGGAACTTCGAGAGATGTCCGTGATTCCCTTCGATGAGCGCGAAGGCACGATCTGGTTCGATGGCGTCATGGTGCCGTGGCGCGAGGCGAAGATCCACGTGCTCAGCCACGGCCTCCACTACGGATCGTCGGTGTTCGAGGGCGAGCGGGCCTATGGCGGCCGAATCTTCAAGAGCCGCGAGCATTCCGAGCGCCTGCGCCGCTCGGCCCAGCTCCTCGATTTCGAGATTCCCTACTCCGTCGATCAGATCGAGGCAGCGAAGGCCCAGGTGCTGGCGACCAGCGGCCTGCAGGATGCCTATCTGCGCCCGGTCGCGTGGCGCGGTTCGGAGATGATGGGCGTCGCGGCCCAGAAGAACACCATCCATCTGGCCATCGCCGCCTGGGAATGGCCGAGCTACTTCGATCCGGCGACCAAGATGAAGGGGATCCGCCTCGATATCGCCGATTACCGCCGCCCCGATCCGCGCACGGCGCCCTCGACCTCGAAGGCGGCGGGCCTCTACATGATCTGCACGATCTCCAAGCACCGGGCCGAGAACAAGGGCTATGCCGACGCGCTGATGCTCGACTGGGAGGACAACGTCGCCGAATGCACCGGCGCCAATGTCTTCTTCATCGCCGACGGCGTGATCCACACGCCCCAGGCCGACCGCTTCCTCAACGGCATCACCCGCCAGACCGTGATCGAGCTGGCCAAGCGGCGTGGGATCGAGGTCGTCGAGCGGCGCATCCGCCCCGAGGAGATGACGGGCTTCTCCGAGTGCTTCATCACTGGCTCCGCCGCCGAGGTGACGCCGGTCTCCGAGATCGGTCCCTACCGCTTCACGCCCGGCGCCCTGACCAAGACGCTGATGGACGACTACCTCGACGAGGTGCAGCCGCGAGCCGTCGCCGCCTGAGGATCGCGCGAGGTTCCGAGCCCGTCGAGGCGCTCGGAACCTCGCGGCCGGCCCCGCGTTCATGAGAACAATTCATGAACGAGACGGATATGCCGATGACTGGCAAGACGACCAAGGACCAAGCTGCGGCCGAGAATCCGAAATCCGATCCGACCGACGAATCGAACCGGATCAAGGACCCGGACGAGTGGACGACCGGCTCCGAGCCGATGACGGGAGCGCAGGCCTCCTACCTGAAGACGCTGTCCGAGCAGGCCAAGGCGCCCGACGCCTACGAGGCCGATCTCGACAAGGCGGAGGCGTCGAAGCGCATCGACGCCCTGCGCAAGGAGACCGGCAAGGACTGAGCGTTTAGCTCGTCGCGTGAGGATCGGACGGCGCCGACGTGATCCGGTGCCGTCCGAGGAAGGCGGGCCGTGGCGCTGGTCGCACGATTCGTTCGACCGGAGGCCCGCTCGGCCCCAACGCGTCGAAAGACGTCTTTCGAATGTTTCCGCCTCTCCAGCGACGAATGATGTTCCTTGGCGGAGGGAGGCGCGCGATAGGGCGGTTTTTCTGCAAAGCCCTTAAGTTCGCTGCAAGTTTCGGCCGCTAACGTTCCGCTACAGCAATCGGTTCGGAATGATCTGCCGTGTCTCCGCTCTTCTACGCCCGGCCGATTGCGCGCTACATCGCTCCGCTGCTCGGCGTTTCTCGGCGGTTCTCACGGCGTGACGATGGTGCGACCACGATCGAATACGGCTTGATCTGCGTCTTCATCGGACTGGCGGTTCTGGCCGGAATGCAGGTTTTCGGAAGCACGCTGATGCAGGCATATCCGAAGATCGTGAACTTCCCCACGATACAATAGACCGTCCAGGATCATCTCTCATCGCAGCGACGATGCGGTCGGAGGATGCATCGTCCAGTCCTCACGGCGCGGAACGAGAAGCCTCGCCGAGCCTTGGATGATCAATTCCTGCTACCCGGCTTGCGCTTCGACGCGGACGCCCCTTCCTTTCCGGGTGCGGTTGTCGGCGAAGACGCCGGAGCTTCTCCGGTGCCCGACGGCTGAGCCTCCGGTTTCGGCTGGCTCCAGAAGGCTTCGAACACCTCTTTCATCGCCTTGACGTTCTGCTCCTGAACCTCGGCGCCGGTCTGGAGCATCTGCTGGATCACTTCCATCGAGGCTTTCGTCGCGTCGGGCAGCGGCGCGGCCTCCGGCTTGCGGCCGGTCGCGCGCCGCTCGGGCGGCGGAGCCGAAGGCGATGCGGAGGGCGTCATCTGCGCAGCGGCCGCACTGAGCCCGTTGAGCCAATCCGTCCACAGCGTGCCGACCGGGTAGGGGGAGGGCGGGGGTTCTGCCGCCGGAGCCGGGGCGGGTGCGTTGAGAAGCAGGTGGACGATGCCGGCCACGATCATGCCGGCCATGATCGGCAGCATCTGGCGCAGGGCCTGGGCGCCGACTCCGCTCGCCGCCGAAGCTTGCTGAATCACCGCCTGCGCGATCATCGGCGAGCCGAACAATCCTGCCAGCATATCTGCGCCTGCTGGGGGCTGCGCTCGTCCCGGCTGCGCGAGCCCGAACAGGCGCCCGAACCCCATCGGATCGGCCCCGGCGTTGCGCTGGATGCCCATGGACAGGGCCGGGAGCAGAGCCTCCATGGCGCGGCGTGTCTGTTCCGGCGTGAGGCCGAATTGCTGCCCGAAGGCCTGCACGCTCGCGTCGCCCTGGCTCTGGAGGATGTCGAACATCGTGTACATGGCCGGGCGCCTCACGGGAGCAGCAACGGTCCGGATGCCGAACCTCTCCGGGCCCTGTCACGATCGCGCCGTGACAACGAGCGCATGACGCGGGCCCATCTTCGTTCCGGCCGGGCGCCGGCGATGGCCGTCGACACTCGCGCGCGGAGGCTCGCCGGAACGGCCTCGGCGGCGAGTGTGTCGCAACCGAGCGGGGCTGGCCAGCGCCAAGCCCGATTTCGCGCCGATTTCCCTAGGGATAGCGACGATGGGGCGCCGGAAACGTCACAGCGACATCCCGCTGGACGGCGCGGCCTGCACCGCCTCGTCGGCCGCGGGCGGATCGAGAACGGGGCCCGCTTCGCTGCTCACACCCCGCTCGAGCCGACCGACCGTTCGGAACGCGAGGGCGAGACCGGCCACCCCGAAGGCGATCGAACCGATGCCCGTGCCGGCGATCACGCCTTCCGGTCCGTACCACGCCGCTCCCAACAGAGCGGGCGGGACCGTGCCCAGCGTGGCCCGGCCCCAGTTCAGAAAGGTGGAGATGAAGGGAAAGCCGAGATTGTTGAACGAGGCGTTGGCCAGGAACAGGAGCCCGTTGAAGAACCAGACCGGCCCGCTCACCAGACAGAAGAATCCGAACAGCTCGGCCGCCACGCCCTTGAGTTCGAAGGCACCGGCCAGGGGCGAACGCGCCAGCGCCAATAGAAGCCAGATGACGACCACGTAGAGCGCCGTGACCCCCGCGCCGGCCCGGAGCACCCCCCGCATCCGGTCGAAGCGAGCTGCGCCCCAGTTCTGGCCCAGGATCGGGCCGATCGATCCCGACATCGCGAACAGCCCGCAGAAGGCGACGGGCGCCAGGCGCTCGATGACGACATTGCCGGCGATGGCCGGCGGCCCGAAGCCGGACAGGGCATGCGCGACGAAGGCGCTGGCGACGGACGGGGCCAGGTTCGTGAGCACCGCCGGCCCTGCGATGCGGGTCACCAGCGGCAGGTCGCCGAGAACCGCGCGGAGGCGCGGCGCTTCGAGCAGCCGGTAGCGGCGGACGCCGGTCCAGCCGACGGCCACGAAGGTGATCCGAGCCACGCAGACCGCCAGCGCCGCACCGTCGACGCCCAGACCGAAGCCGAAGATCAGGAGGGGATCGACGAAGACGGTGACCACGGCGCCGCCGAGGGTCACGTACATCGCTTCCCGCGCCGCGCCGACCGCGCGCAGGAGTCCTGTGAACAGCATGCCCGGCCCGAGCAGCAGGTTCGACGGAAGGCTGATCCAGAGGTAGCGCTTGGCGACGTCGAGGGTGTGTCCCTCCGCGCCGATCGCCCTGAGCAGCGGATCGAGCACGGCGATGAGGAGGGCGGCGAGGATCCCGGAGGCGATCAGGCAGTGGATCGTGACCGAGGTCGCGATACGCCGCGCCCCTTCCGGGTCGTTCGAGCCGATCGCCCGCGAGACCAGGGCGCCGGCCGCGATCATCAGGCCGATATTGATGGCGATGGCGAAGAACTGGACGATCGAGGCGAAACCCACGGCGGCGGTCAGCGCCGGATCGCCGAGCTTGGAGACGTAGAACAGCGACAGGAGATCGACGGCGAAGATCGCCATCAGGCCCACGGAACCGGTCGCGCTCATCACCACGACGTGGCGCAGGATCGAGCCCGAGACGAAGCGCGCCCCGCCCTCGTCCGGCCTCGGCTCCGGCACCGGAGCTTCGCCCGCCTCAGGCATTCGGCTCGGCATCCTCGGGTTCGAGCGCGCGGGCGGCGGATTCGTGCGGCTGCGGCTCGATCAGGCCGCGGGTCTCGGCGCTGAGCGCCCGCGACGGACTTTTCGGTGCGGTGAGCGGCTCGGGCCGCAATTCCGGCGTGCCGCGCAGCCAGCCGGAGCCGTCGGGCATCGCTCCCGCCTGCTGGAGCACGAGGCGGGCGACGTCGCGCTTGCGCACGTCCTCGACCCGTCGCGCGGCCGCCTCGGCGGTGAGCCCCAGGCTCTCGAGGGTGGCGCGGCCGAAACCGAGGGCGGATTCGACGGTCTCGCGAAGCTGGAAATCGACGTCGCGGTTCATCAGTTCGATGGCATGCGTCCGGTCGTAGGCGCGCACGTAGGTGCGCACGTTCGGGAATTCCTCGTGGACCATGTCGACGATCTTCAAGGCCGCCGGCGCGTCATCGATGCAGACGCAGATGAGCTCCGCCTTGGCGAGGCCGGAGGCGCGCAGCACGTCGAGCCGGGTGCCGTCGCCGTAATAGATGCGGAAGCCGAAGCTCGTCGCGTTGCGGATCTGCTCGACGTCCTTGTCGATGACGGTGATGTTGATGCCCTCCGCCAGCAGCACCTGCGCCAGGATCTGCCCGAAGCGGCCGAAGCCCACCACCAGCACGCGGGTATCGCCGGATTCCTGTGCCTCGCCGACGTCGGAGGGCGGCTCGGCCTCCTTCGGGCGCCGGGCGATCAGCGCGTCGAGCCCCTTGGCGGCGATGGGGCCGACCAGCATGGTGAGGGCGGCGAGCGCGACGCAGAAGCGGGTCACCTCCGAGCCGAGGATACGCAGGTCGCCCGCCGCCGGCAGGATCACGAAGGCGAACTCGCCGGCCGGTGCCAGCACCGCCGCGCCGCGCAGGGCGTCGAGCCAGGGCGAGCCGAACAGGCGGAACAGCCCGGCCACCAGGGCGATCTTCACCGCGATCGCCGCCATGGTTGCCGCGAGCAGCGCCAGCCAATGATGCGTGAGCAGACCGCCGTCGATCGACATGCCGACGCTCATGAAGAACAGGCCGAGCAGCATGCCGCGGAACGGCTCGATGTCGGCTTCGAGCTGGTGGCGGAAGTTCGACTCGGCGAGCATCACGCCCGCGAGGAAGGCGCCCATCGCCATGGAGAGGCCGGCCTTCTCCATCACCAGTGCCGTGCCGAGCACGACGAGAAGGGCGGCCGCCGTCATCACCTCGCGCCCGCCGGCGGCGGCGAGCAGACGGAAGAATGGATTGAGGCCGTAGCGCCCCACCAGCACCACCCCCGCCACCGCGACGGCGGCACGGCCGGTGGAGCGCAGGCCCTCGTCGAGCCAGCCGTCCTTCGGCGTGGCCCCGGCCGAGGCCAGCAGCGGCAGCAGCGCCAGGATCGCCACCACCGAGATGTCTTGGAACAGCAGGACTGCGAAGGAGCGCCCGCCGTAGGGCGAGCCGAGATCGCCGCGCTCCTCCAGCAGCTGGAGCGCGACGGCGGTCGCCGAGAGCGCGATGGCGATGCCGACGACACTCGCCGCCGACGGCGTCAGGCCGTAGGCGAAGGCCGCGCCGCCGATGACGAGCGAGCACAGCGCCAGTTGCGCGGCACCGAGCCCGAAGATGTCGCGCCGCATGGAGACGAGCCGCGAGATCTCGAGTTCGAGCCCGACGATGAAGAGCAGCAGCACCACGCCGATCTCGGCGACGCTCGCGGCCGTCTCCGGCTCGGCGATCAGCGAGAAGCCCGCCGGCCCGATCACCACACCCGCCACCAGGTAGCCGAGCACCGCGCTCTGGCCGAGCAGGCGTACGAGCGGAACGCCGATCACCGCCGCCGACAGGAAGGTCAGCACCGGTGGCAGGAAGCTGGCATGGTCCGTGGCGCTCGCCATGAAAGCCTGGTGCCTCGCTGGATCGGGACGGGAGAAGGGCTTCCCCTTAGCCCGCTCGCCCCGCTGCCGCGAGGGTGATTCGCGTGTCGTTCGTCACATATCCGGCCCCCGCTCGATCCCCGGCCTCGGCCACCGCGGTGGGCCGCGTTGCCACAGGATCGAGGATGCAGGCCCCCCGGGCAGATGGCGGGGGTCACGGATCGCGGCATGTGTGCTATGTAAAAGCGACGGACAGGTGCAAGCCTGTCGCGGCTTTCGGGCTGGCCGCTGTTGACAGACCCGGCCACCCCTCTCCACATCCGCGGGATCATGAGCGCTGACACCATCAACCTCACCGCTGACCCGAACCGGGTCCCGCAGCCGGCCGTGACGGGCGACAAGCCGCCTCTCGAGATCCTGCTCTGCGCTCCTCGCGGCTTCTGCGCGGGCGTGGTGCGCGCCATCGACGTGGTCGAACGCGCGTTGGCGATCTACGGGGCGCCGGTCTACGTCCGCCACGAAATCGTCCACAACAAGTACGTGGTCGAGACCCTGAAGCGGAAGGGCGCGGTTTTCGTGCGCGAGCTCGACGAGGTGCCCGATAGCGGCGCGCCCGTCATCTTCTCCGCCCACGGCGTCGCCAAGACGGTGCCGCAGAACGCCGATGCGCGCGGCCTCACCACCATCGACGCCACCTGCCCGCTGGTGACCAAGGTCCACCGCGAGGCCGAGATCCACCACAAGCGCGGACGCCACGTCCTGCTCGTCGGCCATTCCGGCCATCCGGAGGTCGTGGGCACCATGGGCCAGCTGCCCAAGGGCTCGATCACGCTGGTCGAGGACATCGAGCAGATCGACGCGCTCAACCCGCCTTCCGATCAGGCGCTGGCCTGGGTGACGCAGACGACTCTGTCGATCGACGACACCAAGCACATCGTCGAGGCGCTCAAGGCCAAGTTCCCGGCCATCCACGGGCCGCACAAGGACGACATCTGCTACGCCACCACCAACCGCCAGGAAGCGGTCAAGGAGGTCGCCCCGCGGGTCGATGCCCTGATCGTGGTCGGCTCCTCCAATTCGTCGAACTCGCAGCGCCTGCGCGAGGTCGCCGAACGGGCCGGCTGCCCGATCACCCGCCTCGTCCTGCGCGCGGAGGAGATCGATTGGGACGCCTTCAAGAATGTGCGTCGCCTCGGCCTTACCGCCGGCGCCTCGGCCCCCGAGGTTCTGGTGGAGGAGATCATCGACGCCTTCGCCGCGCGCTTCGACGTGACGGTGGATCAGGTCTCGGTGACCGTCGAGGACATGTCCTTCCCGCTGCCGCGCGAGCTGCGCAGCGAGGCCGCGGAGTAAAGCGGCGTCATCGCCGGTTCTGAACCGGCCGAACGACATCAGGGGCGCCCACGGCGCCCCTTTCTCTTGCGCGAACCCGGCAGCGACACCCGTGGCGGTCTACACCGACGTATCCGACGAGGCGCTGCGCGCCTTCCTCAAAGAGTACGAGCTCGGCGAATTGCTCTCCTGCAAGGGCATCGCGGAAGGCGTCGAGAACTCGAATTTCTTCCTGCACACCAGCACGGGCAACTACATTCTCACGCTCTACGAGAAGCGGGTGAGCGAAGCGGACCTGCCATTCTTCATCAACCTGATGGGCCATCTGGCGCGGGCCGGTCTCGCCTGCCCGCAGCCGGTGCGTAACCGCTCCGGCACCGCCCTCGGACGGCTCTGCGGCCGGCCGGCGGCGATCGTCACCTTCCTCGAAGGCGTGTCGTTGAGCCGTCCGAACGCGGAGCATTGCCGGGCGCTCGGCGCGGCGCTGGCCGGCCTCCACGCGGCCGGCCGCGACTTCCCGATGGTGCGCGAGAACAACCTTTCAGTCGGGGCGTGGCGGCCGCTCTTCGTCCAGGCCGAGGCGCAGGCCGATACGGTGGCGCCGGGGCTCGCCGCCCGCACCCGCGCCGATCTCGACTTCCTCGAGGCGTCCTGGCCTCAGGGCCTGCCCGGCGGCGTGATCCACGCCGACCTGTTCACCGACAATGTCTTCTTCATCGGCGACGCGGTGTCGGGCCTGATCGACTTCTACTTTGCCTGCACCGACGCCCTCGCCTACGATCTGGCGATCAGCCTCAACGCGTGGTGTTTCGACGCCGACGGCACCTTCCACCGCGACAAGGCAGGGGCGATGATCGCGGGCTACAACGCGGTGCGGCGGCTGGACTCCGCCGAAATCGGCGCGTTGCCGGTTCTGGCACGGGGCGCGGCGATGCGGTTCATGCTGACCCGGCTCGTGGACTGGCTCAACGTCCCGCCCGGCGCCCTGGTACAGCCCAAGGACCCGCTGGAATACGACCGGCGGCTGAGCTTCCACCGCACCGCGCACGATGCGCGGGACTATGGCTGGCAGGGGTAGTGCGAGAAGCCCTCTCCCGGTCCGGGAGAGGGCTCGGAACGCTCCGTCAGAGCACCTTCAACAGCGCTTCGGCGCCCGACACCTCGGCCTTCGACGGCGTATCCTCGACGTTGAGGATCCGCACGACGCCGTCATCCACCAGCATCGCGTAGCGCTGCGACCGCGGGCCGAGACCGAAGCCGGACCCGTCCATCTCGAGACCGATCGCCTTGGCGAACTCGGCATTGCCGTCGGCCAGGAACTCGATGCCCTCGGCGCCGCTCTGCTGCTGCCACGCGTTGAGCACGAAGATGTCGTTGACCGAGGTCACAGCGATCGCATCGACGCCCCGGGCCATGATCTCCTCGCGCTTGGCGACGAAGCCCGGCAGGTGGTTGCGGTGGCAGGCTGGTGTGAAGGCGCCGGGCACGCCGACCAGCACGACACGCCGCCCCTTGAACACGTCGTCGGTCGTCTTGGCCTGCGGACCCTCCGGCCCGCTCACCCGGAAGGTGACCTGGGGCAGGTGATCGCCAACCTGAATCGTCATCCGCGCACTCCTCGGGAAAAAGCCATGAACCGTTAGACGCGCGACAGGCACCTGTCGAGGCACCGGCATCCCGCACACGCGTTTGGCTTATGGATCAATGACGGCCGCCGCATTAGCATAGCCCGATGCAGAGACCCGACCCCGCTCTCAAAGACCCGGCCTATCTCGACGGCCAATTCCTCGTGGCCATGCCGGGGATCGGCGACGAGCGATTCGCGCGCTCGGTGATCTATCTCTGCGCCCACTCGGCGGACGGGGCGATGGGCATCATCGTCAACAAGCCCGTGGCGGATCTCAGCATGCCGGATCTGCTGATCCAGCTCGACATCGCCAGCGAGGCCGACGCGATCCGTCTGCGCGAGCGCGTCGGGCACATGCCGGTGCTGATGGGCGGCCCCGTGGATGCCAAGCGCGGCTTCGTGTTGCACACCGCCGACTTTCACATCGATCAATCAACCCTGCAGATCGACGAGGGGGTGTGTCTCACGGCCACGGTGGAAATCCTGCGCGCCATCGCCGACGGACGCGGCCCCTCGAACGCCGTGCTGGCGCTCGGCTATGCCGGCTGGCAGGCGGGCCAGCTCGAGAACGAGATTCTCGCGAACGGCTGGTTGAACTGCCCCGCCGATCCGGAGCTGATCTTCGATCCCGGGCTCGGCACCAAGTACGATCAGGTTCTCAAGGCGATCGGCATCGACCCGGCCATGCTCTCGGCGGAGGCCGGGCGGGCCTGATGCCGGGCCCGGCCCTCCCGCGTTCGGACGGTCGCGGTCTCACACCCGCCCGTGAACGAGGTCGTGGATGAAGCCGAGCTTTCGCACCACCGGCGGAGCGAGCACGAACGGATAGAGGTCGCCTTCGCCCATGGCCCGGCTGACGCTATTCATGGCGAAGACGAAGGGCAGCCACGCATCGACGATCTGCTCGATCGTATCGGCACGATAGGGGTCGAAATCGACCCGCGCGGCAAGCTCACCGGCGATATCGGCCTTCGGCTTCACCTGCATGCCGAAGGCACTCGCCATCTCCAGCGTATCGACGATGTGCAGGTAGTGCGCCCAGGTCTCGGCGAAATCTTCCCAGGGGTGGGTCGTGGCGTAGGCTGAGACGAAGGTCTCCTGCCAGTTCGGCGGCGGGCCCTGCTCGTAGTGGCGCTGGAGGGCCGCGCCGTAATCCTGCGAGTCGTCCCCGAACACCGCCCGGCACGGCTCCAGCTTGCCGGGGTCGCGCACGAGGATGTCCCAGTAGTGGTGGCCGACCTCGTGACGGAAATGGCCCAGCAGCGTGCGGTAGGGCTCGCCCATGGACGCCCGGCGCTTCTCGCGCTCGGCCGGATCGGCCTCGACCAGGGCGATGGTGATGATCCCGTTCTCGTGGCCGGTCATCACCTTGGGGCCGCTCGCATCCGGCGGATCGGCCAGGAAGTTGAAGATCAGACCGTGCTCGGGATCCTCGGCGCGGGTCTTCAGCGGCAGGTTCCAGCGCAGCAGGGTGTAGAACAGCCGGTGCTTGGCATGCTCCATCTCGCGCCAGCGCTCCAGGTTCACCGGGTCGTTCACATCCGGCACGATGCCGTTGTGGCGGCAGGCGAGGCAGAAGGCGTCGGTCGTGCCCGGAGGCACCATCCAGTTGCAGGTGTCGTGCGCGGCGTTGGTGCAGAGGAAGCTCGGGCGATCGGGCACCGCGAGCGGCGTCCAGGCATTGTTGTCCCCGGCCGGTTCCAGGGCCGAGATCCGGCCGAGTTGCGGCAGGTAGGCGAGGCGGTGGCCGCACCGCCCGCAGACGCGGTTCTCGAAGTACAGGACGTTGTCGCAGGATTGGCAGCGGAAGAGTTTCATCGGCTCACGGGGACGTTGACGCCCGCTCCGCGATCCGGCTCGGAACCGGTCGGAGAGCGGGTCGCACCGGGCTTGAGGCCCGGAGGCGGCGGGGGTTCGCGGCCAACCAAGACGCGAACCCTCTCACCGTTCCGTGATCGTCCCGGAATTTGTTCGACCGCCTTCCGCGCGTCGGCGCTGCCGCGTCAGGCGGCCGCCAGTGCCTCGGTGATGGCTGCGAGCGCGGCGTCCGCACCGGCACCGTTCGGACCGCCGGCCTGAGCCATGTCACGGCGCCCGCCACCACCCTTGCCGCCGAGATGCCCGGCACCGGCGCGCACGAGGTTCACGGCGTCGTAGCGGTCGGTGAGATCCTCGGTGACGCCGACGACGAGCCCCGCCTTGCCGTCGGCCGAGACGCCGACGATGGCGACGATCCCGGAGCCGAGGCGGCTCTTGCCCTCGTCGGCCAGACCCTTGAGGTCGCGCATCTCGACGCCCTCGACCACGCGGGCCATCACCTTCACGCCGTTGACCTCGCGGGCCTCGTCGCCGCCGCCCGCCGCACCGCCCATGGCGATCTTCTTGCGCGCGTCGGTCAGCTCCTTCTCCAGCCGGCGGCGCTCCTCTATCAGGGCGGAGAGCCGGTCCGGGACGTCGCCCACGGGCGCCTTGAGCAGCCCGGCGAGCTGGTTCAGCGTGCGGCTCTCGGCGGCGCGGTGACGGCGCGCGGCCGTGCCGGTCATCGCCTCGATCCGGCGAACGCCGGCACCGACCGCGCTCTCGCCGATCACGGTGATCTGTCCGATCTCGCCGAGCTGCGAGACGTGGGTGCCGCCGCACAGTTCGATCGAGAAGTTCGGCAGGCGGCCCTCGACCTCGCGGCCGTCGTCATCGACCGGCCGGCCCATGGAGACGACACGGACCTCGTCGCCGTACTTTTCGCCGAACAGCGCGCGCGCACCCGACTCGATCGCCTCGTCCACCGCCATCAGCTTGGTCACCACCGGCGCGTTCTGAAGCAGCACCGCGTTGGCGATTTCCTCGACGCGGGTGAGCTCGGCCTCGTCGATCGGCTTCGGGTGGCTGATGTCGAAGCGCAGGCGCTCGGGCGCGACGAGCGAGCCCTTCTGCGCGACGTGATCGCCGAGCACCTGACGCAGGGCCTCGTGCAGCAGGTGGGTGGCCGAATGGTTGGCGCGGATCGCGGCGCGCCGGGCATGATCGACCTTCATCTCGACCGCCGCGCCGACGGCGAGTGTCCCCTCTTCGACCGTGACGTGATGCACGAACAGGTCGCCGAGCTTCTTCTCGGTGTTGGTCACGCGCGCCTTGAGGCCGGGCCCGCAGATCGTGCCGGTATCGCCGACCTGACCGCCGGATTCGCCGTAGAACGGCGTCTGGTTGACCACGGCGATCCCGCTCTCGCCGGCCTTCAGCGCCTCGACCTCGCCGCCCTCGCGCAGGAGCGCGCCGACGACGGCCTCGGCGGCCTCGGCCTCGTAGCCCAGGAATTCGGTGGCGCCGGTGCGCTCCTTGATGCCGAACCAGACGGTCTCGGTGGCGGCCTCGCCCGAGCCCTGCCATGCCGCCCGCGCCGCCTGCTTCTGGCGCTGCATCGCGGCGTCGAAAGCCTGCGTGTCGACGCCGATACCGCGGGCCTTCAGGGCGTCCTGGGTCAGGTCGAGGGGGAAGCCGTAGGTGTCGTAGAGGGTGAAGGCGGTCTCGCCCGACAGGTTCTGGCCTTCGCTCAGATCACGGCTCTCCGCGTCGAGAATCGCGAGGCCGCGCTCCAGCGTCTTGCGGAAGCGGCCTTCCTCCAGCCGCAGGGTCTCGGAGATCAACGCCTCGCTGCGGGCGAGTTCCGGGAACGCCTGCCCCATCTCGCGCACCAGGGTGGGCACGAGGCGGTACATCACCGGATCGCGGGCGCCGAGCAGTTCGAGGTGGCGCATGGCGCGGCGCATGATCCGGCGCAGCACGTAGCCGCGACCCTCGTTCGAGGGCAGCACGCCGTCGGCGATGAGGAACGAGGTCGAGCGCAGGTGGTCGGCGATGACCCGGTAGGACGCGCGGGTCGCGGGCTCGGGCGCCCGGGACACGGCGTGGGCCACCGCATCGATCAGGGCGCGGAACAGGTCGGTGTCGTAGTTCGAATGGACGCCCTGGAGGATCGCGGCCATCCGCTCCAGTCCCATGCCGGTGTCGATCGAGGGCCGGGGCAGGGGATTGCGCACCCCGGGCTCGACCTGCTCGTACTGCATGAAGACGAGGTTCCAGAATTCGAGGAAGCGGTCGCCGTCCTCGTCCGGGGAACCGGGCGGGCCGCCGGCGAGCGCCGGGCCCTGGTCGATGAAGATCTCCGAGCAGGGGCCGCAGGGGCCGGTATCGCCCATCTGCCAGAAATTGTCGGAGGTGCCGATGCGGATGATCTTGTCGTCGCCGAACCCGGCGATCTTCTTCCAGAGGCCCGCCGCCTCGTCGTCATCGGCATAGACGGTGACGAGCAGCCGCTCCGGCGTCAGCCCGAACTCCTTCGTGATCAGCGTCCAGGCCAGCTCGATCGCATCGGCCTTGAAGTAGTCGCCGAAGGAGAAATTGCCGAGCATCTCGAAGAAGGTGTGATGCCGGGCGGTATAGCCGACATTGTCGAGATCGTTGTGCTTGCCGCCCGCCCGAACGCACTTCTGCGACGAGGTCGCCTTGACGTAGGGCCGCTTCTCGACGCCGGTGAAGACGTTCTTGAACTGCACCATGCCGGCGTTCGTGAACATCAGCGTCGGATCGTTCTTCGGCACCAGCGAGGACGAAGGCACGACCGCGTGCCCGGCATCCCGGAAATAGTCCAGGAAGGTCGATCGGATCTCGTTGACGCCGCTCATCGGATAGGCTCGGAAATCAAGTCGCGTCGGGAGCCGGCTGGCAGGCAGCGCGGCAGCATTGTCGGGCCCTCATACGGGCCGAAGCTGTGCAAGTCACGTCGGCTCGTTCCGCCCGAGCGCGGGCGGCTCCGCGATTGGACGTCCGCTCCGCAATTCGGCGAGGTAGCCGCGTAGCAGCGCCACCCGTCGCGGCCGGAAACTGGCCCCGGCCAGACGCGCCTCCCGGATGCGATCCAAGCGGAACATGCGGAACGCCTCGCGCAGGGCGCACCACGCCAGCAGCGTCATCTTGCTGTCGAGGTAGACCACGGAGAGCGGCAGGATCGTCCGCTCGGTGACCGTGCCGACCTTGTCGCCGTAGCGGAGCCGCAGCGCCTCCTCGCGCCAGCACGCGGATCGGATCGTTTCCATGTCGGGGATCGCGGGAAATCGCGCCTCGGCACGGCGGACCTGCGAGACAGCGTGGAGGAGGTGCTGCTCGGCCTCGCTGGGCAGGGTCGCCATGACCTTCGCCAGCACCGAGGCAGCGGCCTTCTCCAGCGCCGGATCGCCCATGTGGCGCACTTCGGCGAGCCCAAGCACCAGCGCCTCGATCTCGAGCCGGTCGAAGGTCTGCGGCGGCAGGGCGACATCCTCGATCAGCCGGTAGCCGTAGCCCCGCTCGCCCTCGATGCGGGCGCCCGCCGCGCGCAGGCTGTCGATATCGCGATAGAGCGAGCGCAGCGACACGCCTGTCTCCTCCGCGAGGCGCGACGCGGTGACCGGGGACGGCAGGATGCGCATCGCGTGCAGCAGCCGGAAAAGGCGATCGGTGCGCGCCATCGCTCAACTGACGGAAGCTGACAGGTGACCCTGGCTACAACGTCCCCCGTCACCCCGCCAGCCGGAGACCGCCGATGATCACCCTGTTCCACTCGCCCCGCAGCCGCTCGACCCGTATCGTCGCGCTTCTCCAGGAACTTGACGCCCTGGAGGCGGTCGGCATCGAAATCGTCACCATCCCGCGCATGGACGGCTCGGGCGGCCGCGACCCGCGCAACCCCCATCCGGACGGCAAGGTGCCGCTTCTCGTCCATGACGGCGTACAAGTGTGGGAATCGAGCGCGATCATCGCTTATCTCGCCGATCTGTTCCCGCAAGCAGAGCTGGGCATTCCCGCGGGTGACCCGCAGCGGGGTCCCTACCTGAGCTGGCTTGCTTGGTATGCAGGCGTCGTCGAGCCGGTGCTGACGCTCAAGGCCGTCGGCGTCGATCATCCGGCGCTCGCCCGAACCTTCCGAACCGAGGCCGAGATTGAGGCGCGGCTCTCCGAGGCGTTGACGGACCGGCCCTACCTCCTCGGCGACCGCTTCACCGCCGCCGACCTCCTGCTGCACTCGCCCTATGCGTGGTTCGGCAAGCCCGGCAGGCCCGTGATTGACGCGTGGGTGGAGCGCTGCATGGACCGGCCCGGTGCACGCTTCGCGGCGGAGTTCGACGCCCGTCACCCGGCGGACTGATCGTCGAGCTTTGACCCGGGCGGGTTCAACCGAAGAAAAGCCCGCCGCGATTGCTCGCGGCGGGCCTTTCGATGCCGACGGATCGGGCGATGCGCTTACGCCTCGCCCTCGTCCAGATCCTCTGCCGTCGGCTTGGCATTCTCGAGTATGCAGGCGGCGGC
>Ga0233425_10002878_pt1 | contig 32629 bp, 24 predicted proteins | sample Watercolumn_Towu_2_FD_181712 | JGI IMG/M metagenome (GOLD analysis project Ga0233425, IMG submission 181712) | Freshwater microbial communities from Lake Towuti, South Sulawesi, Indonesia - Watercolumn_Towuti2014_140_MG | ecosystem: Environmental > Aquatic > Freshwater > Lake | place... | reverse complement strand
CCCAGAATCCCTTTGTTTTCGCCTTATTTTACCATTTCTTACGACGGTATTCAATGCCCTTCATCAACTATTTTCTCCTGCTTTTCCTTATTTTACCTGGCTTTGGAGTGTTTCCGTTCAAACACTAAGTAATTGGTAAAACAATGTCAAGTTTTTAGTGAGTGAAAATTCATCAGTCAAAAGGCTTAGATAAAATGGATCAAAGCTTTTTTGGTGACAAACAATGTATCTCTGGTATGAACTCGCAATTGCAAGACCTCTGCGCTACGACATGCGGGGCGGAGTTGTGTAGGTTGGGTTGAGTAAAACGAAACCCAACAACACAGATTATTCATATCCAATTTATTTCAGCGCTTGTGATCTGCTACCCCGACTTAATAAGGCATGCTTCGGTGATATTGGTTATTACTTTAGACCTTTTGAAAATGCAAGTCAACATGTTTAGTCGTTATTGGGCTGAGTAACTCGAAACCCAACCGTACGACTTATTTTTGAGAGATTTCCGTCTGGTGTTCTTGTATGTCTATGCGTGCTTCTGTACCCAGCGGAGATGCAGGGTATCGAGCTTGTAGTGATGCAACGCCTGCACTTTACGTTCGGGGAAACCGAGGAAGTTGCTGAAGTAAAACAGGAAGACCAGGACGGTGTTTAATTTCAGGATAAAAAATCCCTTCACCACCGTATGAGGGGAAATGGGTGCAACATTTTGGACAAGTTGTTCCCAACCCACGAAGGTGCCAAGCCCGGGTACCCCCACAATGGCAAGGCCCAGGAGGAACAACAGTGCGTTTACAAGAGGAGTACGATAGAGTTGTGCTGTAAAGTTTGTCTGTTTCTTGTTATTATGCGAGGAGGCATATGCCGAGTAGCAGGCAAGTCCAACAAAGACAATGGCAAGGGCAATCACAGACACACAAGACCACAGATGCTTCGCATCTATATTTTTTATCAATTCTAACCCCTGGACAAGACCTACCAACCAGGCGGAACAGGCAAGGGTTACAAAGTACATGACTACCCTGCGGATATTGTAAAAGGAGAGTACGCAGAAACCCACCGCAAGAACAAGTATTAACTCTTCATTGACATTGAAATAATTCCAGTTGATAATAAACGACATGACGGTATTTCCGCTGCCATCGCTGGCATATTCAATGTGGAAAAGCCTCCTGTTGAGGACGAACATCACGATGCTGAAACATACCCATACCACAGCTATTGCAATGGTGAATCGTTTTTTCACTTTTTTGTCAAAACGCACGTTTTTCAGACCAAGAAACTGATCGATAAGGTCGAAGGATCGCGACAAAAACCCGAACTCGTTGATCGTGAGTGCGTAAAGCCACTTTCTGAACCGCTCAGGAAGTATGGATTCAAAGTGCTTCCCGGTGCTCGTTATCCTGGGACGTCGTGTCTCCATGGTGTGGTATAGGTGGAACAACGATGGGGTGCGCATAAACTCATAGGTACGGTATATCCCGTGAGATACCACGTGGATTAGTGCAAGGGTGTAAAATCCAAGAAATATCTCGATGTAGATAATAGCCAACTGTGTCGTGGTGGCATATGCGACAGTATTCTTGGCGTCTGAATGCTGCCGGCTCATGTGGGTCGTGACAAAGGCAGAAAAAACACAAATGGCAATTGCAATGGCAATGGCGTTGGCTGGATGCGAGATAGTCCATACTTCAGGCCAATATGTCGGAAGCGCCCATTCACGGGGCCACATGCGAAGGAGAAGTAAGACAGGCATGTGAGTTGAAAGCGAGCCGTAAAAAACCGCACTCGAAGGCGTAGGTCCCTCCATTGCCCGCGGTATCCAGATCCACGGAAAAATACCAGACTTAAAGAAACATGCCACAATCAATAGAAACTTTGCCCATCCACAGCCATATTTCTGAATCAATGCCATGTCCTTGATGTCGTCAATGTGAAAATAAAGCAGTAACACTGTCAAAGAAAAAAGAAAAATATCTCCGAATTCATAGATAAACATTACCCGCATGCCGTTTTTAAGCGGATTAGGACGATGCTCATAGAATGCGATAAGAAGCACAGATGAAAGACCCAGGAGTTCCCAGCCCATGAACAAATATGAGAAGCTGGAACTAAGAACAAGGAGCCCTATTGCCAGCTGAAAGATAAAATAAAGGGAAAAGAACTTGTGATAATATGCATCGCGGTGCAGGTAAAAGAGAGAAAACCGGCCTATGATAGTAATAATTATTGTTGTAAAGGCTAAAAACATAGCCGTATAGAGATTCCAATCCACGATGAATGGCCAGCCAATCAGACAGAAGGACTCTATGTGTACTGTAATTGTCTTGAATCCCATGATGCATAAGGCTACTGCAACGTGTACAATATCACTGACGCCTCCCCATGTGACCAGTCTGCGGACCATGTGCTCTTCAATTTCCCGCTTACGGGAAAAATACTGGATGTTAATAGAAAACACCTTGACGATGGGAAACAGTATAAAGTAATGTGCAAGATAGATAATTAAAAAGTGTTCCATTAAATATTCCTCAGGCTATCTGTCCAAATAAAAGATGCGCTTGTTCCAGGAAAAACCGCGGGTCGTCGCCTTTATATTCGGGAATGTTAATCGTTTCTTCGAATGGCATAAACTGGCCATTCAATCCGCCTTTCCACACAAAGAGTTTTTCCTGCTCCTGATCGTGAATCACAAGGGTAAGCCAATTGTGTTTTACCAGGCACTGAAAGTGCCCGGGTTGGCCAGTATAACCAAAGGCCTCACCAAGGATCGTCTCCATCGTTCCAACCTTGCAGCAGACAAGCAGAATCAATCGGGTGGGTTCGTGTATCTCGACCATCTGCCATGGCAAACCCAACTGCAGGTCGCTGTAATGCCCGTTCATTACCCCTACCAGTGATGTGACGTTGTGAGGTAGTTTGGTGCCGCAGCCGTAATGCTCGTTGTCAATAAAGCTGAAATAGTATTCAAGATTAATTCCCGAACATACCGGTCCAATCGCGCCAAGGATGCCTCTTAGGAATTTTCCCTCTGGGTCTACTTGATAATTATAGGAAATTAAAAATGCGCGTCTGTCCAAGAAGAGATTTCGCGTAAGATACCTTGGACCTACAATGGCAATTGCATTGGTACAGTGACCGTATTCGGGACGCGGCTGGGTGATGTCCATCGAGCGACCCTGGGCATAATCAGCATATGCCTTTTCCGACAGGTTCGTCTTGACCTCATCAAAGCGTCTGCAGCGCTCTTTCGCATCCAGCGCCGCAGCACGCCGAATCGTGTCAATATACTTTTGCAGGCGCGGTTCTATAGGATATGGAACATCGAAAAGAAGTACCTCATCGCTGCAAGTGTTATGATATCCGCCGATAAACCGGGTTGAATCCGGCACTATTACGCCGTTCTTCGCCAATCCTGCGCGCACTTCTGGTTCATTGCAGATGGCTGCAAACGCACGGGCGTTGGGTGCGCCGCGTCCTCCTGCACAAGCCCCGCAATCGTGGGCGGCTTCGTGGGGATTATTAAGACTACTTGAGCCATGTCCCAGAACAAATACGTATGGTGAGAAGTTGTCCGAAAACCCTGCACCCTTGAGCATACCAGTAGCGCGGGCGATCCGGGTTTGCAGATCCCATCCTTTTTCATTCTCACTAGTTTCTTTCTTGTACACCAATCGTGTTTTGGGTTTATGCGCTGCCAGATACCGCCGCAGCTTGGCGCTGTACTTTGGGGAGATCACATCCAGGATAAACGGCGGGAAATCCAAAATTCCACTGAAAATCGTGTGGATGAAGCCCCCCAAAAGGGTCTTGGATGCTTGCGTAATCGCCCACTGTACCTCCCCGTAAAGTTGCAGTTTTTTGGGCATCGCATCCTCAAGCTTCTCTGCTTCTTCGTTGACTTGCACCGACGGTGTTACTAAAGGATGTGGGCACATCTTGCGGTAATGTTTATCCGGCGCTGCCTTAAATTTCATATCAAGACCGAAATGCCCGGCAGCCCCCAGTGTCTCTGCGTTGGGGTCGATTTGCTCCAAGTGCCGGCGGAAAGATTCCTCCCGTTCATCTATGCAGCAAAAGACCTGATAATTTGGAAGTTTATATTTCGGCTTTGACTCGATGGCTCCCTTACGGTACGTCGAAAGAAATTGTTTGTAAAAGGTATCTTCGTATGAGCGTTGCCATATCTCCAGGCGATTTTCATCGGTAAGTTGGATGACTTCCTTGGGAAGTGCATCGTTATTTTTAATGCCTAAAGCATTCACGATAGATGCGACAAAATAGGGGTCATACAACGGCATCGGTTTATAAACAGGAATCCTCAGGCTAATAAGCTCACATACGGACTCAATCGCTGCAAGCTCAACAACGAGAATCACAGGGATAACCTCTTTAAATGATGCCTTAATATCGTGATTTGGAACCCAATCCGGTACCTCTTCCAGAGATTTGATGGTGCCCGCCCACCCCTTGTAACGATACAAGGTGTGGAACATATAGTCGTCCAGGTGTTCATCGGGAATGGCCAGGCGTTTCAGCACAAGCGCGGTGGCCTCGTCGTAGGAGTATCGTTTTGCCTCGGAAACTATCCGGTTCAAAGTCCGGAGAAATTTCGGCCTGAAGAAACCGCTCTTTGAGTAAATTTCACAAAAGCACTGCCACAACCCTTTCTCCCGGTTCGGCATAGGCCAATAAGCAAGGCCAAGGTCGAAATAAGAGGGAAGAAACCGAAAGATAACCGGTTCCATCAGTTCATCGATGTTCTGGTTGTGTGTGATTTGAACTGCTTCTTTGTAATAACCAAGCCGTTGATATGCAGTATCATTTACAAACTGCAGAATCCTTGCGTCTGGCACAGGACGGGTATGAGGTTTCTCTGTCATGAGTTTAAACAGAATATCCGGCTGAATGGTGAGCTTATATCTCTTGATATATTCTTCGATATTCTTTTGCAGAACATCCGCCGTGATGCGACCCCGTTCAAACACCAGGAGAAACTCTTCTTCGGACATAAACGCCTTGGCGCCATAAGCGCGTGCGGCCTGTTTAACGCCATCGAAGAAATCGTATGTTTCAAAATGATGAATGGTATTGTGGTGAACAAAGAATGGCAGCGGACCTTGATCAGGCATCAAGTGTTTTGCGTGTTCGATAGCATGCTCAATTTTATCAGACATAACTTCTATAAGATTAGAATACAATTACCCAAATACATTGATGCGTTTTAGTGTGAGGACAAGACCGTAAGGCAGAACAAATATTGGAAAGCCCTTTGCTTTGTGTATGAGAGGAACAATTGCTCCGATGAAAAAACAGACTATAATTCTGTTAAAAAATCTACTTTTTCAACAGACAATTATAATATGTTTACAAAGGAAGCAAAAGGCGCAGGTACAGGTGAAATGAAGTTTTAACTGCTTGCCACCTGAAAATGCATGATGCCAAAACTTTCCTTGCCAGATACAGTAGGACAGATAGAACAAAAAGCCTTTCAAAGCTTAACCGCAACACGTGCAGCACGAGAATTGGCTCTGTAAAGCCGTGCTATTGAATGGCAATTATTCTGCTTGCCTCACAGTAATGTATAAAATTCACCCAACTAATCATCAACGAACTATTTTGCTATAAAAAGTTAGCACATCATAATACAAGAAGAATCATGAAATTCAAGTATTTTTTATAATAATTCATCGCTTTATACATAAATCGATTGGAATATTTTTAACTGGCGGAAAACAATGTCTGAAAGTTTGTCACTCGATCGCAAGAAGTAAATGTTTTTTGTCTGTATTGCATCTTTACTCGTAGCCGTTTGGTTTTGCACTATCAGATATTTTGGATTATTTTAAATAACTCTTTTGCTGCTGCTTCTGGTCCTTTCGACTCCCACCCTGGAATGCCCAATCGGGTGCGAAGTTGTCCCACCCAAATCCCTTTGGCAAAAAACGCCTCAAAATAGCGATACGCAATCTTTTCATGTAATTCTCTATATTGAGGGGGTCCAAAAATATTGGCAAAATAGGAATGGACAAGACCTGTTGATGTGGTGGTACCTTTACTCATTACAGTACCTTCCCGAAATATTCGCAAGGCGTCCTCTGAAGTTGTCAATTGCTCAAGAATTGGGCGGTCTTCATCGATCATCTCATAATTATTGGCATAGAGGACCATAGTAACGGGATGCCCTTTCATGATAGTTGCATAGGTCGTCACTGGCAGAACAGCCCGGGCATTGACCTGGCTCGGGCACATAATGATTGTTCGGTCAAGTTGTCCAAACGCATAGCCTGGTTGTAAATCATCTAAACGGACAAATGCACCAATTTCAGTGCCATACCCGATGATTTCTCCAGATGCTCCAATTTTGAGAGACCCCATATCGTCGGCAATAATTTTCATTTCGGTCAGATATTCATCCCCGAAAATTCTAAAGGCTTCCAGTGTTTCCGACTTCCCTGCCCCAGTATCTCCAATAATGAGAAGTGTCGCTTGCTTTTGATTTTTTAACACGATCTTGACTAATGCCCCATGGAATGGCCATGATCCACGTTTCATCATGATGATATTATGTAAGGTTAATACCATCTTCTTCAAATAGCCAAAATAGCCAAATTCATCCCGGTTTGGTACCGCAGCGACCAGCATGTTATGCTTTTGATCGTCATAAAATACGGTCGGAAAATCTGCAAGACGGTCTAAGACATCACCGGGAACTCCAAACGCATACACTCCATCCGGTGGTCTGATCAGGTCATCATCGTTAGCCAATTCAAATAAATTACATAAGGAAAAACCTAATTCAAAAAATTTTTCATGAAAATAGATATAGATTAGCAACTCCCCAACTTTGGCTGGATAGCATACCCATTCCTCCTCATGAAGCTGAATTACGTCTAATGGATTAACGTCAATTTTAACGAATTTACCTGTGCGTTTATTCATAGGAGGATTCAGAATTAACGGGGGATACAACAGAATTTGCCGAATAAGCAGGATGTTATACAGTTTTTCATATCCAGCAGGGAGACAAACTGGCAATTTGCCCGACGTAATAGCCGCAATCTCTGCCCCAGCACGGACCTGTCGATATACGACAGGATGCTTCCCTGTAATATTTTCTTGAATATTTCGATACGTCTGCCGGATTAAATGGGTTAAATTTTCAATAGCGTCATTAAAAGTTTGGTACTGTCTTTTCTCCATTTCATAGACCGCTGATGCATAAATGATAAATCGATCAACATTTCTCCATGCATCATACACATATTCCACAAAGTCATTTAAGAGGTCTCGATCCCTGAAAAACACCTCCGATCCTTCCAAAACACTTGGGACCGAGAATCCGTCAATTTTTGTTAAATGTTGAAGGGTTTGAAGCAAGAGATTAATATCATTGGCATTTATATTTGTTCGATGTGGAAAGATATCTAATAGCGGGGAATGTTTTTGTGACAGTTCCTCAAGAATTTTGTTTAAAAAGATTTTGAAGAGATTATTTGTCAGTATTTCTTCTGAGGTTTTGCAGATTTTGTGGTTAGCTCGAATAATGACTTTTCTTGCTAAAAATTTAAATGCATATTGTTCCATAGCCATACTTTCTTTTGCTCACAGTGTAATGAGTATCTATTATTTTATATACATTAAATTCGGTATATTTTATGCCTTTTAGAGATATAATCAACTTATTTTTGTACCTGAGTGTATGTCACCTTGAAAATAAAAAAAGGCTACTAAGAGATCCAATTCCCTTAGTAGCCTTTTCAGTAACCTTTCCCTTGAAAATCCTATATCTTTTCGATCTTTGCCCCGCAGACCTTGTATTCTGCCGTCTGAGTGATATTGTCGTATGCATCCTTTGTCAGCTTATTCACGGCGGCTTCTACAAAGTGCATCGGTATCCAGATAATGCCTTTTTTCACCTTATCGGAAACCTCGGCGCGGGCAGTTATACACCCACGGCGCGTACAAATCCTTACCGTCTCACCATCAAAGATACCCAAGTCCTGTGCATCAGTCTGATGCATTTCCACAAAGCAATCATTGGTCTTATGGATGATGCCGGCTGACCGCCGTGTCATTGTCCCTGCGTTATAGTGATAGAGGGTGCGCCCGGTGGTAAGCAGTAATGGATATTGTTTGTCGGGACTCTCGGCAGGCGCACGATACGGCAACACAAAAAATTTGCCAAGACCACGCGTAAACTTGCCCTCATGCAGGAATTTTGTACCGGGATGTTTTGTGTCAGGACACGGCCATTGAATGCCATTACTCTCAATCCTTGCATAATTGATCCCGGCGAATATGGGCGCCAGGCCGGCAATCTCGTCCCAGACCTCTTTGGGAGACGGATAATCCATTTTATAACCCATACGGTTGGACAACTCACAGATAATCTGCCAGTCGGGTTTTGTGTTTCCAATAGGATTAATAGCCTTGCGCACACGCTGTACACGGCGTTCCGTGTTGGTGAAGGTGCCGTCCTTTTCTGCAAAACTGGTGGCTGGCAGGACAACATCCGCATATTTGGCCGTCTCTGACATAAAAATATCCTGCACGACAAGAAACTCCAGGTTTTTCAAACCATTGATGGTATAGTTCTGATTCGGCTCACTCATGATCGGGTCTTCTCCCTTTACATACAGCGCCTTAAATTGACCCTTGTTCATGCGTTCAAACATGGTTGGCGAGGTAGCCCCCTGCGTTTTGGGTAATTTAACACCCCATGCCTTTTCAAACTTTTCAACAACTGCCGGGTCTGAAAGATACTGGTAACCATGCATCCTGTCAGGCAATGCGCCCATATCAGTAGCCCCCTGCACGTTATTCTGTCCCCGGATGGGATTGACGCCCGTGCTGGATTTCCCGATATGACCTGTCAACAGGGCAAGGTTTGCAATGGTTCTTACATTATCCGTGCCGCAGGTATGTTCGGTGATTCCCAGGGTATAATAGATGGCCGATTTCTCGGACTTGGCATACAATCGAGCGGCCTGGCGAATATCTTCTGCGGGAATACCCGTATATTCGGAGGCCTTTTCAGGGGTAATATCCTTGAGGAATTCCTTGAGTTCCTCATAACCTTCGGTGCGTGTCTTAATGAACTCTTTATTTTCCAGACCCTCAGCAATAATAACGTGCGCCATTGCGTTGAGAAGCCAGTTATCTGAACCGGGTTTGACAGGGAGGTACAGTTTTGCATGCTGGGCAAACCAGATTTTACGAGGGTCTGCCACGATGAACGTACATCCCTTCCGCAAGGCCTTTTTCATCTCCAACCCTACGATGGGATGCGCCTCTGTGGGGTTACCGCCAATCAGGAAAATGAGCTTACAATCCTTGATTTCACTGATGGAGTTGGTCATTGCACCGCTACCGAATGACATCGCCAGACCGGCGACGGTAGGGGCGTGTCAAGTCCGGGCACACTGGTCTACGTTGTTCGTGCCAATCGTAGCCCGCGCAAATTTCATTGCCAGATAGTTTTCTTCATTGGTGCATCGCGAAGAGCTAAACACCCCGATGTTATCCGCCCCGTATTTCGCTTTTATTTCACCAAGTTTGCTGGCAACAAGGCCAAGAGCCTCGTCCCACGTTGCCTCTTCAAATTTCCCGTTTTTCTTTATAAGCGGGTGTTTCAGCCGGTCGGGATGATGGATAAAATCATATCCAAAACGTCCCTTCACACACAAGTTCCCATCGTTCGGAATGGACCCTGCCTTTGAGGTTACTTTGACGACACGATTCCCTTTCACATTCAGATACATCGTACAACCGACGCCGCAATAGGCGCAGGTGGTTTTTACTTCCTTGAATTCCCATTCGCGTCCCATCCCTACGGCCTGTTTCTCTACCAATGAACCCACGGGACAGGTAGAAACACACTGGCCGCACAATACGCATGTTGTATCACGCCGGGGCTTCCCGAATGGAGTGCCCGTTTCCGTTTCAAATCCACGGTTTTTAAAATCAATTGCATAATCCTGCTGTACTTCGGCGCAGATGCGGACACACCGTCCGCACAGGATGCATTTGCTGGTATCATGCTGAATGACAGGATTTTCATCCTCTATGATACCTCCATCAGGCTTTTCAAAAAATCGACTTTCTCTCACTCCATACGCATACGCATAGTCCTGCAGTTTGCAAGAACCGCATTTCTCGCAGGTCATACAATCCCTAGGATGGTCTGAAAGGATTAATTCTAAAACCATCTTTCTGGTTTTTAATACTCTTTCAGAATCAGTGCGGATCACCATACCATCGGCAGCCTCTGTATTACAGGATGTAATAAGCGCATTGGACTTGCCTCTCTCCACCTCTACCATACAAACGCGGCACGCAGCAAAGGGTTCGAGGCGTGGGTCGTGACAGAGTGTCGGAATACGAACGCCAATAGAATTAGCTGCTTGCAAGATTGTCTTGCCTTTAGCCACCTCTACGGTTTTACCGTCGATAGTTACTTTAATTTTTGGAACCATTACCATAATATTATTCTCCTAGCTTAGAAAATCCGGAATCAAACAAAAATAATGTTCAAATTTTAGATTTACGATTTTTTCAATCGTTCGATTACGTGCTCACGACGAAGTCAAAAATCGTAAGTTCAAAATATTAAGCCCATTCCCTTTAACTTACCATAATTCCTGCATAACCTACGACCTGATCATAATCACCGGTAATATCACCACTGGTTTCGTATCGTACCAGTTCTGCCTTTTTAGCCCCGCGTTCTTTAGAACAAACCAGCATAGCAACCGTTGGGTAAATGCCGCACATGGTAATGCGCATATCGTGAACCCTGCTATACAGACTGTCCTCGTTAAGGGCCAGGACTTCATCGATGGCAATCCTGTCTTTCCTGTTAGCCGAGGCCTGTGACTCGTGGTGCGTCATATCAGAAGAAGCCACCACGAGGGCATCAGGACATAATTTTTGTAACACCTGAGATAAACTTTTTCCTATATTTTTCAGGTCTACGATGTTCCGGGAAGAAATAACCATCACAACGATTTTAATATCGGGATTAAAGTATTGGATAAACGGTATCTGCACCTCTGCGGCATGCTCGTACAAATGCGCTTCCTGGTCTTTCTCAACAAGGTCGCAGACGTGCACCAGTTCATCCACTATTTTTTCATCCACCTCGACGTCCCCCAGAGGTGTGCGCCACAACCCGCCAGGCCAGATGGAATACGGCACACCATAACCTGTATGATTGGGCGCCAATATCACTACGGTATCGGGTATTTTAATTCTGGAATAAAGATTTCCTGCAACACGTCCTGAATACACATATCCGGCATGCGGAGAAACGATCCCCAAGACGGCTTGTTTTTTACAATCCCTGACCACAAAACCTTCGATATCGCTCTTTAACTGGTTTGCATCTTCACTGTAAAAACTGCCCGCCACAGCAGGACGTCTTATCATAAACTTCTCCACGATATTCAGCGGATTAAACTTTGCCGTTTTATTATGAATAGAACATAATATAATCTAACATGGCATTGTGAAACAGTCAAACTTCTTTTAAATTGATTTTTTATTTGAAAGATACGTACATAATGGTTTAGAATTTTGAAATTGGTACACGTAAAGGAATTTGAAAAACTGAAATTCATTGTCATTTAAGGAGTTAGATTTTGGCTAAGGCATTGGCTTTATTATCGGGTGGTTTAGACAGTACCCTGGCTATCCGTGTCATTCAACAACAGGGAATTGAGGTAATCGCCCTTAATTTTGTGACTGTTTTTTGTCGTTGCACGTCTCATGGGAGCTGCAAACTCGAGGCTGTAAAGGTTTCTGAAAAGTTTGGAATACCCATTAAGGTCATCAACACGACGGAGCGATTTCTGGAACTCGTCAAAAAACCCAAGTTTGGATATGGAAAAAATATGAATCCCTGCATCGATTGCCGGATTAATATCTTTCGCATAGCGGGGGAATATATGCGTGAGATTGGCGCTGATTTTATTATTACCGGCGAGGTGTTAGGGCAAAGACCCATGTCCCAACGAAAAGAAGCGATGAAGATTATCGACAGGGAGGCAAACCTTACTGGCCTTGTTTTGAGACCTTTGTGCGCCAAGCATATGGAACCTACTATCCCTGAGAAGCTGGGAATTGTAGATCGAGAACAATTACTTCAGATTCGGGGACGCTCCAGAAAAAATCAGATACAGCTTGCCGATGTGTTCCAAATCAAAGACTACCCCTGCTCTGCCGGCGGGTGTTTACTTACCGATCCTGAGTTTGCGCATCGTATGCGGGATTTGGTCAATACCTGTGATGCCAATGTCAACGATGTCAATTTATTAAAGGTTGGAAGGCATTTCAGGCTCGACCAGCAAACAAAGGTTATTGTCGGCAGAAATGAGGAGGATAACACAAGACTTGATTCGCTATCAAAGGAAGGAGATGTCCTGTTAACCCTGGTTGACATGCCGGGACCTCTTTCCCTTGTCCGGGGGGAAATCACCGAAGAAAAGATTCAGACTGCTGCGCAAATTACCGCCAGGTACGGAAAGTCACACGTGCTGCCTTCAGTAAAAGTATCTGTGAAACAGGCGGGAAATAACGACACGGAGAGGATCATAGAAATTACACCAATGAGCCAGGAAGAAGTGGACAAACTCATACTAAAAAAATCTCAAACCAGTAACGTTTCTGGTGAAACATCCAAGGTAACAGAACTTGATATTGGGTAAAGTGACGCGTGTGACAGGTGACGAGTAAAGAGTCACACGCCACTTGCCTTTTTCTTTACTGCTTTGATTGCGACTATGCTGCGCCAGGAATGACACAAGTTAAGGAATAGTTTCAGATGAATTTCAATATAAAATTCAAAAACCCATTTAAACGCCTCGAAAATGTGATCGGGGTAGATTCCGGCGCCAAAAAAAAGGCATTTATTAAAACCGACAAGCAAATATACACTATCATCGGAATTGCCTTTGCGGTTTCAGCCGTTGCCCTTTTATGTTACTGGCTTTTGAAAGAAAGGCCTTACAATGATAAACTCCTTGCTGAAAAAGACGAATTGATTAAGACCTTAAAATTTACACGGGATAAATTGAAAAAAATTCATGAAAATGCCGTAGCCGGTTACGAAGAAAAATTAAAAAACGAATACATTCCAAAATCCATTTATGACGATAAGATCAATGACTACGAGCAAAAACTAACCTCGTACAAGAATAGTTACATTCCAAAAGAAGATCATGAAAAACAGGTAGCAGAATTAGAACAGCGTCTTAAAGAAGAATCTTTATCTGAAGAGGGTTCATCCAAAAAAGAATTTGAACAAAAAATCACCGCTCTGGAACAAAAGGTCTCTATCCTGGAAGACAAAAATCTCGATCTAAAAGAAACGCTCGAAAAATCTGCAGAATTCATTAAAGGAGAAAAAGATGCGTTGGAAACGATGCTCCTGCTTGAGAGAAAAAAGGCATTAATTCCTTCTCTGGTACTGCCTGAAACTAAAAATAATGCACTGGCTGCCGATGCATTAAAAAAATTAGTGGACATAAAAGAGAAGTTAAAAAAGATTGACGAAATGAATCTCCCTTTAAAATCTGAAACGTATTTTGGGATGGGTCTCGTTTCCTATTACAACAAACAACTCGACGAGGCAATTGAACAATGGGAAAATGCAGTATCCTTGAATAAAAACAATCTCAAGGCATACATCTGCCTTGGGATTGTTTATAACGAAGAAAACATGTCTGACAATGCAATGAAAATCTTGAAACACGCCATCGAGATCAATCCTAAATATGCCACGATACATCTTACGTTAGCCCGTATCTACGAGCAAAAAGGGGTATTGGATGACGCTATTTATGAATACCTGAAGGCGCTTGAAATCAATCCGGAAACCGTGGATATTCATAACAAACTTGGAATTCTTTACGAAAAAAAGGGGTTGAAAGAAGAGGCAAAAAAATCTTTTGCTCAGTATGAAAAATTAAAGGGGGGAAAATAAACAATCCTGAACGGCAAATAAAATATAATTGAAATCACTCTAAAAGGACAAGCCCGTATATATTAACCTCATCAAGTTTATTCTTAAGCGTTTCTATTTTTAAATCGTGATTTCTCACCGTTTGATAGACATCGATACCGCACGCCTCCATTGACGGCCTTGCCTCTGCTGTACGCACACAGGCTGAGGCCGTCTCGCAATTTTCGCACAATTTACAAGGTCCTGCGCCAAGGCCGAAGGCTTTGTAAAATCCAAGAGAAAATGCATGCTTTTCGATTTCTGCAGTAATATAACGCATCTGCCAACTCAAGTGGCCATGGAGGAGTAATGCTTTATTATATTCTCCAAGAATTTCTTTCATTTCTTCATAAGCCGGCGCATGTGGGGGGCAGGTTAGTTTTTTCCCATACTCATCACACCCGTATTTACATTTCAGTTGAACCCACCGTGCAACTACAATGGTATTCGTATGGATAACGAAGGCCTGTTCACAACCAAGTTCTGTGGACTTCTTAATCAATACGTCACACAAACCGTTGGAATCAAGGTGTGATGTAATATCCGTCCGAATGTCAGGTACAGCCGAATCCTGCGTATGCATAAATAAGTCTCCCTGGCACAACAAAACCACAAAGCGCCCCGTTATCCCTCTCCCCTTAGAGAATGAAAACCTCTGAGTAAAACCATTAGCTTTGCAATGCCGTGTTTATCTGTGTCCAAAACGGAGTGAATCGCACAGCCGTTTTGCCTCTGAAAGTTTAATATGCCCTGTGTACAGAGCCTTTCCGATAATCATGCCCTCAATGGGTAAACGACTGAGCGCCTCAATGTCTTTCAGGGAAGATATCCCCCCTGATGCAATAACCGGGGTTTTTACAGCCAACAAGAGTTCTTTTAAACTTGAGGTGTTTGGCCCTTGCAGCATGCCATCCTTTGAGATATCAGTGAAGATTATAGCGCACGGTGACGCCTTCTCGATTTCCCTGGCAAAGTCAACGGACGTCCATTCGCACAGGGAAGTCCAACCTTTCACGGCCACCTTGCCATTTTTTGCGTCAATTCCTACTGCAATACGGCCTGGAAATGTCTTGCAGAGTTCATCTACCCACGATGGTGAATCTATGGCCTTTGTTCCTACAATTACCCGATCTGCACCCAGATTGAGCATTGTTTTGATAGACTGGGTTGTCCTGAGTCCCCCACCAAATTCAACGGGGATTTTTATCTGTTTAACGATTTGTTCGACAATGGTAAGATTTTTGGGAACGCCTTCAAAAGCCCCATCCAGATCGACCACATGCAGATAGTCCGCCCCCTGGTCCTCCCAGGATTTAGCCACATCCACGGGGTTGTCAGAAAAGACCGTCTCGGCGTCCTTTTGTCCCTGGGTCAGTCGGACACATTTACCACCCTTTAAATCAATAGCTGGAATGACAACCATACCTATTTACAAATTACCAAAGTTTTTGAGTATAGTTAAGCCGTGTTGCTGGCTTTTTTCGGGGTGAAATTGCGTTGCAAAGATGTTCTTATGCCAAACCATAGAGGTAAAACGTACACCGTAGTCCGTTTCCGCAGCAACGACGCTATTATCCTCCGGACAGACGTAATAAGAATGCACAAAATACATATATGCATCACAGGGGACATTTTCCAGGAGGGGATTATCTTCTTTCCGAAAACTTATCTGATTCCAGCCCATGTGTGGAATCTTCAGTTTTTCTTTTGTCCCATTTTCGGAAAATTTAAAGCGAATAACTTTGCCGGGAATAATGCCTAAACCTTCGTGTTCCCCATCTTCATACCCTTTGGAAAATAACAACTGCAACCCAAGACATATTCCCAGGAATGGCTTGCCCGACTGGAAGTAATCTACAATCGGCCTTAACAGTTCCCTCTGCCTTAAGCCATCCATAGCATCTTGAAAAGCCCCCACTCCCGGAAGCACCAATTTGTCTGCGTTTTTAACTTCCGCAGGATCGTCGGTAACCTTGACATCAAAGCCAAACCGTTCAAAACCCTTCTCCACACTCCGGAGATTTCCCATCCCGTAATCTACGATTACAATCATGTCAAACTCTAGCCGCCGCCTCTTGGCACTATTACAAACTCCACACGTCGGTTTTTGGCCTTTCCGGTTTTCGATTTATTATCCGCTAAAGGCTGGTATTGTCCGAATCCGGCGATATAAACTCTGGTGGGGGAAACGCCGCATTCTTCAACCATGTAATGGAGAACGGCAGCAGCCCTTGCAGCAGATAATTCCCAGTTTGATTTGTATTTGTCCTTTTGTTTCAGAACAGGGTCATTGTCCGTGTGGCCTTCAATTCTGACTATTTCCCCGGCTGCGGATGTCTTCAGTATGCCGGCGATCTTCTTGAGTGTCGCTTTGGATTGAGGACGTAACGTGGTTTGTCCGGAATCAAACAATACAGCACCGGGCAGCAATACAGAAACAGTGCCGTTCTTTATCCTTACGGTGGCCCCCGTGCCTTTTAATTTTGCTTCGAGATCCCTTCTGGTATTCTCAAGCCGATTTACCTCGCTTTCATACCTGCTCGCCTTTGATGATAAGTCTGCATTCTCCTGCTGCAGGCCGGATATGGTTTCATTCAACTGCTGATTTTCCTGCCGCAGCTTTTTCATCTGACCACAACCTGCACCAGCGATCAGTACCCCCACTATCCCAACAAGACAAAGACCACGCACCACACCATGTCCTTCTAACATATGTCCTTTCCTCCTTTCACAATAAATAAATTTTAACCACACAGGAATTCGGTATTTTTACGTTCGGTAGTATCATGAATGGAATCCGGAAAATAATACGACAAAAAGTTGAACATATACATTGACAAGTCCTATAAAATAATCTTGCATGAGGATACACACCAGCGTAGCCAGCGACAAAAATGGCCCGTACGGGATTAAATGGCTTTTCTTAAATAATAGCGCAGGAATGGCCATCAAGAGCCCAAAAAACGGAGCAACAAAGAAGATCGATACGGCTAATTTCCAGCCCGTAATTCCGCCAATCATGCCCATGAGTTTCACGTCCCCAAAACCCATGGCATCCTTCTTAAGTACCCATTTCCCCAGGATACTACAGAGGAATATCAGACCTCCTCCGGCAAGCATCCCGATCATTGACGCAATCAACGTATCTAATCGGGAGATACCAGTCAGTGAAAAATTTCTCAGGGTATTCTGAGCATCATGCAACCCTGGGCATATCACGCTTAAAACAAGAGCAAGCGGAATACCAACAAACGTGACCTCATTGGGGATGACCAGTAACTCAATGTCCACAAAGGTCGATATAATCAGGGCGCTACAAAGAGCTAAGTAACAAATAAAAATGCAAGGTGATTCGTGTCTGTATTGGATAAATACGTAACATAAATGTACAAACACATACCCTGTCAGCAACTCTACAAGCGGATAACGTATCGGGATTTTAGCCTTGCAAGCCCGGCAGCATCCCCTCAGAACTCCATAACTTAATACAGGGACATTATCATACCACCGGATGGGTGTATTACAATTCGGGCAAAATGAACGAGGCGATACCAGAGATTTCTTCTTGGGAATTCGATAGATACAGACGTTTAAGAAACTGCCTGTTATCAACCCCAGGACAAAAAACAAGAACAGCAAACTTGGATCAGCCGCATCCAAGAAATTTTTCTGGATATCAACCCCTCCCTTATAAAACGATAATTGTTTCAAGCGTATTAATGAAAATATCTTAAGGAATCCTATCAAATCAAGTTGGCAATTGCAAGATTAAAAGCTGTAACCAATCTTTATTGTAAGGATTGTGTAGTTATCTGAGGTAACTGTAATACTGTCAAGGCAAAAAACCTTGTATCCACACTATTTCCAGAAGAAACTAAAATTTATAGTATATGACTTGAATAAGTCAGATTTTGTGTTAAACTACGTCTGTATTTTTTTATAGTCAAAGGATGTATCTCAAATGGTAGAAATGGATAATGTAATTTCAGTAATTCTCGGCGGAGGGCGCGGGACAAGGCTCTATCCCCTGACAAAAGAAAGGTCGAAACCTGCTGTCCCGCTGGCCGGCAAATACAGGATTATAGACATTCCCATCAGTAATTGCCTGAACTCAAACCTCAATAAGATTTACGTACTCACACAATTCAATTCGGCATCTCTTCATCGGCATATAACACGGGCATATAAATTCGATAACTTTTCCAGGGGTTTTATTGAAATCCTTGCGGCAACCCAGACCATTGATAGTATGAACTGGTATCAGGGCACTGCTGATGCCGTTCGTCAAAACCTTCGTTTTTTCAATCAGCCTAATATTGATTTTGTTTTGATCCTCTCCGGTGACCAGCTTTACCGGATGAACTATCAAGAGGTCATAAAAATGCACATCGCAAGCGGCGCGGACGTAACCGTCTCGGCAATTCCCGTGGAAAGAAAAGACGCTTATCATTTAGGCATCCTGAAGGTAGACGAGCAGGGACGTATTGTCGATTTTTTCGAAAAACCAAAGGATGAAAAGGTTATCGATTCTCTTTCCCTTGCTGCATCTGCTTTTGACAAGCGCGGCATAAGCGCTAAAGGTCGCACCCTTCTTGCCTCAATGGGTATTTACATATTTAATCTTGAAGTGTTGAACGACGTATTAAAGGAAACAAATAAATCTGATTTTGGTAAAGATATTATTCCGGAAATAATAAAAAACCGCCGTGTATTTGCTTATTTCTTCGATGGTTACTGGGAGGATATAGGAACAATAAAGTCATTTTATGAAGCCAATCTGAATTTAGCTTCAGTTACCCCCAATTTTGATTTGTTTGACGAGAAAGCGCCAATCTATACCAACCCGCTTTCCCTACCCGGCTCCGTCATTAACAATTGCAAGATTACCCAATCAATTGTTGCGGATGGGTGCATTATCAACGATGCAGAAATACAGAATTCTGTCATTGGGATCAGAAGCATCATTGGCAAAAATACGGTAATTCAAAACTCTATTATCATGGGTGCGGATTACTATGAATCGGAATCTAACATACGGATGAACAGGTTTAAGAAAGTACCGGATATTGGCATTGGCAATAATTCCCGCATCACAGGGGCTATTATCGATAAGAACGTCCATATCGGTGAAAATGTAGAAATAGAAAATGTCAATAAAGTAGAGCACATCATTGCTGATAATTACATGATCCATGATTATATCGTCATCATACCAAAAGGCAGTGTTATTCCATCAAATACTGTTATCTAGTCCTATGGTGAAAAAACATAAATCCCTCCTTAATTTTCCTCTGTAAAAGGGAGATTTCTGATGCCGTTGGGAAGCAAAGGATTCCTTAAAATTTCATAATAATTTGAATATCCCAGAAATCGTATATGTCGGAAACGCATAATTTATTTCGTTCGGTAAGAGTTATCAGTGTCTGCACCTTCTTAAGCCGAATACTCGGTCTTGCAAGGGACATGATATGCGCCAGCATCTTTGGTACAGGCATGGTTTGGGATGCATTTGCCGTTGCCTTTAAGATTCCCAACCTGTTTCGACGTCTCTTTGGCGAAGGCGCTCTCAGCGCTGCCTTCATTCCCATCTTCACAGAATACATTGAAAAACGCGGCAAGACGGAAGCTATTGCGTTCGTCAATGTCATTGCCACAGTCCTCATCATCATTTTAGGTGGAATCGTATTATTGGGCGAAGGCTCATTCTTCGCTATTCCACGCATGTTCCAGGTACAGGAAAAGTGGCAGCTTGTTTTCAAACTATCCATTATTATGTTTCCTTATGTGTTCTTCATCTGTCTGGTGGCTTTTATGGGGGCGGTGCTGAACACCCTTCACCATTTTTTTATGCCTGCCTTCGCCCCTGTCGTTATGAATATATGCTGGATTTTAGGGGCTGTTTTAGCTCCTTACACGGGAAAGACACTGGAAAAGATGATCTACGCGGTTGCTATTTCTACCTTTTTATCCGGCCTCGTTCAGTTGATTATTCATTTTCCGGTCTTACGGAGAAAAGAATTATACTACCGGCCTGTTTCCCGATTTTCAGATCCCGGCTTGAAATTAGTGTTAACTCGCATGGGTCCCGTCGTCTTTGGGCTGGCTGTCGTACAAATCAACGTTCTCGTTGACAGCATCATTGCCGTTGGATTCTCCGCTCCTCAGGGTGGATCGGGCTATTTCCATTTTGCAGGAATGGCTATCCACTATCCAATGAAAGCCGGCGCCGCCTCTGTGCTGTATTACAGCGACCGGTTGATACAATTCCCTTTAGGTGTCTTTGGTATTGCCATGGCTACGGCGGTTTTCCCACTCTTTTCCACCCATGCGGTGCGTGAGGACTGGAACAATTTTTCAACCACCTTCAACAGGGCGTTAAAATTTATGCTCTTAATCGGTATTCCCGCATCCCTGGCCATAATCATGCTTCGGGAACCCATTATCGACCTCATTTACCGCAGGAAACAGTTTGACGCAGAATCTGCATACAGGACATCGCGAGTTATTCTCTTTTACGCCATTGGGATTTGGGCATACTGCGGCCTCCATGTGCTGATCCGTGCGTTTTATTCCGTCAAAGACACAATCACGCCGGTAAAAATCGGCGCAATATGCGTGGGCTTGGATTTTGTCTTGAATCTTTCTCTCATCTGGATATTGCGGGAAGGCGGATTGGCGCTTTCGACGGCCATCAGCGCCATTGTCCAGATTATTATTTTAACCGTCATCTTACAAAAAAGACTCCGCATTAAGATAGGAAGAGAGGTTGTCGTCTCGCTCCAGAAAACCGTGATTGCCTCGATAGCAATGGTACTGGTGTGCTGGTTTGTCTTAAAAATGTTTCCCGTTTCGGATGGAAGCGGCAGTCTTTATTTTAAAACACTTCGCTTATTAGCCCCGATGACCGCTGCATTTGCTGCATTTGCTGGCACATCTGTCTTACTCAAATCAGAAGAATTTGGCAACCTGGTCAAACTCTCCTTAAGAAAGTCATAATATTGAATTTTTACCAATCTTTTTGTTTATTGTCTTATACATCTCATACTTTTAGCACCTCTCCTCTCTGATGTTTCTATAAAAACTCTTACAGTAAAGCGAAAGTTTTTCAGGTCTTTTGTTTAATATATCTACTTTTCCGCAAAATTTTCGCTAAAACACTTTTTGCCAGTCTTTTTATGTGTCCTTTATCCAAAACATCATTGTTGCTAACTGTATTTAAAAATGAGGGTTACACTACTTATATAGCCGCCGTTCTTTAATTGGTATAGGAATTGTTTTTACCTAGAGGATGTGAAAAAAATCGCTGCTCTGTCAGAAATCATTTTAATTATTTGACCGTCACTGGAAATAGTTTTGTTAAAAGGAGGGGAAAAATTGAAGTTAACACTGGGTAAGAAGATAGGCGGCAGTTTTGTAATATTGATGCTCATATCGGCTATTTCAGGTGGATTAATTTTATACTGGTTAAAAGATCTAATGATAACAAATCAGACGGTATTGAATGTGCGAACACCTTCTATGGTAGGGGCAGAACAACTCTTACGATATTATGGGCTGGCTATTGGTGGATTAAGAGGTTTCCTTGCTTCCGGCGATGAGAAGTATATACAAGATTTTGAAAAGGCAAAATCAGAGATGCTGGAAAGTTATAAAAAGCTCGAAGAAGTATCCAAACATTGGATCCTTCAGGAGAACAAGAATCTGTTGAAAGGAATAGGAATCAACCTGAACAAGTTTTATGTATCTGCAAATCAGGTTATTGAAAAGAGACGTAGTCCGGAGAATGACGTCGCTGCCCACTACTTTGCCACAAATATGACTCCCCTTTTTAAGTCCACAAACGAAAAGATCGATACGGTTATGGAGGATTTAAGCAAGATTCCCGGGGACAACGCAGTAAGAGATATGGTCTATGCAGCCGCACAGTATCGTGCAGGCACCGCACGACTGGGCATGGCTATTCGTGGATTTATGGAAAGCGCAGACGAGAAATATATCAAAGATTATAAAGATGCTCAGACAATGCGCACAGGCGGTATAACGCACTTACAATCACTGTCAAACAACCTGCCAGGGAATCTTCAGGAAATTATCGGAGGAATTATCCAGGGCGACAATAATTTCGTCACTCATGCAGAAAGGATTTTTGCAATCAGACGAGGAAATGATTATCGACTGGATTTAAAACATCTCAGGGAAGAACTGGCCCCATTGGTTGCCATTGTCCAGAAAGATATCGATCAGATAGAGAGTAATGTATCGAAATTATTAAACGATGAAACACAAACAACGTTGGGATTACAAAGATCTATGTGGCTTATCACCATACTTGCTGTGGGCATCAGTGTGGCTGCCGGCGCATTTATGACTGCATTTTTGCCCTTAAAAATCACAACCCTGTTTCGGAGTATGGTTACAGAACTTACCTTTGGCGCTTCTCAGGTAGCATCCGCATCGGAACAGATATCGGCATCAAGCCAGAGTCTTTCTGACGGAACTTCCGAGCAAGCCGCTTCAATTGAGGAAACTTCTTCGACTATGGAAGAGATATCCTCCATGATAAAACAAAATTCCGAAAATGCCACCGAGGCATCGAAATTGGCAACAGGGTGCAATGGCGCGGTTGAACATGGCAATAGCACCGTTCATGAAATGGATAACGCAATGAGAAAGATTTTTGAAAGTAGCGGGAAAATTGCCGATATTATCAAAATAATTGAAGGAATAGCCTTCCAAACAAATTTGTTAGCGTTAAACGCTGCGGTCGAGGCAGCCCGTGCCGGAGAGCATGGACGGGGATTTGCCGTTGTTGCTGAGGAGGTCAGAAATCTTGCACAGAGAAGCTCTGCTGCATCAAAGGATATAACAGCATTAATTATGGATAGTGTAAAGAAGTCAGAGAATGGAACTGAGCTGGTAAAGAAGACCAAGGAAGTGTTTTCTGATGTGGTTACCCAGGTACAAAAAGTCACTGATTTAGTAAATGAGATTGCCACGGCTTCGGAAGACCAAACCAACGGAATAGAGCAAGTCAACAAAGCCATTCAGCAAATGAACCAGGTTGTTCAGCAGAATGCAGCCAACTCAGAAGAGACGGCGGCAGCAAGCGAAGAATTAGCCACTCAGGCACAGGCGCTTAACCATCTCGTCAATAAGGTTGGAGCAGAAGTTGGTATGGACAATAAAGGAGAAGACATTGAGTCTATTTCCATGGAAAAGAAAGGGACTGCTCATCGTAATAAAGGAGCATCGTATATTGTAAAAAAGAAACTCAAGGATAGGAGTTCCAATAAGCCCTCGTCTGAAATACAGGATGACACCTTGTCTGAAGGGAATGGGAAAGGAATTATCATGGCAAACAATATAACGAACCGTTTAATTTCCCCGTCAAGCGACGAATTTAAAGATTTTTAAGTATGGGCAAATGAGAAATTTAAACAAAGGGCGAGGAAACCTTCCCTCCCTTGCCTGTCCTGAGCGAAGTCGAAGGAATGGCAAGGGAGGGGAATGTAGTATTATCCCGTAAAAACTTTGTTTTCTCTGGCGGTTAAAAAATATCCTTCGATTTAATATTATATCTTTTCAGCATGCGCTGGAGATACTGACGCTCTATTTCGCTCTCTTTGGCTGCGTTTGTCACATTACCACTGTTTTTATTCAACACATTCGTTATGTATTTTACATTGAAGGCATCAAGCGCCTTCCTGCGTGCATCTTTATAAGGTTGGGAAAGCAGTTCATCTCCAAGGCCCCCGGACAATCCCTCCTTTTTTACCAACGGCAAAATAACACTTAAAGATATTATGTCTTCCGAGGCAAGGGTAATTGCTCTTTCTATGACATTTTCCAGTTCACGGACATTGCCAGGCCAGTTGTAATGGTAAAATTCCTTTTCTACTTCCGGCGAGATCCCTTTGATTTGCCTGTTTTCCTTTTTGTTATACTTTTCGATAAAATGTTTCACCAGGAGCGGAATATCCTCTTTCCTATCACGTAATGGAGGCATCTTGATATTGATTACATTTAAACGATAATACAAATCCTCGCGAAATTCCTTTTCCTGTACCCCCTGCAACAAGTCCCGGTTTGTTGCTGCAATGATACGCACATCCACCTTCTTGGTAACGGTGTCTCCCAGAGAAATAAACTCTCCTTCCTGTAAAACCCTTAGAATCCTTGACTGCACTGATTTGGGAATATCGCCAATCTCATCCATAAAAAGGGTCCCGCCATCCGCCTCTTCAAAAAGGCCTTTTTTGTCTTTGATAGCGCCGGTAAATGCGCCCTTCACGTGCCCGAACAATTCACTTTCCAAGAGGTTTTCGGATAACGTGGCGCAATTGATTACAACAAACTTCTGGTCTTTTCGATTCCCCGTAAAATGGATCGCCCTGGCCACGAGTTCTTTTCCCGTCCCACTCTCGCCCGTAATCAGCACCGTGGCAGTGCTGAAGGCAACCCTTGAAACCATGTCCAGCACCTTCTGGATTTCCCGGGAACTACCCACAATCCTTTTTAATCCATAGACCTTCTCCAGTTCAGAGTGCAGGTACTTGTTTTCTTCGATAATTTTTTGCTGCGCAATGAGGCGGTCAATATTGAGGACGATCTCGTCGAGGTTGAAGGGTTTCGTAATATAATTAAATGCCCCCCGCCGCATCGCCTCTACAGCCGTCTCTATGCCGCCATAGGCAGTCATTATCAGGACAGAAGAGTTATACATCCCCTTGACCCTTTGCAGTAATTCCAAACCGTCAATGCCGCCGGGCAGTTTCATATCTACGATGACAATGGAATATTCCTGCTTTTTAAGTTCTTCCAAAGCCTCCTCGCCTGACGCCGCGGTTTTGACAATAAAACCGCGCTCCGTCAGGGCGTTGTTGAGTACCTTCCGATATCCAACTTCATCATCTACGACTAAAATTTTTGTGCCGTCTGTCTTCACTTAAATCACCATTCAAATTTTGTATAAATTCAGCTCACCGCAGAGAGCGCTGAGATCGCAGAGATTGTTGAGAGAAACAAATAAAATTTTGGAGATTTCTTTTTTACCTTGCATTCTCCGCGTTCTTTGCGTCCTCGGCGGTGAACCATTACTAAATATTTATAATTTCACCACGCGCATCCCTTGTTCTTTTTTTGCCTCCAAAGGCAATAATATCCTGAATGTAGTGCCCTTGCCGATTTCACTCTCCACCTCGATACTGCCGTCATGCATTTTCACAATCCCATAACTAATGCTCAAGCCCAAACCCGTGCCTTTCCCGTCTTTCCGTGTGGTAAAAAACGGGTCGAATATTTTCCCCAGATCATTCTTGCTAATGCCAACGCCTGTATCTGTAATAAATATTTCCACGCATCCTTTATCCGTGTGGAAACGCGACCCTACTGTCAACTCACCCTTTCGATACACACCAACATGTTCGCCGCTCCCTAACGCCTCTTTCATGGCAAAAACGGCATTATTAGCGATATTAATAATAACCTGTTCCATTTGACGGGCATCCATCATAACGTCTGGAATATTCGGGTCGAGTACACGAACCACCTCTATCTTCTCTTTCCTGTATTGTTTCTCTACAATACTGAGTACATTATCTATCAAACTATTCACGCTGGACATGCGCATTTCCGGCTTTTTCTGCCTTGAGAAATCAAGCAGTCCGCTAATCAAATCCTTGCATCGTATGGACTCTTTCGCAGAGCCTTCTAAGTATTCGTGCAAATAGGATCTGGTCTTTCCAATAACATTATATATTTGTGCCAATTCCTTGCAATATTTGTCCAGATCATCCGCAATACATAAAAGCTCCTTCCTCAACACATCCCTTTCCAGTTCAACATTTGTTTTACAATCCATGGATGTGACAGCATCATTCAATCGCTTCGTGTTTTCAGAAATAGGAATGGAGGTTATGAGTTTTAAGGCATTCGTAACCCTTTCAAAAAGTTTCATGCTTTCTGTGCTGTAAAGATAAATTACCCCGATCGGATTATTGATCTCATGGGCAATGCCTGCCACCAGTTGACCGATAGATGCCAGCCTGTCGGCCTGTACAAGCTTCTGTTCCAGCTTCCTTAGTTCTGTAACATCGTTGGCGGTTCCTAGAACACTGAGCAATTGCCCCTCTTTGTTTTTCACGAGAGACGTGCTCAGTAACACGTTTCGGATATTCTTTTGTTTGTCCAATACTTCGACCTCAAATATTCTTCTAAAACCATTGTAAATAATCTGATCGACATTTTCCTGTCGCTTATCAAACAAGATCGAAATGAGAGGCTGTCCGATCAATTCCCTTTCATCATAGCCCCACTCTTTAATTTTTGGGTTGATAAACGTAAAGTTCCCCTGAACATCCAGGGTAAATATCAATTCGTTTGCATATTTTAAGATACTCTCCAAATATTCTTTTCTCTCTTCAAGGTCGGCCTTTAATTTCAGGAGTTTTTCGCGGGCGTCTTTGATATCGTTTGTCATATAGTTAAACGAATCTGTCAGTTCGCCCAATTCGTCTTTCAAATGACTTTCAACCCGGAAATTCAAGTCACCTCCCGCTACCCTCTTCATTCCCTTAACAAGAAGAATGATGGGGTTAATAATCCCCCTCGAAACAAATAATGAAATAAATACAACACCAACGATACATATTCCCACCACCGTAATTGCACGATATTTGAATCTGGAAATTGGAGAATACGCCTCCGATTCATCCGTTTCCACCAGTAAAACCCACCCCGTCTTCTTTAAATATCGGGTAGCGCCAATAACTTTCCTTCCCATATAATTTTTATACACACCCACAACCTCTTTCCCGGAGTTAAGAGCGGTGGTGACAGGCTCAGTATTAACTAACTGGCTTAAAATAGCGTTCTCTTCAAATCTCGACCCCGTAATCATAAGATGATTTTCATTTACGATATACGCTTCGCTTGTCTTGCCCCTTCGCAGAAACGTGCCCACATCTTCTTCTGCACTAACCTTTTTCCCGGTAGTAATCTCATTTAATTTATTCGCATTATACCGGATCACCAGTACTCCTAAAAACTTTCCACCGCGTTTCTTTTGCACCGGCGCGGCAAAGGCTATCGAAAACTCTCCCGTATTTTCGTCTCTATATACCTCCTTGACATAAGGACCTCCTTTGCCATAGGCGAAATAATCTGCGCCGAACTCTATCCTGCCAATACTCTTTTCATTGCTCGATGCCACAATAATTCCCGCCGGGTTTAAGACAAAGGTTTCATAAAAGTCTTTATTTAAATTCGTTTTGTATACCATGTAATCATTGAATTTCCTGACGATGTGCTTATCGTTCGGATTATGATTCAATATCTCTAAATGTTTCCGTATAAACTCATCAGAAGCAAAAAACTGTGACGAATATTCGCCCGCATTCAGGATGGTCTGGATGTGATTCTTGATGCCTTCAGCAAGGAAAGACTCTTCATTCAGGAGTTCGTTTTTGATGGTCTCGCGTGCATACTGATACGTAAGGATGGCAACCACCATGATAGGTAGAATAGAGAGGGACAAAAACCAGCACAACAGTTTTCTCCCAATACCGCTAAAAAGATTAACACCTTTTATCATAATTATGTTAACAATATTTTACAATACCACATAAGTAACATCAAAACAACATAGTGACAAGTGACACATGACGAGTGACGGGTGTAATGTAACTTATTACTTGGCACCCGACACCCGGCACTCGGCACTTATTTCATTTCCGTTTGATATTATGATTAAAATTATGCTTGAGTATTCAATTAAATATGTTATGGTTATGGCAATATTCGCACGCCATGAGGTTTTTCTTTTGTTTATTTTTCATAGACAATTCATAGCCCGGCATTGCCACAACCGAAAATATAAAATAAGTGTCGAGTGACAAGTTACATTATACTCGTCACGTGTCACTTATCACTATCTCTAAAACTTTCCAAAGTATGTCCTCATGGAAATGGGGGGAAAAAGCTTTCACATGGAAAACCCTCACGAGCTAAAGGCTCACAAAAGAAAGTATACATCATGGGATTCATTTTTCAAAGGTTTCTCTGTTATTTTTCGGTATTAAATATCAGTCTTTTGGGATGTGTGGATATTAACTTAATAAGGAAATTATACCTATGGATTTTTTATTTAAGGAAGAACAGGAACTTTTTAGAAAATCTGTGAGAGAGTTCTGTGAAAAAAAGATTGCGCCGAAAGCTAATGAAATTGACGAGAAAGGGGAGATTCCCCGGAAAGTTCTGGATGACATGGCAGCTTTTGGACTCCTTGGCATCACTATCTCGCAGGAATACGGAGGATCTGGAGCAGACTTCATTACGGCTGCAATAGCGACTGAAGAAATTGCCCGTGCCGATATCAGCATGGCTACTGCTGTTTATTATCTGGTAGAAGCCGGCTGGGGATTCTTGATGAACAGATACGGGAGCAAAAAAGCAAGAGAAGAACTCCTGCCTGATGTTACAAAAGGAAAGACCTTTCTGGGAATAGCTTCAACTGAGGCGGCTGGGGGTTCGGATGTAGCCGCTGTATCCACTACGATGGCAAAAGAGGGAGAAAAATTGATGGTAAACGGCTCAAAAACCTTTATAAGCGGTGTCAGAGAAGCCGCGAAATACGGAGGAGGTTATGTAACGGTTGTAAAGACAAGCCCGGAACTTGCACATAAAGGTCTATCACTTTGTTATCTTCCGGTAAAAGATGTTCCGGGAATAACTACCAACGTCTTTAAACAGATGGGGAGAGACGGGATATCTACAGGAGCCATAATCATAAAAAATGTGGCGATACCGGCACATTATCTTATCGGTGACTGGAATAAAGGCTTTTACTATGCTATGGAGGGTTTTAACTGCGCAAGGCCCCTGGTAGCTGCGGCATGCATTGGCGCTGCCGAGAAAGCCTTAGAATCCGGAATTGAGTATATAAAAGAGAGACGGGCATTCGGTTCTCCTCTGGCAAAATTTGAGGGAATGCAATTTCAGGTGGCGGAGGCTTACGCAAAACTTGAATCAGCCAGATTGCTTGTCTATAAGGCTGCCTGGATGCTTGATCAGATGTACACGAAAAACAGGTTCAGTCATAAAGAAATAAATAAAGCCGTAGCTTCGGCAAAGCTTGTCGCGCCGACAGTAGCCTTCGATATCATCAAGGACGTGTTGATATGGCACGGCGCTTACGGCTACACAAAAGAGGCAGGACTGGAAAAGGGTTTAAGGGGTGTGGCTTCATATATAATGGGGGCAGAAGGCGCACAAAATATCATGAAATTAATTATTGGAAGGGAACTTTTGGGGAAAGAATTTGCTCCTTATTAAAGCGTGGTTATAAGTTTTTATTTCGCGCTCTTCGTGTCCTTCGTGGTTAGGCTATTTGGTTGTGGAGAATAATTGTGGACATTATCGTATGTCTCAAACAAATATTTGATCTGGGTCAGATAATGGTCGATACAGCTACCAAACACCCCATTACAGAAGGGATCGCAAGAAAGATCAGCGACTTCGATAAAAATGCACTTGAAGAGGCGGTCAGGGTTAAAGAGAAACACGGAGGAACCGTTTTAGCTTTAATCGGGGGTGCAAAAGAGGCAGCGAAGGAAGCCCTGGCCATGGGCGCCGATGAAGCCGTTATTTACAACGCTGATACCGATTCTCTGGGCACTGCAACTATCATGGCTGAGATTATTCACAAAATGAAGTACGACCTTATTCTGTGCGGTGAAGCATCCATCGATGAATTTTCCTTTCAGATAGGCCCAAGACTCGCTCAGGCGCTTGGAATTCCCGTGTTAACGTATACAAGGGAAATGGAGCTAAAAGATAATGAAGTTGTTGTTGAAAGAAATCTCGAAAACAGATACGAAGTGGCTAAAGCACGACTGCCTGCCTTAGTAACCGTTACCAAAGAAATCAATGAGCCAAGGATTCCCACATTATTACAGATTCTAGGCGCTTCAAAAAAGCAAATAACTGAAATAAGCATAGAGAAACCAGAGGCGGGGATTGAGACTTTACGTGTTACAGCCATTGAAATGAAACGAAAAGAGGTAATCCTGAAGGACATTGAAGACCTTGCCAGGGTTATCATATCTGAAAAATCATAGCGTAGAACTACCGCTACCAAATTGACCACCCCTCAATCCCCTCCTTCGCAAGGAGGGGATAAAGGGGAGGTCATAAAATTCAAAAGTTTCACAAAATATTGAGGGATTATGGGAAATCGGGGTACGAAATGATTTTTGCATTTTCAGAAGACTACGAAACGGCCATTGAAATCCTTGCAAAAGGGAGGGAAGTTGCAGACTCTTTACGATCAGAACTCGCCGCGATTTCAATAATCAAACACGATGATATTGCGAACACCTATATTTTTTGCGGAGCTGATAAAGTTTATTCTATCGATTCAGAATTGCATGCAGATATCGTCGTGGATTGCCTGTTTTCGCTCATAAACCAGCACAAACCAGAAATCCTCCTGATTGGCGGAACCAGACTGGGTAAGGAAGTCGCCCCAAGGATTGCCCAGAAATTTGGAGCAGGCTGTGCTACGGACTGCGTTGATTTTTCTTTAGAACATGAAAAGCTTATCGTAAAGCGCTTTGTCCTGGGTGGCAGATTTATCGCTACCCAGAGGTTTCTGCGTAACCCCCAAATAATTACCGTCCCGCCGAGAAGATTTGGAAAAAAGTTAGATACGGCGAGAACGGGTGAAATAATTAAAACCACCCCGAAGCTGGCAGAACCAAGGGTGCGGGTGCTGGAAATAAAGGACAAAACACCGCAAGAACTTAGAATAGAGGAGGCAGATTTAATCGTTTCTGTGGGCAGGGGACTTAAGAAAAAAGAAGACCTTGTGCTTATTGAATCACTTGCAAAAGCGCTTGGCGGCGTTGTGGGCTGTTCGAGATCAGTTGCTGCGGATCTGAAATGGCTGCCAGAAGAGCACTGGGTAGGATTATCAGGTCACAAGGTTAAACCCAAACTCTATATAGCCATCGGTATTTCAGGCCAGGTGCAACACATCGCAGGTATAAGGGATGCCAAGACCATTATAGCAATAAACAACGACCCCAACGCGCCTATTTTCAAGGTATGTGATTATGGGATTGTAGGGGATTTATATGAAATAGTGCCACGGTTAGTAGAAATCCTGCGATAGTCCACCAGACGCAGAGGAGGCAAAGAAAAACAAAATGAAAAATCCACAAACTTTTGTATACTAAAGTTGATAACAAAAGTAAGTGGTCATTCCTGCAAAAGAAGGAATCTAGCTTTTAAAACGATTATTACAGAATAAAATGGAGGTGGAGATGAAGAAAGATATTACTTTTAATGACGCCCTCGAAATTGTTGATTCATTACCTGAGGATCAAAGGGAAACACTAATTGAAATTGTCAAGCACCGATTAATAGAAGAGCGAAGAGACAAAATTGCTCAGAGCATAAAGGAGGCAAAAGAGGAATATGCAAAGGGTGAAGTCAGGAAAGGGTCTATAGATGATCTTATGCGTGAGATTCCAAAATGAGAACCATCGTATGGAGTAATACGTTTACACGAGCATTTAAGAGAGTTTTGCGAAAGCAGCCTGGTTTGAGAAAAGATATCGAAGAATCTCTTAGACTTTTAGCTCAGAATCCATTCGCCCCTCAACTGGAAACACATAAACTCAAAGGGAAATTATCAGGTACATGGGCATGTAGTGTAGGCTATGATTTACGCATTATTTTTGATTTTGTTAAAGATGAAACACAAAAAGAGGAAGCCATATTCCTTATTGAAATTGGAACACATGACGAGGTTTATTGAAAGTGGAAACAGATGGGTTGTTGAGGTGATAGACCGATAAGGAAGAGTTAAGCCTATCTTGGGTTTGCGAAGGGCAAGGCGAACTCATCATTATTATTTTTTATTTAGAATAAATTTTTGATGAGTCTGCTTTGATTGACCCACACACTGACTTGTCCTAACCAATGATATCATAAATATTTGAGTTGGTAGTTGATATATTCATCTAAAGATTATAAAATAACTTAAATAGGAATGAGATATATTTAAATACTTTGTATATGCCGCAAAATGAGGGTATATTTGTACTGTTTCGGTTATTGACGAGTTAAACGCCACTGCATAGGAGGTTGTTATGCCTCTTCATTTAACCAATCAGTTGAAACAAGCAATTCAAGGTGACCCGTCGAAGTGTGTCCTTTTCGTAGGTGCTGGTCTCTCTGCGTCTGCCGTTAGGCAAGGTGGAAAGGGCCTTCCCGACTGGGATACTCTAATGAAACACATGATTGATGATCTTCGGGATGCGGAGAGTTGCGATGCGACTTTTTTGGCAAAGTTGGAAGAATCGCTCAAGGAGGGGAAGCATCTTGAAATAGCTCGGGACTTCAAAGAGCTAACACGCCCAGACCAATTCGCCTCATTCCTTAAAACTGAACTTGACCCATCAGACCTTGTGCCATCGAAAATTCACCAAGTCATACTCATGACTAGTATATCGTTTCATTAAAATATAGACAATTAATTTGTTAAAGATTCAAATTTGCGCCATCGGTGTACCACGGGTTGCTCATTGATTTCTTGTACACCTAACAATATTCTTTTCTCAAGGTCAT
>Ga0233425_10002877_pt1 | contig 32645 bp, 37 predicted proteins | sample Watercolumn_Towu_2_FD_181712 | JGI IMG/M metagenome (GOLD analysis project Ga0233425, IMG submission 181712) | Freshwater microbial communities from Lake Towuti, South Sulawesi, Indonesia - Watercolumn_Towuti2014_140_MG | ecosystem: Environmental > Aquatic > Freshwater > Lake | place... | reverse complement strand
TACGAGGGGTTGCTCCATCCGGGAACGTAGCTCTTTTATTATAATTCCCAAGAATTTTGAAGCTGCTAACTGAGCAGAGCGAAGATTTTCTACAGAGCCCTTGTGCGAGCGTAGTCAGAACGCTACAGGTTGAGCTGCAACGAAACCCTTGGTGGTGACTTCAGTTTTACCAATGAACCATGCCGTTCTTCTTTTTGAATTCTTTGTAAATCTGATAACAAGCATCAGAAGCAACTTTGCCAGCAATTTTTTTTTCGTTATCATATACTGCTGAACTTAATTCATGCTCTTCTTTATGAGCTTTTTGTCCAATGCCAAACGAAAGAGGTTTGATAATTTCCCCAAATCCTTTTACAACTGAAACAAAAGGATCTGCGACACCAGCGGGTTTTTCTTTTTTCTCTTCTTTTTTTACAGCTCCTGTGAATGGCTGTTGCTCTCCTGCTTCTTTGAGATATCTTTCAAGTTCATCTCCCAATGCCTCAAGAGCTGCTTTAACACTTCCATCTACGACTGAAAGCAGTTCGAAATCCTCTTTTTGTTTCATTTTCACATATTTGTCAATCTTTTTTTGATCCCATGCATATGCACGCAAAGTCATATCTGTTTTGCCAATGTGCAAGGGTCCTCTTTGATATTCTTGTTGGTATGACATCTGAGGAGTTGATCGGTATGAGAAATGAATTAGCACAACTGCAAACACTTTTTTATTTGTGTATATCTGTCTTCCTAACCGCATATTCGAGGGTAATTTTTGTGCAAAAAATTCGATTTCTACAAGAGAGCCTTCAAATGCTGCAATGAGATCAACAGACTGTGTTTGGTTCATGAGCTGAAGTCTCTGGATATTTCGCAGATATGGTTTTACCCATTGCATGTACATTTTTATGATGTCAAAGTGCTGTCTCAAATATTTTAATGTAAACACTCTTCTGTTTTTGAGTTCATCATGCGTTGACCGCTTCCATTCCATAAATGTTCGTAATTTCCTTTTGAGAACCTCTTTTACTTTTCTGTTAAAATCAAGTTCATCAACTGCTTTGTCAACATCATGAATAGTATTTGGGTGAATCGTGAAAAATAAGTCAGGCAGGACAGTAAACTGCAATTCCCTCGCCATGCCGTAAACAGACGCAGGATTCTTTGAGCCTTGCTCAACTAAATCTATCCAAATCCCTTTCAAAGTAATTTCAGCGCTTTCTCGTGTTTTGCTGTGAGGATTGTTGCTGTCTTCATAATATCCCATACGTTCGTCAAGAATACGAAGCTCGCGCACAAGCTGAAATAATTCTTTGACCATTTTACCTATAGTTGCAAGAAATTGGGAAACTTTGTCCTGCTGCAATCCAAGACGCTGTTGTGCATTGCCGAAAAACGCAGAGTGTTCTGAAGCAGTGAAAAGATCAGTAATTTTAGTAAGGTTATGGAAACCCTCATGTGTTCGCATAAACTCAACTGTCCAGAAATAATTCTCCTCAATAGATTGATTAAAAATTTGATGGACTACTTTGTATGTGAGTTTTGGGACAGGAAACCCTGTCTTCGCATAGATAGCATGGCCTTTAAAATCCATGCCTGCTTCCATTTCCTCTTCATCAAAGCCTGATTCTTTTAATAATTCGCTGGAAGTAGCCATAAGTAAATTTTTGAGTATTTATGTATATAAAGATTACTGCTTATACACCACAACAGTATTCCCAACCATGCAAATAAGTTCAGAATTAGTTTTTGTTGCAAGGTCTTCACCAATTTCTCGTTTTGTTTTAGGAGTATCGTCCATGAAATTCTTGAGAAATTTGACTTTAACGAGATGATGGACTTTCAGCTGTTTAATAATCTCGTCAATCACTGCCTGGCTTAATCCTGCTTTGCCGATATGAACCAGTGCAGGCAGTGTATGTGCTTTTTTCTTGAGTTCAAGGAATGTCTCATGTTCCATCTAGTCAAGAATCTTCTGTTCATTTAATAACTTTCCTGTAATTTTTAATAAGATTTATATCCTTGTAATAACAAAAAATAAGATATGGAGAATCTTGTTGTAGAATTAAGCATTATTATTTTCATTGCAGTTGGCCTTGCTGCAGTAATGCGGTTCTTGAAACAGCCGCTTTTAATAGGGTATATTCTCACAGGAATTGTTGTCAGTGTATTTCATGTGGTTACTGCAACAGAGACACTGTCTTTTCTTGGCCAGATTGGCATTGCTTTTTTGTTGTTTATGGTGGGCTTAAACATTAATCCAAAAGTAATTAAAGAAGTAGGAAAAGTATCAGTTCTGACAGGCATTGGCCAGGTGCTTATTACTGCAAGCATAGGATATTTTCTTTTGCAGGGGTTAGGCTATTCTTTGATAGAATCGCTGTATATTGCAGTTGCTGTCACATTCAGCAGTACTATTATTATCATGAAACTTCTCGCTGATAAAGGAGATCTTGATAAATTGTACGGCAGAATTTCAGTGGGATTTTTGATTGTGCAGGACATTATTGTCATTTTTGTGCTGATGCTTATTTCATCCTCTGCGCAGTCTAATCTTACTGCACTGCTTGCGTTCAATACAGTAGCAAAAGGAATTGGATTTCTGCTTCTTCTATACATTATAGGAGCATATATTTTGCCAAGAATAATGAAGTATATTGCAGAATCTCAGGAATTTTTGCTGTTATTTTCTATCAGCTGGTGCTTATTGCTTGCAGCATTTTTTTGGTACTTGAATTTTTCGTTTGAGATTGGCGCATTGCTTGCAGGCATATCCCTCTCACTGTCGCCGTATCGCTATGAAATCAGTGCAAAGATGAGGCCGTTAAGAGATTTTTTTCTTGTGGTCTTTTTCATAATTTTGGGATCTCAATTGCAGTTTAGTGCAGTGTCATGGTTTGCAGTTCTTGTTCTTGTGTTGTTTATTATTATTGGCAATCCATTGATTTTAATAGCAATCATGGGATGGTTAAGATATACCAGAAAAACTAGTTTTTTTGTTGGTCTCACTGTTGCGCAAGTCAGCGAATTTTCATTTATTATGATTGCATTAGGAGTGAGTGTTGGTCATATCCATAAATCTATTTTATCGTATGTAACAATTGTTGGTCTTATTACTATTGCGCTCTCTGTCTACATGATAATGTATGCAGAACAATTATATCGCTTTTGTGCTCCTGTTCTCGGTATTTTTGAGAGAAAAGGAAAAAAAATTGACAGCAGGCAGGAAAAAACAAAGGAGTATGACATTTTGTTGTTTGGATATAATAAAATGGGCTATGACTTGCTTGCCTCTTTTAAAAAACTTAGGAAGAAATTTCTGATTATTGATTATGACCCTGAGATAGTCATGCAGTTGACAAAAAAAGGCTATGACTGCAAATACGGTGATGCCAGTGATGCTGAATTTATGGATGAGTTAACTATTGCAAAAACAAAAATGATTGTATCTATGATTCCAGATGTCAATGTTAATAGTATGATTGTCAACAAAGCAAAAGAAAAGAACAAACAAGCAATTCTTATTGTATTATCGCATAGGGTGGAAGATGCCATGCATTTGTACCAAGCTGGTGCAACATATGTTGTCATGCCTCATATGCTTGGCGGTCATCATACCTCTGAACTTATTAAGCAGAACGGTCTGAGTATGAAGAAATTCCTGTTGTATAAGACACAGCATCTGAAAAATCTCAAAGAACGAAAAAAACAGCACAACATTCTTCACAAAGCAAAGAAGTTAGTGCGAAAGCATATATTAAATAATTCATCCCCATAATCCTAATAAATTCAAAAATCGTACAAGCAAAGGATGTAAATCTTTTTTGCCGCTTTTCATCCATTTGTCATCAGCAGCTTTAACAGTTTCATAAGGAATTTCTTCAGCAGTGTCAGTACATATACCAATGTTGTTTTCAGTGCCTTTTTCTCCGCCTTCACCGATGTTTTCGCATTCGCATTTGTAATACTTTGCAACAGCAAAATTTCCTGGTTCGTCGACAACAGTGCCATCAGGTGGACAGATACCTTCCACTAATACTGCTTCTCCTAATTCAAAGTCTTCTCCTGCATACATGAGAACATTAAGGTAATGTATTTCACTGCAGACATCGCCGACTCTGTTGCTTCCATAGCCTGCTGAATCAGTATATGCCCATTCTATAATTCCTTGGCTGTTAGGATTATCATCATCAGTATCAGTGCATGTTACGAGAGTGTATGGCCCGCTTTTCTGCGCACTAACAATAGAAATAGCAAGTAAAAAAGCAAAAAGTATCATTATCTTCTTCATTTTTCCTTTCCAAATGTATCTTCAATAACCCATGCTATTTTTTTCAGCATATCGCTGGCAACAAGCCCTTCCCCGATTTCTCCGCGGATAATGTCTCCGCATAATCCGTTGACATATGCAGCAGCTATTGCGCTGTTCCAGGGATCTTTTGTTTGAGCATAAAAGCCGACTGCAAGCCCAGCAAGAATGTCTCCTGTTCCGCCGACAGTCATTGCAGGATTGCCTGTTTTGTTGTACTTGATTTTTCCTTTTGCGTAAATCATGTCAACATTGCCTTTTTGAATAATAACATTGCTGCCAATATATTTTTGCAGCTGTAATTTACGGATATGGGTATTCTCGAGCAGCATTTGAAATTCGCGTTTATGCGGTGTTAAAATTGCATTCTTGACATCCTTTAAGCTGATTGCTTTGATAGCATCAGCATCAACAACAAGAGGTTTGTTCATTGTACTTAATTTTTTTATTACTTCAACGCAGAATATATGGGATTTTCGTCCAATGCCGTTGCCTATCAAAATTGCATCATAATCCTTGGCAAATTTCACAACAGAATTAACTTGTTTTTTGTCAAAAAAAAGGCAGTCAAATTTTTTTGTAATCAAATCTGGTGCAAAGGTATTGAGCGCCCATGCCACTTTTGAAGGAGCAGCAACTGTGACAGTGTCAACCCCGCTTCGTAATGCTGCTATTCCAGCCAGTGCAACAGCACCGACATAATCCTGGCTTCCTCCTATGAGAAGTACCTTGCCAAAATCTCCTTTTTTTGAATTTGGCAGTCGTTTTGGAAGTTGCAGTTTTTTGACATCTTGCTTAGTAATATATTTCATGGATAATTTTTAGGATATTGAAATATTTAAGCTTTTGGATTCATAATCCCTCATTTATAAAGAAACTACCCAAAGGCTTATATATTTCCTTGTATTACTAGTACCAATATGGGACAACAGGAAGTATACAACTTTTTGAAGGAAAATAAAAACAAGTGGTTTACCTCAAAACAAATCAGCGAAAGCATTAATGTTTCTATTGGTTCTGTTACTATGAGCCTTAAAAAACTCAGAAAAAGTCAGCTTGTCAAATACAAGAATACAGGCAAAAGAAACGAGTTTAAGTATATGTTTAAGCCATAATTTAATATCCAATCCTGATGCATTTTCCGCATTCTAAGCAAGTGTACGTCACAGTTTTCCCAGTTGTTCTCACTCTATAATTCCCTTTTTTAAAATAGGTGTTGCAGTATTTGCAGAATAATCTTTTTAATTCTCTCGGCATGCGTATCCTGTTTTTCGTGCACATTCTTTGTGCAATCCAGACATAGCGTTTTGCCAGCGTGCTATCTTTTGTTTTTTGAGCTTCAGCAAGCATGTGTTTGACATTGTCGAGTTTCATAGTTCAGAAAGTATATAAACAACTACTCCTTCAAATACCTTATGGAAATTACTTTGAATTTTACAAAATCTATTCACGAAAATGCTGCTGTTTATTATGAAAAAGCAAAAAAAGCAAAAAAAAAGCTTGAAGGAGCAAAAAAAGCATTAGAGATAAGCAAGCAGAAATTAGCAGAAGTACTGAAAGAGCAGGTGCATGAGACAAAAGTTCAGCCAGTGGCTGTTAAGAGAGAATGGTATGAAAAGTTTCATTGGTTTTTTTCCAGCGAGGGATTTCTTATCATTGGTGGCAGGGATGCAATAACAAATGAGATAGTCATAAAAAAACATACTGAACAAAATGATATTGTCTTTCACACAGATATGCAGGGCAGCCCATTCTTTGTAGTCAAGACAAATGGAAAACAGCCAGGAGAGCGCACTATGGCAGAAGCTGCCACTGCCACTGCAGTCTACAGCAAAGCGTGGAAGCTTGGTTTTGTAAATACAAATGCAGGCTGGATGACTCCGCAGCAAATCTCAAAATCAGCAAAAGCAGGAGAATATCTCACAAAAGGCGCGTTTATCATTAATGGTAAAGTAAACGATGTTGAGCATGACTTTCGCTTTGCTATTGGAATAAAAGAGCATAAAATTATTGCAGGGCCGTATCATGCCATTAAGGAGCATGCAGAAAAGTTTGTTGAAATTGTGCAAGGAGATGAAAAGCCAAGTGATAGTGCAAAAACGCTTAAAGCATTGTTTAAGACAACAAGTACTGACGAGATTATTCGCATGCTCCCTTCTGGAAATTGTAAAATAAAAAAGAATTGATTTTATGCAAACAAAATTGTCTTGAGAATAAGCAGCCCTATGCCTCCGCAAATCATTGCACCCCAGACAAAGTAATTCCATTTAATGATTTTTGCACCATCAAAGTGCAGGAATGGAATCATGTTAAACAATCCAATCCAGCTGTTGATAAGAAACCCATAACTTGCTATTGCTTGAATGTACGGCAGTTGAACAAATAAAAGCAAGAAAAGAAAAAACAGCGCAAACACATAATTTGTTAAAGGTCCTGCAACAGAAATAATACCGTTTTGTCGTTTGTCAATGTGCGGACCGTAAATCATGACTGCACCAGGAGCTGCAAAAAGAAAGCCGAACATTGAGGAAAATAATGCAAGCATGAGCATCATATTATCAGCTCTGAATTCTGCCCAGCAATGATATTTTTGTGCAACAATCTTGTGTGCAAGTTCATGAAGCAAAAATCCAGTGCCAACAGTTACAGCAGAAAGCAAAAGAATCAATAACGTTCCTACATTGAGGGAGAATCCATTATGAAGGACAGTAAAAGCAATGCTGACAATAAGCCATGCTTTAAAGAGGTCATTTATTTCAACATCAGATGTCGGTATGCCAAATATTTTCTTTTGATGTGGTGGATGTGCAAAGTACATATTCATCTATTCCCATGTGAAATGCTATTTAAATTTTACCTTGAAAGATAAAATAAATTAAAAGAAAGAACATCACAATCATTAATATTGCAAGAATGACTTTATCATGAATGCTTCTCATTGTTGTTCACCAAGGTATTTATTTTTCCTTTCTGTTCATATATTTGTTGTTCTAATATATTAAATCTTCTTTCTATATTAAGTTGTTCGTGTAGTTTATGAATGTTCTCTGTATTCTCATCAATTTGGCTTATTTTTTCCCAGACAAGTAACAATATAATAAAAAATGAAAGAATAATCAATATCATGCTCCAATTAGAAGGGGAAATATACATTCCAATAACTCCAATTATTGAAAGAATAAGTGTTATTAATGTTGGTTTTGAGAATAAACTTTCTTGATTTTGCATGAATTTATTATAGCAATGTTCTTAATAAACTTATCGTCGAGAAAATTGGAAGATTTTCACCTTTTTACGAAAGATTTTCAACAACAGTACCCTTGTATATAGAATTTTCAGCAGTAAATCCTGCATTAACCTCTAAAACATATTGTGCTGGAGCAGAGAAATACACGTCACAATCTTCAGTTGTGCATGGTTGGAAGTTTTCCTTCACATCAACAATAATTCCATCAGAATCTATAAACATAATGTCGAGGGGGATTTTTGTATTTTTCATCCAAAATCCTCGTTGTTGCATATCTTCAAAAACAAAGAGCATGCCTGAATTTTGAGCAAGTTCTGTTCTAAACATTAATCCTATTGTTTGTTCTTCAACGCTGTCAGCAATATCCACAATAACCGGGATCTCTTCTGTTGCAGTGTGAATAATAACAGTATTTGAACTATGGCAACTAGTAAGAAAAATCAATAGTAATATCCAATAATATTTCATAGCAATAAAAAACTAATTATTATTCTTATATGTTACGGAAATTTTTCAAGAATCAGTCCTTTTTCTGGAAAATTTTTAACTTTTTGTGAAAATCTTTCAATAATTTTACCAATGGTTTTAAGTTTAAGTTTTGTTATTAAAATAATAATGAGCATTCCAGCCAACAAACAGTCTATACAAGTCATCTATCGAGAAATAACACAAATAATAGAAACCGCAAGAAGACTAAGCGTTCGAGCTATTAATTCTACAATGGTCAGAGCTTATTGGAATATAGGAAGAATAATTGTTGAAGAAGAGCAAAAAGGCATAGAAAGAGCAGAGTATGGTGATTTGGTTATCTGCTCTCTTTCAGGAAAGCTCACTGAACAATATGGAAAAGGATTTAATGAGAGAAACTTATGGTATATGAGACAATTCTATCTTTTCTTTCCAAATATGAACGCACTGCGTTCAGAATTAAATTGGACGCATTATAGGGAGTTATTAAAAATAAAAAATGAAGCTGCTCGTAATTTTTATCTTCATGAAACAATCAATTCACAGTGGAGTACTCGTGAACTTGAAAGACAAATAAACTCCTTGTTATATGAACGCTTACTTCTGAGCAAAAATCAAAAGAAAGTGAGAGAGCTCTCTACAAGAGGACAAATAATAGAAAAACCAGAAGATGCTATCAAAGATCCATATGTGCTGGAATTTTTAGGATTAAAAGAAAATGCGCTATATCTTGAGAGAGATATAGAAAAAGCTTTAATTGAAAAATTAAAAAATTTCTTGCTTGAACTTGGAAAAGGTTTTTCTTTTGTTTCAAGACAGAAAAGAATTACTGTTGATGGAGAACATTATTATATTGATCTGGTTTTTTATAATTACCTTCTTAACTGTTTCTTTCTTATAGACTTAAAAGTGGAAAAATTAACACATCAAGATGTTGGGCAGATGGATTTTTATGTGCGTTACTTTGAAAAAGAAATAAAGAAACAAACAGATAATCCAACAATAGGCCTCATTCTTTGTTCTGCTAAAAATGAGATTATGATAAAATACACCTTACTTTCTGAGAGTAAACAGATATTTGCTTCAAAATATAAATTGTATCTGCCCACAGAAAAAGAGTTAAAAAAGTTGGCAAAATGAATGATTCTGTGTTGTATAAAATTATTTTGGAGATAAAAGAAAGAAATAATCAATAGATAAACTTCACAACAACTTTTATATAGAATACATCCTTAACCGTTCTTATGTATATACTTTTAACAATAGCAGGAATTAGTAGTATTTTTCTTCTTACTTTCATCCTTCTTTGGCGTTTCTATTTTCTCAGAAATCCAACAATCTTCATTGACCAGAATTCAAACGCAATTTTGTCTCCGGCAAACGGAATTGTTGCAAAAATCATGCCATACAAAAATGAAAACAAGATTGCAGAAAAAGGATTGTTTGGCAAAATTCCGTTAATCACAAAAGATGTTGCAAAAGAAGGATGTATTGTTCTCATCAGATTGCATGTGTACAATGTCCATTGGCAGCGCTCTCCTATTAAGGGAAAAATAGAACATACTCATTATATCTCAGGAAAATTCTTCAATGCAGTCAAAAATGCAGAATCTATGCAGTGTTTTTTTGAAAATGAGAGAAATGAAATCCTTATCACAGGAAAAATTAAATGCAAAGTTATTCAGATTGCCGGGTATCTTGCAAGAAGAATTGAATGTTTTGTTAAAGTATCACAGCAAGTTAGTGCAGGAGAAATCGTAGGATTAATCAATCTAGGAAGTCAGTGTGCAATTATTTTGCCAAAAAATGTAAATCTTAATATACGCGAAGGAGATAAAGTTCAACTGGGTCAAAAAATAGGTGAAATACAATGAAAATCTCTGGAATTATAAAAGTGGCAGATTTTTTTACAATTGCAAACCTTTTATCAGGAGTTCTCTCAATATTCTTTGCAATAAAAGGAAATCTTTTTGTTGCTGCGTTATTGCTTGTCATCGCAGTATTTTTTGATTGGGTTGATGGGAAAATTGCACGATTAAGCAAGCAGACAGAATTGCAGAAACAATTTGGCAAAGAGCTTGATTCTCTTGCTGATATTGTGTCTTTTGGTGTTGCGCCAGCAGTATGTGGTTTTGCTCTTGGATTGCAGCAGTGGTGGCAGATAATTATTTTGCTTTTCTTTGTCGGAGCAGGCATGTTGCGTTTAGCTCGGTTTAATGTGACACAAAATGAAGGATTTTACGAAGGTGTTGCTATCACAGTAAACGGCATTTTATTTCCTCTGTTATTTGGATTAAATTACCTTTTTCCAGTTAGTGCGTATTATATTACAGCAATGTATGTTGCTATGGCAGTTGCCATGCTGTCAACATATAAAATAAAGAAGGTGTTTTGATGATTGCTTTTTTCCTCACCTGCATGTATGTTGCACTCCCCGCAATAGTTGCAAATATGCTTCCGAGTTTGACGAGAAATATTCCCTTTCTCAATGTTCCAATTGATTTCAACAAAACCTGGAATAACAAACCAATATGTGGAAATCATAAAACGTATAGGGGATTTTTCTTTGGAATTCTTGGTGCAGTCCTGATTACTTATATCCAAAGTATATTGTACGCATACCCTCTATTTCAGAAAATCAGTTTTTTTGATTACAGCATAACTCCTTTTTGGTTGATTGGTTTTTTGATAGGCTTTGGGGTGTTGTTTGGCGACCTTGTAAAAAGTTTCTTCAAAAGAAGAGTTAATGTCAAGCCAGGAGATAAATTTTTTCCATGGGATCAATTGGACTTGGTTATTGGTGCATTAATATTTATTTCATTCATTAAAATTCCGTCATGGCAGATGATTGTCTTTTATCTTATTGTTGGGCCGTTGTTGCATATATTCTTCAATCATCTTGGCTTTTGGCTTGGCTTGCAGAAAGTGAAGTGGTGATTACTGTTCAACCAACTCATTGAACAATTTTTTATTTTCAATCAGTGCAGTAATCCCAGGCAGTTCAGCTCCTTGCAATAATTCCAACGATGCTCCTCCGCCTGTAGAAACAAGAGACATGTAATGTGCAACATGGAATTGTTCAACTGCAGCAGCGCTGTCTCCTCCGCCAATAATAGTGATTCCTCTGCTTTGTGCAATTGCCTCTGCAATGTGTTTTGTTCCTGCAGAAAATTTGTCTATTTCAAAAACACCTATTGGTCCTGCCCAGACAATTGTTGCAGCATCTTTAATGAGAGAAGAATACAATTCTCGTGTTTGTGGTCCAATATCAACTGCCATCCATGCTTCAGGAATTTCATCAACAGAAACAGCATGAGTTTCAGCAGTATTGTCAAATATGTCAGCAACTATAACATCAACAGGTAGTATGAGTTTTTTATTGCTTTCTTTTAATAATTTTTCAGCAAGCAGGAGTGTTTCTTCATCATATTTTGAAGCCCCTATTCTTTTGCCAGCTGCTTTCAAGAACGTATTTGCAAGCTTGCCTCCTATCATCAGATAATCCAGGTGAGGCAGTAAATTATGTATCACGCCAATCTTATCTTCTTTTGCGCCGCCGATTATTGTGACAAATGGCTTTTGCGGTTCTTTTGTCAGTGCAGTCATTGTCTCAATTTCTTTTTGCAGTAAAAATCCAGCTGATGAAGGAATAAATTGTGCAATCTGTGTGACAGATGCGTTTTTTCTGTGGCAGACGCCGAATGCATCAAGCACAAAATAATCAGCAAGCATTGCAAGTTGTCGTGCAAAATCATTGTTGTTTGCTGATTCCTCAGGATAAAATCTGACATTTTCCAGCATAAGAACCTCTCCTGGCTTCATCTCAGCTATTGCTTTTTTTGCCTCTTCTCCAATGCATGAATCTATTTTTTTGACATACGTATGCAGTATCTGACTAAGCCTGTGTGCAACGCCGTCAGTCTGCAGTTCTTTTACACGTTTTTTTGGCCTGCCGATGTGTGTGAGAATAATGATTTTTGCTCGTTGGCATTGAAGATACTTGATAGTTGGCAGTGTTTCTCTGATGCGCTTGTCATTTGTCACATCTCCTTGTTCATTGAGTGGAACGTTAAAATCCACGCGAAGAAGGACATTCTTGTTGCAGAAATTGTAATCGTAGATTGTTCGAAAATCCATAGTCATCTCCTATACAAAGTATAGCTGGTAGTCGTGTTTAGGTTTATAAAAATTATGGAAAAGCAGGTCGTAAATCTCTAAGAACTGGAATAGGGGATGGCCAAACCCATTCATTTGTTGCACAGTGTATTGATCCTCCATGAGATGTTGTTTCATGTTTTGAAGCACATACTTTATCATAAGTAAGCCCTAAATTACATAAAAACAATAAAAATTTAGGAGTGAATTGATTTGCAATAATATGTGGTCCTTCTGGAAGTTCAAGAACAAGTGAATTGAGGGGCCATAGTTCTTCCTCTTCCTGAGGATCATATATAATCAATTCTTGGTTGTGCTCTCTTGCAACATGCTCAAATGTGTCTTTTGCAAGTTCATATTGTTGTTTTGTGATAATAAGTCTGTTTTGTGAACGAATCGCAAGACATGTTAAATCAAGATGACCTGATTCAGTTTCATATGGAGGAATTTCGTACATTTTTCTTTCGAAAAATGAAGAAAGTAATTCACTAATGTCTGGACGAGGTATGTTTCCATGCTGTGTTGCTGTTGTAGAAACAAGACCATAGCTGCTCCCGAAACAATACATTCCTCCTTGTTCTAATTGTCTTTCAATTCCTTCCATGCCTCCAAGTTTGTTTTTGTTTATTAAGAAATAGCGTTGATCTACGCAAATCCCTCTGTCTCTTGGCCAAGGAGTTTCATCTGTATAAAAAGGGCGTATGCCTCTACGTTGTAATATTCCTGCAAGGTATGAGGCATCTTCAAAAAAAGAAGAAACAATAACTATTGGTTGTGAAAATTCCATAGACAAGTCTTCAGTTCTAATAATACTACTGCGATATTGTTGTCTTTCATCATATTTTTGATATACGCATGTTAATGCTTTTGCTTTTTGCATATAAAAACAAAGGAAAGAGGAAGTGTTTTTAAATACTACTGAAAAGTACTCAAAAAACCGAAAAATATATAAATAAGCTCATTCTAATAATCACTACTTACAAGTAATAGCGAGTGATTACTATGACGACTGATGCAGAGATGACAGAGACAACAATAGCAGGGGTAGTTGAAAAACCTTCTTCTGAGGATATTGTTGCAGCAGATATTGCTCAGGTTGTTCAAGATGCAAAGCCAGTAGAGCAGAAAGAGGCAGTTATTGTTGAAACAAAGCCAATTCAGGCTCCAAAATATGTTGATCCTATTGAAGAAGCATATGTTATTCAGAGAAATAATCATATCGAATCATCTGATTGGAGAAACTCTCCAGAAGGAATTAAGCTGATTCATGAAAGCATTTGTTTCATAGGCGATCAAATATGTCCTTAATATAGTGAAGGCACCAAATATTCGAACAAAGAAAAGCGCCTTCACTATCCAACTGAGGCGATACAAATGTTCGAAAATAAATCGCCTCAGCTATAATCATCCCAGAGGTGGAGCAAAAACAAGGATTCTTACTCGCATCATCCCTCCGTGTTTTTGACTCCACCACTTTTTTATTGTGTTTAAATAATTCAATAACACAACTTTTATATCTTTCAACATTCTAAGATATGCTATGATATCAGCATTGCGATTTTTGTTTGTCAGCAATCCTTTTGTAGAAAGTATTGCAAAAGCAAAACGTCTTCGTATTCTTCTTATAAAAATGGAGCATGATGCAGAGCATAACAGATATAAAGATATTCTTGAAAAAGCAAATGCATTGAAGCGTATTATTGGTGTTCCGCATGCTTCTAATGAGCACTGTTTGTTAAAACTGCTCCATAAAAAAATGCAGAAAGCAGCGCAATTGCCAGAATCAGATGCAAAAAATCATCTCAAGCATACGATTAATGAAGAAATGCATTTAGTCAAAATGCTGATTCACAGCATAGTGTCGCTTTCAACAATAAAAGATAACAAACAATTGTATTTTCATGTGCAAAAAATGCGCGACATTGCGCAAAAACTTCTTGCACGAATGATGCATGATTTGAAGATGTGTGAATATATAGAGCAAGCTCTGAAAAAAAGTAAAAAGTGATGACAATGTTGATTCCATTGAAGAAAGCACTTCATAGAGAGAGTGTGGGCCAGAAAGCACTCAATCTTGCAATTCTCAGCCAGAAATTTCCAGTGCCTCCAGGATTTGTTATTCCAGCAGAAGTGTTTCAGCAATATGTTGCTGTTGATAATAATGTATTTCAAAATATCACTGAACAGAATATTTTAGATGTTTCTACAGCTTTGCAGCAGCAGGTGATGAAGACAGTCTTGCCGCAGGAATTTATAGAAGAATTGCATGATATGTATTGCTCTTTGAACATTGAAGAAACGCATTCCATTCAGCATATGTTGGATACAAATCATGAGCCGCTTGTTATTGTTCGTCCATGTCCATTGCACACTGAAAAAGGCCTTCACTCCTCAGTTTTAGGCGTTCAGGGCATAGAACAGCTCAAGACTGCTATTCTCGAGTGTTGGGCGTCATTTTTTAGTGAAGATGCACTGCGCGCCCATATTCACGCAACTATGCAGTTTGCAGTAATAGTGCAAAAAATGATTGACAGTTCCTCGTCAGGAATTCTGCACACGAGCTATAAGATGAATAAAGATGAGGTCATGATTTTTGGTTGTAAAGGGTTGGGTATTGCATTGTCAACAGGCCTCATAGTGCCTGACAAATATTTCATCACAAAAAAATCTTTGGCTATTGCGTCTATTGAGCTTGGCAGGCAGCCATTTATGATTGAGCATGATAAAGAAACAAAAAAAGTTGCAAAAATGTATTTGCAGGAAGATTTCGGCAAAAAACAAAAAGTTCTTGATAAGCATATTGGGGAATTAACCTTGTATAGTAAAGAAATTGAGGAATTATTCGGCAAGCCAATGGAGATTGAATTTGCAATTTTCAAGGATATGGTGTATTTTGTCAACGTCACTGAAGAAGAAATTCCTCCACAAGAGCAACCTGTTCAAAAATCGCTGGAAGAAATGTCTGTTGAAGAAATTCAGAAAAAAGAAGATGAAATCTCGCATCATATTACAGAAGAATTGGAAAAAGATTTGTTGATTGCAAAAGCAGTGGAAAAGCAGGAGGAAATGATGCAGCAGACAAAATTCATTCCAATCCAAAATCCAGATCCCCATGATATTAATTCCCTTGTTTTAAGCGTTGATTTTGATAGGCTATTGGAAGAAACAAAGGATTTTGAACCTGCAAAAGAACAGCAAGTTTATGTTGCATCTGAGCAAAAGAAAGAACTGTCTTCTGTGACAGAACCAATTGCTCCTGAAGAGCAAGTTCAGATTGCAGAAGCAAAGATGAATAATAATTCATTAAATGCGTTTGAAAAAACAGCAGGAGAATTGATTATTAGTTGTTTTAAAGAGTTAAAGAATGCCTTGCCAAAAGAGCAGTGGTCATCGTCTCCAGAACTCCGCCATGTTGCAGTCCTTGCCCAAAATTATTCGCAGAAAAATGTTGCTCCAACCCCTGCACAAGTAAAGTTTGCCATGGATGCAGTGGAAAAAGTGAAGAAATAGGTGACTACATTTCTATTGTTTTTTAGAAATTTGTCTACATTTGACAGTTTGTCGAGAATAAATAATGACTGTTTTACCTGTTTTTGTAGTCACCTAAAGTGGTTCTCAATGTTTTATACTACCTCATTACTTTACAGAACAGGAGTTCAATCAAAAAAATAAGCTTGTGCTGGAAATACTGAAAGATGGGATTGATTTGTTGTAATCTTTAGTTTCATCTCTTCATCACAACAACATGCTTACTCAGTGATGCGTGCATGTAAATTGTAAAGTCATTCTCAGTCTTCCATCCAGTTTTTTTCAATAATTTTTTGTAATCAATAAAATCAGGAAAACTCACAACCATTTTCTTTGTATTCTTTTTTGCATTCAGTAAAAATGCAGTGTATAATCGTACCAAATCCTGCGATTTTGTATTTTTTCCAAATGGCAGTTCTGTAACAATTGCATCACATTTCTTGACAAACGTTGTTGCATCTCCAACCTCAATTTTTATGTTTAATTGATAATTCTGAAGATTTTTTCTGCATTTGTCCAGCATCCATTTGCTGATGTCATAACCAATCATTTTTCGTCCAGCAAAAGCTCCTTCAATAAGTATGCCTCCTGTGCCACAGAAAGGGTCAACAATTTTCTTCCCCCTCGCTAAATTCACCATAGCAAGTGCCAGTTGCGGGTCAAGAGATGCAGGGTACAATTCTGGCCGCAGGTGTGCTTTTCTCTGCAAAAATGCATTGTCATTTTTCCATTCCAATATCCCACAATAAACCTTTTTGCCGATGAAAAAGAAGTGAATAAGATGCACAGGATTTTCCAAATCAACTGTTGGCTTTTTCAGTCTGTGCCATATCGCAGAAGCAATCTCTTTTTCAAAAATATGGCTTCTGACGCAGTATGTTTTTTTTATTTTTTTGTTCCAGTTGTATGTTTTGATTGTTTTGAGCAATCTATTAATTGTTGTTTCAAACAAAAGGTCATATGTTTCTTTGGTATACGCCAATGCAGCAGGTTTTGCTTTTTTTACAAATACAAATTCTCCGTGTACATCCGCAATAGAATACTGCGCATCAATCTCTGCAATGCTTAATGCAGTATTTTTCTGTGAAATCCTGAATAGTTTCATTTTTATTCCTCATAAAGAACAAAGATTTATAAACTTGTTTGTCCAAAAATTTATCATGGACAAAAAACACAAATTCATCCTCTGGTTTGACGAGCTTGGCATTGAAGACGTTCCCTTAGTGGGCGGCAAGAACGCCTCTTTAGGCGAAATGTATAGACTTCTTGTTCCAAAAGGAGTTTCTATTCCAAATGGTTTCGCTGTAACAGCATTTGCGTATCATTATTTGGTTGAAAAAGCAGGAATAAAACCACGTATTCAAACAGTATTGAAAGGATTAGATACACAAAATGTTTCTGATTTAGCAGAACGTGGCCATAAAGTTAGAGAAATTATCAGAAATGCAGAATTTCCAGAAGAATTGAGAGCAGAAATTATTGCAGCATATGCAAAATTATGCAAACTGTATGGTGTGCGGACAGATGTTGCAGTAAGATCCAGTGCAACAGCAGAAGATTTGCCAGATGCAAGTTTTGCAGGCCAGCAGGAAACATATCTAAACATTAAAGGAGATGAAGAGCTTATTGCTGCATGCAAAAATTGTTTTGCATCATTGTTCACAAACCGTGCAATTTCGTATAGAGTCGATAAAGGATTTGATCATTTTTCTATCGGATTAAGTATAGGCGTGCAAAAGATGGTTCGAAGTGACAAAGCATGTTCTGGTGTTATGTTTTCTATTGATACAGAAACAGGATTCCAGAATGCAGTGTTTCTTACAGCAGCGTATGGTCTTGGAGAGACAGTTGTGCAGGGTGCAGTAAATCCAGATGAATATTATATTTTCAAACCAACACTGAAAACAGGCCATAAAGCAATTATTTCCAAAACAGTTGGTGCAAAAAAAATAAAGATGATTTACAGTGACAAAGTCCAGCAGACAACAAAAACAGTAGTTGTGCCAGAAGAAGACAGAAAAAAGTATGTTTTGACAAATGATGAGATTTTGACACTTGCAAAGTGGGCTTGTATTATTGAAGATCATTATTCAAAAAAAGCAGGCCACTTCAAGCCAATGGATATGGAGTGGGCAAAAGACGGTGTGACAAATAAATTGTTTATTGTCCAAGCTCGCCCAGAGACAGTGCATTCTCAGCATGATGTGACAAAATTAAAAGAATACACGCTTGCAAAAACAGGAAAAGTAGTTGTGCAGGGAAAAGCAGTAGGAGAATTAATTGGTCAGGGAGCAGCTGCAATCATTAAAGATGTCAAAGACATTTCTCAATTTAAGAAAGGCCAGGTTCTTGTTACAGAAATGACAGACCCTGATTGGGAGCCTATTATGAAAGTTGCAGGAGCAATTGTGACAAATAGTGGGGGCCGCACATGTCACGCCGCAATTGTGAGTCGAGAATTGGGTGTTCCTTGTGTTGTTGGAACAAATAACGGCACAGAAAAAATCAAGCAAGGCCAGAAAGTGACAGTTGATTGTTCAGGTGGGGATGAAGGAATAGTCTATGAGGGGTTATTGCCTATTAAGACAAATAGTATTGATCTTAAGAAAGTTCCGCATACAAAAACCAAAATAATGATGAATCTTGCTGCACCAGAGCAGGCATTTGATAAATCATTTTTGCCAAACAGCGGTGTTGGTCTTGCACGACAAGAGTTTATTATCAATTCTTATATTAAAGTGCATCCAAAGGCATTGATACATTTCAAAGAATTACACGACGAAAAGCTCAAAGCAGAGATACAGGAGATTACATACAATTACGACGACAAAACAGAATTTTTCATTGACAAATTAAGTCAGGGAATTGCAACTATTGCAGCAGCATTTTATCCAAAAGATGTTATTGTCAGGATGAGTGACTTCAAAAGCAACGAGTATGCAAATTTGATTGGCGGTCATTTATACGAGCCAAAAGAAGATAATCCCATGATTGGCTGGCGAGGCGCATCGCGATATTACACTGATTATCGTGAAGCCTTTGAGTTAGAGTGCAAAGCAATTAAAAGAGTCCGAGAAACAATTGGATTGACAAATGTCAAAGTCATGATTCCATTCTGTCGAACTATTGAAGAAGGAAAAAATGTCTTGGCTGTTATGAAAAAACAAGGTCTTGTGCAAGGCAAAGATGGCTTGCAAGTCTATGTCATGTGTGAGATTCCTGCGAATGTTATTCTTGCAGAAGAATTTTTGGAAATCTTTGATGGGTTCTCAATTGGCTCTAATGACTTAACGCAGTTAACGCTGGGTGTTGATAGAGATTCAGCGCTTGTTGCGCATGTCTATAAGGAAAGCAATGAAGCAGTAAAACTTCTTATTCAGCGTGTTGTTCATGTTGCGAATAAAATGCACAAGCATATTGGATTCTGCGGTCAAGCGCCAAGTGACAGTATTGACTTTGCAAAGTTCCTTGTTGAGTGCGGCATTGAATCAATCTCTTTAAATCCAGATTCAGTGCTCAAAACAACAATGGCAATTGCAGAATTAGAGAAGAAGATGTGAATGTAAAACAACAAACCATTTAAACTCTTTTTTATTTTCATTTTTTTATGAATTTCGTTGCAGATCTCCATATTCACAGCAAATATTCTCGGGCATGTTCAAAGGATTTGGACATTGCTCACATGGAAAAATGGGCAAGAATTAAAGGATTGAATCTTCTTGGCACAGGAGATTTTACGCATCCAAAATGGATTCAGGAATTAAAATCAAATCTGACAGAAACAGAAAAAGATTCTGGCTTGTTTCAAACTGCTTCTGGCTTTAAATTTGTGTTACAAACAGAAATATCTCTTATTTACACCCAAGAGAGGGGAAGAAAAGTGCATAATGTAGTTATTGCGCCAAGTTTTCAAGCAGTGGATGAAATCACACAGGCACTATTGAAACGAGGTAGAATAGATTATGATGGCAGACCAATTTTCAAAATTTCCTGTCCTGAATTTGTTGAAATGATGAAGTCTATCGATAATCGAATACAAGTAATCCCTGCACATGCGTGGACGCCATGGTTTGGTGTTTTTGGTGCAAATGGTGGGTTTGATTCATTGAAAGAATGCTTCCAAGACCAGATGAAAAATGTCCATGCAATAGAAACAGGAATCAGTAGCGACCCTCCAATGAATTGGAGAATAAAAGAGCTTGATAATATCAACATAGTCAGTTTTTCAGATATTCATAGTTTCTGGCCGTGGCGTTTGGGAAGAGAGGCAACAGTATTTGACATTGAGCCAACATTTGACAGTCTTGCAAAAGCATTAGAAACAGGAAAAGGATTAACACAAACTATTGAGGTCAATCCAAATTTAGGCAAATATCATTTGACAGGCCACAGAGTATGCAATGTCTGCTTATTTCCAGATGAAGCAAAAAAACTCAACAATGTCTGTCCAGAATGTGGAAAACCATTAACTGTTGGTGTTGACCAAAGAATAGAAGAACTTGCAAATCGTCCTCTTGGGTATAAACCAGAAAATGCAAAACCATTCTCATCATTAATTCCATTATCAGAGTTGCTTGCACAATTTCATAGTAAAGCTGTTGCATCAAAAAAAATTTGGGAGGAATATAACAAATTAGTAACTGAGAAAACAACTGAATTTGATATTCTTCTTAATATGCCTATTACAAAGATAGCAGAAAAAACCTCGCAGGAGTTTGCAGATATTCTGGCAAAGAACAGAGCAGGAAACATTGAAGTCAAAGGCGGCTATGATGGGGTGTATGGTGTTCCATTATTAACTGAACAAGATATTGCAGAGAATAAAAAACAAGAAGTCACAATCAAAAAGCAGCAGAAGGGATTAGGTGAATTCTTTTGAGTGTTTTTGTTTTTTTCTTTTATGCTTTTTAACATGTTTTAATTCTGTTGCTCGATATAACCGAAGTGCGCCGGGTATTTTTTCAACCTCAACTGCGATTTTCTCTGCTTTTGTAAATCGAGCTATTTTTGCGAGTTCTTCGCTTTTTGCAACCTCTTTTGTCAGTTTTGTGATTTCTTCTCCTTCTTTTGCTAATTGAGTTACTTCTTTTTCAGCATCAGCAGTGACATGAAGAATCGACTGTGCTTCTGTAAGACCTCCAACGCGAAAAATAAAACCCAGTGGTGCAACAGCAAGAATATCTATGAATGATGTTTTTAAGAATGACCAGAATGTTTTTTTTCTAAAAAAGTTGAAGTAAATATCGACGACAAAAAATCCAGTAATCGTTTTGTCAATATAAGAGATAGATTGTTCATACTGTTCAAAGAAAAGTGCAACTGCATCTAACCATTTCCAGTGAAAAATGTTAATGAGGTGTGCAAATTCTCCAAGAATAATAAACAGTAATAATAATACAAGCCACGGAAGCACGAATTCAACAAATTTTTCAAGCCAGTGGAGATGTTTTTGATTAAATTGGTGCCACTTTTCCTTCCAAAAGGGAAGATCATTTTCTTTCCATTTTCGTATCTTATGATATTTTGCTAAATGATGGCGTATTTTGTGTATTACCATTGTTCGTGATGAATTTTCTTGATATCAAATTCAGCATCAGTATGTACATCTTTCTTCTCTTTTGCATATCCTATTGCAAGCATGTTGATAAAGGTAACATTATCAGGGATATGAAGTAATTTCTTGACTTTTTCAACTTGATCAGGATACGCGTGTTTCCAGACACTTCCTAAACCGCATGCAACTGCCTGAAGTTGTATATATGAAGATGCAATGGATAAATCTTGTATGAATAAAGGGGATTTTGTTGTGTCTGAAACAGGAATAATAAGAATTGGTGCATCTTTGATAAACTGCTTTTGGTTCATGATTTCAGCAATCTGTTCTTTGGATTTTTTGTCTTTTACAACAATATATTCAACTACGCGGGTGTTCATGCCAGTGGGAGCAAATTGCGCAGCCTTAATTATTTCAGTAATATCTTTTTCAGAAACTTTTTTGTCAGAATATTGTCGTATTGTTCGTCTTTTGATAATCTCAGGAATCATAAAAACACCAAAAAAAGAAAGAATTAACCAAATGATGTTCCAGCTATCATAAATTTGAACAATGTTTGGTCAGTACTTGCATCAGTGAAGTAGAAGATTCCTTCTTCATTTGCTTCAATAGTGACAGTAACAGTTTCTCCTCTGTTGATAAGGGTGTCAACATGAAGATCTTTATTGTATAATTGTGTTGGTTTCAGGCGTTCACTGTACACATTGAGTGTGACAAGTTCTCCTAAATCAACAACAACAGTTGCTTTGTCTGCTCCTGTTTGGGTGATTGTAATGTCTTCATCAGTTTTACCTGTCTGGACAAAAGGCTGTTCATTTGCATCGACATCCACAATAGTGACTGTTGTTTCTGACATGCTTGTTTCTTCATTTTCATCAGCTTCTTCAGTATTAGTTGTTTCTTCATTTTCAGTTGTTGTGCTCTTTTGCCTGCATGCACCAAGTGTTGCAAGAATCAGGACAACTAAAAATAATGCAAAAATTTTTTTCATACTTCCACCTCTTATAATCTCAATAGCTCCTTGACTTTTTCCTGCAGTTCAATAGGGCTGAATGGTTTTGTGATATATGCAATTGCGCCCTTGTCAATGCCTGTAAGGATGTCATGGTCTTCTTTTTTAGCAGAGACCATTGCAATGACTATGTCTTTTGTTGCAGGATTTTGCCGCAGTCTTCTGCATACTTCATAGCCGTCAAGGCCAGGCATCATCACGTCGAGGAGAATAAGGTCAGGCTTTTTTTTCGCAACAATTTTCAGCACTTCTTTGCCGTTTGTTGCTTCAAGAATTTCATAATCCTCTGCACTCAAACTGAGTTTGATAAGGTCAACAATATGCGGTTCATCATCAGCAATAAGAATAATTTTCTTGCTCATACAAAATTTATTCGCACTAGAATTTATATAGTTTGTTGTGCGTTTTGGGGAATTGTAGTTTAGCAAACGCAAAGCATGAGATTTTGAAACATTTTTTAAATAACTTGTTTTTCCACTATCTAGTGAAATCAAAAACTCTTCGTTCAAAGTTGTTAATTGCCAGTATTAGTACTGTTATGTCTGTTGGATCTTTGGAAGTTTTTTCAAAATATTATTATGAACATGTTGTTCCCTCTTATCTTCATGATAGTGCAGAATTTGTTTTAGATAATACTCAAGGTAGGGAGCCAAAAGTAATTCCTTACATTTGGGCAAATTACAAACCAAATCCTGCTTCTCCTCAAGCAAATGAATATGGCTGGCGTTATGGTGGAGAACCTAAAGAAGAAAGTGTTTTTAGAATTCTTTGTTTAGGCGGTTCAACAACATGGTCTGATGGGGTTAAAGATCCGAAAGATTCTTATCCAGCTAGACTTGAAAATTATCTTCAGAATAAGGGATATAATGTTGATGTAGTGAATGGTGGGGCTCCTGGTTTTACATCTGCAGAGTTAGTAGGTACATTTGCTTTTAGGGGCGTTTTTACAGAACCTAATTTGGTAATTATTCATACAGGTGAAAATGATATTGGAGCTTTTCTCTCATCTTCAGAATACAAATCAGATTATACACACTGGAGAGATGTTGACCTTTCTATTGGAATGAATAATAATGCAAAGTTTAAGTTTTTGTGGGAGCTTTTACCTAGTTCAACTATAAGATTATGGTTAACCTATCACTATAAGCCTGATTCTTTTGCAGATATGAGTGTTTCTACGAAGATTACTGCTATAACAGACTCTCTTCTTGCTGAAAATGATGTATCAGGGAGGGTGCCTACAGGTTTGAGAAATAATTTGGAGAATATGATAGGGATTGCACAGGTGCATGATATTGATGTGGTTGGTGTTACTTTCAACATGCGACCTGATAAACTGAATTCTTATGTTCCACAAGTAGATAATGATCCTGCTTTAAAAGAAAGAGTTACTGAAAGATTAATGTTTGGAGTAGATACATTAAATGAAACTATTGAAACGGTTTTTTCAGAATTTAGTTATCCTGTTATTGATTTTGCAAGTTTTGAACCAAGTCATTCTGAAGATTGGTTAGACCTTTGTCATTTAAATAAAGAAGGTAGTGATGAGAAAGCGAGATTTTTTGGTAATCAATTAATCGAGTTAGGGGTTTTGCCTGCTCCTTATTCTGTTCCTGTTTCTTTACCACAGTAGATTTTATTTATTGTTTTCTATAGAAATATACATTTCCATGGGGAATTTGTTTGCAGAGATTCCAGACAGACATATTAAATGACATAAACAAAATAAGAAAAATCAAAGAATGGAAAAGTTATTATTGTAAAACCTTGATAAGTGCAACTACCCCGACAATCATCCATGTAGCTTCTAAGACAACAAACGGAATATAATTAATAAGGAATGACGCATAACAACTCATTCCTGCACCAATGATGTTAAGGAGCACATATGTTTTAGAATCTACTGATACTATTTTTAATAAGTTCAGCAAAAATGCTAAAAGCAATATTGCAACCCCCAATGTTCCTACAATAATATTTGCATCCATTATCTCACTTCTTTATCAAATACAATTCTTTAGCTTTTGGAGCAATTGTTTTACTCTTACAAAGAGGTGCACAACGGCCTGATACTGATATTGTATCAGCAACTCCACTTTCTCTAAATTCTTGGAGTTGTTTTTGTGTCATTCTCACACCAATTAATGTTAAGTAAGGATATGTTACCTCTGTCATTGGATGAGAAACGTTTCTTAATGCTTCATACTCTTGTATTTTTGTTACTAAGTCCTGTGGCTTTACAGATTCAGTTACTACATATTCTTGAGCATGTGGAAGCCAAGGAGTTTCACGCACACGATAGACAAGCATTACTCTATCTGCTGGAACAAGTTTGTCTAAAGCAGACATTGCTTTTTCCATAGCATAAGATATCCTTTCTTGTCTTTGAGAGAAATATGCACGGATATCGCGCTCTGTCGCTCCGTGAGGAGTTTTATCACAAACAGTAAAGCGAAGAGGAGTAACAACTGTATCTCGAAGTTTAGGAGTATCATCTAATAAGATACGTAACTCCATTGCTTGTATTATTCCATGCATATCTGATTGCCATGCTTCTGGGAGCGCATGCAAAGATACGTCTGAACCAGAGGATGTATCAGCAACAGTCCAAACTTTACTGTAATCTCCAGTCAGAGTATCAAGACAACTGATAACTGCTGCTCTTCCAGTCGGATTTCTTCGTAAATTAACACGGCAGTATTCTCCAAAATAAGTATCTCTTCCTGCAAAAGGCATATCTTCTGTCCTTCCTTCTAAAACCATCTCATCTCTGAGTGCTCTATAAAATGCTGTTCTAACCTCTCCTTTCAACGTACTTTGCTGCATTTGTTTTGTCATTTTTGTTGTCACCTTTGTAGTTATAATTTACTGATAAGTAATAACAATAAAGCAAGTATTTATATCTATGTAGTAATAATTATTACGAAACTATTATATACTTCAAATATTCTCCTAAACGTATGCTTAAAGAAATATTGAAATCAATTGGTATGACGTCTAATGAAGTTGAGATTTATCTTGCGTTGTTGAAAGCAGGAGAATGCAGTGTCAATGAGATAAGTACAAAAGCAGGGCTGCATCGTCAAGTGTGTTATGATGCGTTAGATCGTCTTCTGGAAAAAGGTTTTGTCTCGTATATTCTCAAAAATAGTAAAAAATATTTCAAAGCATTAGAGCCCCAAAAGATAGCTAAGTATCTTGATGAGAAAAAAGAAGAAGTGAATTCAATTTTGCCGCAGCTTGAGGTCTTTTTCAAAACAGAAAAAGAAGAAACAACAGTTGAAGTCATTAAAGGAAAGAATGTTATGCGGACAATTTACAATGATATTATTGCAGTGCTGAGAGAGGAAAAGCAAGAACTTTATGCATTGGGAATTGATGAGCAAAAATTCTTAGAAGCAGATAAAGTTGCTATTTTACAATATATTGAAAAAATAAAGAAGTATAAATTAAAAGAATATCTCTTGACAAAAGAAAGTGCAGTTTCTTTTTTTGAAAGTGAGCAGTCAGAGTATAGGTTGTTGCCAGATAATTTGTTTAATCCAAATCCAACGCATATTTATGGCAATAAAGTTGCGCTCATTGTTTGGGGAAATCCAATGTATGGCATTATTATTAACAGCAAGCAGGTTGCAGATGCAAATAAAAAATATTTCAAATTACTCTGGAATATTGCAAAAAAGAGATCAATTCACTTGTCTTAATGCAATTAAGTCATCTGTCTCAAAAACACGAAGCTCTGCTCGCTTTTGTTTGTGTCAGTAATAATAAATCTTTTTAAAAAATAAATACACATAAGAAATAAAATTTACTTTTTCTCTTCAGCTGCTTCTTTTTTCTTTGCTTCTTTCTTCTCGCTTTCTTTTGTCACAACTGCATCAACTGTTTCTGCTTTTTTCTCTTCAGCTTTTTCTTCTTTCTTTTTCTCTTCTTTTCCAATTTTCAACGGCTTGCCGAAAAGTTCAGCATACACAGCTCCCTCAATTTTTGCAACATTGACTTTCACGTGGTGCGGAGGGTTTTTCATGCCGTGCATCCACAAGAATTCGTTTAAGTGTTTTCCAATTTTGATATTCTCAGACTTCATGTGCTTCACGAGAAAGTCTCGCAATGCGCGGGAAGCTTTTTCTGTTCTTCGATATTTTGGAGCTTTCAAATATTCTCTGCGTAATGGAATAGTATATGTTCGTTCAAGTTTGTCTGCCATAGGATCATGCCTTTGTCTTTATTCTGCGCCAGCTTCTTTTGACTGCAGTGAGTCTGCCTGGGTGCACGCGTCTGCCTTTGCCGTATTTCTTAGGCACTGCCCAGAATGGCGCCCAACGTGTTCGTCTCCCAAGCTTTGCTAAACGCAGTTTTTTGCTGAGATGAATAAATCGTGACATCTTATTGTACCTCTTTTGCAACTTTGTCGAGGAAAGAAATGCCTTGCGGAGTGGCAATGCGTCCTTTTTTTATGCCTTTGTCTTTATATTTGACATAGCCTGCTTTTTCTAATTGCTGGAGTGCTTTTCTGATTGCGCTTCCTCCAGTTTTTCTGAATTCAGCTGGCTGGTGGCCTCGTCGTTTTCTGCTGCCGTAAATAGTTCGCAGTTTTTCAGTGCCTACTGGCCCTCTCAGTGCAATTTTTCGTAATAATGCTGCAGTTCGAGTGTACCACCATTCTGGATCCATGGGTGGCCGCAGTGTGTTTGCGCCTGTTTTAGCGTATGCTGCCCAGTCAGGTGCTTTAACAACTGGATTTTTTTTGAGTTCTTCTGCAATTTTTGCAATAAGCTTGTGTGCATCTTTTTCTTGATATTTTGACATAATTTTGTAGCAGATGCCATTTATTTATATATGTTTCGAATAAAAGCTGGATTTTCCACTAGAGAATACTTTTTTATAACACCCCTGCTTTCTAAGAATCATGGCAGTACTATTTTATGCAGTTGCAGGAGAAGGCAATGGCCATGCAATTCGTTCAAAGACAATAATTGAAGAGCTGAAAAAGAAGCATGCAGTCCATATATTCAGCCATGGCAAAGGATACACGTACCTAAAGCAGTATTATCCTGTTGCAAGAATTCTTGGATTTCACATGTATTATATCAACAATACTGTCAGCAGTTTTTTTACAACACTTATTAATCTCGTCAAGTTTCCGTTTATGCTTCTTGCATCTCTGCAATATCCATATTATTTTTTGAAGGAAAAACCAGCAGCAGCTATAACAGATTTTGAGCCGTTTCTTTGTTACTGGTCAAAGCTCTTCAATGTTCCGTGCATCAGCATTGACAATCAGCACAGTATTACTGATACTGTTGTTGACAATGTTCCAAAGCAATTTTTTGCACGAATTTATTCGCAAGCAGTAATTAAATTATTTATTCCAAATCCAACAAAAAAAATCATTACAACCTTTTTTCCAGAAAAACAAAAACAAAGAAATGTTTTTGTTGTGCCGCCAATAATAAGAAAAGAAGTTCAAAAACTAACCCCTGCAAAAAATAATCATATGAATCATATTTTAGTCTATCAGACATCGCAGAGCTATAAAAAAATGTTTCCTGTATTGAAATCTCTGCCATATGCATTTATCATCTACGGCTTCAATAAAGAGTCTGTAGAACGTAATCTTGTCTTCAAAAAATTCAATACAGAAAACTACATTGAAGATGTAAGAACAGCAGATGCAGTGATTATTAATGGCGGCTTTACTGTTCTTAGTGAGGCTTTGTATCTCAAAAAACCAATTTTTGCGATTCCAATCAAAAGACAATATGAGCAGATTCTCAATGGATATTATCTTCAAAAACAAGGGTATGGTGTTGCAGTCAAGGAAATTACAAAAGATAATTTCAATGAATTCCTGAAAAACAAAAAAAGGTATGAAAAAAACATAAAGAAAATGCAGTGGGATGATAATAAAAAGTTGTTTGAGGAGTTATAGTACATTGCTTTAATTTTCAGAAGTGTATAGCAATGTACTATATTGGAAATCACATGTTTAAGTTACGATTATTAATGTGATTTCCTATAAATGCCTTGCTCTCTGCACAAACAATATAAACACCTTTGATTTTCAATTCTTCATGAACATCATCTTACTCGGTCCTCCTGGTGTTGGCAAAGGAACACAAGCGCAATTAATCGCAAAAAAGTATACTATTCCGCAGATTTCTACAGGAGATATGTTTCGTGCAGCAATTAAAGCAGGAACTCCTTTAGGCAAGCAGGCAGAAATAATTACAAAAGCAGGGAAATTAGTAGATGACTCTATTACGTTAGGTCTTGTCAAAGAGCGTGTGCAACAGCCAGACTGCAAAAATGGATTTCTTATGGATGGTTTTCCGAGAACAATTCCGCAGGCAGAAGGATTTGACACTCTTTTGAAAGATATGCACAAAAGATTGAACAGCGTTATAAGCATATACATTGATGATGCAGTTGTTATTGCGCGATTATCTGGCAGAAGAACATGTCCAAAGTGCAATGCAGTGTATCATGTTGAAACTAATCCTCCAAAAAAAGATAATATCTGCGACAAATGTCAGGTTCCGTTAATTCAGCGTGTTGATGATCAACAAGAAATAATAAAAAAACGCTTAGAAACATACACAAATCAGACAGAGCCGTTAGTCACATTCTACAAAAAGAAGAAATTATTGCATGACATCAACGGCGACCAGCCAATTGAGAAGGTGTTTAAAGACATCACTGCTGTGCTGGAGAAGAGATAATAGTACGATTATTAATGCGTTTTTTTCGTATTTTAGAATTGTGAGAGAGGTTTTGCCCACGGTTTTGCAAAAATAGACCGTGCAAAAACACAAAATACTGCACTGGAAAATTTCGTCCGAAAAGTCAGAAATCGGTGCATCTTCAGAGAACGAAGTGACACATCAAGACAAAGAATCAAAGGGCAAATTTTATAAGGATTTCTCGATTTCCATCAATTATATGGATGAAATGAAATTATTACCTCAACCAGTGGAAAGTTTAATGGAGGTGGTTGGAGGTGAAGGACTAAGATATCATGTAATGGCAGCTTATTTAATTGCTATATGCCATGACCCAAGTGCAGTAATTGTTCATGAAGATTATGAGGGAGGAGCTACTATTGAGAATTTTTATAAACAATTTTTACCATTTGATGATGCAAGTGGAAAATTTGCACCAGTTGATCCTTTAGCACTTCTTTATGAAGAAGGGAAGAAGGAATTTTCCAGAAGAGGTATTAGTCCTTTAGAAATATTACAGAGAAATCCTTTAAATCAACAAGAGCAGGAATGTTTGGATAAGTTACTTTCAGATATACGAATACCTTATTCTAGATATGAAATGTATCTACGGTTGGTTGAATCTGATTCTCTGAGCTAATTCAGTGAATCTGATTTTGTTGATTAAAAATTTGCCCTTTCTTAAATAGGCGATTGCGAAAAATTGAGCATAACAATGATTAATCGCGTTTACTATAACTGTCTTATTCTTTTTTTATCTTTTCCTCTAATTTTCTTCTAAAGAGATTAATGTATAATTTAAACTCAAGTGCTGCATCTTTCCAATCTTCTTCAGTAACAGGGTGTGCATAATAATGGATACCATTTCGTTTTGTTCTTACTTTTTCAAAAAAATTCCAGTTCAGTTCTAATTCAGGATGTTTTACACAAAGATATGCAAACAAACAAAGATGTGTTTTTATTTTGATACTTTCAAGTTTAAGATATGCTTCTGCTAATTGATGCAATACATCATAATATGTTTTATATGCAGAATTCCAACGTTTTTTAGTAATGGCATCTTGGGCATTGAGCAAGTCCTCTTCCACTATGTGCATGCTTGCTTTGAGTATTGCATAATCAACGTCATGTATGGGAATAATAACTCCTTCTGCAACGCACATATCATATGCTTCATCGACTGTTTTAAACTGCCGCATGTGTTATAACCTCTCTGGGCAATGCCCCTTTTATGATAATGCCGTTTATAATATTTTTGAGTAATACAGGTCCAATTCTTTGAAGATCTTTCTTATTTTTTCCTGAAAACAATTGAATCTCACGCTTGAGTCTAACCATAAATTTACCAACAGGAACAACATCTATATCCCCGTAAACAAATATGTCCACATCGCTTTTCTCATACCAGTCCCAGCGAGAAAAACTTCCGAATAAAATAATCACTCTTGCTTTATCTAATGATGAAAGATAATCAAAAAGACCACAGGTATGTAATTGTCCTAATGCATAAAGTCTTTTGCTGTTCTGATAATGGGGATTAGTGTAGTGAGCAATATAATATGGCATTTTCTTATGTGATTTAATGCGTTTAATCATATTTTCGTGCATTAATTTTTTCAGCCATTCGTTGGTTTGTGCTCTGCTTAACTGAGCTGTTTTCATAAGCTCTTCAAAATGCCATTGTTTAGTTGGGTGGTTGTAAAATAACTCTTGTATGGCCAGATTAGGTTTCATAATTAGTATGGATAACCCATACTATCTTATAAATGTTGTGTATTGATTCTAGTAGTCTGTTCAACAAAATAAACTGTATTCTTTTCCTCTCTTCTTTCGTAACTTTTCAGTTTCACTCTTTCTCTCGACAAAAACAAAAAGTATATAAATGTCATTAGGAGTAAAAACAATATAATAATCGCGTTGGTAGATTTAAAAATAAAAAAGAGGGTTGGCAAATGAAAAAAAGAGTGTTAATTGGAGTTCTGTTTGTGTTGGTTTTATTGCTTGTTCCAATAGCATCAGCAAAGATAGTTATCCTGAATAATTTCAAGGATATGTATAATATAGGAGATACTGTTGCTGTTGAAGGGTATCTTATTGCTGAAAAAACAGCTGACGCGCTCTTTTCTCTTGAACTTCAATGTCCCAGTTATTCAAAAGTCAATTCAATCAATGTCAAAATTAACAAAGGACAAAAAGTAACTTTTACGACTTTAGGCATTGGCTCGTTTACCTTTCCGTCAGATGTTGAAGGCAGATGTACAGTAGAAGCAACATTTAATGGCGAGTCTGCATTGTCAGATTCATTTACTGTTCTCAATGATCTTCTTGGAACATTTGATGTTAGTCAGGATGAGTACCAGCTTGGCCAGACAATGTCTGTTTCAGGAATTGTGTTTAAGCTTGATGGCTCTGATGTCTCAGGTACAGCAACAATCTTTTTGCGAAAGCAAGGAGCATATGCTGTGCAGCTGGATACAGCAACAGTGACAAATGGAGTTTTGGAGTACCGCAAGCAGTTGTCTAATTTAGAGTATGGCAGTTATTCTCTGGATATTAAAGTCATTGATGCAGCAGGCAACAGCCAGTATTTTGAGGATGTTGATTCATTTACAATAAGCACAGATTTGGATGTGCGGGCAACAGCAGCAAAGTATTCATATGAACCAGGAGAAGAGGTTGTTGTTTTAGGAGAGATTGACACTTCAGCAGACATCTCTTCATTAGATGTTTCAATTACGTTAAGTACTCTAAAATACTCTACAACTCCGACGAGTAAAAGTTTTGAGTACAGATTTTTTGTGCCAAAGAATATGAAGTCAGGAGACTATACGCTTGGACTTATTGTTAAGGACAATTACGGCAATACAGGTTCTGATGAATTTGTGTTGACTGTGAAACAGATTCCAACAAAAATTGAAAATGATATTTCAGAAACCTCATACAATCCAGGAGACACATTGTCATTTGAAGTTAAGGTATATGATCAGTCAGATAAAACAATGTCTGCAGAAGTTGGTGTAACAATAAAAGATCCAAGCAATGCAGTATTATATAATGGTGTTGTGAATACAGGCCAGGATATTGAGTTAGAGTTTGGCAAGTATGCATCGCCAGGAACATATACAATTGCTTCAAAGTATCCTGCAAAAAATTTGGAAGATGAAGATAAAGTAACAGTTGCAGAAGTCAAGAGTATAGATTCAGACCTGTCAGGTAATGTCTTAAAAATTAAAAATGTAGGAAATATCCCTTATTCTGACCGTGTTGACATTATCCTTGTCACAGAGCAAGACAGCGAGAAAAAATATTATGTCATTGCAAAAGATGTCTCTCTTAATCCAGGAGAAGAAGTAGAATATGACCTTTCGTATGAAGTTCCTGAAGGAAAATATAGCATTGTCGTAGATGACAGCACATATGATATTTCAACGCTTGATGATGACAAGCTTGCAGATTATATTACTGGCATGGTTCCAGCGTACAGCGATGTTTCATTTACTGAAGATAATAGGCCAATGGGCAAAAAAGTTGATCAGGGATTATCTTCAATTACAGGTGCAAGTGCAATAAGTACATATGACAGAAGCATTACACCGTGGTTTTTAGTGCTTATTGTGTTTATCTTTGGTGGCCTTCTTGGATTGTACGGCTATCAGCACAGGCTTGTGATT
>Ga0233425_10002876_pt1 | contig 32655 bp, 34 predicted proteins | sample Watercolumn_Towu_2_FD_181712 | JGI IMG/M metagenome (GOLD analysis project Ga0233425, IMG submission 181712) | Freshwater microbial communities from Lake Towuti, South Sulawesi, Indonesia - Watercolumn_Towuti2014_140_MG | ecosystem: Environmental > Aquatic > Freshwater > Lake | place... | reverse complement strand
GCAATGGCGACGCTGTCGCCGTCCTCCTCCTTGGGCACCGTGTCGTTGGGGCCCTTGGGCTTGTAGTGCAGCTCGATGGCGCGAGCTACCTTCCCGTCCATGTGCTCGGCTTCGGCGTAGTAGCGGCCCATCAGGCCCTGCAGCTCGGGGAACTCACCGACCATGCCCGAGACGAGATCGGCCTTGCAAAGCTGCGCGGCGCGGCCAGCTAGCTCCGGCTCGGCATCGACGGCGCCCGCGATCTGGCGCGCGAGCTCGGTCAACCGCTCCATGCGGTCCCACTGAGTGCCGAGCTTGTCGTGGAAGGTGATCCCCTTCAACTCGAAGTGCATGGGCTCGAGCTTGCGTTTCAGATCCTGCTCCCAGAAGAACCTGGCGTCGGAAAGCCTGGCGCGGATCACCTTCTCGTTGCCGGCGACAATGGCCGCGCCGCCGTCGGTGGCCGTCAGGTTCGAGACCAGAATGAACTTGCTGGCGAGCCTCTTGGTCTTGGAATCGCGCAGCGAGAAGCACTTCTGATGGTTCCTCATCGAGGAGGTGAGGCATTCGCCCGGCACCTTGAGGAAGTCCTTGTCGAACTCACCCATCAGCACCACCGGCCACTCGGTGAGGCCGGCGTTCTCGGACAGAAGCGCCTCGTCCTCGATGAGCTCGAGCTTCGCTTTCTTGGCGAGCGCATGGGCCTGATCGCGGATCTCGGCGATACGCGCCGCCGGGTCCAGCATGACGGCGTTCGCCTCGAGCTTCTCTGCGTAGTCGGAGAAGCTCTTGACCAGGAACGGCGCGTTGCCGTGAAAGCGATGGCCGCGCGTCGCATTGCCGGCCGTCACGCCCGCCACCTCGAACGGCACCACCTTGCCGCCCAGGAGGCAGACGATCGAATGCAGAGGACGCACCCAGGTAAAGCTTCCCGCGCCCCAGCGCATGGACTTGGGCCACGGAAATTTGGCGAGCACGGCCGGGATGACCCCGGCGACGATCTCGGCCGCGGCCCGCCCCGGCCTCTCGATCCTGGCGACGTAGTAATCGCCCTTCTTCTCGTCCTTGACGATCTCCGCGTCCTTGATCGAGGCGAGGCCCGCCGCTTTGAGAAATCCAGCCACCGCCTGCTCCGGCGCGCCGACGCGCGGACCCTTGCGCTCCTCCGACACGCCCGGCGATTTGGCCGGCACGTCCTCGATCACGAGGACGAGGCGGCGCGGCGTGGAGTAGCTCCGCGCCTCGCCCGTGGCGAGACCCTCGGCCTCGAAGCCCTCGGTCACCAGCCGGCGCAGGTCCTCCGCCGCGCGCATCTGCATGCGCGCCGGGATTTCTTCGGAAAAGAGCTCGAGGAGAAGTTCGGACATTGCTTTCGCCTACCGTTTTCGGAGCCCCTCTAATGGCCCAGTTAGGGAATGCTGTTGGGACGCCGTCACCCCCGTCCCTGCCTTCGCCGGGATAAACTCCGGCGGGGGTCTGCCCAGGCGTCTAGAGAACACTGCTCTTATCGGCCTGGACAGGTCGCCGCCTTCGCGGCGATGACGGCAAGCGAGGATCGGTCACCCCCATCACCTACCTCGCCCCACGAGGGAGATGGGGCCGGACAGCACCTCTTCAACGTCGATTGACAACAGAGCCCCTCTAATAGGCGACCCGGAGGCCTTCGGCCAATGTTGATTTTTTGTCAACCTACACATAATATGTGTGTAGGTCTCCAAAGATGTATCGGCCATGATCAGAAAGCAGTTTTTCATCGGGAAGAACGAGAACGCCCGACTGAAGTCGGCGGCGCTGAGCACCGGCAGGTCCGAAGGCGACCTCATTCGCGAGGGTATCAAGCACGTTCTCGAGCGCGAAAATGCTTCCGCTGAGGACTGGAAGGCTGGCCTTCTTAGCGTGGCCGGAATGTGGGCCGACTATCCCGAAATTGAACAGATCATGGAAATGCGCCGCAAGAAGCGTAGGGAGCGGCGCAAGAGAATGAACCGCCTGATGAGAGACGGATGAGGTGGCGGTTTGCTTTTGGACAGTACAATTCTGGTCGACCTAGTGCGGGACCACGACGGAGCCAAGCGGTTCGTCGCCACGCTTAATCGCAAGCCATATGCTTCCGTTGTGACGATAGCCGAGTTGATCGCGGGTGCACGCTCGCGCAAAGAAGAGGGAGTTATCGGTTCACTGGAGCGTTGGTTGCATCTTGTACCGGTTGACGCGGCCATAGCGCATCGAGCCGGCGTATTTTTGAAGCTCTATGAGCGTGCATACGGAACCGACGACCTCGATGCGGTCATTGCTGCAACAGCCGAGCATCACGAACTCAAGCTGGCAACCCTCAACGTCAAGCACTTCCCCATGTTTCCGAAGCTGAAGAAGGCGTACTGAGCAGCTATTTCGCCGGCGCAGGATCTTCTGCACTGCCGCCGATTTTTTCGAGCACCGTTGCGCCGACGTCGTCCACCGCGCCCGTGCTCCACAGATAGCCGAGCGCCACCAGCGACAGCGCGAGATAGAACAGAAACGCCGGCGTGTGCCGGCGGAGAAACAGGAACCCGCCGAGCAGCAAGGGTGTCATGATGGCGACGACGCCGGTGATGGTCGATTCCATAGTGTGTTCCCCCCTTTTTCTCTCCGTGTCGGCTCCCCCTCCAATGCGTCCGAGTGCGTCGGCGCTACTTTGCGAGCCAGGTCATTCCTCACGCGAACAGTGCGAACGCGCCGAGCAGCACCGCTCCCGCAAGGAACAGCCACAGCACGGTGCCTGCCGTCGCCACGCCGAAATAGGCGAGTGCGCCGACGAGGGCGAGGGCCGCGAGCGTGCCGAAGAAGGTCGGCCCCTTGTCGCGCGGCACGAGGCGCGACACGGCAACGCCGAGGAACAGCGCGCCGGCGACGATCAGCGTCGCAAGGCCCAATTTGGTGGGATCGGTGAAGATTTCGATCATGCCGCGCGCCCTCTCCCCCGCTTTCATGCCAACCTACGTTCGAAGCTCAGCCCCGCCTCCCTCGGTCGCGAGCCAAGCCCCGCAGCAGGCCTTGGCGAGCTCGCGCACGCGCAGAATGTAGCTCTGGCGCTCGGTTACCGAGATGACGCCGCGCGCATCCAACAAATTGAAGATGTGCGAGGCCTTGATGCACTGGTCGTAGGCGGGCAAGGCGAGGAGATGTTTGTCGCCGCCCGATCCCTTGTCCAGGAGCGCCTGGCACTCCGCCTCGGCATCCTTGAAATGCTGCAATAGGACGTCCGTGTTGGCGTGCTCGAAGTTGTAGCGCGAGTACTCCTGCTCGGCCTGCAGGAACACGTCGCCGTAGGAGAGCTTGCGCTCGTCTGTGCGGCCGTTGAAATTGAGGTCGAACACGCGGTCGACGCCCTGCACGTACATGGCAAGGCGCTCGAGGCCATAGGTGATCTCGCCGGAGACAGGCGAGCAGTCGGTGCCGCCGATCTGCTGGAAGTAGGTGAACTGCGTCACCTCCATGCCGTTGCACCACACCTCCCAGCCGAGGCCCCAGGCGCCGAGGGTGGGGCTCTCCCAATCGTCCTCGACGAAGCGGATGTCGTTCCGGCCGGTGTCGATGCCGATGGCCTCGAGGCTCTTGAGATAAAGGTCCAGGATAGTGGCCGGCGACGGCTTCATGATCACCTGGAACTGGTAGTAGTGCTGGAGCCGGTTCGGGTTCTCGCCGTAGCGGCCGTCCTTGGGGCGGCGAGAGGGCTGCACGTAGCAGGCGTTCCAGGGCTTGGGCCCCAGCGCCCGCAGCGTGGTCGCGGGATGAAACGTGCCGGCCCCCACCTCCATGTCGTAGGGCTGAAGCACGACGCAGCCTTGGGCGCCCCAGAACTGCTCGAGCGTCAGGATGAGGTCCTGGAACGCAGCCTTGGGATTGAGCGGGGGCAAGCCGCCCTTCGAGGCGGACGGGGCAGCGGTCTGGGTCGTGCTCTTTGCCATGAATCAAGGCCAATTGTTGAGTTGGCCGGCACTATACGCATTCGCCGCCGTCTGTCACGAGAGAAGCCCAGCACCCAGGCGAACGCGGCTGCAGCAGAACAAGGCGCAAATGGGCAGACATGCGCTCCGCCTCAAAATGGGCTATGCTGAAAATTGGGAGCTTTGCGGGGGAAGGTACTGTGGCCCATTAGGTGCCACTAACAGGAGACCTTGCCATGTCCGTCGTCAAAGTCATCGAGCTCATGTCCGAATCCTCCAAGAGCTGGGAGGACGCCGCGCAGAAGGCTGTCGACAAAGCCAGCAAGACGTTGAAGGGCATCCGCTCGGTTTGGATCCAGGAATTCTCCGCAACCGTCGATGGCAAAGGAAAGATTGCAGCCTATCGCGTCAATTGCAAGGTGAGCTTCGCGATCAAGGAGTGAGTCTCCGCGCAGGCGGCAACTCGCAGCTTGCACGGGCGGCGGCCTCGCGAACTCAACCGGATTACGGACGCGGTCTGTACACGCCCTCGCTGTCGTCCCACTCCAGCCTGCCGAGATCTCTAGGCTCTCCCCCTCTGCTCGCGGCCGCGCGCCGGCTCAGCTCCTCGGCCTGGCGCTGAGCGGTGGCGGCCTGCTCCTCGAGCGTGCGCGCCATCCATTTGAGCCCGGCATAGAGGCCCGTGCCGATGACGGCGAGAAGGAGTGCTTGGGGCATGTCTTGCCCTCCCCACAACTATAGCCCGTAGCGCGACCAGAGCGCGCGGGCCTCCAGAGCAGACAGGAGATCGTCGGCCAAAGCAAGGCGGACCTGCGACGGAGCCTCGGAGAGCGCCATCCCCGTCGACGGAAGCCGCCGCAACCGGCCGATGAGGCCGCCGCGCCCGAGGGGAACGGCCTTGAGCCTCACCTTGTCGCCGTAAAGCTCGCGCATCCGGCTCCGCACGTCCGAGATGCCGTCGATGAGCCCCAATTCGAGCGCACGCGGAGCCGACCAGAAGGCACCCGAGAACAGCTCCGCATCTGGCCCCTTGAGCTTGCCCGAGCGGCGGTCCTTCACGGCACCGATGAACACGTCATGCACATCGCCCTGCAGGGCCTTGAGGCGCTCCACGTCCTCGATCTTCTCAGGAAGAAACGGGTCGAGAATGTTCTTCGAGGCACCCGCGGTATGAACACGGCGCTCGACGCCGAGCTTCCCCAGCGCCGCGACGAAGCCGAAGCTCGCCGAGATGACGCCGATCGAGCCGATGATGGAGGACGCATCGGCGAAAATCTCATCCCCGGCGAGCGCGATGTAGTAGCCCCCCGAAGCGGCCACATCCTCGCAGAACACGTGGACCTTCTTCTTCCGCTCTGCAGCGAGCTGGCGGATGCGCTTCAAGATGAGACTCGACTGAACGGGCGAGCCGCCGGGCGAGTTGACGACCACCGCGACCGCCGGCAGCTTCGACATATGGAAGGCCTTCTCGACCGGTCCCGCGAGTTCGGCAATGGAGAGCCCGGGCCTCAACGGCGTCACCATGCCGATGGTGCCGCTGAAGCGCAGCACCGGCACCACCGAGACTCGATCGAATGGCCACATCGTCGCTCGATCTCCGAAATCCACTTCTCCGGCGCTCGCGTCGCGCTGGACGAGGGAGTGTAAGCTGCTACGCCGCCTTTTCCATATCGAGTGCGGCCCCCCCGCGCAGGATCGCTTCGGCCTCCGGCGTGAAGGCATTGCCCTCGCCATGCAGGATGAAGCCCGAGAGGATGGTCAGGGGCGCGCGGCTGCCCTTGGTTCCCTGCACGATGATGCGGATGGCCGGCTGCCCTACTCTCGGGTAGATCGGCAGGATCCTCAAGCCTCCGAAGCGGCCGGCAAAGGCGCTCAGCACCAGGCCGAGCGCCTCGGCCTTGTGAATGATGGTGCCGGTGCCCCCGGGCGCCGCCATGCGCGCCAAGAGCCGGCCCCACAGATCGAGGTCGCCTTCGGGCATGGAATGGGCGGCGCCCCGCCACGGATCGGGAGAGGGCGTGCCGCGCCCGTCGATGTGGAAGGGCGGATTGGCGAACACGTGATCGAAGCTCTCGGACGCCAGCCCATGCCCCGCCATCTCGCTCCAGGACTGGGTGAGGTCGCCGCTGAACACCTTGACCCGGCCGGCGAGCTCGTTGCGCTTGACGTTCTCCTCGGCGAGCTCGACGAGCTTCTCCGCGCGCTCCAAGAGAACGGCGGTGGCGTTGGGACAGCGGCGAACGACTGAGAGACCGACGGTGCCCACCCCGCCCCCCGCATCGAGGCAGCGCTCGAGCGCGGCCGGGCCGCACGGGATCGAGGCGGCGAGCAGCACCGCATCGACACCCGCCCGGTAGCCCTTCGCCGGCTGCAGAAGCTTCAATGCGCCCCCGAGAAACGCATCTTCCGTGATCTCCCCTTGGACTTCGACGCCCATCTCTCACTCCCCCGTTCCGACTATCCACTCCTCAAGGCCCGCATCCCTGAGAAGACGCCGGGCCCTCGCGACGTCGCCGTCGTCGACCATGATGCGGGCCATCACCCGGCCGGCCGCCCCGTGCAGGCGGCTCATGCTCTGGTCGAGAACGACGTTGCCGATGCCGGCTTCCCCGAGCAAGGTCTCGACGAAGCTCAAGAGCACCGGATCGTCTGTCAACACCAGCTCACGCATAGCCTCGAATCCGACCCCGGTCAGGAACCGTGCGGCAATCTGCCTTTGAAGTGGCGGCCTGCCGCGGATATACCATCAGACCAAGAAATGTTCGAGGAAACAAAACCTTCGAGGAAAATGCCTTGGGTGTCGTCGTCCCCCTGGACGAGGCGCGGGATCCCGCTCAAAGCCTCAAACCGCTCCTGGACCTCGTGCGCGAGGACATGGAGGCGATCAACCGCATCATCCTCGACAAGGCGGTTTCCGACGTCGAGCTGATCCCCGAGCTGGCGCACCACTTGATCGATTCCGGCGGCAAGCGGCTGCGGCCCATGCTGGCGCTGGCGGCAGCCAAGCTGTGCGGCTACTCGGGAACGGGGCATATCCGGTCGGCCGCGGCGATCGAGTTCATGCACACGGCGACGCTGCTCCACGACGACGTGGTGGACGAGAGCGACACGCGGCGCGGCAAGAAGACGGCGCGGCTTCTCTGGGGCAATCAGGCGAGCGTGCTCGTCGGCGATTTCCTGCTCGGGCAGGCGTTCCGCATGCTGGTCGACGTCGGCTCGATTCCGGTCCTCAAGATCCTGTCGAATGCGGCTGCGGTCATTGCCGAAGGCGAGGTCATGCAGCTCGCCGCCGCCAAGAACACCTCGACCACCGAGGACGAGTACCTCTCCATCATCAATGCCAAGACGGCGGCACTGTTCCTGGCCGCCGCCGAGACCGGCGGGGCCATCGCCAGCCGTCCAGCCGAGGAGCAGGCGGCGCTGCGCTCGTACGGAAAGAACCTGGGGCTCGCGTTTCAGCTCGTCGACGACGCGCTCGACTACGCCGGCGACAGCGCGCGGCTCGGTAAGAGCGTCGGCGACGACTTCCGCGAAGGCAAGATCACCCTTCCCGTCATCCTGTCGTTCCGGCGCGGCAGCGAGACCGAGCGCGCGTTCTGGAACCGCACCATCGCCGAGGGCGACATCAACGACGGCGACCTCGAGCACGCCATCTCGCTCATGAAGAACCACAGGGCCCTCGAGGCGACGATGGAGCGCGCGCGGAGCTACGGCGCTATCGCCCGCGACGCACTCGCCATCTTCCGCGACTGCCCGCAACGCTCCGCCATGCAGGACGTCATCGCCTTCTGCGTGAACCGCGGGCACTGAGGGGCCGCCGCGCCTACTGCAGCACCACGGTCGCCGCCCACCACGTGGGGTGGGCGGATTTGATGCGGGTGGCGGCGGCCTGCGCTGCCTCCGGCGTCTCGAACACGGCGAAGCAAGTCGGTCCGGCGCCGGAGAGGCGAGCGAGGAGAGCGCCCGGCGCTTCCTCCAGAGCCGCGAGCACGCCGCCGATCTCCGGCACCACGGATGTTGCGGGGCCCGTCAAGTCGTTGCCCACGCTCCTCAAGAACCGCATGAGGTCGTCGCGCGACGTGAACGAGCCCGGAGTTGCGGCCGGAGTCTCTTGCGTGACGGTCTTTCGCAGCGGCGGCGCGGCGAGGCGGCGGAACACCTCTGCCGTCTTGCCGGCGGGAACGGGCACCATCGGATTGACGAGCACGGCGGGCAAGGGCGGAAGGGCCGCGATGGGCTCGAGCTTCCCACCGATGCCGCGCATGATCGCCGCGCGGTTCAGAACACAGACCGGGACGTCGGCGCCGAGACGGCGCGCAATGGCGTACCAATCGACGCGTGCCTCGAGCTCCGCATTGGCGCGTCTTACGGCACGGATCACGGCCGCGGCATCGGCCGAGCCGCCACCGATGCCGGCTGCGACCGGCAATCGCTTCTCGAGCCTGATCGCACCCAGCGTGAGCCGTGGCTCTCTATCCGCGAGGAGCCGGAGCGCCGTCAGCACGAGGTTCTCCCCGGCAATGCCGCCGGCGAAGGGGCCCGTGACGCACGCTGCCAGGTCCGCGCCCGGCTCGAACGCCACCTCGTCGGCGATGCCGCCCGCGAACGCGACGAGGCTCTCGAGCTCGTGGAAGCCGTCCGGACGGCGGCCCAGAACGCGGAGTGTCAGATTGACCTTGGGACGGCCGAGCTCGACGAGTGCCCTCATGCGCCGGCTCTCGTCACCCGCTACTGCGCCTGCTGCGGCGGCTCGGCGCTCTGAACCTCGGTCGTCTTCTTTTCAGGCACCACCTGACCGCCGGCCGGCAGCGCCTCGAGACCGACCGAGAGCTTCTTTCTGATCTTCTCGAGGTCCTCGGGCTCCGGGTTGAGGGAGAGCGCCTGATCCCACTGGAAGCGGGCCTCACGCTCGCGCCCGGCGCGCCACAAGGCGTCGCCCAGGTGATCGTTGAGAATGGGATCGTCCGGTTTCAACTCGACGGCACGCTCGAGATAGCGCACGGCCTCCTTGTAGTTGCCGAGCTTGAAATGGGCCCAGCCGAGGCTGTCGACGATATAGCCGTCGTCCGGCTTCAGTGCGACGGCCTTCTCGATCAGCGCCATGCCCTTGTCGAGATTGAGCCCCTGGTCGATCCAGGAGTAGCCGAGATAATTCAAGACCAGCGGCTGGTCGGGGGCCAGCTCCAGCGCCTTCACGAGATCGGCTTCGGCCGCCGACCAGTTCTTGAGCCGCTCGAAGCTAGTGCCCCGCGCATAGAAATAAGGCCAGTGGCGCCGGTCCACCTTGGCGATGAGCGCGATGGCCCGGGTATAGGTCTCGGTCGAGTCCGCGTAGAGCTTGCGCGAGCGCTGGATCGAGCCCAGCGCATCGAGCACCTGAAGCTGATCACTGGCCGAGAATGGCGCAAGGGGCACCACAGCGGGCTGAGCCGCCGCCGCTTGAGCCGACTTCGGTTCCGCACCCTTCGGTACCGCACCGAGGATCGCCGCGACCGTTTCCGGGCCGGCCAATCCATCGGCCTCGAGACCCTTGTCGGCCTGGAAGGCCTTGACGGCGCGCCGCGTTTCGTCGCCGAAGCGTCCGTCCGTTCCGCCGGGATCGTAGCCGAGGCGCACGAGCGCCTCCTGAACCTCGCGCACCTTTTCGCCCTTGGAGCCGAGCTTCAGGGGCCGGTCCGCCTCGGCCGCCACGACCGCCTCGGGCGCGGCCTCTCCTGCCTCGGCCTCGAGAGCGGGTGCGTGAGCGGACTCGGCGGCGATCCTGGCGCTCATCCGTTCGATGAGACTCGACAAGTTCTGCCGCGCCTCGTCGGCGCGCTCGAGCGAGTTGAGGTTGAAGGCCTTGCGGATCTCGATCGGCAACTCCAAGGCCGAACCTTTCGGAATGCGGTCGTAGACGGCAATCGCGTCGTCGAACCGCTTGGCGCTCTCATAGGCGTTGGCAAGTGCTGCCAGCGCAAACTGCTGCCCTGGCTCGATGCTGAGCGCCATCTGCATGTAGATGGTGCCCGCGGGAACGGCGCCTTCGGCGATCAGCGCCTCGCCAAGCCCATAGAAGGTCTCGGCCAACCCCTCGGCCGGCGTTGCGACGAGCAGCGGCGGCCTGGTGCTCGCGGCAAGCCCGGCAATGAGGCTGCGGACCAGCGGATGGGCCTCGCCCTGGTTCTTGTCGATGTGCTCGGCAAGTATTGCGCGAGCGAGCTTGAAATCACCGCTGTGCGCGGCGTGCTGGGCATAGGCGAGCGTGGTGCGCAGAGCCTTCGGATCCTGACGGAAGACGCGCTCGTAAGCCGAGCGCGCCTCGTGGCGCCGGCCGGCGAGGTCGGCGACGAGTGCCCGATGATAGCGCAGGTAGAACTGAGCCCACTCCGCCTGCCGCGGCGCCTGAAGCGACTCGAGTGCCTTCGACGTGTTGCCCATGGCCTCTTGCACCCAGGCCTGAGCCATCGCACTCGTCAGCTCGCCGAAGGGACCCGTCCCCGCGCCCTTGAAATGCTCCTCGGATTTCTTGAAGGCGCCGGATTTGAACGCATCGATGCCGAGGAAGAACAGGGCGGTGCGATGCTGCGGATCGATCTCGACCAACCTGCGGGCGAGCTCGATCGTGCGCGGTCCGGCGCCTTCCATCGCCTCCATCTGGAAGGCCTGCTCGAGCAGCATGTCGTTGCCGGGGTCGCGATCGAGCGCACTGCGGTAGAAGGCGGCCGCGTTCCCTGTCTCGTTCTGACCGCGGGCGACCCGGCCGGCCAGATAGCTTCCGACCAGGGAATGGGGGCCGGTAAAGGGCTCGAGCGCGTCGGGCGTCTCAGCCTGCGCAAAACCGCCGCCGGCGGGCCCCTTAACTCCCGGTGCGCCCGCAGAGGCGAGTACCGCCACGAGCGTGAAAGTGGCCACCCGGAAGAAACGTGCTCGCATCGACGATATCCTTGGGGGCGCCGATCCGGCCCCATCGAGTGAGAGTTCCAGGCCAAGCATATCAAATCCCGGCCGCTTGGCGACGTCGGCCGGACCGGTATGGCAGAAAAACATTTACCGGCCACCCTTTAGGACACAGAATTTCGACCGCAGTCCGCCTGTCTGATCGCCCAATGCCGCCGCCTGAACCTGTGGATAAGACCACATCGTCGCACGCGGGAGGGACGAGGGAGAAGGAGGGAGCCAGGCTCCTCCAACCCGATTCTGCTGGCTCGCGCACGCCGACGGGCGGGGAGCGGCCCGTTTCACTCACATTCCCGCATAATTCGGGCCGCCGCCGCCCTCGGGACAGACCCAGGTGATGTTCTGGCTCGGATCCTTGATATCACATGTTTTGCAGTGGACGCAGTTCTGCGCATTGATCTGGAACCGTGGCGTGCCCTTGTCGTCGCGGATCACCTCGTAGACCCCCGCCGGGCAATAACGCTGAGCGGGCTCGGCCCACTCCGGCAGGTTGACGTCGATGGGAATGCGGGGATCGGCGAGCCGAAGGTGGACCGGCTGATCCTCCTCGTGATTTGTGCCTGAGAACGACACGCTGGTGAGCTTGTCGAAGGTCAGCACGCCATCCGGTTTGGGATAGTCGATGGGGCGCGACTGCCCGGCCTTCCTCAAAGCCGCAAAGTCGGCCTTGCCGTGCTTCCAGGTGCCGAACGGCGACCAGCCGCCGAGGATCGTCCTGGCCCACATGTCGATGCCGCCCAAGGCGACGCCCGCCACAGTGCCGAGCCGGGACCACATGGGCTTGGCATTGCGCACGCGGCCCAAGTCACGCCCGATGATGCCCGAGCGCACGGCCTCCTCGTACGACGACAGCAGGTCGTGAGACCGGCCTTCCCCGAGCGCGCTAAACACCGCCTCCGCCGCCTCGATGCCCGAATGCATGGCGTTGTGGCTGCCCTTGATGCGCGGCACGTTCATGAAGCCGGCCGCACAGCCAAGCAGGAGACCGCCGGAAAAAGCGAGCTTGGGAATCGATTGCCAACCGCCCTCGGTCAGAGCGCGCGCCCCATAGGCGATGCGCTTGCCGCCTTCGAACACGCCGCAAATGGCAGGATGCGTCTTGAAACGCTGGAACTCATCGTACGGCGACAGAAAGGGGTTGGCATAGTTGAGATGGATCACCATGCCGACGGAGACGAGGCTCTCTCCGTAGTGATAGAGGAACGATCCGCCGCCCGTCCGGTTGTCGAGCGGCCACCCGAACGAGTGCTGAACGAGCCCCGGCTGGTGGTTTTCCGGCTTCACCTCCCACAGCTCCTTGATGCCGATCCCGAACTTCTGCGGGCACCGGCCGGCGTCGAGGGCAAACTTTCCGATCAGCTCCTTCGACAGCGAGCCACGAGCGCCCTCGGAGAAGAGGGTGTACTTTCCTCTGAGCTCCATGCCGCGCACGAACGAGTCCTTGGGCTTGCCGTCGCGCCCGAGCCCCATGTCTCCGGTTGCGACGCCGATCACAGCTCCGCGCTTATCATAGAGCACCTCGGCCGCGGCGAAGCCCGGATAGATTTCGACGCCAAGCCCGGCCGCCTCTTCTCCGAGCCAGCGCACCAATGCCCCCAGGGAAACGATGTAATTGCCGTGATTGCTCATGAGCGGAGGCATCATGAAATTCGGCAGGCGCATGTCACCGGCGGGGCCGAGAAAAAGGAATCGATCCTCGCGCACCTCGGTGACGACAGGCGCTCCCCTGGCCTTCCAGTCCGGGATCAGACGGTTGAGGCCCGCAGGGTCGATCACCGCTCCGGAGAGAATATGCGCGCCGACCTCCGATCCCTTTTCCAGAACGACGACCGAAACGTCGCGGCCCGCGGCCGCAGCCAGCTGCTTCAGCCGGATCGCGGCCGAGAGACCCGCCGGTCCCGCTCCTACGACCACCACGTCGAACTCCATCGCGTCGCGCGGCGGCAGGCCCTCTTCCTCGTTCGCCATCTCGTGATCCTCGTACCCCTTGGCCCAGATGCCCGTGACCCGGGTTCCCATGTCGTCGTTGCTTGCCTGGGTCTCGATTAGGTCCGCCGCGGGCGGAGCGTCAAGCGCATCCCGACGTTCCGTCACAGATGAAGGAGGTGCAATGACCCGGCCGGCCCGCTATTCTCGAGGCGATGACTCGTCACGATCCCCATACGCACGCCCTCGCCGCCGTCTTGACCTGGCACCTCGACATGGGGGCCGATTGCGCGGTGTCGAACAGAGCCGAGGACTGGCTGGCAAGACCCGAGCGGCCGCCGGGTCAAGGCTTCGCGCTCGCCCACGACGTGCACGAGGGGTCGAGCCCCGAGGCAAGCCCGCCAGGGCCGCAGCGACAGCCGCCTGACGCGCCGCGCTCCGAAGCGGTGCGCGCTCCCTTGACGCCCGACGCAGCCGGAAGCGCCGCCCGCACTGCAGCCCGGAATGCCGCGTCGCTGGACGAGCTCAGGTCCACCCTCGCCTCCTTCGATGGTTGCGGCCTCAAAGCGACCGCCAAGTCGCTGTGCTTCTACCGCGGCAGTCCGCGGGCGCGGGTCATGATCGTCGGCGAGGCTCCGGGCCGCGAGGAGGATCTCGCTGGCAAGCCCTTCGTGGGTCCGGCTGGACAACTGCTCGACAAGATGCTCGCCGCCATCGGTCTCGACGAAAGCTCGGTCCACATCACCAATGTCGTCTACTGGCGCCCGCCCGGCAATCGCACGCCAACGCCCCAGGAGTCGCAAGTGTGCCGGCCGTTTCTCGAGCGGCAGATCGAGCTCGTCGAGCCGGATATCCTCCTGGCGCTCGGCGGCGCGGCCGCGAAACAGCTCCTCAACGTCACCGACGGCATCATGCGCATCCGCGGCCGCTGGTTCGAGACCGCGATCGGCGAGCGCCGCTTTCGCACCATGCCGACGTTTCATCCGGCCTACCTTCTGAGAACCCCGGCAGCGAAGCGCGTCGCATGGCGGGACCTCCTGACCGTCAAGGCGGCGCTCGCCGAGCCCGCTGCATAGGACGATTCAGATCCGTTCGGCCCAAATCGATACAGGTGGCAAGGTTTTGTTCGACCTGCCGTCAAGTTGACGCGCGCTCTTAAGTCCGAGCCCAGCCATTCGCGCTAAGTTTCCCATATCGGAACCATATGGTGCGTCCGGACCAATCGCACCAGTCAAGGGCAATGGGATGTGAGGAATGCATTTGTCTATCTGAGGCCGGCCCACGTCGCGTATATCCGGGCCGTCGGACCCTATGCGCTATCATCGCGCGAGGCCTGGGCTGCCGTCATGGCCTGGCTCGAAAGAAGCGGAACGCGCCGTGCCACCGGCTGCGGATACGGCCTGTTGCTCGACAATCCGAAAACCACGACGCCCGAGAAATGCCGGTACGACGCCTGCATCGTGGTCGATGAAGCCCATCGCGAGCTTTTGACCGCGGATTTCGGCTTCCGCAGGCTTCCGGGCGGGGCCTTCGCCCGCAAGCGCCATAGCGGAAGCATCGACGCTATCGGCTCGGTGATTGCCGAGCTGCGTGACAATTGGGTGGCGATGAACGGTCTCCAGCTCGACCCGGGCCGTCCGTTGATCGAGATCTATATGCAGGATCCAAAGACGGTGCCCGCAGAGAGGCTCCGTGTCGACATTTGCGTGCCAATCAAGGCAGAGTTCTGTGAAGGTCAGTCGGCCGCCTGAGCATTCTCTCGTCTCTGCCCCGCACGAGCCCTGGCTCTCGAGGCGAGGACCAGGGCTCGACGCAGCACCATTGCGCGGCATCAAACGCAGCACAGAGACGGAAAGTGGCGCCAGAAGCGAAAAGCGCCACTTGAGCTAATTCCACTGCCAGAAGCGGATGGCGGCCGGTCCGAGAATGACCACGAAGAGCACCGGCAGGAAGAACACGATCATGGGCACCGTGAGCTTCGGAGGCAGCGCAGCCGCCTTCTTCTCTGCCTCGCCCATGCGGATGTCGCGGTTCTCCTTGGCCATCACGCGCAGGGCCTGACTGACGGGTGTGCCGTAGCGCTCCGCCTGAATGAGCGCCGTGGCTACGGCCTTCACACCCGGAATGCCCGTTCGCTTGCCGAGATTCTCGAATGCCATGCGCCGCTCCTGAAGATAGGAGAGCTCGGCCGTTGTCAGCGACAATTCCTCGCTGAGCTCGAGCGACTGCGTCGTGATCTCCTTGGCGACCTTGCCGAAAGCCGCCTCCACCGACATGCCCGACTGCACGCAAATCAAGAGCATGTCGAGCGCGTCCGGAAACGATTGTCTGATCGAGACCTGCCGCTTCTGCGCGAGGTTCTCGATGAAAATGTTCGGCAGATAGTAGCCCACGAACGCGGCGCCGAGCGCGATCAGCACCTTGATCGTCGGCGGATAGGCAAGCGAGGAGAGCAAGAACAGATAGATGAGGGCGCCGACGAAGACGATCGGCGGCATCGCCACCCGGAAAAACATGTAGGCGACCAAGGGTCCCTGACCGCGCATCCCTGCCATCTTCAGCTTGTTGCGGACTTCCTCGTTGTCGAACTGCGCCCTCAGATCGAACTTGTCGACGATCTGCTGCATGAACCCTTGCGGAGCCTGCCTCAGCTTGGCCTGGTTCGGAGAGCGATCCCGTGCCGCCATCTCGGCAAGACGCGCCGAGCGCATCTGATCGCGCTCAATCGCCATCGCCTTCATGCGCTTGTTCATCGTATCGCGCGACAGCATCGGCATGACGAGCGCCAGCGCCGTGGCGACGGCCGCGATCGCGGCCAGGATGGCGGCGAGGAATTGCGGCGTTATGACGGTATCGACGAACTCTTGCATGGCCCTGCCGTCAGTATTTGAAGTTGATCATCTTGCGCATCATGAGGATCCCGCACAGCATCCACATGGCGCTGCCGATGACGAACATGATGCCAGTGCGTGTCGTAAAGAGCGGCTCGATGTAGTCGGGCGACGAGTTGTAAACCATGAACATGACGCCGGGCGGAAGCGAAGCCAAGACCATGGCGGAGGATTTGGCCTCGGCCGACAGCGCCTTGACCTTCAACGACATGCGGAAGCGGTCGCGCAGCACGCCCGAAAGATTGCCCAATGCCTCGGACAGGTTGCCGCCGGCCTGCTGCTGGATGGCGATCACAATGGTGAGGAACTTGACTTCCGGCAGCGGCAACCGCTGCACGAGCCGATCGAGAGCCTCGGCAAGCGTCACGCCGATGCGCTGCTGCTCGACCACCTCGCGAAACTCGCTGGCGATCGGCTCGGGGCTCTCACGGGAAATGATCTGAAGGCACTCGCCGAGCGGAAGACCGGATTTGACGCCGCGCACGACCACGTCGATGGCATTGGCGAGCTCGCTCAGGAATTTGGCCTGGCGGCGCTTGATCATCTTCGAGAGAACCCAGCGCGGCAGACCAAGCGAGGCGATAAAGCCCACGGCAACGGCGGCCATCGGCTGGTACGGCGACGGCGATGTCAACATGAACACGAGCGCCACCGCAAACAGGCCCGCGACCGCGCTCGCGATCCAGAACATCCTGGGCTCGGCCTCGAGCCCGGCCTGTTGCATGCGAATGCGCAGCGAGACCTTCTCTTTGGCCTTCTTCTGCCGCTCGAGATCCTTGAGCGTCTCGGCGACTTGCTTCTTGCGATTGGCGGCGATTTCCGCTGCCGAGCGGGTCGAGACCTTCTTGGCACGCGACTCGGTCACGCTTGCCACGCGCTTTTCGGTATCCTTCTCTCCCGTGAGATAGGGATAGGCGAAGGCGATGACGACCGCCACGATGGCCGCGGCTGCCAGCAATGCAATGAGCAGCTCCGGACCAATCAGTTCATCCATGCGACTCACCCAGTGGATTGCCGTGCTTGTCGAGCACCTCTGCGGCTGCGAGCGCCTCCGCAAGGCGGCCCGTCTCGCCGTAATATTCGGCACGGTCCCAGAAGCGCGGCCGCGCGATACCCGTCGAGCGGTGCCGGCCAATGAGCTTGCCGTTGGCGTCCTCGCCTGTGATCTCGAAGACGATGATGTTCTGCAGAGTGACCGTCTCGTCTTCCATGCCGAGCACCTCGGTAATGTGTGTCACCTTGCGCGAGCCGTCTCGCAGGCGCGAGGCCTGAACGATGACGTCGATCGAGCCGCAGATCATCTCGCGGATGGTTTTGACGGGAAGCGCGTAGCCGCCCATCATGATCATGCTTTCGAGACGGCTGATGGCCTCGCGCGGGCTGTTGGAGTGCAACGTTCCCATCGAGCCGTCGTGACCGGTGTTCATGGCCTGAAGCAGGTCGAAGGCTTCAGGTCCGCGCACCTCGCCGACGATGATCCGCTCGGGTCGCATACGCAGACAGTTCTTGACGAGATCGCGCATTGTGATCTCGCCTTCGCCTTCGAGGTTGGGGGGGCGCGTTTCGAGGCGCACCACGTGCGGCTGCTGCAGCTGAAGCTCGGCCGAGTCCTCGCAGGTGATGATGCGCTCATCGTGGTCGACGCAGCCCGTGAGACAGTTCAAGAGCGTTGTCTTGCCGGAGCCGGTGCCTCCGGAGATGAGCACGTTGCAGCGGACGCGGCCGACTATCTCGAGCACGGTCTTCGCCTGCGGCGTGATCGATCCGAACTTGACGAGGTTGTCGAGCTTGAGGCGGTCCTTCTTGAACTTGCGAATGGTGAGGGCCGCGCCGTCGATAGCCAGGGGCGGCGCGATGACGTTGACACGCGAGCCGTCGGGAAGACGCGCGTCGCAGATCGGGCTCGATTCGTCCACACGCCGGCCCACCTGGCTCACGATGCGCTGGCAGATGTTCATGAGCTGCTGGCCGTCGGCGAAGCGCACATTGGTTTTTTGCACCTTGCCGCTGACCTCGATGTAGGTCGTATTGGGGCCGTTGACCATGATGTCGGCGATGTCGTCGCGTGCGAGTAGCGGCTCCAGCGGTCCGTAGCCGAGAACGTCGTTACAAATGTCCTCGAGCAGCTCCTCCTGCTCGGCGATCGACATAACGACGTTCTTGACTTGGATAATCTCGCTCACGATGTCGCGAATTTCCTCGCGCGCCGCCGCAGCGTCCAGCTTGGCAAGCTGGGTGAGATCGATGGTATCGATCAGTGCGTTGAAGACCGTGGTCTTGACGTCGTAGTATTCCTCGGAGTGCCGGCGCTGCTGGGCCTCGGGCTCGGGCGCGCGCGGCGGGGGAGGAACAGCGGGGGCTGCGGCCTTGGGTGCCGGAGCAGGCGCCGCCTGGCGCTGTTCGGGCGCGCGCTGCGGTGCGGGTGCCTGCGCTGGCTGACCGCCGGTCTGCGGGGCGAGCCTGCGTGGGGCGGGAGCCTCTCCGGTACGCTTGCCGAACATCTTGCACTATCCTCAGCGCTTGAGTTTCAATTTCTCGAGAAGGGGTGCGAAGCCGCCCTTCTTCTCGACCTTGACCTCTTTCCGGTGTGTCAATGCGAGGGCCACGTCGCGGAAGCACTGCACCGCCTTGGCCTTGGCATTGAGCTCCTCGATCATCTGGCCATTGTTCGAGGCCTGTCCGAACGTCTCGCTGTCGAACTCGACGACCGCAAGGGCCTTGAGCCCGATCGCTTGCTCGAACTCCTTGACCGAGATCTCCGGCCGCTTCGGCATGTTGGCCATGTTGAGGACGAGATGCGGTGTGCCGTCGTTCTTGCGCGACTGCTTCAGGAGGTCGATCACGTTCTTGGCGTTGCGCAGATTGGCGAGGTCCGGTGCTGCGGTGAGGACCACCTCGTCGGCCTGAAGGAGAACACGCTTCACCCACGACGACCAGTTGTGCGGCAGGTCGACGGCGACATAGGGAACGTTCTGGCGCACGACATCGATTACCATGTCGCAGGCTTCGGGCGAGATGTCGTAGTCCCGGTCGAGGATGACCGGTGCCGCAAAAATCGAAAGACGCTCCGAGCATTTGGTGAGCAGGCGATCGAGCAGCACCTCGTCGAGACGCTCCGGGCTCGAAAGGGCCTCGGCGATGCCTTGCACGGGATCCTGGTTGAAATCGAGGCCCGTGGTGCCGAAGGCCAGGTCGAGATCGGCAATCACGACGTTCGATTGGAGGGCCTCGGAAAGAGTCCAGGCTGAATTGTGGCAGATGGTCGACGATCCGACACCACCCTTTGCACCGATGAAAGCGAATACGTGACCGACGGGATCGCTGTCCGGATTGTTGTAAAGATTGGAGATGCTCTCCATGAGCTGCATGGGGTTGATCGGAGCGACTAGGTATTCGCTGACGCCACGCTTCAACAGCTCGCGGTACAGGAACACGTCGTTGGTGTGCCCGATGATCACGACCTTGGTGCCGGGATCGCAGGTCTCGGCCAGCTGATCGAGCTCCGAGAGCATCTGTGGACCGGGCATGCTGCTCTCGAGGATAATGAGATTGGGTGTCGGGCTTTCATGATAGTGCGCCACGGCGGCAGACGCGCCGCCCATGTGAACGCTGACGTGGGCTTTGGTCAGCCGCCGGTCCTCGGACGCGGCCTGAACCACCGACGCAATCCCGGCTCCCTCACAGAATGCCTGAATGGAGATGCGGGGAATGGGCCGCGCGCGCATCGTGTCGGCCTCGCCGTCCCAGCTCGTCTCCGGACCCATGTCCGCATAGAGACTCTCGGCGGCACCTGTTGCCTGTGCGGTGTTCGCGTTCCTGCTCATGAGACCTTGGACCTCAGTTCGATGATTGCGTATCGACTTTCTCGTCTTCAGACTTCTCGGTGTTCGAAGACTCGCCCTTCACGTACTTCTCCCACACCGCATCACGCCGCTCGCTCGACCGTTCGCTCTCCGTCCTCGGGCCGAGGAGATCGGCCGGATTGGCGACCATGGCCGCCAGATTGCGCTGATTGGCACAGCCGAAATTGGGATAGGGCAGGTTCTGCGGCTCGAATGCGAGGTTCGTGCTCCAATTCTGGCACTGCGGACCCTCGGCGACGTAACGCAGATACGAGACCTTGACCGGCGGCTCGGCGGCACCGTCCTCGGTGTAAGCCTCGACCTGGATGAGGCTCTCGGGAAAGCCGCGATCGCTGAGCAGCCGGCGGATCTCACCCACGACATGCATGGCGGCAACCTCGTTGCGGGAGCCGCTCGGCGCGGAGATGACGAGCCGGCTGTTGCCCGCATCGCTGGCCCTCGCCCTGTCTGCAAAGCCCAATAGAGCGGCGCGCTGCTGGGGTGTAAGGCCCTGCGAGCCGCGGGCCACGTTGAGCGGCAGCTCCTGAGGTTGCTGCGAGACGATGATGGGATGGCGTTGCGCGGGATCGATCAGCGTCCAGCCGGCAACCTTGCCACGATTGCCGTCGTGCTCGCACCCGGCCAGCATCACGGTAACGGCCGCAGCCGCGGCAAGCTTCAGGGTCGTGCGGACCGGGGCTGACAGAGGCGGCACCGGCAGTCTCGTGTGGGTTGTCATGGAGCCTCTCCAGTGTCGTCCGTTATTCAACGATGAAACCGTAATCGCCCTTGAGGTCGCCGGCAGGAGCAGTGCTGCCGGAGCCGTAGATGCGATTGAGATGACCGAGGAAGCTCGCCCTCATGTCGGAGGCCTCGGCCAAGCCGTCGAGCGGCCGCGCAAGATTCTGCGGCGCCGTGGGGCGCACGAGGATCGGCGTCACGATGACGACGAGCTCGGTTTCCTGCTTGATGTACTCACGGCTGCGAAACAGCGTGCCGAGAATGGGCACGTCCTTGAGCCCGGGGAATCCGTCGATGTTCTGGCGCACGTCGTCGGAGATGAGGCCGGCAAGAGCGAGCGATCCGCCGGAAGGGAGCTCGACCGTCGATTTCGCCGTGCGCTTCTTGAGCGCCGGGATCGACAGCTCGGAGAGTGTGACGGCATTCGTGCTGGTCAGCTCCGAGACCTCGGTCTCGATCTTGAGGCTGATGCGGCCTTCGGAGAGCACCGTTGGCGTGAAGGCCACGCCGACACCGAACTCCTTGTATTCGATCGAGACCTTGCCGTCGCTGTCGACCACCGGGATCGGGTATTCGCCGCCGGCGAGGAACTTCGCCGATTCACCCGACACGGCGGTCAGGTTCGGCTCGGCCAGCGTGCGCATGAGGCCGTCGCGCTCGAGGGCGCGCATCGCCTTGGTGATGGTCGACCCGCCGACGTTCCAGAACGAATGGCTTCCCGAGTTGCCGAACGGAGCACCGGCACCGATGGGACCCTGGTTGTAGAGGGACAGAAGGCCCGCGGTATCACCGGTTGTCGGGATGCCGGGAACGGGGAGCGTGCCGAGACCGGCTGCAGCGGTGAGCGGCAGAGCGTTCTCCGTCAGAATGGCCGTGCTGAAACTGCCGGCATTGATGGTGGCGCCAAGGTTGATGCCGAACTGCTTCATGAGCGAGCGCTGCACCTCGGCAACGACCACCCTGAGCATCACCTGCTCCTCACCTTCGACGGCGAGCATGTTGATGACCTTGAGCTTGTCCCGCGTGACCGCTTCCGGATTGGGGGTCACGATGAAACGCGAGGCGATATCGCTCGCCCTCGTCGCGTCGATCGGGCTGCGGACCGTGCCCGTCAGGATCACGGTCTCGTTCAGGATCTCGGATTTGATGTTCGAGCCTGGAATGAGCCGTTTGAAGAGGCTGTCGAGCACCGTGGTGTCGTGCTCGATCGAGACCTCGAGCGTCAGGACCTGATCGCCGTTGGCGTCGTAGAAGAAAGCGTTCGACTGGCCGGCCTTCTTGCCGATGAGATGGACCCTGTTGGACGACTGCACGACGGCGTCCATCACCTCCGGGGCGGATACCATGACGTCGCGCAACTCGCGCGGCAGCTCGATCATCATGGCCTTGTTGCGTCCAAGGCGGACTGACCGGGTTGCGGGAAGCTCGTTGTCGCGGATGTGCAAGACCGACTGATGCGTCGACTCTGCATCGAGTGCTGCATCAGCGCCCGTACCCGCACTTCCCCGCAAGGGAAAGTCTGCGGCGGTGGCGAGCTCGGGGGCCGAGAGGAGCAGTGCCGTGACGGCCATCAGCGCCAGCCCGGCCAGGGTCGCGCCCCGGGGCCTCATAACGGTCGTTCGCATGGGTCGATTGCCTTTTTCGACGAGCTACGATTTCGAGAACACTCAGTTCACGCCGTACACACGCGATTTCACACCGTAACGCAGCAACTTCACGCCGCTTCCAGACTTGCTCTTGCTCAGATCCTCACCCTCTTTCGGGCCGCCCTCGGCATCTCTCTCCGCGATCGAGCGAAGTGCGAGGCTGATCTCGCCCATCGAGTTGGCGAGCGCGAGCTGCTCGGCTTGGCGTGGCGTCAGCTCGAGGGTCGCCGTGTTGGCTGCGCCTTCTGCTGACTTCTTGCCTTCCTTGGTCTCGATCTGCTGGCCGATGGCGAGCACGCGAACGTTGAAGAACAGCATGTCGCTCACGAACTCCTCCTGACCGGTTCGCCCGCGCATGCGGCGCGTGAGAATGACGTCGACGCGGTCATTGGGCAGAATGAGCCGGCCGACGGCCGTCTCTTCCTTGATCTTGGTGGAGATGGCGCGCATCCCCTCCGGCAGAATCGCCGCGAGAACGCCGCCTTGCCCGGCCTTGATCAGCTTCAAGCTGGTCACAGGCTCGCCGGCCATGATGGGCGCCCGCGCGATCGTGCCAGAATACTGCGCCATCGCGCCGGGGTTGGCCGCGCGCGTAATGAATCCGGGCGTGACGGCTTCCTGCGGCCAGGACTGCCAGCGGAACAGGCCGTCATTGGCCACCTCACCGAGGCCGATGTCGGTGCGCGCGACCAAGACCTCCGTCGATTTGACCTGGACCTCGACCCGCTTCTCGACCTGCGGCTTGTTGATGAGATTCTTGATCAGCACGAACGCCAGAATGCCGGTCACGCCGGCAACGGAGAGTACGATCAGCTGAGCCTTTTTCATCGCGCCACGTCCCTTCGACCCGAGGGGACCTGCGTCACCCTCGATGCGGATGATGCGCGACAATCGTCAATGCTAGGTTAACCAGCGTAGTAAATTGGCGCGGCCCTCGGAGCCCCCGGAGCGCGCTTCTCGTGGCCCGTCCGGGTTCTAGAACCCGAAAGCCGCAAACCACGGCGTCTTTGGATAGATCATCAGCCCCGCTCCGGCGATGGCCAATCCATAAGGGATCCCAGTGCCTTCCTCATGCAGCCGCAAGGCCCAGCCGGGCATCGGCAGTGCGGCCGCCGGCATTTGCCGGTAGGCAAGAATGGCGAGCGCAAGGGCGCCGCCCAGGATCGAGACCTGCGTGAGATAGAGGACGAGGTCGTCGAAGCCGACCCAGAGCGAGGCTGCCGCCATCAGCTTGGCGTCTCCGCCGCCCATCCAGCCAGCCGCGAACATGCCGATCCCGACGGAAAGAACGATGAGGCACGCCCCGATGTGCATGGCGAAGTCTTGCAGAGACAAGCCTGCGAGAGGTGCTGCAACCAGGAACCCCGCCACCAGAGCGGCCGAGACCCGGTTGGGGATCGTCATGGTGAAGAGGTCCATCGCACCGGCAAAGGCCATGGCGACGGGAAATACGAGAAACAGCGGATACTCGAGCACGTGACCAACTCCACTGGCCGGCGCGCGAGCGCGCCATCGACGACACTGGGCTCAATCTTGCATGCGAAGGCTAAGCAACGATTAACCGGAAGGGCCCGCCTGCGCCCTCCGGGCTTGGGCCGTTCCAGGCACTGCCAGGGGCAGCCGCCGGCTCTCGCGTCCTCTGAAAAAGGTGTGGGCCCCTGCGGCGCGGGACACCGCAGGGGCCCATCATGACGTCGCAGCGCGTCGAATAACGAACGGGATCAGTTCGAAATCGCGGCGTTGACGCTGGCGAACGTCGTCTGCAGACGCGTGCGCAGCAGCTGAAGGCTGGCGATAATTCCGACGCCGACGATGGCGGCGATGAGGCCGTACTCGATGGCCGTGGCGCCCGACTCGTCCTTGGCAAAGCGCTCGATGATGCTCTTCATGACTTGCCACTCCCGTATGCTTCCGATCCGATACCGATGTTGATGTCCGTAGACTCCGGCGCCTTGATTGGCACCTTTTTATCCGAACACGCCGGACTATAACGCGCACCTCTGAACACGAGGTAAAAGCCACGCACACGAACATTCCAATTCCGAAAGCAATTCCAAGAGCAGACAGGAATTCGCAAATAGATTGAGCCGAACGTAAAGACGTGAATGTCGGCTGCTGGCTAACAAATCGTAATTCAGCATTATTTGCAATAGTCGCAACAGATTTGGTGCATCCGCGTTGCCCTCGGACGAAGAGCTTTCGCATATCGCGCGGCGAGCCCCATCACCCCACTCCTTCGGTGGGAAGATGGTTAGTGCGCGCTTGCACCAGCCGGCCGCTCGACGCTCGCTGGTCGAACGCCGGCGGCACGGAACGGGCGGTCGCGCGCTCGCAGAGCAAGGCTCTGCATGATCACAGCGGAGCTGGGAGATCAGTTCGAGAACCCGGCATTCACCGAGACGTACTGGTTCTGCATGCTGGTACGCAGCGTTTGCAGGCTCGCAACGATGCCGATTGCGACGATCGCCGCAATGAGGCCGTACTCGATGGCGGTAGCACCAGACTCGTCTTCAACGAACCGGCTCACAAACACCTTCATGGTCGCTCTCTCCCAATCCCGTAGAGCTGGTGGCCCCTGTTGTCGGCAGCCGCACGCTCCATTGACACCTGCCCGCCACTCGCCGGCTGATGAGAATGATAACGCCAAGTTCTGAAGCCGCCCTGAACCGCACCCCATCCGGACGCGAGGGTCTCTCGCATGCTTTAATAACCAAGCCCACAATTGCAACTAATTGTCGAGATCAACTGATGCTCTGGTTTTTATGCAAATTGAATTGCAAAGACATGCAAGCCGTTTCAAGCGAGATTGAGAAGTATTAGGTGACTAATCATTCGTTTCCGAGAAGGCGAACCGCGCAAATCGAAGGGCCGGCCCTCCGATTGAAGCGTGCGGAACCCTGCTGGCGGCAGGCTTCTCACAAAACGGGCGAAGCCACCTGGGCATTTCGCGCCAGGTGGCTTCGGAACCTATCGAACTCGTCCGCACCGGCCCTCGAGGAGCCGGCCGAGAGATTAGTTCGACATAGCAGCGTTCACAGACGTGAACGTAGCCTGGAGGTTCGTGCGGAGGGTCTGGAGGCCGGCGATGATGCCGACGCCGACGATGGCCGCGATGAGGCCGTACTCGATGGCAGTTGCGCCCGACTCATCCTTCACGAAGCGAGCAAAGAGGGTCTTCATGTCTCAAGTCTCCCAATTCGACTGTAAGCTTACACCTGATCCAGTTCACAGCAGCGGGTCTTGTGTTTTCCTCGTGTCTGAACTTCCGTGAGAATAGCCATGCACGTGTGAAAAACAGGTAAAAGTCGAGAGTGGCCCGGTATACACTTCTTGCGTACCTGTAAAAAATGCGGCAATAATTGGAATAGAGTATTGTATTTTCTTGACGATTGGCGTGAAAATCATGCTTAAGCAACTATTATACTTAGTATATACTTCAGATGTAGGACGCTGAGTTGAATTAATAAACCGTTTTTTCCGGCAGGAACGTATTTACTGGGAGGCTTCACTTCTCGGGTCCCAAGCAACGCCCACCCCTTTGCGATACTCTGCATCACGCCATCTGGCGCCAACCTTTCGACGGCCAAGTTTCTGCGGCCACCGAAAGGACTGGCCCGGCGTCCCGGCGCTGGAGACGACTTGCGTGTGATCAAGAGCGGTGAGGCGCTCCTGACACACGGCAAGATCGGCTGCTCCGGATCGGGCCGCTCGTTTGCGAATTCTTCACCAATTTCCCACGTAATGGCCTCTCGAGCTTTCCAGAAAGGGCCCGATCTATGCCGAACCTCACGACCGGATCACGTCGAACCGCCCGCCTCTGCCAGACCGCGGCGCTTGCGAGCGCTGTTCTGGCCTGTGTCGGAACGATTGGCACCCTGCCAGCGCGCGCCGGCGACCTCGTGGTGCGCTATGACCAATCCTCCCTCTTGCGTCTGCCGCGCCCCGTGGCCGAGCTCATCATCGGCAATCCCTCGATCGCCGACGTCACCGTTCAGGGCGGCAACATGCTGGTGGTGACCGGCAAAACTTTCGGCGTCACGAATGTCATTGCCCTCGATTCGGAGCGCAATGTGATCCAGGACCAGCGCGTCGTTGTCCAGCGCGACGCGTCCGGGACCGTGAACCTGGTCAAGGCCGGCAATCGCCAGTCCTACACCTGCAACCCGCAGTGCTCCCCGACGCTCACCATCGGTGACGACACGACCTACTTCGATCTCATCTCGCGCCATGCCAGCGTGAAGACGAAGTTCTCCGAGACCTCGGACGGCGGCGGCAGCCAGCAGGCGAGCCAATAGGCCACCCTGTAGCCAGCGCACACGCACGTCACTTGAACGCTGTCCGCGTTCTTGTCCAAGCCTGCGTCAGAACAGATCCATTTGATCGCCCGGCAGAACCGGACGCCTGAACAGATCCGTGCGCAGGCGCACGCGATCCCCGTTCACCCCCATTCGCCTCGCGGCCAGGCGAAACCGCAGCGCGATCTGGTCCGCGTAGGGCCCGCTGCCGCGCTGGCGAAGTCCGAATTGGGACCTGTAGTCCCGGCCGCCGTGCATGGATTGGAGGAGATGGATCACGCGCTCCGCCCGATCCGGACAGGCCTCCTCCAGCCACTCCCGGAACAGTGTCTTGATCTCGAGTGGCAGGCGCAGGAGCACATAGCCGGCCTCTCCGGCCCCTGCCTCGTGCGCGGCTTCGAGGATGATCTCGATCTCACTGTCGTTCAAGGCCGGGATGACCGGCGCGACCATCACCGCAGTCGGGACGCCACTCTCGGACAAGACGCGGAGCGCCTCGAGACGGCGTGCCGGCGTCGCGGCTCTCGGCTCCATCGCTCTCGCCAGCCTTCGATCCAACGTCGTCACAGAGAGCGCGACTTTGGCGAGCCCCTTCGACGCCATGCGCGCAAGGATATCGATGTCGCGCAGGACAAGCGCCGACTTGGTGACGATGCCGACGGGATGGTCCGCCTGCTCGAGAACCTCCAGAATGGAGCGCGTGATGCGCCGCTCCCGCTCGATCGGCTGATAGGGGTCGGTGTTGGTGCCGAGTGCGATCGTGGCAGGCTTGTAGCTCGGATGTGCAAGCTCCTTCATGAGAAGCCTCGCCGCATCGGGCTTGGCATAGAGCTTGGTCTCGAAGTCGAGCCCTGCCGAATGCCCGAGATAGCAATGCGTCGGACGTGCGTAGCAATAGATGCAGCCGTGCTCGCATCCGCGATAGGGATTGATCGACCGGTCGAAGGAGATATCGGGGCTCGCGTTGCGCGTAATGATGGTCCGCGCCGGCTCGTCCCTGACCTCGGTCTTCAGCGCCTCTAGCTCGCCGAGGCTCTCCCAGCCATCATCGAATGGGCTCCTCACCTCGCTCTCGTAGCGGCCGGTGGCATTCGATAGCGAGCCGCGCCCGCGTCGGCGCTCCCGCAGAACGCGAGCGCCGTCGATCGTTCCCGTATCGTCGCTGCCGATACCTCTCATTCTGTTCGCTTAGCATAACCAAAAGAACATTTCAAGAACACACAAAACCGAGTCGCGACCGGCGCCGGGTTGCCAGCGCCCTCGAGCCCGATGCGGCACGCGAGCTTGCACGCACCTTGTTGAAGGCCCGCTCCCGTGGCAAACACCGCGGTTATGATCTCCGTGGTCATCCCGACGCTCGACGCCGAGCCGCACCTCGGACGGACGCTCGCCGCACTGGTCCCGGCAGCCGTCGACGGGCTCGTGCGCGAGGTCATCATTGCCGACGGCGGCTCCCGGGACGGCACGCTCCGGATCGCCGATCTGGCGGGCGCCGAGGTCGTCGCATCGCCGCCTGGCAGAGGCCGCCAGCTCATGGCGGGCGCGGAGCGCACGCGCTTTCCCTGGCTCTTGTTCCTGCACGCCGACACCGTTCTCGACCCCGGCTGGCCGGAGGAGGCCCGCGACTTCATCGCCCGCGCCGAGGCGGGACGGATGGCTCCTTCGGCAGCCGTGTTCCGTTTCGTCCTCGATGACGTCGGCTTTGCTCCGCGCATCATCGAGAAGGGCGTTGCCTTGCGCACACGCCTCCTCGGACTTCCGTACGGCGATCAGGGCCTTTTGATCTCGAGGCCGCTCTACGACGCCGTTGGCGGCTTCGCCGAGCTCCCCCTGATGGAGGATGTCGATCTCGTGCGCCGCCTGGGCCGCAGCCGCATCACCGTCCTTCGGTCTCGGGCCACCACCAGCGCCGAGCGCTACCAGGCCGAAGGCTACGCGCGCCGCGCACTGCGTAACCTCGGTTGCCTCGCGCTCTACTTCCTCTGCGTGCCGCCCGAGAGGATCGCCGAGCGCTATGCCGGTCCGGCGGGGGCAGGGCGTATCGCCCCGTGACGCAGAACAGCCGGCGCCAAGAGGCCTATCTGCGCCGCCTCGTCGTGATGGTGAAGGAGCCGCAGGCCGGGCGCGTCAAGACCCGGCTCGCAAGATCGCTCGGTGCCGTTGCGGCCGTCTCGTTCTACCGCCACGCGACGGCCGCCATTCTCTCCCGCGCCGTCGCCCCCGGCTGCTGGCGCACCATCCTCGCCGTAGCGCCCGACACGGCCGCCAGGAGCCGCGCCTGGAGCCATCGCATCGAGCGGCGCGCGCAGGGACGCGGTGATCTCGGCCAACGCATGCAAAGATTGATGGACCGGCTGCCGCCCGGACCGGTCGTCATCATCGGCTCCGACAGTCCGGACCTGCGGCGGGAGCATATTCGTGCCGCCTTCCGTGCGCTCGGCCGTCACGACGCCGTTCTCGGGCCCGCACCGGACGGCGGCTACTGGCTGATCGGGCTCAAGCGGCTCCCGAGAGTGCTGCGCCCGTTCAAACATGTGCGCTGGTCGACGGAGCACGCGGCAGCCGACACGCTTTTCAACCTTCGCAGCCTGCGTGTGGCCCGCCTCTGCGAGCTCCCGGATATCGACCAGGCCCGCGACCTCGCCCTGACGCGAGGCCGGTTCGGGCGGCGCGTCGTTGGCGCGCTGAGCCGCGGTCGGGAAAACTCGGGCTAATCGGCGGCCGGCTTGAATGCGGGGCCTGCCGCAGCAGCGGCTTGGTTGCCGGATTGAGCCACGGGCTTTGCCCCGGCCGCTCCGCCAGAGGTCGCAACGCGCGCGCTCCAGCCTGCCACGACCGGCTGAGGCGCATCGACGACGGCCGTCTTGAAGCCGGCGACGTTGGCGCCAGCAAGCGCCATCGAGGATCCGGCAGACCCGCCGCCATTGGGCGTGGCCTTGGGCTCGAGCTTCACGATCTGGCGCACAAGCGCCGTATTGGCGGCTGCCGCATTGGGCGGCAGATCGGTCGAGGCGATGCGGGTCGCCTCGTCGTACTTGCCCTGCAACCCCAGCACGAGGGCGAGGTTCTGGCGCGTGCGGGCGCTCGCTCCACCGCTCTCGTTGACCCGGCGCAGGATGTCCTCGGCTTTGGCGGCGTCGCCGTTCAAGGCATGCGCGAGCGCGAGATTGTTGAGAACCGACGGCTGTCCCTCGGCCAGCTTCAAGGCCCTCTCGAACACCGGAATGGCCTCGGCGTACTTGCCCTGCTTGGCGAGCACCGTTCCGCGGGCCGAGACCACGCGCCAGTCGGGCGCGGTCGCATCGTCGGCGAGAGCAAGCAGCTTGTCCGCCACCTTGACCTGGTCCATCTCGAGCGCCAGGCGGCCGTATTCCGAGGCGAGGCGGCGATCGGTGGCGTGATAGAGCGAGACCTGCTGCAGAACGCCCATCGCCTGGCCCTTCTGCCCGAGCGCCTTGAGGTTCTTGGCGTAGGAGAGTGCCGCGTCGAGATCCTGCGGCTTCTTCTGGAACTGATCGGCCCAGTATTCGGTGGCTTTTTGCAGCTCGTCCTGAGGCGGCTTGGCCTCGGCCAGAGCGCTCGAAGAAGATTGAGGTGCAACACCGGACGTGAGGAGACCCGACAGGTCGTCGCCGAGGCTCGAGCACCCGGCTGCCGAAAGGCTCAGCGCCACTGCTCCCACAAGGCGCACGGCACGGCAGCCAAGAGGAACGGTCTGGACCGCGGCTTCGAAGGACATCTCGCTCTCCCGAATACTGTCGAGGCGGCGCGAATCGCGCCGCTATCGTCAGTTTCCGGGACGGCGGTCAACAAAGGTTTAACCCGACCTTCTCAAAGGGCTGACCGGGCGAGCACTCGCAAACCGTCAGGCTGCGGCCTCCAGCCGGGCGCCTCTTCCCCATTCCTGCATCTCAGAAAGTGCAAAGACCGTCCTCACATAGAGGTCCGCCGTGCCGTCATCGCCGTACCGGCTGAGATCGGGGACGTAGGTATGGAATCGCGACACGACCGGCGCATACATGGCGTCGGCCGCTGTGAAGCCGCCGAACAGAAACAGTCCGCCCGACCCATAGCGCGCCCGGCACCTCTGCCAACTCTGAACGATGCGGCGGATGTTGAGCTCGACCGTCTCCGGCACGAGTTGCATCGGCTTTTCGGCCAAGAAGTCCATCGGGCAGTGCTCGCGGAGGGCCTGAAAGCCGGCGTGCATCTCGGCCGAAACGGAGCGGGCGATCGCGCGCGCCTCTCTGTTCCTGGGCCAGATTGCGAGCTCGGGATGCCGGTCCGCGAGATACTCGATGATGGCGAGACTGTCCCACACGAGCACGTCCCCCGCCACCAGGGCTGGCACCTTGCCGGCCGGATTGAGGCTCAGAATCTGTGATTTGGTGTCGGCCTGACGCAGGCGGACGTGGGACTCCTCGAACGGAATGGCGAATCGTCTCATGACCAGCCAGGGCCGGAGGCTCCAGCTCGACCAAGCCTTGTTTCCGATGACGAGACGATAAGGTGCCGCGGTCTCCGACATGCTTTGGCCTTCCCCCTCCGATTGAGTTCCCCGTTTCCCTAGCGATAATGCCGGAACGCTCCCCGACCCTCCAAGCGGTCAAAATGCCCGCCCCGCCCGAAAGCAGCGCATGACCAAGCCGTCCAAGCCCAGCTCACTGCCCGATCCGCTCACCGTATTTCTGCCGGAGACGGGCAAGGCAAGCCCCATTCCCATCTGGCTCGCGTCCGATACCGCCCCACTGGACAAGGTACAAGGGCTGCCCGGCACGGCACGGAGCTGGCTCGAAGCCGTGCGCTTCTCGGCGGGGGCACGAAAGCAGGCGCTGGTGCCCGACTCGGGCGGCAAGCTGGCCGGCGTCGCCTTCGGTCTCGGAAACGGCGCCGCCGGCGATCCGTCGGGCCCCTCGGAGCTCCTCATCGGACAGCTTGCCCAGTCGCTGCCGCCGGGAGAGTACAAGCTCGCAAATCCTGTCGCCAACCCCACTCTGGCCGCCATAGCCTGGGGATTGGGCGCCTATCGATTCCGCCGCTACAAGGCAAACGACGCGGAGCCACCGGCGCGCCTTGCGTTTCCGTCCGGAGCCGACCGGAACGCCGCTCTCAACATGGTCGAGGCCGTATGGATGGGCCGCGATCTCATCAACACGCCAGCTTCCGACATGGGCACGGCCGAGCTCGAGGCGGCGGCGCGGGCTCTCGCAGCCCGCTTCGGCGCGAGCGCGTCATCCATCGCCGGCGACGAGCTGCTCGAGAAGAACTTTCCGATGCTCCATGCCGTCGGCCGCGCCAGCCCGCGCTCGCCGCGGCTGATCGACATCTCCTGGCGCAAAAAGGGCGGACGCAAGGATGCTCCGTCGCTGACGCTGGTCGGCAAGGGCATCACGTTCGATACCGGCGGTCTCGATATCAAACCCGCCTCCGCCATGCTGCTCATGAAGAAGGACATGGGCGGCGCGGCGACGGCGCTCACACTGGCACAGATGATCATGGGTCAGGGTCTCGACGTTCGGCTGCGCATTCTGATTGCCGCCGCCGAGAATGCGATCGCGGGTGATGCCTTCCGGCCGGGCGACGTGTTGAGGAGCCGAGCCGGACGAACGGTCGAGATCGGCAATACGGATGCGGAAGGCCGGCTCGTGCTGGCCGATGCCCTCGATCTCGCCGATGAGGAAGCGCCCGATACAATCCTGGTCTTTGCCACGCTGACCGGCGCCGCCCGAACAGCCTTGGGACCCGATATTCCCGCCCTGTTCACTGACGACGATGCCTTTGCGGCCGCTCTCACGACGAACGGCAGCGCAGTCGGCGATCCCGTTTGGCGATTGCCGCTGTGGGCTGGATACGAGCGCCACCTCGATAGCGAGGTCGCCGACATGAGCAACGTCTGGGAAAGCCCATTCGCCGGAGCAATCACGGCGGCGCTGTTCTTGAAGCGCTTCGTCCGCAAAGCCAGGCGCTTTGCACATTTCGACCTCTATGGCTGGCGGACCGCAGCACGCCCGCTCGGTCCCAAGGGCGGCGAGCCGCAGACGGCGCGCGCCGTGCTCGAGACACTGAAGCAGGAGCTTTGCCGTTGACCAGCGAGACGAAAACCGTGAGCCGCCCGCTCGACCCGCGGCGCCACGCCTACCGGAGCGACCTCGCCGCCGAAAGCCTCAAGGGAAAGGTGCGCGCCGAGCGCTTCGTCGCGGGAGAGCGACGGCGCGTCATTCGTCCGGCCGTTCCCCTTCGCCGTATGCCGTCCCCGAGCGCCGGTCTCGACACAGAGGCATTGTTCGGCGAGACGCTCACCCTATACGAGGAAGCAAACGGCTGGGCTTGGGTTCAGCTCGAGAGCGATGGATACGTCGGTTATCTGCCGGCCGACGCGCTGGCGGCTACGGGTCCCGAGCCCACGCACAAGGTCCGCGCGCCAGGCACGTTCGTCTATCCCGCCCCCGACATCAAATCGCCGCCACTCA
>Ga0233425_10002875_pt1 | contig 32668 bp, 30 predicted proteins | sample Watercolumn_Towu_2_FD_181712 | JGI IMG/M metagenome (GOLD analysis project Ga0233425, IMG submission 181712) | Freshwater microbial communities from Lake Towuti, South Sulawesi, Indonesia - Watercolumn_Towuti2014_140_MG | ecosystem: Environmental > Aquatic > Freshwater > Lake | place... | reverse complement strand
TTTCCCCGGATCGACAAGGCATCGCCATCCCCCATCGGCACCAGGAGTGTGAGGTCCGGCCGGCTCATTTTCACCCCGATGGCAAACGCCAGCGCCCTCCCGTGGATCGTGTGGAGTGTGTGAAAATCAAGGTAACCCACGATCCGGGACGAGCAGCCGATCCCCGACACCATCACGATGTCGTTCTTCTTGAGTCCCATCCTCTCGATCGCGCGCAGCAGACCGTTGAGTGTGGTCCCGTGCCCGCAACCCGGGCACCAGATATGCGGAAAGAACTTCTCTCGGAGATAGTCCTTTACGGCCATGTCAGACTCCTTTGCCCTGGATCAGGCGCAGTATGTTGCGAATATCGACGGGGGTGATCATGACCCCGTCCACACGGTTGGCCAGAAAAATCCGCTCCGGCTTGTCCACCGCCAACTTAACCGACTGCAAGACCTGGCCCATGTTCATCTCCACGACCACCACGTAGCGGGCGTCTTTTGTCTTCTCCCGCACCAGGGTCGAGGGAAACGGCCACAGTGTCTGGAGCTCCAATAATCCGATCCTTTCACCATGCTTGCGGCGGTCCGTCACCACGTGCAGGGCAGAACGCGCCGACGCACCGTACGAAACCAGAAGCATCTCCGCATCATCGACATAATATTCCCTGTAGCGCGTCACTTCATCGACATGGCTGTCGATCTTGTCCACGAGGTGCCGCAGGAGATCGTGAACCGTCTGCGGATTCTCCGAGGGAAACCCCCACATGTCATGAAACAGCCCCGTCACATTGTATCGGTGTACCCCCCCGAAGTCCGACATCGGCAGACGACCGTCCTCCCTCGGCAGATAGGGGTGGTAGTCCACCCCCTCCCGCACCGATGTCTTGAGCCTCTCCACCAGAGGAACCGCTCCGGGTTCCGGTATCACCAGACGTTCCCGCATGTGTCCGACCACCTCGTCGAACAGAAGGATGACCGGTGTCCGGTAGGTCTCTGAAAAATTAAAGGCATCCACCGTCATTGCAAAGACGTCCTGATGATTCGAAGCGGTAAGCGCAATGATCGCATGGTCTCCGTGAACCCCCCAACGGGCCTGGTTCACATCCCCCTGGCTGACCTTGGTCGGCAGCCCCGTCGAGGGGCCTCCCCGCTGCACATCCACGATGACACAGGGAATCTCCGCCATGATCGCGTATCCCAGCCCCTCCTGCATCAGGGAGAAGCCCGGACCGCTCGTCGCTGTCATCACCTTCTGTCCTGTCAGCGATGCCCCGATAATCGCGCAGATCGAGGCGATTTCATCCTCCATCTGCATGAATTTTCCACCCTTGCGGGGCAGGTGCACTGACATCAACTCCGCGATCTCCGTCGAAGGGGTGATCGGATACCCCGCAAAAAAATCCAGACCGGCGTACAGCGCCGCCCTCACGCAGGCCTCGTTCCCCTGGACAAATGTCAATTTGTCGCCCATATCACCCCTGCTCCGTCTGCACCTCGATCGCCAAATCCGGGCACCTCAGCTCGCAGAGCTTGCAGCAAACGCAATCTTCGGGCCTGGCTGCCACCACCTTGTCGTTGTCATCCAATTCCAAAACCTTCTTGGGGCAGAAATGCACGCAAATTCCGCACCCCTTGCACCAGTCGCGATTGATCAGATGACCCTTCAGCTTTGCCTTTGCCATACGCCTTCCTGCTCTTTCGAGAACCCATGTGACCGGCATCGCTACCCGCAAGTCCCGCCCGGCGGGCAGTTCGCTGCACAGCATCATTCAACCATGCGGAAGTATAGAGAGCGCGATCCCGCGTGTCAAGCAGATTAAAGTGTTCCGGCGGATCAGCCGATGCCCGCCGCCTTCCGGGCCCTGTTCTTTTTCGCTTCCAACGCCTCGATTTTGGCGCTTCGTGCCAAGACCGCTTTTGCTTTTTCATAATGCGCGTAATCGATCATTTTCCCGTCGAGCGCCGCCGAGGCCCTTCCTGCCGCCAAACTCCGTTCGAATGCATCGATCAGTTTCCGGGAGTGGTCGATCGCCTCCTGGGTGGGGGAAAAACATCGGTTTAGAATCCCCACATTCCCCGGATGGATGCAGCTCGATCCGAGGAAACCATGTTTATATGAAAGGATCGCCATCTTTTCAAAAGCGATATGATCGGTGAAACCGGCCATGCTGCCGACCAGGTTCAGGGGCAGTTTGCGGTGCGCCCGCGCGACAAAGACGATCTGCATCCTGGGGATCAACCAGGCGTTGTACGTCTCATCGGTCAGTTCCATGCCGGTATTCGTGGCGAAATCCTCGGTGCCCAGCGACAGCGAATCGATGCGCTCGCTGGCGCGGGTGATTTCTTGAACGTTGAGATACCCTTTCAGCGTTTCCGCGATCACCGAGATTTTGATGTGCCCGGGAGGGATGCCCCTTTCGTGTTCCAGATCGGTGAGCAGCCGATCGAGGGCCCGCACCTGTTCGCCCGTCTCCACCTTCGGGAAAAAAATGCCGTCCAAACCCGGCCAGACCGAGGCTTCCACATCGCCCCGCAGCAATTCGTCCGTATGGTTGACCCTCACCAAGACATCGCTTCCGCCCCTGCCGGCCAGGGGGATAGCCTCTTTCAGGACGGCCCTCGTCGCCACTTTTTCGGACACGGGAACGCTGTCTTCCAGGTCGAGGACAACGGCGTCGGCGTTTCGCGTGCAGGCTTTTTCGACATACCGCTTCTCGTTCGCCGGCATGATCAATCTCGAACGCCTGATCAGGTTCTGTGCGTAGTCGAATTCCATCACCTGTTCCTCCCCTGTCTTGACCGGTAGCGCAACCCTTTAAGCCCCGCTAAAAAAAACACTTCCTGCGGGGAAGCCCCACCCTGCGGGCGGGCAGCTTCACTTTTGGGGTTTTCTCTATCCGAAGCGGCGTGAAAAGGCAACCGAATTAATCCGTTTGACATACTGAATCCGCAAATGTATACAAGCGACCGAATTCACGGTGAGAATCTGCAAAGAGGAGACGTAAGCATGACAAAGGCGCTCGAAGGAATCAAAGTCGTTGAGATCGGGGCGGCGGTAGCTATGCCGATTGCCGGGATGCTCATGGGGAGTTGGGGGGCCGATGTCGTCCATGTGGAGGCCCCGGGCGAAGGCGACATGCAGCGGTACTCGAGCCATCGCCTCGGGGCGTGGACGCAGTATAGCGAGATCAATTACCTCTGGGAGCACGTGGACCGGAACAAGAAGAGCATCTGCGTCAACCTGGCCGCCCCCGAGGGGCAGGAGATCATACACCGGCTCTGCGCGGGGGCGGACGTGTTTCTGAACAACCTCCGGCCTTATGAAATGGGGAAATTCAACCTGACCTACGACGCCGTATCGGCTCGGAATCCCAAAATCATCTATGCGAATCTCACCGGTTACGGTCTGAGCGGGCCGGAGAAGAACTCCGGCGGCTTCGACTCGGTGGCTTTTTGGGCGCGAAGCGGCGTGATGGAGATGATGCACGACCCGGACACGGCGCCGAACATTTCCCGCGGCGCCTACGGCGACAGCATCACCTCGCTAAGCCTGCTGGCGGGCGTGATGACGGCGCTCTTTGCCAGGGAGCGCACTGGTATCGGCCAGCAGGTGGAGGTCTCGCTATACAACACGGCGACCTGGGTCCTGGGGTTCGATATCACCGGATGTTTGGTGACCGGGAAAGACGCCCCGCGGCCCCAGCGCAAATCGATGGGCAATCCCATCCGGAACCACTATCCCACCAAGGACGGCCGCTGGATCATGCTGGGAATGACCAACGCACAGACCTATTGGCCGGAATTCTGCAGGGCGATCGACCGGTCGGAGCTGGAGAACGATCCCAGGTTTTGCGATTTCAATGCACGGCAAAAGAACTGCACCGAGCTCATCAAGATCATCGAGGCGATCTTCAGGGGCAAAACCTACGCCGAATGGCTGGCACACCTGCGCAAGTTCAAGCTGGTATGGTCGCCGGTCGTCACACCGCTGGAGGTGACCCAGGACGAGCAGGCGATTGCCAATGATTTTTTCGGTACGATGGAACTCCCCGAGTACGGGACGATCAAGGTCCTCAACAATCCCATCAAGCTGTCCAAGACCCCCGCCGGCATCCGCTGCCGGGCACCGGAGCTGGGCGAACACACGGAGACGCTGTTGTCGGAATTAGGGTATGATCCCGAGGCGGTGAAAAGGATGAGGGAGACAGGCGTCATCGAATAGGGTTCCCCTTTGCAGCCGCCAGCATCGTACGTCAGATTTTACCTACCATTAGCCATCCATAAAATCCTTATTGATTGGTTAGGGGGTGTGATGAACCGATTAATGCGCCGCCCTTTTCTCTTCCCGATGGATTGCCGCATGACCGGCTCTCATCAGCGCCCTGTTCTTCAAAATCACCGGATCGACGACTTCTCCGCAGATCACGCATTTTAATCCCGAAAACTGCTCGTTGGGGCCCCAAAAGCCCTCATGGATCATATTGCCGCCGCAGCGCGAACATCACTACCATAATGACCAGAAGATAAAAGTTGTCTCCGATTGACTACCCGGAGTTAGTGATTGAAGCTGCGCGTTTGCGTAGCAGATTTCACCTGTACTCGGCAGGCGGTATCAAAGGATAAGCGAAACGACAGGGGAATTGACAACACCTACAAAGGGTGGGTGATGACCAGTTATCTGGACTGAGCATTGCTAATCGAAAGAGAGCAATGGCAGAATCAGCATGATATTTCATATCTCGAAAAACATCTTATGTGATCAAGCACAAAGACTCTTTGCAATAAGTTGAAGGTTAATAACTGCAATTTCATATTGAGTTTGCCTTCTCACCCCCGGAATGCTTCTCAGATATCCACATGGTGTTTTTTCGTTTGGTAGCAGCGGCAGGCTGCTGATCATATCAGAAAATTTTTTTGTGGCGCTATCACTCTTATGTGCGAGTGCATTCCTGATTAGATGATAACTTTTTAGAGAATCCTTTTGAGATACAGTCAGTAAACTAAAAGGCTTACCATCAGCGAAATACATTTTTGCTCTTGGAATCGTATAATCAGTATAAGGAAGCCAATCTAGATAGCTTTTCCCGGAAAAAACAATCTCTCTAATTTTAGCTGCGGGTTTAATAGTAACGATTTGTGTAACAGGATTTATAACCGTGCGCAGTTCCCGTGAAACAAGACCTAAAAATAAAGCCTCTATCAAGGCTTCAAATTCAGTAAATATATCCAGGAAAATCCCAGCATAAACTTCCTCTACATCAATAACGCTGAGTTCTCCCCGCCGTAAGAGGCGCTCCATTTTCCTTCGGATAACATTTAATTCATTTGCCCGTTTATTGAGTTTACGGGACAATTTACTTGCGAGCCGCGGCATCAGTAACCTGCTTCTTCAGATAATCGAACAAATTTTGTCTTTCTTTGGGGTTAGTTGTTCGGCGATCTGTGGCATCTAATACCGTGGAAGGTGCTGTCCTTGCTTTGATTCTTTCGCTACAAAGCTTTATGGTCGCAACATCTTCTAGATAGCGCTTTCTATGAAGGGTCATTTTTGAGAGCCCTATATCAGGATACAGGATATCGTATATAAATGAAAAAAAAGTATAAAATAAAGTTTTCTTAAAAAAAACAAAATCGGTAATATTTGAACCGAAATTATCGTCAATGGCATCCATGACAACATGGTATCGATTCTCAACTTCTTTTCTGTTTGAAAATTCTTCGTCATTTTTATCATACGCGCGATCGATTTTTGCCTTTGATTTTCCACTTATCTTTCCGTCCATCATCATTATCATTAATTCAGAAGTCAGCTCAACCTCCTCCATGCGTGCAATATTATCTTCAGTAAATATTTTCCATTTCCGCCAACGAGGTAATTGGGCTGCGGCAAGATCGTATGCACAAGTCTTGAATTCCCCGAAATAGAGCGCATTTCTATGTTCTTGCGGAGTTAATACATAATTTGAAGAATTCATTCTTCTAAATATCTGAATTATTTCACGATCATCAATACTCGAAGACATAACGTGAACACTAAACTCATAATCCAAAATTGCTCGTTTCAGTTCATTATCCAATTGATTGAATAATTTACCTGCTATATCTTTGTTGTGTGTTTTTTTAACGGTGAAAGAGTCTCTCTCTTGTTTAAAGTCTTTCATGCATCCCGGATCAACATAACTGAATACAGTTCGGAGTCTCTGTTGCCCATCAATGACCTCTCTCATAGGCTCAAATTTATTTGGATCAGTTCTGCGGTCTCGCAGAAATATAATAGGTATCGGAAATCCACGAACAATGGTGTCTATTAAATAAGATTTAGCACCAGGTTTCCATACAGAACGTCTTTGAAATTGAGGCACTAAACTTAAATTGCCCGCCTTTTGCCACGTGATAAAATCTGAGACTTTGTAAATCGTTTTTTGTATTGACGGCGCTATCATTTTCTTTTACCCCTCTATTGCGCAGTTAAAAATTTCTTAATGTTATGATTATAAGTAACTATATTAATTATCCTTTGTCGTTTACCTTGGCTTCTTCCTTGACTTGCCATTGCGTTTTTTGAAGGGGATCGGCGCTGCTTCTTTTCCCAGAGAACAATTTCTACGGTCACTTTTGGGGCAGTCTCCGGGATCGTATAGTGACTTTTTTATTGACACGTCCCTCCACCTCGAAACCTGTTTTGGTCTATAGATTATTATGGGGATTATTTTATTTGAAATCAAGAAATAAATGGCGTCTTGATGAGGGATACAGCTTTCCTTGACTTCCGATTGTAATGTCATATGGATGGAGAATATGACATTTTAAGGAGTTCAGGAAGGATGCTGCCCCCCTGAGAAACGGAAAAACATCCGTCCTCCGCTTGCGTCTTTCTTCCCGCATGTCGCATCCGGTCTATTACCAAATCGAAATGATGAAGATTTCTTTTCGACTTGTCCCGAATGATGGCTCCCGGATCGAGTCATATACCTCTCAGGATCGGTTTCGTGTCTTTACCCCTTTACTCTCTTTTCCATGACTGCTCCCAGCAGATCCAGTATGAGTCTCGTGGCCGTCTGCGATGTGAGCTCCCCGGCTGGGGTTTGGTCACTTGCGTTACCGGCGCGATCGGCCAAACCGAAGAATGGTATTCGAAGGCGTTAATACATCTCTAATCTTCTGATGAGTTGTTTCATAATGGCTTCTATAGGCTTTACGGTAATTGACCGAGCTGCCAGGCATTGGCATGCTGGGCGAACCCAAAGAATACCGCCACGTCAGTATCTTTGTTTCAATCTCTTGACCAGTATCGCTGCAAATCCGAGGATTGACAAAAAAAATACGAATAACAGACCAGGGTATTTAGCCACAAAGACCAAAGGGATCAGCGTCAGACGTACAACTGTTCTTAGAGATTCGTGTTCCGCAATATACTCGGCAATCGGCGGCGAGACTCTATAATATAAGCCTACTAAAGCTTCACCTATAGGATGGGTTAACAGGTAATCGTCTCGAAATTCTCTAAGCGCGATGACGTGGGGATCCAGACGAGAGCCAAATGCCGCCGTGGCAATGAAGCAACCGCCACTGCCCGTTGAAATCGTACTGTACTCCCAGAAGTCTTTTCTGGGTGATGAACCGTCGTGTCCAGTCCCGATGTAGCCCTTGTCCCCGATGGAGAAGCCGACGGAGCCGTCTCGCGCTGTGCCACCGAAATCGGCCCTCTGCGTCCAGGTGTTGGTGGAAGGGTCGTACTCCCAGAAATCCTTCAGGTATAAAGATAAAACACCTGCCCCCGTCCCAATGTAGCCCTTGCTCCCCACGGAAAAGCCGACAGCGCTGTATCGTGATGCCCCTCCGAGATCGGCCTTCTGTGCCCAGGTATCGGCGGCGGGGTCGTACTCCCAGAAATCTTTATACAGTATTGAAATACGCACCGCACTGAGGACTCCCGTTCCGATGTAGCCTTTGCGCCCGATGGAGAAGCCGACCGCTGCGGTTCGCGTAGTCCCCTCGAAATCGGCCTTCCGTATCCAGGTATCAGCGACAGGGTCGTACTCCCAGAAATCTTTGAGATGTATCGACGTAGGTGGCATGCCATATGACCCCATCCCGATATAGCCCTTGCTCCCGATGGAGAAGCCCACGGCGCCTCCTCGCGCAGCCCCCCCAAAATCCGCCTTCCGTGTCCAGGTATTGGCTACAGGGTCGTACTCCCAGAATTCATTCGTATAGATACCTGAACCACCCCATCCAGTCCCAATGTAGCCTTTGTTCCCGATGGAAAAACCGACGGAAAAATTCTGCGCTGTACCTGCGAAATCGGCCTTCCGTGTCCAGGTATCGGCGGCGGGGTCGTACTCCCAAAATTCCTTGTTGGATGAACCCTCTCTTCCCATCCCGATGTAGCCCTTGCTCCCGATGGTAAAGCCGACGGCATAATGTTGGCCTATCCCCCCGAATTCAGCCTTCTGTGTCCAGGTATCGGGGGCCGCCAAAAGGAGACTGGCACAGGCAAGGCTGTAGCATACGGCGGTGGTGACTATTAGAAATTTCTTCATAGTCCATGACCTCGGTCGGAAGAATCCAGATTTTTTATCGCTTGATCTTGCTAATATAGATGACATACCAGAGGTTGTTGATCCCTTCGCCGTTCGTGTCACCCGCGACGTTATCACCGGCGAAGTAATAGAGCGGCCGGCCTTTGTAGGTCGTCTGCTTGATCCCATCGCCCCGGGTGATGACGGCAAAGTCCCTCGTATCGAGTTTCTTGGAAACAAAGACCGTCTTGGTATAGAAGACGGGCCATTTCGCGAGGCAGTCGCCGGCGCAGGCGCTCTTCCCCGGGGCGTCTTTCTTGAAGGTGTAGAGGCTCATTCCCTTGGCATCGGTCAGATAACTCCCCACCCGCGGCTTGACCTTCAGCTTGACGGTATAGGATACGCCCTTCTTTTTATCCTCTTTTCCCGAAGCTCCGGCCTCATCGGTGCAGATCGCTCCCGTATACAGGATTGCCGAAAAAAGAACTATAAAGAGTTTGAAAGCATTTCTCATCTTTAAAAGATCTCGCGATAGGTGCATTCTGCACGGTGTGCGGCGAATCAACCGGGGACGGGCGTTCTTCCGATACAAGAATACATACCGTATCGGCGCCGGAAGCGGAGACGAAGCGTATCCTGCCGGAAACGACGGTCAGCTTTTCCGGCTCGTCTTGGTGATAAACGTGGAGACGATCCGTTTGACCTTCTTGCTCTTGCACTTCGGGCAGGATACCTTGGTCTTACCGTATTCTGAAATACTAGAAAACAACACAAATCGCTTTTTGCAGGCAAGGCATTCATACTCGTAGGTGGGCATCTCTTCCTCCTTTCCCAGTCAGCAGATACCGGATGCCGACAACGACTGACGTCGATGCATCATCTTAGTAAATCGGAATGGTTTGTCAAGCGACTTTCATCATGCATCGACTTGGTTTTCCGGATCATCGGGCGGAGACTTGACGATCACCGCTCGCATCGGCTCGGTCTGGCTCAGGTTGGTCGCATGTCTCCGTGATCCCTCCTAAAAAACTATACATTTCAAAACCATAGAGCGCCTCTGTCGGCACTGCCGACCATCTTCCGATACGCCGCCAGCACCCCTGGGGCCGGGTGATCTGGTTTGACAATCCCTGCCTCGCGGCGGCGCTTCAGCTCGTTATCCGGGACGAGCAGTTGCAGGCGTCCTTCGGGGACGTCGATGTCGATCGGATCGCCGTCATGGACATAGGCGAGCGGGCCGTCGTCCCACGCCTCGGGGCAGACATGACCCACGCAGGGGCCGCGGGTGGCGCCCGAAAAGCGCCCGTCGGTCACCATCGCCACCGAGGTGTGCAGCCCCATCCCCACCAACATCGCCGCCGGGATCGACAGCTCCCGCATCCCGGGGCCGCCCTTGGGCCCCTCAAAGCGGACCACGAGCACCGACCCCGGTTTGATGGTCCGCTGGAGGAGAAACTCGCGAACATCTTCCTCGCTGTCGAAGACCAACGCCTCGCCGCGGTGGCGGAGCATCCCCGGTTCGACGCCGCTTTTTTTCACCACCGCGCCGTCGGGGGCGAGGTTGCCCTTCAGGACGGCGAAACATCCGCCCTCCTCAAGGGGATTGCCGGCGGCCCGGATGATCTTTCCGTCGGGCTCGGCGAGGGGGTCCAGATAGTCCCGAAGCCGTCCTCCCATGGGAAATTCGCAATCGAGATGCAGGAAGTTCCCGATTGCCCTCAGCAAAGCCGGGACGCCGCCCGCCTCGTGGAAGTCGGTCAGGTTGAAATCGGAAGAGGGTTTGAATTTGCCCACCACCGGAACCGAGGCCTGGATCTTCCCGAATGCGTCGAGGGTCAACCCCATCTCCATGAGCGAAGCGCAGGCCATCAGGTGAAGGACGGCGTTGGTGGACCCCCCGGAGGCGGAAACATAGCGGATGCCGTTCTCGAGGTTTTGCGGCGTCAGATAAACGCTGAATGGTCGCCTCATCCGGACCAGTTCTACTATCCGTTCCCCGACGTCGCGGGCTTGGCGGACCTTGGCGGCGTCAAAGGCCAGCATCGTTGTGGAGCCGAAGGGCGCGAGCCCCGTCGCTTCGAGGAACCCTCCCATGGTGTTGGCCGTGCCCATCATCGAGCAGGTCCCGGCGGTGGCGCAAAACCGCTCCTGCCAATCCAGAAAGGTCTCTTGGTCGATCTTTTGGTCGTTGCGCTGGCCGATCGCCTCCTTCAGATCGGGCGTCGTCACCGTCTTGCCGCCGAACCGATAAGGCATCATCGCGCCGGCGGTCAAAAATAGCGTTGGGAGGTTCATCCGGACGGCGGCCATGAGCATTCCCGGCAGGATCTTGTCGCAGGAGCCGAGCATGACGATCCCCTCGAATCCGTGCGCCCCGACCATCGCCTCGATCGATCCCGCGATCAGATCCCGCTGGGGCAGGATGTAGTGCATGCCCGGCCCCTGCGCCATCCCGTCGCAGGGGGCCGGCACATTGAACTCGCCCGGGCAGCCGCCGGCGGCCCAGATTCCCTCCTTGACCCGCTGGGCCAGCTCACGGAGCGGCTGATGGCCGGGGTTGACGTCGGTCCACGAATTCACCACCGCGATTTGCGGCTTGGCCAGATCTTTTTGCCGGTACCCCACCGAGTGCATCAGGCCGCGGTAATAGGCCTCGGTCATGTCTTCCGGGAGCCCTCGGTGCGGATTCATTTCACCCCCTTTTTCTTTCGAAATTCCGTCCCGAGCAGCTTCTCGAAGACGCGGATCAATCCGCCCTTGCTCAGATCGCCGTATCCCTCGGAAATGGCCATCTGGAAGGTGACCGCCGTGGCGTTCACCACGGGCAGGGGAATGCTTTTATGGGCGGAAATCTCGGCGGCGCTGATCATGTCCTTGTAGGCGGCCTTCACCGGATATCCCTCGTCGAACCGGTTCTCCAGCGTGAGCGGGATGAAAAAATCCGCGGCAAAGCTCCGCCCCGTCCCGGTGGTGACGACTTGGGCCACCTTTTCCGGATCGAGTCCGAGCTTGACCGCCATGGGGAGCACCTCGGCAAGACCAGCACAACTGATGTTGAACAGGAGCTGATTGATCAGCTTGGTCAACTGCCCGCTGCCCACCTCCCCCATATAGACGATCTGGTTGCCGATCGCATCCAGGGCGGGCCGCACCTTTTGAAACAGACCCTCATCGCCGCCGAACATCACCGTGATCTTGGCCTCCTTGGCCCGCGCCTCCATGCCGGAAACCGGCGCATCGGCGAAGCGAATCCCCTTTTCTTTCAGCCGGCGGTTGATTTCCAGCGTGGGGATGTAGCTGATCGTGCTCAGATCGACCAGGACGAGTCCGGGTTTGGCACCCAGCGCGACGCCGTTATCACCGAAAACGACCTTCTCCACCACCTCCGTATCGGGGAGGCTCAAAAAAAGCCAGTCCACCCCGGCGGCGACGTCGGCGGGCGATTGCGCCGCTGCCGCGCCCTGCCCGGCCAGGAATTGAACCGCTGCTGGATTGAGGTCATACACCCGCAGCGGATACCCGGCTTTCAGCATGTTCAAGGCCATCCATTTTCCCATAGTGCCGAGGCCGATAAAACCGATTTTTTCTTTCATTGTCTGTACCTCCAAAATTTCTCATTCACAAATCAAGCTTTTTGTGCGGCTTGGTTATCGGATCCCGGAAGCGCGCATTGGAGATTTTAGATCCCGAGGATCTTCGCGGGATTGTCGGACACCATCATCCGGATGTCCCCGGACGAGATCCCGCTTTTGAGCGCCTCGTTGATATAGATGCCCATCTGCTGGGCGGCCGGTGGGTTCAACCACTGACCCGCGTCCGTGGACATGATACAGTGGGCGGCGCCTACGGCCTTGATCACGTCGAAGAGCACGGAAATCTGCAGCGGGTGTGAAACCTGGCGGGTGACATCGTTCCAGGTATGTTCGAGGAAGGTCGCGCCGAGGTCCAGGATCTCCTTCATGTCATCGACGCTGTAATGGACAAAGGTCGCCGCCGGATGGGTGACGAGGATCTTTTGAACCCCCCGCTTTGCCGCTTCGCGGACGGCAAGCTTTGCCTCCTCCTTGGTGACATGGCCGGTTGCGAAAATCGCATCGCCCTCCCGAATGATGTCGAAGAGCGCATAGAGCTCGTCCTTGAGGGCGCCGTCCGCCTTCACTAGCGAAACCCCCTCCACGTCGGCGCCGATCTCGGTGGCGAGGTTCGCCACATGGCTTTTATTCTTGACGAAATAGTCGGCGTGCACCGTGGGCATCCATACCTGTTTGGCGCCCAGCTTCAGCGCCATCTTCACGGCGTGCCTGTTGAGCCCGCCGTTGGTGAGATTGAGTGCGATCCCTCCAAAGACGGGAAAATCGGCCACATCGGTCGCGATCTTCGCCCGGCTTGCGGTTTCAAAATAGTGATTCTTTATAAGAATCGCCCGCATGCCGTTTTCTTTTGCGGAAAGGGCGAGCTCCACATCGCTCAGTAGCCGCGGATAGACATCGGGCGCCGAGTGAATGTGGATGTCGATGGCGCCTTCCAGAAGTGCCAGTACATTCTTTTCAAATCTGAATTTCATTCGATCTCCTTTTTCGTTTTTAATCGTGGAAACGTGCTTTTCGGAGCGGGAAATGTATGGAAAAGCGTGTCGCATGTCAAGGGAAAATGGCTTTATTATAATAATGTCGCCCCGCCGCTTTTGTGGTATAATGGTAAAAAAATCAGGAGGCCATGACCATGAAATTGATACAACGTATAGCCGTGCTCGGCATGATGATTGTTTGGGGTATCGCGCCCGTCCTTTTTGCGGCAAGCGATTATCCCACCAAACCCATTACCCTGGTGAACCCGATGGCGGCAGGCGGAACACTTGATCTTCAGGGGCGGGCCTTTGCGGCGGTCGCTGAGAAGCTTCTCGGGCAACCTGTTATGGTTGTCAATAAGGTGGGCGCCACGGGAATGGTGGGGGCAACGGCAGTGGCCCAGGCCCCTCCGGACGGGTATACCCTTCTGGTGGGTTCTGTGAATATCACGAACGCGGTCGAATGGGAGATTGCCAACGGCCGGAAGCCTCCGTTTACCCGGCACGATTTTGCAGCTATCGGCGCCTTCACGATGAGCCCCACGCTGGTTATCGTGAACGCCGATTCGCCCTATAAGACACTGGGTGACTTGATCAAGGATGCAAAGACCAAACCGGGTCAGATGGCATTCTGCTCGGGCGGTCTCTACGGGATGAGCCACCTGCCGATCGAGATTTTTGCAAAGGCCACGGGACTGAAGTTTCGCCATGTTCCCTTTACAGGGGGAGGTCCATGCCTTGCCTCGGTCGTGGGCAAACACGTCGATTTCGCATTCCAGTACCCCCCTACGACGCTTCCGCTCGTTCAGGGGAAGAAATTAAAAGTCCTGGCTGTCGCGGGCAATAAGCGCCTCAAAGCCATACCCGATGTTCCAACGACGAAAGAGCTGGGAATCGATGCGGAATATTACGGCTGGGTAGGGATCATGGCGCCGAAAAACACCCCCGCGCCGATCGTGGAAAAACTCCGTGAGGTGACGAAGAAGGTTGTACAGGACAAGGCATTTCTCGATCCGATCGAAAAACCGGGGGATGAAGTGCAGTACCTGACCGGTGAAGAATTGGTCAAGTGGATGGACAAGGAGTCAAAGATCATTTCAGCCGTCGAAGTGGAACTGGTTAAGGAAGCGGCCCAGAAAAAATAAATTTATTTTTTCTCCGCGATGAATTGCTTAAAGAGCCTCATTGCCTTTTCGGATTCGATCTCCCGATGCTTGGCCAGTTTGATGTGATCCATGTACACCACATCATCGCCCTGGTTTTGCATGACCTTGATAAAGGCGTCGTCTTCGCTGACCTTCTTCATGATCTCTCTGATCTTTTGCATGATCGGCGCGGGTATGTTTTTCGCCGCCGACATTCCGTACCACTGTTCCCATTCGGCGTCGAGCCCGAGCTCCCTGACGGTGGGAATATCGGGCAGAGACTTCACCCTGCTGCCCCCCTGAACGGCGAGGGCCCGCAGCTTTTTCCCCCTTACCAGGGAGAAGGCGCCCGGGACATACTGACACATGAAATGGACGTGCCCTCCGACGAGAGCCGTGATCGCCGGGCCCCCGCCCTCGTATGGTACGTGGCGGACCTTGAGACCCGCCCCGCTCACCAATATCGCCCCGGCGATGTGCGTACCCCCCATGTGACCCGCGGACGAATAGGCATAAAACCCCGGTTTTGCCTTGCAATCCCTGATCATGTCTGCCAGCGTCTGCCAGGGGCTGTTGAAGGGGACGAGAACCAGCGGGGGACCCAGGGTGAGCGATCCGATCAGGTCGAGGTCTTTCAGCATGAAGGGGGGCTTCCGCCCGTTGGCGATCTCCCATGTGACCGAATTCGTGACGGTCGTCGAGTCCACCCCGAGGGTATAGCCGTTGGGTTCGGCGGAAACGATCTTATGTCCTCCGATCAGCCCGGCCGCCCCAGCGACATTGGTCACGACAACGGGTTTGCCGAAGGTCCGCTCCGCAACCGTTGCAAAGGAACGCCCGATCACGTCGTGCATCCCTCCCGGCGCCATGGGACTGATGAGGGTGACGGGTTTTGTCGGGTATTCCGCCGACATCGAGACGGCGGCGTTCGCCAGCACGACTATTGCCATGATTGCCATCACACACGATATCTTCTTCATGAAAATCCTCCCTTTCTTGTTCAATCATCAGCCTTCCGCCAGCGCCTTCTCCCACGACGCCTTCTCGGGCCTGACTGCGCGGTATATGTTCCAGGAGATCATGAACAGCGAGACAAGCATAAGGCTGATTGCCACAGGGCTCTCCCAGAAGATGGAAAAGGAGCCGCCGCTTCGCATCAGCGACTGGCGAAAACTCATCTCCATCGTCCGTCCGACGATCAGGGCGAGAATGAGCGGTGGAACGTCGTACTTCAATTTCCGCAGGACATAGCCCAGCAGTCCGAAGAACAACAGAACGCCCAGCTCGAAGGTGCTCCCCTTGATCGAATAGGTGCCGACCAGGCAGACCAGGATAATGATCGGAAAGAGGATACGAAAGGGTATGCGGAGGAGCTTTACGAAGATCCCCACGAGCGGTAGGTTCAGGATCACCAGGACGAGATTTCCGATGTACATGCTCGCCACCAGGCCCCAGAATATCTCGGGCGACTCCGAAATCAGCAGAGGTCCGGGGCGAACGCCGTGGATGAGCAGGGCAATCATCATCACGGCGGGCGCATTGCCCGTGGGGATGCCGAGCGCCAGAAGGGGGATAAGGGCACTCCCAGAGGCAGCGTTGTTGGCCGTCTCCGGTCCGGCCACCCCTTCGATGCGGCCGGTTCCAAACTCTTCCGGCTTCTTTGCGATTTTCTTCTCCAGCGCATAACTCAGGAAACTCGAGAGGATGTGGGCGGAACCGGGAAGAAGGCCAATGGCGAACCCGAGGCCTGAGCCGCGGATGACGGGTCCCCAGGAGGCGCGGAGCTCGTTCCGTGTGGGAAGCAGCTCGCGTAACCTGACTTTGTTGACGGTCCGAAGCAGGCTCTCCTCGGTTGACCTGAGGACCTCCGCCACCCCCAGCGCGCCCATCCCGACGGGAAGAAATCCGATCCCGTCATAGAGATTGGTAATGCCGTGGGTAAAGCGCTGCTCCCCGCTCTGGCTGTCGATCCCCACGGTACAGACCAGAAGACCGATGAGGATGACCGGCATCGTGTCGAAGAACGAACCGCTCCCGAGGGAAGCAAGCAGAATGAAGCAGAGAAGAAGTATGGCGAACATCTCGGCGGGACCCAGCTTCACCGCCAGATCCGCGAGAACGGGGGTCAGCAGCATGACGCCGATGACGCTTAAGGTTCCCCCGATCCAGGACCCCCATGCGCTGATAAACAGCGCGGCCCCCCCCCGCCCCTTGAGGGTCATCTGATAGCCGTCGATGCAGGTGACGACCGACGCGGATTCCCCGGGGACGTTCATAAGGATGGAGGTCGTCGATCCTCCGTACATGGCGCCGTAGTAAATCCCCGCCAGCATGATGAGGGCGCTCGTCGCGTTGAGGCCGAAGGTGGCAGGAATCAGAAGGGTGATCCCCGCCACGGGACCGATGCCGGGAAGCACGCCCACCATCGTTCCCCACAGGCAGCCGATGAAGCAAACGTAGATATTCTGGATGGTGAGCGCGGTCTGGAATCCGCTGATCAGATTGCCTATGACATCCATCGGTACCCCTCAGATCTGACGGCTTCGTAAAAAGTCCGGGTCTAAAAAAAGCTATCTACAGATACCGCAATAATCCCTCGGGCAACTGGACCTTGAGAAGCATCTCGAAGAAAACCCAGCTCCCCACCCCGATGGCGACGGAGAGCCCCAGGGCGATCCATAGACGGTAACGACACACCCAAACGAAAAGGACAAACAGAAACAGCTGCGTGGCGACAAGGTATCCCAATCTCTCCAGCGTCAGGATGAACGCCAGTGTGGAGCCCAAAATTTTCAGAGGGGTGACGAAGCCGCGGACCATCTCAGGCCATTCGAACCGCTCTCTTCTTTCCCCTACCTTGAGATCCTGAACGATCTTTACGATGCCAGCGACGGCCAGGAGCAGCGAGACGGCCAGCGGAAAGGGCGCTGGCCCCGGTTCCGCCCAGGAGCCCCAGGAAAACCGGAGCGAGTCTGAAAAACCGAGAATCCCGATGACCAGGAATATGAAACCCGCAACCCGCTGCCTTCCCATGCCCTCCTCCGCATTGAACCCCTTGCGAAGCTCCCTTATTTGCGTTGGCGCTTACCCTATCGCCGCCACCTTGGCCTTGAGGAGCTCGAAGTTCGAGGGGTCCATCATGAGCTCGCCCCTGTTGATCTGCCGGTCGATCTCGACCACCGCATCGATGACCGGTGTTGGAATGCCCAGCTCCCTGCCTTTCTTAGCTACAAGACCCGGGATGAACTCCATCTCGCTCCTGCGGCCCTTCATATGGTCGTGGATGGGGGCGGTCCGGCCCCCGCCCACGTGTCCCATCAGCGTCTTCATCGCCGTCACGAGCTGGTCGTCGCTCGAGCCGGTGAACTCGTCGGCGCGCAGTCCGAATACCGGCTCGATACGGTAGCCAAGCGCTGTCCCCACCACGAGCGACTCCCTGCCGAGCCTGACCGAGATGTCGTACATGCCGGGCAGGGCCATCGCCTCATAGTTCCTCAAGCCGAACAGTCCGAACGGCGCCTGGGTCATGATGTTGGCGATGAGCTTCGTCCACTTCGCGCCGTAAATATTGCCGGTCACATCGCACCGCCCCACATTGCCCATGATCGATGCAATCTCACGTACCCGCGCGGTGTACGACCCGTCGAGCTCGCCCACCGCGAACCACGTCCCCTGGTGCGTCGTGTTGCGCTGGATCTGCCCCGGCGTGAAGAGCTCAGCCTGCAGCTCCACGACACAGCCTATTGTGCGCCCTCGGCCCACGATAGAGGCGATCGAGTCGTCGTTCATGCCGTTCTGGAGGCCGACCAGAACGCCGTCGTCCCTGAGGTACGGCTTGATGAGCTCCGTCAGCCAGCGATGGTCGTTCGACTTGGAGGCGAGAAACACGATATCGAACTCCAGGTTGGCCGAAGCGAGTTCGCACAGGTGCAAGGCCCGGACGGGAACATCGAGATCCCCGTCCTTGATCCGGACGTGGAGCCCGCCCGCCTTCATCGCCTCGACATGCGCCGGCCACTGGTCGATGACGGTCACGTCGCAGCCCGCCTTGGTGAGATCGGCGCTCACGCTGCTGCCGATCGCGCCGGCGCCGAGAACGGCCATTTTTTTTTGACTCATTCGTCGCATACCTCCGTGAGGTTCTTAAAAATCATTTTCTCCGCGCTTGCCGGACTTTTTCCTGTCGGCTGCCTCACTTTTTGCCCTTCTCCTCGGCGAGGAGCGTCCTGTAGATTTTCGCCACCACTTCCGTTTCGTCCTTGATGAATTTTTCCACCTCTTCGCTTTTCAGATAGCGTGCCTCGGCGCCCTGGCTCTCCAAAATTTTATTGAACGCCGGGTCCTCGGTGACTTTTTTCACTATCGCCTTGATCTGGGCCGCAAGCGGCGCGGGGGTCTTTCGGGGGACCGACATGCCCAGCCATTGGATCCACTCGGCATCGACCCCCCCCTCTTTGATGGTAGGCACGTCGGGGATGGACTTCATCCGTTCATCGCCCTGAACGGCGAGAATCCTCACTTTTTTGCCCTGGGCGAGAGGGATCGATGTTCCCGCCCATTGGGTCGCAAAATGGACGTGCTCACCGACCACGGCGGCAAGGCAGGGCCCGCCCCCTTTGTGGGGCACATGCCGGGCCTTGGTTCCGATCGCCTGAAGCAGGACCTCGGCGGGCAGATGGGTCCCGCCGTAGAGCCCCCCGGAGCAGAAGGCATAGTGATTCGGTTTGGCCTTCAGATCCTTGACCATGTCGCTCATCGTTTTCCAGGGGCTGTTGTAGGGGATAATCACCAGGGGCACGTTGACGCTCAACCCTCCGACGGGAAGTAGATCCTCCCTGGTCAGCGGCGGCTTTCGGCCGTTTGCAATCTCCCAGGCCAGGGCATTTGTGGTGGTGGTCGAGTCCATCCCCAGGGTGTACCCGTCGGGGGGGGACTGGGCAACGACCGTCATCCCCAGCATCGTGGAGGCTCCCGCCTTGTTCACCACCACGACGGGTTGCCCCAATACCTTCTCCGCAACGGTTGCGAAGGCGCGCGCGGCGACGTCATGACCTCCGCCGGGGGCGTTCGGGTTAATGATGGTAATGGCTTTAGTGGGATACTCGGCGGCCAAAGAAGGGTTGACCAGGGCCAGGATCGAGCTGAAAGCGATCCACACGATGGCTGTTCTTCTTTTCATGGTTCCACCTCCGTTATAGTGTGACCGATTCCTTTGTTCTGGCTGCCCGCTCGATCGCGAGGGTGACCTCCAATGTCCTAAGCCCTTCCTCGGGCCGCGGGAGGATGCATGGACGGCCCGTGGAGAGATAATCGAGCCAGCCGCGGGTTTCGTCCGCCTGGGGTCCCCAGAAATCGCCCAAGGCATAGTCCCCGGACGACGATGTCCCCAGGAAGGCCATGTGGACGTCGTGGCTCGGGACATAGCCGTGCGAAACCCCCCGGTTCGTGTAGAGGATATGCTCCTTGTGGTCCTCGTCGAGCAGGATGGCGCCCTCGGTGCCGAGGATCTCCATTCGCGGGCTCTGTCCCAACGTCGGGTATTTCTCCGGGAGCGCATAGTCCACGCCAAGGCTCACGACGGCCCCGTCGGCGAAGGTCATGATCGCCCAGGTCAGGTCGTCGGCGCCGTATCCCGCGGCCTTGAACACCCCTTTTTGGCCGCGGGCCACCACCTCCGCCGGAGCGTTGCCCGCAAAAAACCAGAGGACGAGATCCACGTAGTAGGTCAGGACATCCAGGACCGGCGAGGCATGGGGGGAGCGCTTCAGGATCTGAAAGGCCTGCGCCCGCGAGTTGTAAACCCGCGTCGTCCCACCGATCATCTGCCCCAGCGCCCCTCGGGAAATATACTCTTTGGCGAGGATATAGGCGCGGGTGTATCTTTTCGTGTAACCGACAAAGAGATCCCCCTTCTCCTGCTTGACCGCCGTCACGATCGCATTGGCGTCCTCGAGGCGAAGCGCAATCGGCTTTTCCACGAGGACCGGCTTCCCGAGCTTCAGGGCTTGAATCACGGGAAGGGTATGCTCGTGCTCCGGGGTCGAGACGATAACCGCGTTCACTTCCGGCCTCGATATGACCTCCAGGTTGTCCCCCGAGAAGAAATCTGCATGGACTTTTTCACCGATGGCTTGCGCGCGCGCGGGGTCGATATCCGAAAGGGCCAGGAAGCGGACCGCCGGATGGGTGGATGCGATGTGGGCCCGCTGCGATCCCATTCGACCCGCGCCGATGACGGCAATGCCGAGCTCGCCGCCGATGATCCCTTTAGGTTTGTGCACTTTGACCATTTTCTCCTCTCCTCTATTTCCCCTCCTCAAGCGCCTTTTCCCAGGAGGCTTTGGTCGGCCGTATCCCCCGGTAGACATTCCACGCCAAAAGCAGGAGCGACACCCCGATCAGTATCATTGTAATGGGGCTATCCCAGAAGATGGCGAAAGAGCCGTCGCTCCGCATGAGGGCCTGACGCAGGCTCAACTCCATCGTCGGCCCGATAATCATCGCCAGGATCAGCGGCGCCATATCGTATTTCATCTTCCGGATGAAGTACCCCAGTATGCCGAAGCCCAGAAGGACGGCCAATTCGAAGGTGCTCGTATTCACCGAATAGGTGCCCACCAGGCAGATCAGGAGAATGACTGGAAACAGGATGCGGAAGGGGATTCGGAGCAGGCTGATGAAGATTCCCACGAGGGGAAGGTTCAAAATGATCAGCATGATGTTCCCGAGATACATGCTGGCGATCAGTCCCCAGAAGACATCCGGGTTCTTCGAAATGAATAGGGGTCCGGGGGCGATCCCGTGGATCAGAAGCGCGATCATCATGACCGCGGGAGCGGGTCCCGTGGGAATGCCCAGGCTCAGGAAGGGGATCATCGCGCTTCCCGAGGCGGCGTTGTTGGCCGTCTCGGGGCCCGCCACCCCTTCGATGCGGCCGCTTCCAAACTCCTCCGGCCGCTTCGCAAGCCGCTTTTCCGCCATGTAGCTGACAAAACTGGACAGCACATGCGCGGATCCGGGCAGAAGCCCGATCATGAAGCCGATCCCCGACCCGCGGAATATGGGCCCCCAGGAGGCGCGAAGCTCATCGCGGGTCGGCAGAAGTTCCCGGAGTTTGACCTTGTGGATGACCCGCAGGAGGCTCTCCTCCGTGGCGATGAGAATCTCGCCCACCCCCATGGCACCCATCGCCACGGGAAGCAAACCGATGCCATCGTAAAGATCCGGGACGTTGTGGGTAAAACGGAGCGACCCGGTCAGGGGGTCCATTCCGATCGTTCCGACCAGCAGGCCGATGAAGACCATGGGCATGGTCCTGAAAAACGAACCGCTCCCTAAGGAGCCCAGCAGAATGAACGCAATCAGCAGGACGGCGAACATCTCCGGCGGACCGAACTTCATGGCAAAATCGGCCAGGGTGGGCGCCAGGATCATGAGCCCGACGATGCTCAGACTGCCTCCGACAAAGGATCCCCAGGCGCTGATAAAAAGGGCTGCGCCGCCCCGTCCCTTGAGGGCCATCTGGTATCCGTCGATGCAGGTGACGACCGAGGCCGATTCACCCGGGACGTTCATCAGGATCGAGGTGGTCGAACCGCCGTACATGGCCCCGTAATAGATGCCTGCCAGCATGATGATGGCGCCGGTTGCGTCGAGACCGAAGGTGGCCGGGATCAGCAGGGTGATCCCCGCCAGGGGACCGATTCCGGGCAACACCCCCACCATCGTTCCCCAGAGACAGCCGATGAAACACAGGTAGACGTTCTGCAGGCTGAGCGCGGTTTGAAATCCGTTGGCAAGATTGCTGAAGACATCCATGATGAACCTCCGGTCGAAATTGCGCGAAACAATCTAAAAAAAGAGAAGCCCCTTCGGCAACTGAACGGCAAGAATTTTCTCAAAGAAATACCAGCTCCCGATGCCTATCGATAAACCAAGCAGGAGCGAAACGGTGAGCCGATACCTGGATACCCAGAAAAGAAGAATGAAGATATATACCGAAGATGCTACAAGGTAGCCCACGCGATTGAAAACCAAAATGAGGAGCGCGGTGATCACTACGATTTTCAACGGCGTCGCCAGGGTTTTGATCGTGTCGCTCAGGCCTGTTTTCTGCGGCCGGCTTTTTTCTTCCGCTCCCCCTTTTCCAACGATAAACCACGATACCCCCGAAATGAGCAGGAGGATCGAAAGTGCGATGGGGAAGACCCCCGGGCCCGGCTCGTTCCATCTCCCCATCGGTAGCTGAATGGAAAAATACAATCCGTAAATACCTATCAGAAGGAACAAAACACTGGTAGCTCTGTCTCTGGTCATATCGATCTCCTGTTATTTCAACATTCCTGCGTACGCCGCAGCGACGAGGGATGAAGTGCAACGCAGCATCCGGACTTTTTACGAAGTCGTCAGTAAGCGTCTCCTAAACTTTAGAAAGATGCGGAAGAACAAAGGGGAAGCGGCAGCCATTACACCGATTCTTCCCCTTTAAATTCAATCTTCTTTCCCATCAGGGAAGACACGATTCGGTAGAGGATGAAGACGATGGCGACAGACAGCAACGTCATGGCCACCGGACGGCCGGCAATCAGCAAGGGGTTCCCCTTGAACAACATCAAGGACTGGCGAACACTGTTTTCCATTGTCGGAGCGAGGACGACCCCTATAATGAAAGGCGCGATCGGGAATTTCCATTTACGAAGGAAATATCCGATGACGCCGGAGACGATCATGATCCAGACATCGAACATCGAGTTTCTGACGCTATAGACGCCGATCAGGCAGATCAGGCTGATCGCGGGCATGATGATGGCCGGCCGAATGACGGCGATTCTTCCAAAGAGCCCGACAAGAGGGAGATTGAGGATCAAGAGCATCACATTGCCGATATACATGGCCGCGATAAAGGTCCAGAACATCTCCGGCATATTGGTGAAGAGCATCGGTCCGGGTTCGACATTGTGCATCCGCAATCCCGCCAGCATCACCGCGCTCGGCGCGGCAAAAGGGATGCCCAAGGTCAACAGGGGAATCATGGCCCCCATGACGGCGCTGTTGTTGGCGGATTCCGGAGCCACAACGCCTTCCACCGCACCCTTCCCGAATGTCTCGGGAGCCTTTGAAACCTTTTTTTCAATAGCATAGGCGATAAAAGTGGAAAGCACATTACAGGGCCCCGGTAGAAGCCCCACAAAAAAACCCAAAACCGATCCCCGCAAGATCGGCCCGACGGAACGTCTGGTCTCCTCTCTCGTCGGGTACAACTCACGGATACGGATCTTTCGATACTCTTGATCGGGCTGCTTTTCGAGTGCGATATTTAAGATTTCCGAAACTCCGAACAAACCCATCGCCAGGGGTAGGAAATCAATCCCCATCACCAGTGTTTCCGAGCCAAAGGTAAAACGCGGATAACTGTCCAGAGGATTCATGCCGATGGAGCTGACAAAGAGTCCCAAAAACGTCATGGCCGCCCCTTTAACCGGATGGTCGCCGGAAAGGTTGGACAGCAGTACAAAAGCAAGGATCATGACGGCAAGATATTCCGGCGGTCCAAAGGCTAAGGCCGCCTTGCCTAAGAGCGGGGCAAAGAACTGAAGGCCCACAATACCGATTGTACCGGCGACAAAGGACCCAATCGCCACCAATGCCAGAGCGGCCCCGGCCCTTCCTTTTTTGCACATCTGGTAACCGTCGATGCAGGTCACCACGCTTGCCGCCTCCCCCGGGATATTGACCAGTATCGAAGTGGTCGATCCTCCGTACATCGCTCCGTACCATACCCCCGCCATCATGATCAAACCAGCCGTGGGGCCGAATTTAAAGGTGAAGGGAAGCATCAGGGCCAGCGTCACGGTGGGTCCTAACCCCGGCAGAACACCGATGATGGTGCCGACCAAGGCTCCGGTGAAGCAGGCAACGAGGTTCACCAGCGTGAGGGAATTCACAAAGCCGTTCAGGAGAGGATTGAATATTTCCATGTTTCTCCCCTTTATCCCAAAATGCCCTTGGGCAAGTCGATATACAGGAGGTAGTCGAACAGAATGTAGATAAACAGGGCCGTGCCGACGGAAACCGACAGGGGCTTCCACCACCCCTCCAGGTGCATGATCTTACATATCCCATAGGTAACGAGCACGGTCACGAAAACATAACCCAAAAGCGGCATGGCCAGGATCCACAGGCAGAAAGCGCACATCATCGAAAGAAGGGGTTTAACGTCTTCCCTGTTCAATGAGGCTGAGCGTACCTGTGTTCTGAATTCGGATAAGAGGAGGACAAGACCGGAGATCGAAACGCCGAGCCCGAGGAAAAAGGGAAACAGACCCGGGCCCGGAGTCCGAAGGGTCCCGAAGCCATATTTTAAAGATGTGAAGACGATGATGATTCCCAATACCGTGAGAATGACATCAAAGGTCAATTCCAGTGGAAATGGTTTGGGCTTGTTCATATCGGATCCTCGGGCGGTTTTCGATCGGGGCGTTCTACCGATCTCCGGACACAAAGAACTCTCACCACGCGGCCGGCCGTGTGGTCTTCAATAATACCCTGAAAGACAGGTACGGCGCGCTGTGCTGCCCTTCCTATTTTGATTCCTTAAGGACCCCGGCTTGGGCAAAGATGTCCCGGACGACCCCTCGTTGCTTGTCCAGCATGCCAACCATCTTATCGGGAGGCAGGTAATTCCAGCGAAACGCCCTCTCCATGCAGTACTTCTTGTACTCCGGGGTGTCCACTGCCTTTTTGATCGCCGGTACCAGTACGTCCCGAATGGCAGGCGGCAGATTGGGCGGCCCCATGGTGAAGTTGGGCGATTCATAGCTCATGTCATACCCGAGCTCTTTGATGGTGGGAATCTTGTCATAGGGTGCCCATAATCGCTCTTCTCCCAATGTGGCCAGAAGGCGGAGCTGACCGCTCTCGATCATGGCTTTTGCCGCTCCGAGGGCCACAACGCAGACATCCATGTGTCCCCCTGCTGTCTGCGCCACGCCCATGGCGCCGCTGCCTTGCAGCGGTATGGCATTGAACTTGAGCCCGGTCTTGCTCAGAAAAGCCTGAGCCGCGATCCACCAGCCGCCCCCGGTCCAGGCGGTCGCCATGGTGGCTTCTCCGGGGTTGGCTTTGGCAAAAGCGAGGAGTTCCTGAATCGTCTTGAAGGGACGCTTCGTGGCGTTCGACGCTACAATCACGGGGATGTAGCTGCCGTAGTTTCCCAGCAGGGTAAAGTTTCTATCGTCAAAGGGAGCCAGCCCCAGCATCTTGATCCCGACGGCCACGGCCGATCCCCACCCAATCGTATAGCCGTCCGGCTTGGCATTCAAGAGCTCCCGGTAGCCATAGGTGCTGCCGCCTCCGGGCTTGTTCACAATGATCACAGGCTGACCGAGGATCTCGGAAAGGGTCTTCACCACGGGACGGTTAATCTGATCACCGTCCGCACCGGCTTCAACGGAAACGATAAATTCGATGGGTTTGACCGGATATTGCCCGGCCGCCTCCGTGACCTCTGAAAATCCTACCCCTACCAACAACACCAGAAGACCTGCCATGATGCATTCTTTCCGCATGGTTACCTCCCTTCGGATCTTGGTCAAGTTACAGATGCTTCGAACAGTCTACGGACAGTTATCGATTTTTAATTGACTCCCTTCGACTGGGACCCCCCATTATTTCGGGGCCGTAGCATTTCCCCCCAGGAATGTCAAGGAATCCGGAATAATCAGGACCCTCTGCTCCCTCTCTACCGTACCGACAGCTCTACTTTGCCAGATGTCTGAAGGTGCAAATATCGGCCAGTTCCTTGAGGTCCGGTTCGTTTTCGAGGTTCAGAATGATGTCCTTCGAGCGCTCGATCTGCTGATCCGAAAGGATCCCCTTGCAGTATTTGCGGTAGATCTCGACAACCTGGTCCATGGTCAAGGGATATTTCGGGCCGCCATAGGGTTGATCCTGGCCACCCGAAAAAACCTTTCCCCCCTTGACCTTCAGGTCGATGCGGCCCTCGCCGGTCATATACCGCTTTCCGTATTCGGGATGGTAGACGACTTTGACTTTCTGCCTTGCTTCGGCCAATTGGGGATCCTTCACGGACTCTTCCGTGCAGGTCTTCAGGTTGCACTCGCCATGAATCATCTGATAGGCCAGGATATGCTGGGTGCTGAAGCGGCTGTCCTCCGCGCTCTTCGGCACGGCCCGGTCAACGACGTATCTCAGATCGTCGAAGTGAAGGACGACCTCCTCGATATCCTCGTATTTGATTTTGTTGTCCCGCATCAGATCCGCCAGGACGTCGACGAAATTGTGCGTGAAGAAGCAGAACCCCCATTTCTTGATCCAGGTGTTGTTGGTGTAGAATGGCGCCCTGCCCAACCCCTCGATCATCTTGTCGAAGGCGATGTTCCTGTTGCCGCCGGTGAGCATGTCGAGGCACTTTTCGATGACCGGGTTGCTGGTCGCGCCGCTCTTGGCAAGAATGGCGTTGACCACGGCATTCCGACAGACCGTCGCCGATTCCCAAAAATGGGCGTCCGTTCCCCAGGTGTGGATATAGCCCTGGCCCTGCACCATGGCCAAGCCGAAGGACATTTTCGTCTGTTCCTCCGTCAACTCATAGGCCTTGGCACAGCAGGCCGTAGCCCCGTAGATTCCGATGAAGGGCAGGTTGCAGATCCCGATCTCGTCGGTTCCCACGGAGGCGTACATGGCAATCCGGTTCTGCATCTCCTGGCCGACGTAAAGGGCGACGATCGCCTCCTTACCCGAGAGTTTGCACTTTTCGGCCGCCGTCAGAAGCGCCGGCCAGGTGGTCACGTCGCTGATGCCCCCTCCGGGAAACTGATCGTCCTCCATTTCCGAGGCGTGCCCGAAAAAACCGTTGGCCAGGGCTGCCTGCCCCACATCGGCCCGGAAACCGCACCCGTAAACACCGCATTCCGGCTTGCCCGGATTTTCCATGACATAGCGGATCACTTTCTTGGCCGTTGGCGCCGTAGAGCCGACCACCATTCCCATCACCTGCTTGAGGGTCAGCATCTTCACAAATTCCACAACGCTCGGATCGACATCATAAAACTCCGTGTGAGCCACAAACTTCGCAAACGTCTCAGCTATCTTCATCTCGATATTTCCTCCTCTGGGTTTGTTGGGTCATTGCTTTTCTCATAAACGATTCTTCAGGTCAAGCCGGCATATTTTTTTCTCAGTTTTCTCCACTATCTGCACGTTTCGTCCTATGGCAAAGCAGCATCGGAAGTCACTCGCCCGCCATCCTCCCTCGCGCCGGTGAATAGAAAGGGCTTCAATCTGTATACAATCAATCGGAATAATGTTAGGATGCTGTCTCCAACAACTTTTTTTCGGAAAGGAAGGACACGATGATGAACGATAAAGTGATTGTCATTAGCGATTGCGACGTCCCGATGATGAACGTTCAATGGGGGAGGACCAAGATACTCCTGGGACCGGGCTCGGAAGCCCAGGCGCCCCTGTTCATGATGAAGATCACCGAATACATGCCGGGCCATGCCCACGACTGGCACGACCATTCACAGGACGAGGTTATTTTCGTGCTTTCGGGGAAGGGCGTGACCAAGCTCGCCGATGGGGAACGGGAAATCGTTCCCGGCGATATGGTCTTTGTCCCAGCGAACGTCAAGCATGCCACCTATAATCCGCATGTGGAGCCTCTCAGGGCGATCATCATCAAATCGCCGCCGGACAAAGAGCCTGGGCACTAACGGTATGAGAGGGACGATATGAAATCAAACATTCTGTTTTTCGATACGGAGCATTGCAGCGGCTGCCTGCTCTGTGAAATGGCCTGCTCCCTGATACAGAAAGGCGAGTGCTCCCGCGACGGATCGTTCATCAAGGTGGCGATCCACCCCTATCTCAGCGTCCCGACGGTTTTGCTCTCCATGGACTGTAACTGCCCGGACGGCCAGGAGCGGTGCCTGGAGATCTGCAATCAGCAGGCGCTCAAGTTCGTCCCCCGCGACGAGGCAACCAGGATGCTAACCGAAAAAAAATGGTATCCCTCGCCCGTCATCGAAAAGACCGTCGAAGGGCAAGGAGGGACGCAGTGATGTACGGATATGCGGGAAGAATCGCCTTCATCGATCTCGATAAAAGAAAAGTCGCCATCGAAGCGCCCGGGGAAGGGATGATCAAGGAGTATTTGGGGGGGATCGGCTTTCTCACCCGGCTGCTCTACGACATGGTCCCCAAAGGGGCCGATCCGCTGGGCCCCGAGAACGTCCTCATCTTTGCAAACGGACCCGTCAACGGCACCCTTGTCCCCTCCTCGAATCGCTGGATGGTGGGGGCCAAATCGCCCGCCACCGGTTTTATCGTCTCGGGAAACGCGGGAGGCATCTGGGGAGCAGAGCTCAAATGGGCGGGCTTCGACGCGCTGGTGATCACGGGTCGATCGGCAAACCCCTGCTATTTGCTGGTCCGGGATGGAAAGATCGCGATCCTTCTGGCGCCCGATCTGTGGGGAAAGGACACCTGGGAGACGGAGGCCCTCCTCCAGGATCGTTACGGCGATCCCAACCTGCGGGTGGCCTGCATCGGCCAGGCCGGCGAGAATCTCGTTCCCCTGACCTGTGTGATGGGCGAGAAGGTCCATGCAGGCGGCAGGGGAGGCACCGGGGCGGTCATGGGGAGCAAGAACCTCAAGGCCATTGCCGTGAGAGGACACGGGAGGGTAAGGATCGCCGACCCAGAAACCCTGATGAGTGAAAGCAAGCGGCTCATTACCATGCTCATGGGCGAGTACCATTATGCCCGGTATCGGAATATCGGTTCCCCCAAGGGGACCACCCTTTATCAGAAGATGGGTGGGGTGGGGGCGTACAACTGGCAGTACGGGGTCTTCGACAAGTTCGATACGATCGAGGGCGACAATTACAAAGACCGCTACAGCGTGGGCTCCAGCGCCTGCGGATGCTGCCCGCTCCCCTGCTGGCGCAAGTACCTGATCAAAGAGGGACCCTTCAGCGGGCAGTGGACCGAGGCGATCGAAAACTCGACCGTCCAATGCTTCGGGACAAGGGTCGGAAACCCCGATCCGGAGGTGATCCTGGTTGCGCACACCCTCTGCGACAAGCACGGTTTGGATGAAATCTCGGTGGGGGTCTCCATCGCCTTTGCCATGGAGTGTTACCAGAAGGGGATCATCACCGCCAAAGACACGGGGGGGATGGAGCTGACTTGGGGCAGCGGCGGCGTCATCCTCCGTCTGATCGACATGATCGCCCGAAGCGAAGGCATCGGGAAGATCCTCGGGCAGGGCGTGAAACGGATGGCCGAGGCGTTCGGCCAGGACAGCGACAGGTTCGCCTACCACGTCAAGGGGCTGGAGATATCGACCGTCGACCCCCGGGCTTATCAGGGATGGGCCCTGGGATATGCCGTATCGGCCAGGGGGGCCGATCACATGCGCGCCTACGCCTCCTGGGAGTTCGGCGATATTCCGGAAGAGACCCGCGAGGAGGCCGGGCTTCCCGAGACGATGTCGGACCGCTTCACCGTGGAAGGCAAGGGAAAAGGGGTCGCCTACTCCGAGCACGTCCGCGCCATTGCGGACTGTCTGGAGATGTGCAAGACCGTGACGCGCCAGAAGCTGGGGTTGACGAAGAACCAGGTGGCCATTCTCGGTGCCGTCACCGGACGGGACTGGACGAAAGAGGAGCTGCTCAGGATAGGGGAGCGGAAAGTGAATCTCGAACGGCTCTTCAACCTCAGGGAAGGTCTGACTGCAGCCGACGACACCCTTCCCTGGAGGGCGCTCCACGAGCCGATAGGCGACGGACCGAGCCAGGGCCGGGTCGTGAACCTGGAGCCCATGCTCAAGGAGTATTACGAGGTGCGCGACTGGGACCGCAAGACCGGACACCCCAACCCCGCGAAACTGAAGGAGCTGAACCTTTGACAAACTCGTAAAAAGTAAATTTCCCCTCCCCTGGCAGGAGGGATTTTTTACCAAGAGATCAATCTTTGACGAGCGGAAAGGGAGGATCGGGGTGGCCAAAGAGCGTGTGGGGTATTTTGAAGACCGGGAGGACCCGGAGGCGCAGTGCAGCCGCTGCCGGATGTGCGAGCTGATCTGCGCCTTTCATCACCACCGGGTCGGAAATCCTCGACGCGGGAAGATCAAGGTCATCTCCCTGGGAAAAGGGATGGATATCCCGGTTTCCTGCCTGAACTGCACCGATGCGCCCTGCATGAACGTCTGCCCGACCGGCGCCCTTTACCGCAAGGAGGCGGACGGGATGGTCCTCGTTCGCGCCGACGTCTGCATCGGCTGCTCGATGTGTGTGAGCGTCTGCCCCGCGGGCGCCGTCACCCTCGATCCGGTGGAGGGCACGGCATCCAAATGCGACCTCTGCGGGGGAGAACCCCGGTGCGTTGCCTACTGTCCCGCCAAGGTGCTCAAGCTGACGGACGCGGACCTTGTCTCCCGCAAAAGGATGCGGACCTTTGCGCGGTCGCTGGTTGGCGCCGATGCGGATCGGGCCGATGAAAATCGGGCAGGGGAAGGCAGGGGTTGAGCATGGGAATATTCCAGGGTGGCTATGCGGGAAAGTGGCTGTACGTGGATCTGACCGACGGCTCGGTGCAGGAGAAGCCCCTGGAGAGGGATGTTGCCCTGAAGGTCATCGGGGGCAGGGGGTTCAGCGCCAAAATCCTGTACGAGGAGCTTCGGGCGGGTGTCGATCCCCTCTCCCCGGATAACATTATCGTTTTTGCCGCAGGGCCCTTGAGCGGGACGCCGCTCCCCTCGGCCAGCCGTCTGATCGTCGCCGCCAAGTCCCCCATGACCGGGGGCGTCGGGGATGCCAGCTCGGGCGGATACTGGGGGCCGGAGATGAAGTACGCCGGCTTCGACGCCATCATCATCAAGGGGAGATCCCCAAAGCCCGTCTACCTATGGATTGAGGATGGAAAGGCGGAAATCCGACCCGCCGGGCATCTCTGGGGGAAACGGATTCATGCGACGAGCGAAGCGCTCAAAGAGGAGATCGGCGATGAGGATATCCACATCTGCGCCATCGGCCCTGGTGGGGAGAACCTGGTCCGCTACGCCTGCATCGTCACCGATGAGGAGGGTGTAGGCGCGAGGACCGGCATGGGCGCGGTGATGGGATCCAAAAACCTCAAGGCCGTCGTGGTCCGCGGATCCATGGATGTCAGGATCGCCGACCCCGAGCGCTTTTTGGGGGTGATCGACGAATACCGCAAGACCCTCGAAGGCGAGGTCTGGACCGAAACCCTGCGCCGGCTGGGAACGCCCAATCTCGTTGCCCATCGCCAGAAGCTGGGGATCTGGGGCGCGCGGAACTTCCAGCGGGCAACGATCGACGACTGGGAAAAGATCAGCGGCGAGGCATTCCGGGAAAAATACCTGGTCAAGACAATGGGGTGCATGGGGTGCATCGTCCGCTGCCGCCGTTATTCCTCATTCCCCGACGGATCGGCCGACAGGGTGTACACGAAAGGACCCGAGTACGACACGATCAACGCCTTGGGGGCGAAGCCCTATATCATCGACCCCGACTTCATCCTCCGGGCGCACTATCTCTGCGATGAATACGGGATCGACGAGCACGGGGCGGCCTCGGCGATCGCCATGGCCATGGAGCTCTACGAGCGCGGGATACTCACGAAGGAAGACACGGAAGGCGAGGAGCTCGTCTTCGGCAACGGCGAGGCCTTCCTGCGCCTGATCGAAAAGATCGTCTACCGCAAGGGATTCGGGGACTTGCTCGCCGAAGGGACGAGGGTCATGGGTCAGCGCCTCGGGGCGGAGAAATACGCCATCCATATCAAGGGTCAGGAGGTGGATGCCAGCGATCCGCGGAGCATGGTGACCCGCGCCCTCACCTTCAGCGTAGCCACGCGGGGTTCCTGCCACCTGCGCGGATTTCCCTATATCGACGAATTCATCAAACCGGAGGAGGGGCGGGAATACTTCGGCACCGCCGCGGTCAGCGACGTCAAGGCCCTGGAGGGAAAGGGGAAGCTGGTCGCCTGGAGCGAGGACTGGATCACCATTGCGAACCTCATGGGGCTCTGCATCTTCGCCTGGTATCGGTCGCGGACCTTCTCCATGCTCATCAAGCGGGGGTTGGACCTGGTGAGGGACGCCTATGTGGCGGCGACCGGCCTGCCGATGACCAAGGAAAACCTGCTCCACTGCGGCGAGCGGGTCTACAATCTGGAGAAGCTCTTCAACTGCCGGGAAGGCATGGGGCGCGAAGCGGATTACCCGCCGGAGAGGTTCTTCGACGAACCGCTGCCCGACGGCCCCGGCAAGGGCTCCCATCTGGACCGTGCGGATTATGAGATCCTTCTGAATGATTATTACGCAGCCAGAGGCTGGGATCCGGTGACCGGCTGCCCGACGCCGGAAAAACTCAAGGAACTGGAGCTGGCGACCTCATAAAA
>Ga0233425_10002874_pt1 | contig 32681 bp, 32 predicted proteins | sample Watercolumn_Towu_2_FD_181712 | JGI IMG/M metagenome (GOLD analysis project Ga0233425, IMG submission 181712) | Freshwater microbial communities from Lake Towuti, South Sulawesi, Indonesia - Watercolumn_Towuti2014_140_MG | ecosystem: Environmental > Aquatic > Freshwater > Lake | place... | reverse complement strand
CAAAGCTGACAGTCGAGGCCGGGACGCCACCGGGACGCCTGTTGCGTATGCGTGATCGCGGCATTCCGCACCTCAACAGCTACGGTCGCGGCGATCAGCTGGTCCGCATCAGCGTCTGGGTGCCAACCAGGCTGAACTCCAAGGAAAAGGAGTTGCTGAAGCAATTGGCCAACCATGAACACATCGTGCCCAGTGAAGAAGAGCGGCACGGTCACTCCAAGACTTTTTTTGACAAGGTGAAAGACGCTTTCTCCTAGACGTCGATGTTTCAGCGGCTGTTTAACTGGCTCTCGTTGACTCCGACAGAGCGAAGAGTGTTGTTCTTCCTGGCGGGGACGTTAGTTGCCGGCGTTGCCATCCGGTATTACCAGGATGCCTTTCCGCCGGAATGGAAATACGATTATCAAGCCGCCGACAGCGTCTTCGCGGCGTACCAGGCGCGGATCACCGCCGACACGACAGGCGCAAAGCCGGGCAGCGGCATCAGGTTGCTGAACATCAACACCGCCTCGCTCGCCGATCTCCTCACTCTTCCCGGAATCGGCCGTACACTTGCCGAGCGGATTGTGCAACACCGTGAACGGAACGGTCTTTTCGCGGAGGTCGACGAGCTTCGCCGGGTCAAAGGAATCGGCGGCAAGAAGTTTGAGAAATTGAAACCCTACATCTCCGTTCAATAGCGGCCTGGCTACCACCATATCCCCCTGACACGGGACGGGAAAGGCACCGAACAACATGCGATCCTCATACTGCGTCGGAATATCCTTCTACAAGGGCCATATTCAGCTGGCAGAGATCGACCACGGGAAGAAGAAAACCGTTTCTGTGCTCACCGAGCGCAGCACCGCCGTAGATTTCACGCGCGACACAAACTTCTCCCCCGATCACCCCCAGCTCTTCACGTTTGTGTACGAGCTCGAGGAGATGATGAAACAAAACAAGGTGCATTCGAAAACCATCTCCTTTGCGCTTCCGACTGAATCGCTGTACATCCAGGTAGTCCCGGTCGATGCGACCCTCCAGGGTGCCGATCTGACTTCTCACTTGCATTGGGAATTTGAGCAGTTCTTCCCGAACGTGCCTGTCAAGGATTTCATCGTCAGCTCCTACCCAATCCCTGTCGCAGACGAAAAAAGGAAGCACGTGATACTCGTCGGCGTGCGTCGCGGGCTCGTCGCCTTCCTGAAACGCGCGGCAAGCGAGCTGCGACTTTCGGTCCATCTGGTCGACGTCGACCATTTCAGCGCGGAGAAAACCATCCGCCATTGCCATCCGGAGATTCTGAAAGAGACGTTCATCCTCCTTGGCTCCCGGGGCGACGGCCTGGACGCGAGCCTTATCTTCCGGGGCAACTACGTCGATTATCGCGGCTTCGCGATGAAACAATCGGACGACCTGAAGAATAACATCATCTCCTACAGACAATATCTCGAAGCAAAGATCGGGGCGCAGCCCCCCGCAAAAGCCCTCCTCTATGGTTTCGGCATTTCAGAGGAAACTCTGCCGGTGCTCCAACGGGAGGCCGGCATCAACCCGGTGCTCATCGACGCCACGAGGAACCTGACGATTTCGAAGCATGTGTATGAAGAATACGCAAAGGAGAGCTCGCGGTTTGCTGCAGCGGTAGGATTGGCGCTTCGCACGCAATGAGGATTATCGCAGGCCAGTTTCGGGGACGTCCGCTGACGACTGTCCGGGACCTCTCGGTGCGCCCGACCACTGATCGGGCCAAGCAGACGATTTTTGACATTCTCACGAACCGCCTTGATTTCGACGGCGCCGACGTTCTTGACTTGTTCGCGGGAAGCGGGAGCCTCGGCCTGGAAGCGATCAGCCGGGGTGCCGGGCACGCAGTCTTTGTCGACCGCTCTCCACAATCGCTGCAGGTGCTCGAGTCGAATATCAAGACTCTCGGCTGCCAGGACCAATGCTCAGTCTACCCGGCAGATGTCTTCTGGTTTCTGAAGAACACGCAGCGATCCTTCGACGTTGTCTTCGTTGATCCCCCATACCGCCTGGAGCGTATCGCGGAACTTCCGGAAGCCATTTATGCATCACCGGTCGTAAAAGCGGGGAGCTTCGTTGTCATGGAACATAGCAAAGAGAGCCCCGTGGAGCCGGCGGAGACGATGTACGAGATTACGCGAAAGCCGTTCGGCCAAACAACGGTTCTGGTACTGCGAGCCAGGCCAAAGTCATCTGTTGCATCACCTTTGAGCGAGGTCTGAGGAGTTCCCATGAGAATCGCGATCTATCCCGGGACGTTTGATCCCATCACCAATGGTCACCTCGACATCCTCGAGCGTGCCTTGAAACTATTCGACAAAGTGATCATCACGATTGCGCGGAACTCCGCAAAGAATCCTTTGTTTTCAGAAGAGGAACGGCTTGAAATGATCCGGAAGTCCGTGCGAACACTGAAGGGAGTCGAAGTGGATTCCTTTGACGGCCTCCTTGTCGAGTACGCACAGGCCAAAAAAGCCACCGCAGTCGTGCGGGGACTTCGCGCCATCTCCGATTTCGAATACGAACTGCAGATGGCGCTGATGAACAGAAAACTCAATGAAGGCCTTGTGACCGTGTTTCTGATGCCCAATGAGAAGTACACATATCTGAATTCCAGCATTGTCCGCGAGATCGCCCGCCACAAAGGTGATGTGAGAGACTTTGTCCCTCGACATGTTCTGGAGAGGCTGACGGAAAAGATGCACCAGGAGAAGACCGGACGCAAGGGAACAAAGAGTTGAAGCCTCTTTCAGAAATTGTTGCCAAGACCGAGCCATCAGCCACGCTTGTCCTGACCGCCCTCGCAAAGCGAATGCAGGCCGAAGGTGTGGATGTCGTAGCCCTCACTGCCGGCGAACCCGATTTCCCCACGCCCCGGCACATCAAAGATGCCGCAAAACAGGCGATTGAGGAAAACCGCACGACCTACACGCTCAACGCGGGCACTCCCGAACTGAGGCAGGCAATCGTCCAGAAGTTCAGGGCTGACAACAATCTCTCATTCCATCCCTCTCAGATTCTGGTATCGAACGGCGCCAAACACTCCATCGCCAACGCACTACAAGCGATTTGCAGCACGGGCGACGAGGTCATCGTCCCGGCTCCATATTGGGTCAGCTACCCCCAGATGGTCACGCTCGCCGGAGCAACACCGGTCAGTGTCAACACCTCCGAAGAAAACGGATTCATGCTCACGGCGGCACAGTTGCGGGGCTCCATTTCTCCCCGGACGAAAGCACTGATCCTCTGCACGCCGTCCAATCCAACGGGAGCGATCTACTCGAAGAAGGACCTTGAGGAACTCGCTGAGGTCGTCGCTGAGACAGGGATCTACGTGATCGCCGACGAGATTTACGAAAAAATGATTTACGACGACGCTCATCACTTCAGCATCGGCTCGATTGCCTCAGTCCGGAACCAGGTTGTGACAGTCAACGGCATGTCCAAAGCCTATGCCATGACCGGATGGAGGGTAGGATTTCTTGGCGCCAGCCGAGAGATCACAACCGCCGCCGAGAGAATTCAGAGTCAGACCACCTCGAATGCATCGTCAATCTCCCAATATGCGGCGCTCGCCGCGCTCACGGGCCCCCAGGACGAGATTGTCGCGATGACCCGAGAGTACAACCGGCGTCGCGAATTCATTCATGCCGCGGTTGCGTCGATCCCCGGAATTCACTGCCACATGCCGAAGGGCGCCTTTTACCTCTTCCCGAACATCAGTCAGTATATCGGCAGAAGCGCTCGCGGGCTTGCGATGAACACCTGTGAAGATATCGCGAAGTTCCTTCTGGACGAGGAACGCGTGGCTCTTGTCCCCGGAAGCAGTTTTGGCTCGAAGGACCATTTGAGAATTTCCTATTCATGTTCCATCGCGGAGCTTGAGAAAGCGGCCGAACGCCTGCAGCGAGGTTTCGGGAAACTAGAGTAGAAAGGAAGTAGAGCGGTATGCCGTCGTATGACTACAAATGCAAGGAATGTGGATACACGTTCGAAGAGTTTCAATCGATGAAAGCCGACCTGTTGACCGTCTGCCCGTCATGCGGCAAGCCAGCGCTCAAGCGCCTGATGGCGGGCGGAGCGGGGATGATCTTCAAAGGAAGCGGGTTCTACCTTACCGACTACAAGAACAAGGGAGGAGCTGCATCCTCGCCCTCGACTACACCTTCCTCCACACCCTCGACGGCAGGTACGAGTGCGCCGAAGAGTGACTCGACCTCAGCGCCTCCGCCGAAATCAGATTCGCCGAAGAGTGACAAGTAATCCTGGGTCTTCCCCTCAAAATGCCGCCGGGCGATGATCTCATCGCCCGGCTTTGCTTTTTATATCTTTGGCCCTGCCTTGATCACCTCGGGTGGGCACCCCGACTCGAACTTCTTGAAGTTCTCGACGAAGCGTGAGGCGAGCTGTTTGTACTTCTGAACGTAGACGTCCTTGTTGGGCCACGATTCAGACGGATCGAGCACGCCGGCCGGGACTCCTTCGCACGTCTTTGGAACGCTGAAGCCGAAGACTGGATCTGCGACAAACTCGGATTTCAGGAGCTCGCCGGTGAGCGCCGCTTCCAGCAACCGGCGTGTGTACCGGATACTGATGCGTTTGCCGACTCCATACGCACCGCCGATCCAGCCCGTGTTCACAAGCCAGCAGACAGCCCCATGCCTCAGGATCTTCCGTCTCAGGAGGTCAGCATAGAACGACGGATGATGAACCATGAAGGGCGCCCCGAAGCACGTGCTGAATGTCATTTCGGGCTCTTTCCCCAGACCGACCTCAGTCCCCGCTATCTTCGACGTGTAACCAGAAATAAACTGATACATCGTTTGTTCAGGTGTCAGTTTCGCTATGGGCGGCATGACTCCCGATGCATCGCAGGTCAGCAGAATGATGTTCTTCGGATGTCCAGCCATTTTCTCCGGAATGGCGTTGCTGATGTATTCAAGCGGGTACGAGGCCCGCGTATTCTCGGTGATGGCCTCGTCGTCCAGATCGATCATGCGCGTCACCGGATCGTACACGACGTTCTCCAGAATGGTGCCGAACATGCGGGTTGTGGCATAGATCTGGGGTTCCGCGGTCGGTGACAATCGAATAACCTTCGCGTAACACCCACCTTCAATGTTAAAAACCCCTTCATCGCTCCAGCCATGTTCGTCATCACCGATCAGTCCGCGGTTGGGATCAGCCGAGAGGGTCGTCTTCCCCGTACCGGAGAGGCCGAAGAAAATCGCGGCATCGCCCTCCCTGCCGACGTTGGCGGACGCATGCATCGACATGACACCGTCGAGCGGCAAAACGTAGTTGAGAATCGTGAAGATCGATTTCTTGATCTCACCGGCATAAGCCGTATTTCCGATCAGACAGAGCTTCTGTGCCAGGTTCAGGACGATGAACGTGTTCGCGGCGGTCCCGTCAATCTGGGGCATCCCTTTAAAGGACGGCACCGCCATCACGGTGAATTCAGGGATGTGACGCCGATATTCCTCGTTGGTCTTTGGCAGGATGAACATGTTCCGTACAAACAGGGCGTGCCATGCGTGCTCGCAGATGATGCGGATTGGAACCCGGTAGTTCGGGTCCGCCCCGGCGTAGCAATCCTGAACAAAGAGATCCCGTCCCTGGAGAAAGCCCTGCATTCGGATGTAGAGGTCGTTGAATTTCTCGGGACTGAACGGCCGGTTATACTGACCCCACCAGATTTTGTCCTCCGTCGTCGGTTCCTTGACAATGAACTTGTCATTCGCCGAGCGGGCAGTGTGCTTTCCCGTATGCGCGACGATGGCACCAAGGTGAGAAATGCGGGCTTCCCTTCTGAATGCGATTTCCTCATAGAGTGCTTCCGAGGGGATGTTCCAGTACGCCATCCGTAAATTGGAGAGGCCGTGGTTTTCCAGACCGTAGTCGCTTTTCAGCGCCGAGGCCTGATCTTGAGCGGGGGTCTTGATATCGAGGATATTGTTCATAGCCAGTCCCTCACAAGTTTACGCCCTCCGATATATATTTCGTTCGGCGAATTCGGATCGAGTGCCCATTTGATTCTCGCGACGCCCTCCGTCACCTCCTTGATCGATCCGGCATAGCTCAGTCGAAGGTGTCCCTCCATCCCGAATTCCTTCCCCGGCACGGTGACAACCAGGGCTCTCTTCAGAAGCATCTGCGAAAGCTTGACAGAATCATTGGAGTAGGCCCGGAAGTCCGGGAGGCTGTAGTACGTGCCGTCGGGAGGCGTGATTTTGACGCCGGAGAAGGAACGAAGTTCTTGAACCATGACATTCCGGTTGTTCTCGAGAGTCATCCGGAGTGTGTCGATATGGCTTTGAAGCCCGGTCAGTGCACCTTCCGCTGCGGCCTGGAGCAACACTGCGACACACGAGGTGATCTGTCCCTGCACATTGGAGAGGATGGTGACCAGGTTTCTATTGGCAATCGTCCAGCCGATCCGGAAACCGGTCATCCCATAAAGCTTCGAGACACCGTTTACGACGATCACATGAGTCGATTCCGTGTCCTTTTTCGTGAACCGGTACGGGGACGGCCATTTCTTCCCGTCGAAGACGAGCTTATGATAGATGTCATCCATGATGACATAGATGCCCTTCTTCTCGCAGAACTCAATGATCTGGGCAATGAACTCCTCCGGATACATCACGCCGGATGGATTGTTCGGGCTGTTGACGATGATCGCCCGGGTGTACGACGTGACTGCTTTCAGAACATCTTCCATCCGGGGATAGAATCCGCCGTCCTCTGCCTTGACAATGACAGGCACGCCATAGACCATTCGGACCATCTCCGGGTAGCTCACCCAGTATGGAGCCAGAATGATAACCTCGTCCTGCGGATTGAGCAGAGAATAGAGAAGATTATAGACTGATTGCTTTGCCCCGGCGGAGACAATGATATTCTCCGGAGCGACAATCCGATCATAGCTCTCTTCTGTGTACTTGACAATTGCCTTCTTGAGGGACGGAGTTCCGTCTGTCGGTGTGTATTTGATATCTCCCGCGCTCAGTTTTGCGGCCGAGCTTAGGATTGCTGAGATCGGTGCTTTGTTTTTCGGTTCACCTGCACCGAGGTGAATGACCGCTTCGCCTTTCTCACGCAGCAGCCTTGCTTCTTCATTGAGCTTCAGCGTGGGAGATTCGGCAATAGACTTTGCCAGTTGACTGACCGTCATGATTTCTCTAACCTCCATGTGTTCCAGCTACGACCTGTTTGATCCCCAAAAGGGTCAAATATTGTGCCAGGGAATACCACGGGAAGCTAAGGGGCTTGTCGCATGAGGCTCACCAGTTTCTTATGCTTGGAAGTGCTCTTTCCAAGAAATGGAAACCAATGCGAAATCAATTTCCAATTTCGAATCCGGCTTTTCTGAGGACTCCCACCGCCCGCTCTGCCACTTGGCTTGACTCGAACGCGAGGCGAAATGTTCCGCCGCGACCTTCACGGATCTTCATGAGCTCGAGATCCTTGATATTGATTCCGGCCCGCGTCAGAGACACTGTGAGTTTCGCGAGCATCCCCGGCTGATCTTCGACGAAGACGTAGATCTCTTTCAGCGGGTAGAGAAATCCTTTCATCGATTTCGGGATCCGGCTGCGAATCCGGCGCGCTTCGTTGAACATCCCGGCAAAAGGCCTTCCCTTCGCCCGGAGTTTTCTGCGGTACCGAACGAGCTCGCGGATCATGAGGTCCAGGGCACGCGCGATCTCATCACGATTGGAGGAGAGAATGTCGTGCCAGATTTCCGGTCGACTCGATGCAATGCGTGTCAGATCTCTGAAACCACCGGCTGCGAGACGCAGGTAGGCCGGACTTGAGCGATGGCGGCTGCCCGCGACATTGGTCAGGGCTACGGCAGTGAGCTGCGGAACGTGACTGACGACCGAGACGATCTCGTCATGCAGCTTTGGATCAAGTGTCACGACTCGTGCTCCGAGCTCTTCAAGGAACTGCGCGAATGTCTTTACAGCCCCCGATGGACGACGCGTCAGCGGCGTGAGTACGTACACCGCGTTCTCGAACAACAAGGGATGGGCAGCCTCGACGCCGGAAAGTTCCACTCCGGCCATTGGATGGCCGCCTACAAATGAAGAGGCCGGAAAGTGCCGCCGGGCCACACCTACGATGGCACGTTTGACGCTTCCTACATCCGTGACGATGGTGCGGGGTCCGACAGTGCGGGCGATCTGCGGGAGAAGTCTGAGAATTGCTGAGATGGGCGTTGCGAGGAAGACGAGATCGGCATCGGCAACAGCGGACTTGAGCCGGGGAGCGGCGAAGTCAACCGCACCGCGTCGCAGGGCGTGCTTCAGAACTTCCGGCCGGTCGTGACCTGTAATTGTGACGGAGCGGAACCGTTTCTTGATGGCCAGTCCCAGCGAGCCACCGATCACACCGACACCGATGATGGCGATACGTCTGAAGGGAGAATCAGTTCTCGCGAAATTCTTCATGAACCTGTCTGGCGCTAGGCAATCGAACGTCCGATCGCCTGGGCGATCAGCCGCACTTCCTTCATCATTTGGGAAAACTGATCGGGGAAGAGCGTTTGAGCCCCGTCGGACTTGGCATGGTCAGGATCGTGATGAACTTCGACAATGATACCGTCGGCACCGGCGGCAACGCATGCCCGCGCCATCGGAATCACCTTGTCCCGGATGCCAATCCCATGTGATGGATCAGCGATCACCGGAAGGTGAGTCTTCTTTTTCGCGACCGGAATCGCTCCCACATCAAGCGTATTCCGCGTCGCAGTTTCGAATGTACGTATGCCGCGTTCGCACAGAATGACTTCGTGGTTCCCTCCCGAAAGGATGTACTCTGCCGACATCAGCCACTCTTCGATGGTCGCCGCAAGCCCCCGCTTCAACAATACGGGCTTCGAGAGCTTGCCAAGTTCCCTGAGGAACGTGAAGTTCTGCATGTTGCGCGCTCCGATCTGGAGGATGTCGGCATAACGCTCAACGACATTGATCTGGCTGGTGTCCATGACTTCCGTTATGATCTTCAGCTTGTACTCGTCGGCAGCAGCACGCATGAAGCGAAGGCCTTCCTCACCCAATCCCTGGAATGAGTACGGAGATGTTCTCGGCTTGAACGCTCCGCCCCGGAGGATCTTCGCCCCACCCTCCGATACGATCTTCGCAATTGTGAAGATCTGTTCTTCGCTTTCCACCGAGCAGGGGCCGGCCATTACAACAACAGCATCACCGCCGAGTTTGACCCCGTCGATGTCGAACACCGAACCTTCGCGCTTGAATGCACGACTGGCGAGCTTGTACTGTTCAGTGACCCGCAGAACCTCAGCGACCCCCGGCAGGAGCTCAATCTGCCTGTGGTCAAACTCCGGATGCACTCCAATGGCGCCAAGCACAGTCTGCTGCACGCCGGTCGAACGATGCACGTCAAATCCGTGCTCGTTGAGAACGCGAATGATGTTCTCTATTTGTTTTTCAGTAGTACCAGGCTCTGTGACGACGACCATAATCTTATCAAACCTCGTGCAGAAAAGTGAATGGCAAGCAATCGGCTACGACTGGTACCGATCGAGCCTGAAGTTCTCCCCCAGATACAGTTTGCGGGCCTCAGGGTCGTTGGCGAGAAATTCGGCCGTTCCCGATTTCAGGATCCGGCCTTCAAACAACAAATAGGAATGGTCCGTGATGGAGAGCGTCTCGTGCACGTTGTGATCTGTGACGAGCACGCCGATGTTCTTCTCCTTCAGCTTGGTGACGATCTTCATGATATCTTCAACAGCGATGGGGTCGATTCCCGCGAACGGTTCATCCAACAGCATGAACTTCGGATCGAGCGCCAGGGCGCGGGCGATTTCGGTTCTTCGCCGTTCACCTCCTGAGAGGACGTACCCTTTGCTCTTGACAAGGTGCGTGAGCCCGAAGTCCTCCAGCAGCCGGTCACATTTTTCCTCGCGTTCTTTCCTGGAGAGCGCACTGATCTCGAGGACGGCCAGAATGTTCTCCCGGACCGTCAACCGCCTGAAGACGGAAGCTTCCTGCGACAGATAACCGATTCCCATCTGCGCCCGCTGGTACATCGGTCGCGACGTAATCTCCGCCTCGTCCACGAACACCTTCCCGCCGTTCGGGCGCACCATCCCAACGATCATGTAGAACGTCGTTGTCTTGCCGGCACCGTTGGGTCCCAGCAGACCCACGATCTCACCTTGCCGGACCTGCACTGTGACTTCGTTGACGACTGTCCGCTTCTTGTATCGTTTGATGAGACCGCTCGACCGCAGAACGGCCTGGCCATTGTCGACCTGGTTGTCACTCATGGTATTCATGCACAATAGTAAGCTGACGCCTCTGGGGCCGGTCCGTAATCCACCGGAACCCCTCAAGGTTGTACTCGCGTTCACGTTTGGCAATCATCGGCTCCGGAAAGTACTTCCCCTCCACTCCACCGATGATCTTGATCCGGTCAACCCGTCGATTCACGAAATCCATGATGATCCTGTCGCCGCTGGACCGGTTCACTCCGTTCGGCTGTGTGCCGTCAAACAGATAGTAGAGACTCGTCGCGGTTCGTTCGGCATCGATCTGATAGATTCGCCCATCACGGAATCGCATCGTAATTTCCCGTGCGAGGAGTTGATTGAATCGCGCCCGCAACACGCTGTCTGCCCTAGAAACAGCCATCGATCTGCCGCTCACCCACACGCTTTCGAGCTTCTGGTTCGAGGTCTTCATCACGACGGAATCGCCGGACAATTGGTTTTCGCCGTGCCAGACGACCGGATGGTCCCGCAATATCAGGCGGTCTCTCGTGTGATAGTACACAGCCTCCCCACACTTTGCAGAGAAATCCGACCTGGCCATCTCGACAAACCCACTCGTTACAAAGCGTTGAACCGAGTCCTGAAGCCCCTCCATATAGACGCCTGAAACAAGAAGCGTATCTACCACTCCGGACGTGAGGGTGTCGATCTGCATCAGTCGCGGGTTCCGCGGGATGACCGTATAGCGCTCACGATCGAAATGAACAAGCGAGTCGCCAAACACTGTCAGGTTGTTCGCGGGGCTGTCCAGTCTGACCCTGCCGACGGCAATTGTTTTTTCTTCGCTCTCGAAGAAGGTAAGACTCTCCGAGCGGGTAGTCGACACGGAATCAACAACGAGAACGTCGCCCCTGAATCTTGCCCGTCTTTCATTTGCCCAGTACTCGCCAAACCCGGCAGTCAGCACCATCGACCCGCGCACCAACCGAACGCCCTTCGACATTTCCGCACGCCGCTCATTGCCGAAGTACGTTCCCTCGATCGAGGTCATCGTCGTACTGTCCCGCACCACCTTCACGCGGCCGTAGAGCTGGACGACCTCGGTCTGCAGGTTTCTGAACGCGGAATCACACCACAGCTTCACCAGACCCGTTGCAGACGGCTGGACCATGTGCACATTCCCGATAAGCGCCTGGATCTGATTCGCTCCGACCGTGCGAACGTCGAGCACGCTGGCCGAACGCACCTCGAAGCTTCTTTCCTGAGCGACCATTGCTGCCGGGACAGCAATCAGGAACCAGAACCAAACTACCATCGGGTGCAGAGGCATCAGTTTGTCCGTATCTGAGCAGTCACTTTGAATATCCGGTAATTCCTCAGCCGCTGGTCCGATTCAAATCCATGTCCCTGCACATTCTCCCGGGGCGATGTCACAGTAACAAATTCTGGAGTGTGGATCAGTCTTCTTTTGTTGTCCCAGAAGAGGCGTTCGGACCGAAGCTTCGTACTGTCATCGGAGACGACGACCACATCTCCCTCCGCCCGGAGGTCGTACGTGCTTTCATTGACCACTCCGCGGCTCGCCTTCATCGTGGTCGTTTGCTGGCCCAGCTCATTGTAGAAATAGACCACGATCCCCTGACTCATATTCGTTTCCTGCGGCGCATCAAACTTCTGAATGTAGCCCGCTTGAATGCGGGCCAGCACCTTGCCCGAGTCGGAGAGAACAATGGTGCTGTTCCAGCTTTCCTGCTGCGGAAGACTGGCGGGGTCTATACCCGGGAGCACACTTGGTTTGATCTTCTCTTCGCATCCGGTCGCCAGGACCAGGGCACTGAATCCGAACAGAAGCATCGTGAACACTCGTCGGCCCATCATGCGCTCGCTTCGGTTCCGAGGCCCGCCTTCACAAGATCGTGCAGATGGAGCATCCCGACGGGCCGCTGGTGTTCGTCAACAACGACAAGCTGAGTAATGTTGTAGGATTCCATCTCCTCCAGCGCCGTCGCCGCCAGGAGTCCTTTCCGGATGGTCTTCGGGCTCTTTGTCATCGCCTCGGCGGCGGTGACATTGGTGACATTCTTGGTCCGTTGGAGCAGGCGGCGCAAATCGCCGTCCGTGATAATCCCTGACAGCTGCCCCGACGCATTGACGACGCACGTTGCGCCGAGACGCTTTGTCGTCATTTCGACGATCGCATCCGAAAGAGGCACCTCGTCACGAACCATGGGCACGTTCGAACCCGACACCATCATCTCCTCCACACGAAGCAGCAGCCGCTTCCCGAGATTCCCCCCCGGATGAAACATTGCGAACTCTTCTTTCGTGAATCCACGCTTCTCGAGAAGTGCAATGGCAAGCGCGTCTCCCATGGCAAGCATCGCAGTTGTCGAGGCGGTCGGCGCCAGATCGTGCGGACAGGCTTCCTCTTCGACACTCGTGTCGAGAACGACATCACTTTGACGGGCGAGGGGAGAAGTGAGATTGCCGACCATCGCGATGACTTTTACGCCGATCCTTCGGAACATCGGCATCAGCTCCCGGATCTCCTCCGTATCTCCGCTCTTCGAGAGACAGATGACGACGTCATCCGATCTCACCATGCCGAGGTCCCCGTGGACCGCATCGGCCGGATGAAGGAAGATCGCCGCGGTCCCGGTGGAGTTCATGGTCGCGACGATCTTGCGGGCGACCAGGCCTGATTTGCCCAACCCCGTCACGATCACCCTTCCGGTACTGCCAAAGACAAGCTCAACGGCTTCGCTGAAGCTGGCGTCGATCTTCCCCTCAAGCACGCTCAACGCCTTGGCTTCGATCCGAATGACTTCTTTCCCGCGTTCAATGGATGTCGACATGGGTAGATTCCAGTGTGAATCGATCGGTGAATCGACAGGTACCACTCATCCAAACATTTTCCCCAACCGCCTCAACAGGGAAGCAGGCCGCTCCTCCGTCAGCACCAGCGACTCGTCGAGGTGGACTCGATTGCGAATCCTGTTATGGGCCTCGAATGCGCGTGTAAGAACCGCGTCGGTGTACGTTTCGAGATCCAGGAACAACCGGCGCGACTGAAGTGCGATACCGGGATCGTGGATCTTCAACTGCAACATCAATTCATTGTAGAATCCGGTGACCGGGAGAGGGATATTCATCTTCTTCAGATCGTCGTGGACCCACAAGCGCTGGTCACGCGTGCATAACGCAAGTACGAGCATTCGTCCCGAAACAGTCGTCATGACGACCTCTCTCGGCGGGCCGCCGCATGAGGGACACGGCGTGTCTGGCCTCCATGACGAGAGTGTCCATCGGCGAAGCTGCTCGAACGAGCGATCGAGTTCCCGATCTGCCGGTCCGGTGATATCACATTCGAGCTGGCCAGCCTGCAGCTCCCGCACTGTCACCGTAAGAACACCCTGAGGACCCTCAACAATACCTACAGCCACTGGATGCGGTGGCGGCGCGTCGACGTCAGGGTTGGAGGCAGAAGGACCCAGCAGCAAGCTGCCGCCACCCCACGGGCGCTCACCGAGCACTTTCCATGTAGTCAGCCGATCCCTGTATTCCGCATATCCCGGCTGATCCGGCGGAAGGACCCAAAGGAGCAATTTCTTCTCGAGTCCGTCAAGCTCCCGAGGAAACACGTCATCCGAACCCATCCCGGGGCCCTTTCACCTGCGGGCTTGCAGGATCAAATCCACGACTTCTCTGACGGCACCGCAGCCACCGCGCATCCGGCAGACATAGGAAACTTCCTTCAATACAACCGGACTAGCATCTGACGGGGCGGCGGAAAAACCCGCGACCCTGAGCACCGGCAAGTCGGGCTCGTCGTCTCCAATATATGCAACTTCGTCATCTGAGAGTCCAAGCCTCGTCGAGATTTCGCGGTATGCCTCGATCTTGTCTTCCTGATTCTGATAGACGTCCTGAATCCCCAGCTCTCGTGCACGCTGGGCGACGATCTCCGATACTCTCCCTGTGATAATACCAACCCTCACTCCTCTGCGCTGCAACTTGACAATCCCGTATCCGTCTTTCGTGTTGAATTTCTTCATTACCTCTCCCCTGGAGGAACAATAGATGCCGCCATCGGTCATGACACCGTCGACGTCGAGGAGTAAGAGCCGGATTTTGCGAAGTGCGGATGCCTGGGGGCGTTTGACTGGCACGTGGGATCCTCGGAGGATTTCTGCTAGCTGAGGGCCTTCTTCACAACGGCATCGATCGCCATCACCTGGACTATCAGATCGTCGAGATGTTTCAAGTCGAGCTGGCTTGCCGCATCGCTCAGGGCCTGTGACGGCTGAGGATGGGTCTCGACAAAAAGGGCATCACACCCTACCGCCACTCCCGCCCTCGCAATGGGGAAGATGAACTCGGGCTGACCCCCGCTTCTTACCGATTCGCCTCCCGGGAGCTGAACTGAGTGGGTGGCATCAAGGACGACCGGGAAGCCGGATTTCCGCATAATCGCCAGGGAGCGCATGTCCACAACTAGATTGTGGTAGCCAAACGTGGTGCCACGTTCGGTCAGAAGTACCTTTTTGTTTCCGGACAGGACAACCTTCTCTGCTGCCAGCTTCATATCTTCGGGAGCCATGAATTGCCCCTTCTTGATGTTCACAACCTTCCCCGTCTTTCCGGCGGCTTGCAGCAGCTCCGTCTGGCGGCACAGGAAGGCAGGAATCTGCAGAATATCTGCGACCTCGGCAGCCTGCAAAGTTTCTTCGACCGTGTGGACGTCTGTGATAATCGGAAAACCAAATCGGTCTTTGGCTTCAGCGAGAATGGCAAGCGCCTCATCGGCGCCAATGGAGCTGAAGGACCGGGCACTCGTCCGGTTGGCCTTCTTGTATGAAGACTTGAACACAAGAGGGATTTGCCGGCGGTCCGTGATGCGTACTAACCGCTCGGCCGTCTTCATGATCATGTTCTTGCTCTCGACAACACAAGGCCCGGCAATCAGCACGAGGGGAGCATTCCCTCCTATTTTGATATCGCCCACCTTGATCATCATGCGAACCTCTTCTATCCGTTGAGCCGCCCGCGATGAGCGGACCGGCGTGAAAATTAACTTACAAAAAAATGCCACAACAATCAAAAAACCCCGCTCCACGGTGATTCTTGCATCTCCTTCGTTATTACCGTATTTTAGCGTCGACCTCCTGCACGAATCCTATGATCGTCCGCGCCTACGCGAAAGTCAATCTCGGTTTGCACGTCCTCGGCAAACGCCCCGATGGGTACCATACGATCGAGACAGTTTTTCGTCTTGTCGATTTGTACGACGAAATCGAGATTCTGCAGAACGATCATGGCATCCATTTCTCGACGAATTCAGCTGAACTGTCCAACGACATCTCCAATCTGTGCGTGCGGGCAGCACACCTTTTGCGCGATTTGACGGGTACGCACATGGGCGTAGAGATCACGCTGAAGAAACAAATTCCGATTGGGGCCGGGCTCGGCGGGGGAAGCGCCGACGCCGCGGCAGTGCTCAAAGGACTTACAAAACTCTGGTCTCTCGACATTACACGCGATGAGCTGCAAACGATCAGCGCCTCGCTTGGATCAGACGTCCCATTCTTTTTTACGGGCATGACGGCATTCGCGACAGGACGCGGAGAGATTCTCGATCCTTTCGATCTGAAATTGCCGTACACAATTCTCCTGGTCACTCCCAGAATTCACGTTTCCACAGGCTGGGCCTACGCGCAACTGGGACCGTTCCCGAAGACCAAACGCCCCGATCTGCGCGGAACACTCGAGGCCGGAATCGCGGACAAGGTCCGGCTTCAGAACGATCTCACGAACGACTTTGAGGAAGCAGTCTTCAAGCACCATCCTGAAATCGCGGCCATCAAGGCCACACTCCTCCGGGAGGGCGCCACATGCGCCCTGATGAGTGGAAGCGGTTCATCAGTATTCGGGCTCTTTGCGGATCCGGCAACGGCGAGGGGCCTCGCTCGGCGCCTGTCCAGCACCTATGTCACATCGGTGACAGATCCCTCGTTCAAACCTGTGATCATATAGCTCCCTGACCCTCAGTGGCTCAACCGCGACCTGCACAAATACCTCTTTCCCCCGGCACCATACTCCGCATGAGCGTTGTTCTCTTCGCTGCATTCTCAACTCTCGCGGCCCAGGATCAGAATCTGCAGGACACACTCCGTATCCAGACGGCAGATTCACTCAAACCGGTCCTACGCCGACAACCGTTCATGCCTGACATCGGGACATTCAGCGTGCCGTCGGACACGATGAGCCCGCTGCACAGAAATCAGTTCCAGCACAGCGATGCGCTCTATGCCGGCGATGTACTCAGGCAAGTCCCCGGAGTATTGATCAGGGAGTTCGGCGGGCCGGGACAAGCTGAGCCGCTCAGCATCGCCGGCGTCGCAAACAATGGTATTTCGCTCGCGCTTGACGGACGTCCGCTCAATGACCCGGTCCGGCATGGATACAATCTGTACGACATCCCGATGGAGTACGTCGAACAGATTGAACGCATAGACGGCCCTCGTTCGCTCCTCTACGGGGCATCCGCTCCTGGCGGCGTGTTGAATATCGTTTCCCGGCAGTACAACTCAAATCATCCCAGAACGAAACTCAGATTCTTTCAAGGTGCGTTCGAACATATCCTGACCGACGGCATGTTTGCACAGAACGTCAGTCGCGGTCTCAACGCCCTGGTGGGCATTCAGCGGCACGTCACCGACGGCCGCTTCACAAACACCGCCTACGATTCGTGGAATGTCCGCACACGACTACGCTATGATCCATCGGATCAACTCAGCGCATGGATCAGCGAGGGTTACACCAAATCGACCATCGGCCTAAATAGCGGCGTCGATCCGGGCCGAAGCCCTTCGCTCTACGACGACCTCACCGCCGTTGTCAAAGATGACCGATCGTACCAAATTTCATCGCGCCACGATCTCACCATCGGTTTCGTCGGCACCTTTCTCGGAGACAGCACAACGCGCACGAACGCAATTCTTTACTACTCGGCCCTCGAGCGCGAGTACTCCGTCGGAGGCGGGCCGGGCGCTCCCCCTCAGTTTTCAGATCTCCAGGAATCCTCCTATTGGGGATTCCGCCTCAATCAGAATCTGCGGTGGTCGATCGCAACTCTCGTCGTCGGTGCTCAAGTTGAACAACGCTCTTTCAACCAAAGCCACTTCCTCCCCACCGGCAATGAACAGTACAGTTCGGCTAACGCCGGGGTGACGGCAGATTTAACAGAGTGGCTGCACGGGAATATCTCTCTCCGGTGGGAAAAACAAGGTGCTATTGCTGCTCAATCATGGGGGGCCGGATTTGAACTCAATATCGTACCTGGCTTCTCATTGATCAGTCAGTATACTGCCAGCAACCGCTTCCCGACCATACAGGAGCTGTTTTGGACTGACTCCATTCTCAAACGCTCCGGTAATCTTTCAGAAGAACATCATCGCGTCACAGAGGCAGGGCTGAGAGCGCAGTCTGATCAGGCGGAAATGTCCCTCGTTGGTTTCAGAAGGGTCGTCGACAATGCGCTGACGTTCTCTCAGATCGCAACGCCGGGTGAAGCGCGAAGCGTGGAGATCGCCAACTCCCCATCTGTCGAAATAAGCGGCTTGAAGGGAGAAGCACGGTTGAGGCTTTGGAAGTTCTCGGCTGAGGGGAACCTGACATACGCGAACTACAAATCCGGCGGCCGGTCAGTCCTGCAGATCCCCCGGCTTTCTTCCACAGGCGAGTTTTCGTTCAGTGATTCATTTTTCAACGACGAACTGGACTTGAAGGTTGCCATCCGCTGGAAAGCCGTGACTTCTCATCTCGGACTCCAGTTTGTTCCCAGGATGATGGTATTTGCGCAACAACCGAGGCTTGAGATGCCCGCATTTACCACGGTTGATCTCTACTGCGTTGCAAGGATCGGAAATGCATATCTCGCACTGACCCTGGAGAATCCCCTGAACACGAAGATCATGCTCCTCCCCTACTATCCTCTCATGAATCGCAATCTCAAGCTTGGCGTCAATTGGGAATTCACGGACTAGACTTATAGGGAACTCATGAGCAACATCATCACGGTGTTCGGCAGCTCTCGTCCCCGCGAAGGTGAACCGGAGTACACAGAGGCTCTTGCGGTCGGCCGGGAGCTTGCCCGCGCAGGATTCGTGGTCTGCAACGGAGGATATGGTGGCAGCATGGAAGCATCGGCCCGAGGAGCAAAAGAGGCGGGCGGTACAACGATCGGCGTTACGGTGGAGACATTTACACGAAAGGCAAACGGGTGGATCGACCGGGAGATCCGGCAGCCGACTCTCGTGAAGCGAATCGAGACCCTGGTGGATTCCGCCGCAGGATTCGTCGTCCTGAAGGGCGGTACGGGAACACTCCTCGAGCTTGCCTACGTCTGGGAATTTATCAACAAGCAGTTCATCCCCGAGCGACCGATCGTCATCGTGGGATCCTTCTGGGGGAAAGTGGTAGAGACTCTGAAAGACGAGTTGTTGTGGGAGGGACTTGGAGACTGCACCAAATTTGTACAGCGGATTTCCACGCCGGAAGAATGCGCCGCCCTGCTCAGGAAAAGACTCCACTCCTCATGAGACTGAGCGCGGCGTTCCTCTCGCTTTGACCACCGTCAGGAAATCGACCATCCGGATGGCGGACTCCTCCCAGTCGAACGAACGTCCCCACTCCAGTGCGTCCACGCTCATCCTGTTCCGGAGGTTCCTGTCGCGCAGGATCAAGGTGATTTTTTCGGCCAGTTGCTCAATGTTCCCAAATTCATAGAGCAAACCGGTCTTGCCATCGATCACCGAGTCACGCAATCCCGGGACATCGCTCGCCACAACCGGCACACCGCACGCATTCGCCTCGATCACCGTCAATCCCCAGCCTTCCTTCGCCGAGCAATTGACCGCAACGCTCATCTGGTTCAGATGCCTCACTTTCTCCGCCTGACTCAGGTATCCGGTGAACTCCACCTGTCCGCTGACTCCAAGCTCGCGCGCAAGCGCCTCGAGGTCAGAGCGGTAATCCCCGTCGCCGACAATCTTGATCTGTGCATCGGGGATATCCTTGACGACAATCTGGAATGCTCTCAGCAGATGGTCCACGCTCTTGTATTTCTTCAGCCGGCCCAGGTGCCCTATCATCGGCTTCCCATGGACTCCGTCAGCTGAAGGAGCGTACGTCCTGGTGTTGACAGCATTTGGAACTATCACGATGTTCTCAGGAGGAAAGCCGAGCCCGATCAGTTCCTGCCGCGTACTCTCCGAAACAACTGCCATCGGCGTGTTCCGGTATACTCCGGCCGCAACCTGCTCCGCCATATACACATATGTCGCCGGAATGACCTGCGCTTCAAGGTAGATCGCCTTCCCGAACAGGTGATGAACGATCCCCGCCAATGGCTTGTCCACAAATCGGGGCGTGTAGAACGGAATCTTGTTGATGTCGTCAACCACAACATCAAATTTCTCGTGCCTGAACTGCGACCGATACCGCCACGGAACATAGAAATTGAACAGGTATCGTCCACCCTCCCGAATCACCCGGAGACCGTCAATCTCCTCCGCCGCCGAAGACCCCGGAAACCGGGAACAATACAGCGTGACAGAATGTCCCATCGCCACGACTCGTTTGAAGATCTCGTGCATATGGACTTCTGCCCCGCCGCCGAGCGGGTTCTTGATATCCTGCCAGTTGAGAACGAGTATGTTCATCGGGATGCCGGTGACTACTTTCTGCCGAAGACGCCGATGTTGAAAGCAGTGTAGAGCGTGAGCGGCGTTTCATACAAAGCCACACGAACGCTCTTGCGGAGGCGCGACAGAGACTCGAACGGCTGGGGATTGAGAGGAAGGGTCACGCCAATGACTTTGAGGGCCTCACGAAGCGAACGATAGAAGAAGCTCGGGTACATCCACTCACCGTATGCAAAGACAGGGGTAAGTCCCTGCTCCTTCATTCGGTTTTTGAGCTCCCCGACCGAGAATGACCGCTCCCAGCCTGCAAACCACCGGTTCAGTGCCATCAGGAGGTGTTTTACAATCGTATAGGGGTGGTACCGCTGGGGAACATCGACCAGCAATACGCCCCCCTTTTTGAGCACGCGGATATTTTCCTTGAGAAGCGCCTCAGCCTGAGCACGACGGAAGTGCTCCAGAAGCCCCTGATGGAAAACCACATCAAATGTCTCGTCGGGGAACGGAAGCTGAAATGTGTCACCTCCAACGATCGTGGCGGGAAGCCGCAGATCATCTGCCAGCTTCTTTAGTATGCGGAGCGAGTTCTCAGCGTAATCGAGCTGGACGACATGCGCCCCGTGCTGAATCAATGGAAAACTGTCCCGCCCCGTTCCAGCGCCGATCTCCAGCACCATCTTCCCTCGCAGATCACCAATCTTGAGCAGATTCCTCAGGATTCGATCCTCGTTGGAGTACACATGCTGGACATTCTCTTTCTCCCGCCAGAATGTCTCCCAGACCTCCTTGCGATGCCCTTTCTCCACGGCCCTTCCTGACTCAACCATGGTTACTTCCCCTTAGCCGGTTGCTTTGCAGCGGCAAGCGAATCGGTCATTGCCGAAGCGCTCCTTTCCGCCATGATTCGGCCGCGGAGTTGTTCGGCAATCTGGTCGATTCCCTGCTCGCGGGCATATGTGACCTTGATGAGATCCACCACTTTCAGGGCTTCATCGTACATCTTCATGGTCTCGTACGTCTGAAGCAGCAAGACATATGGGTTGTCATACGACAGCGGCTCGACGGAACCGCGATCGACAATCGGTTTCAGCTCGTCGATGATCTCAATGCAGAGTTGCCGGAACATGTCCCGACGGCCTGCCACATTATACAGGTTTGCAACATACCCCTTTGTCCGATAGTCCATCGCAAGGACGCTCCGCGGAATCAGTGATTCCATCCGATCGAGAGGCTCCGTGGCTTTGGCGGCCTGGCTCGGCTGGTTCGCGTAGTATTGAGCGAGCAGGACAAATGCCTGACGGTAATTTGTCATCAATCGGCGGATGTCTTCGTCGAAGTATGTTGTGCTATCCTTCAAGCCCCTCCAGCGATAGCCCAATGCCGGCGTCTTGGAAGGTTCGGGTACGTCGGTGAAAAGCTGGGCTCTCATCCGGTATTCGTTGATATTCGACCAGAACGCCGCCCCTTTCTTGGGAATCAGGCGGAACGCGAGCCCCTCAAGCTGTAAATAGTCTCGCAGGCCGATCTGACCGTCGGGCGAGACCGTCATGGCAAAATAGATCGGCCGCTGCCAGTTCGAACTCGCCACGATGTCGAACACCATGATGTCCTGGACGCGGATCCCTTTGACATTGCCGAATTCAAGCGTGTTCGGCATGTAGAAGGAAATGGTGTCCGGCGTGTCGGCTCCCTTGTCCTTCGAGGTGAGCGTTCCTGCTGTTCCCTCCACACCGTATCGCTTCATGACGTCACCGGGAACCGGGAGCCGTACGACTCTCGGCTGAAACTCACGAGGCGCGATCTGCTCAATCTGTACGTCCGGCGTACTGATGGGGACCTTCTTGGCCCCATACGGTTCGGCATGCTTCAACTGGGAGATGTACCAGTTCGTGTTCAGCAGGCTGAGACATACAACCCTGACATCCCGCCGCACACCCTCGACATCCTGAAGATACCAGAGCGGGAACGTGTCATTGTCGCCATTCGTAAAGAGAATGGCATCCTGATCGCAGGTCTGAAGCAGGTTGTATGAGTAATCCCAGGCAACGTAGTTTCCCGACCGGTTGGCCTGGTGGGAGTTCGTCCGAATCATATTGAGCGGCACGAAGATGAACGCGAGTGCGAGAACCCCGTAGCTCGTCAGGGCATAGCCAGCGCTATCCTGAAGTTTCTCCCTGAGCAGGTCGATGGCTCCCAGCACGCCAATACCGATCCACATCGCAAAGATGAAGAACGATCCGACGTAGAAGTAGTCACGCTCACGAGGCTGAGGCTCCTGCATATTGAAGTAGATGACGAGAATCACCCCCAGGAGGAGAAATGTCGCCGTGGCAACAAAGGCCATTTTCGGATCTTTGCGCCAGTGGTAGTATGCCCCGAACAAACCAAGCAGGAGCGGGATACCGAACATCTTCTTCCAGTCAACCCCGGCATCTTTCTCGTCCCCGGCCGATCCGACGAAATTCCACCCAAAATAGCGGAGATACATGTGATCCATCTGGTATTTCCAGAAGAAATCAAGATCGCTCGTATAGCGTGCCTGCGCCTGACGCTGCTCCGGATCGTTATTCCACCTGCGGTCTAAAAGCGGCGCTTCGCCGTACTGTTCACGATTGAGATATGAAACAAGTCGGGCCATCGTGCTGGGATCGTTTTCGTTCATCGGCGGCTTCGCGTTGGCCCGGATATACACCGTCGCATAGGTGGAGTAGCCGATGACGATCAGCAGGAATGCGAGCGTTGCCACATTCAGCGTGCGGTTCTGGGTCTGTATCGAATAGTAAACGCCATAAAGAGCTGCCGCGATCAGGATCAACGGGAGCGCTGTGATCAGGGAGCTTCTCGTGCCTCCGAACTCACCATCGAGTAATGACGGGAGTTCCTTGACAACGCCCGGATAGATCGCCCCAAAAATGATGACCGCCACGATTCCGAACTTGAAGAAGGACGGAATCGAAAACTCGTGGTTCTTGAAATAGTACAGCAGCATCACAGGGAACAGGGCAAGGATTGCCAGCAGGTGGACACCCACCGCCAGACCGACGATGTATGCGATAAACAGCAGATACATGTCGCCGCGCCTGTGCTGTGCCCGGTCATACCAGCGCAACCCGAGCCAGATGATCCCGCTGACAAAGAGCATACTCATGCCGTACACTTCGGCTTCCACCGCGTTGAACCAGAAGGTTGTGCTGAATGTCAGCGCAAGCGATCCGATCGCTGCCGAGCCATACAGCACCACACGATCGAACACCGAAGCGGGTTCCTCTTTCCACGAGAGCATGAATCGAACGGAGATAAGATAGAGCATCATGCATGTCAAGGCGCTGGCGAGAGCCGATACGAGGTGCATCCGGACTGCGATGTCGGAGACAATCGGTATCATGGAGGCGATGCGGGCAATAAGCAAAAAGAGCGGTGCTCCCGGCGGGTGCGGCACCTGCATCGAAAACGCGGCAGCCGAGAACTCTCCCACATCCCAGAATACCACGGTAGGCGAAAGAGTGATGATATAGGTCATCAGGGAGACCACGAAGACGCCCAACGCGACCGCTCTGTTCAACTTCTTGTTGTCCATGAAATCCTCTTTGCTCGTAGAAAGTGTTCTTCTGAAATTATGACAGATCCCATCTAGTGCGAAACCGTAGTCGGCACACATCGAATCATATGCGCAACGATGCACAGATCTCGTCGCACACGAGGTATCCCTGCGGCGTAAGGCGCACTTTGCCGCCGTCCAGCACAGCCATCTTTCTGGAAATCAACGCGTTCAGATCGGAGGCCGAATTGGACAGCAAGTCCCTTCCATATCGCTTCTGGAACCCGCTAATGTCAACTCCATCACTCCGGAGAGCCAGGAAGATCTCCTCCTCCAGCATCTGTTTTTGGGAGAGTCGTTCATTCCCGCTCACCGCCAGCTCCCCATTTTCCAGGGATTCATTATAGCCGACGATACTCGAGACGTTCCACCAGCGCTCCGCCCTTTCGCCCGATTCTTGAGTGTGCCAGAACGAATGGGCAGAAGGACCGAAACCCAGGTAGTTCGAGTGATTCCAATAATTCTTGTTATGCCTTGATGTGAATCCCGGCCTGGCGAAATTTGAAACTTCGTACTGCTCATACCCCGCATGGGCAAGGTATTCGATCGTCAACTCATACAACTCCGCGTCCAGGTCAACGCTCAGAAGTGATATCTGCCTGGCCTCCACCATTTTCGCCAACGGCGTGTTTGGCTCGACAATCAGACTGTAACACGAAATATGAGTGGGATCGAGCGCGACTGCGTTTTCGAGATTCGACAGCCAGCGATCATGCGTCTGGCCGGGCAGGGAGAATATCAAATCGATGCTGACATTCTCGAAGCCCGCTTCGTAGGCTTCTCGTACACACTGTCTTGCCTGATCTGATGAGTGGATGCGCGTGAGAAACCGGAGGTCATCATCGTGAAAGGACTGCACGCCCATGCTCAACCGGTTGATGCCCAATCGTCTGTAAGCGCTGAACTTCTCCGGACCAACCGTCCCGGGGTTCGCCTCAATGGTAATCTCGGCATCGTCCTCGACGAGGAACCGATGCCTGAGTAGTTCGAAAATCTCTGCAAGCTCTCCCCTGGACAACAACGACGGGGTGCCGCCGCCGAAGAAGATCGTTTCATAGGGAACCCGAAACCGCTCTTCCTGTGCCCTCATGCCGATTTCCCGTTTCAACGATTCGATGAAACGGCGCGTGGGCAAACCAACCTCCGGACGCGTCTCGTTCGGTGCAATCGAGTAGAAGTCGCAGTAGATACACTTATGCTCGCAAAACGGTATGTGGAAATAGAGACTCGACACTGAGGAGGCCAGATTGGTTTCAACGAATCAGCATGCCGATGCGATCCCATCGGATATTTCCTGACGTAGCCCGTACGCCATTGTCGGACAATTCCGGATCCCAGGACCAATAAACGAAGAGTGCTTCTCCGATGATGGCGTCTTCCGGAACGAATCCCCACGACCGGCTGTCGAGGCTGTTTCCGCGATTGTCACCGAGAACGAAGTAGTAGTTCCGTTCGACCGGATACTCCCTTTGTTCCCTGCCATCCACGATAACGTTCCCGTCCTGACTCACCTCAATACTGTGATGTTCGCGTTCCAGAAAATCCTTCCACGCCGGCACACTCTGCGGCGTCAGGTGGATGAGATCTCCCTTCCGCGGCACGAACGTCGGACCATAGTCGGCACCGGCGGCATAGCGAACGCCGTCGATCAACTTCGCGTGAGCCGGAAGCAGCACCTGGCGTCCGTTGATGGTGACCTGGCCGGAATGGATCGCGATCGTGTCTCCCGGCAATCCGACACATCGTTTGATGAAATAAAGAGGACCATTGCCATCAACATCCGGGCGCTTGCCGGGGTACTCAAATACGAGCACGTCTCCGCGCCGGACGGACCCAAAGGCTGGGATGGCAACCGATGGAATAGCCTTCGTTGTCAAGGGAATATACCGCGGAGTCCTCAGCCCGTACGCCAGCTTGTTCACAAGCAGGAAATCTCCAACGAGCAGCGTGTTCTCCATCGAGCCTGACGGTATCCTGAACGCTTCAACAACAAAGGTCTTCAGGAAGAGAGCCACGGCGATCGTTACCAGCAGTGCCTTCGCTGAAGCGATGAGGCGCATTCGATGAGTGACATGTCGTTGTTCCGACTGCGGTGCGGGACTCTCCAAACCCCCTTGAGACGGACCGGAATCACCCACTGCATCCACTGTTGTCTGTCGTTCCTCGCTCACGTCTCTTACCTGATGAGTGTTCCGATCCTGTTGAGGCGCACAGAAGCAAGCTTCGAAAAGACGTTATAGATTGGAATGTCCGTATCCCACGACCAGTAGACGATGAGCGGCGTGCCGACAAGATTCTCTTTCGGAATGAACCCCCAGTATCTGCTGTCAAGACTGTTGTCCCGGTGGTCGCCCATGCCGAACATGTAGTCACGCTGGACGGTGTACTCCGTCACCGCTTTGCCGTCGAGCAGGACCGCATCGCCTTCCACCCGCACCGCGTGACCCTCTCTCCGGATGAAGGTCTCCCACTGCGGGAGCGTAGCCTTGTTGAGCGAGATAACCATCCCCGTCTTTGGCACCACGATCGGCCCGTAGTTGTCCTCGTTCCATGGGGCGCCATTCGGGAAAATCCGTTCGTCCACGGCTTTGGGATTTGCAATGCGTGGGAAACTGAAGCGCATATTCCGCGGCAGCTGGGCGGGAGCCCCATTGACATAGAGAACCCGGTTGACGACCCGGATCGAATCACCGGGCAAGCCCACGCATCGCTTCAGATAGAAGGTGAAATCTTCAGGCGCAAGCTCGTCCCTGTACCCAGGGAACACAAAAACAATCACATCCCCCCGATCCACGCTTCTGATCGCCGGCACACGGAACCATGGAAGGCGGACGTTTGTGAAGGGGATGTTCCGCGGTGACGTACCGCCGTAGATGAACTTGTTGACAAACAGAAGATCACCCGTCATTACTTCGTTTTCCATGGAGCCCGTCGGCACCAGAAACGATGCGATGACGAAGTTGTTGAGAACCAGGAATGCTCCGAATACGATTCCGAATTCTTTGAGCACCGACAGGACCTTGCCCTTCATGGATCTTTCGACCTCAGGTTCGTGCGATTTCTCTTTCTTTGACTCTTTCATCTATTCCTCCATCGAAAGGACAGCAAGGAAGGCCTCTTGGGGAATTTCCACTCTTCCCACCTGCTTCATCCTGCGTTTCCCTTCCTTCTGTTTTTCGAGCAACTTGCGTTTGCGGCTGATGTCGCCCCCATAGCACTTGGCCAGAACGTTTTTCCTCATGGCGCTGATCGTCTCGCGGGCGATCACCTTGGTGCCGATGGCGGCCTGAATTGCGACTTCAAACATTTGACGTGGGATAAGCTCCCGGAGTTTCGAGCACATTTTTCGGCCCCATTCATACGATTTTGTGCGGTGCACAATCGTAGACAGGGCATCCACAGATTCCCCGTTAAGGAGAATATCAAGTTTGACAAGGTCTGATTCCCGGTATTCCAGAAGGTCATAGTCGAACGAGGCATAGCCCCGGGATATCGATTTCAGCTTGTCGTAGAAGTCGAATATGATCTCGGCCAGGGGTAGTTCGTAGTGGATGTCAGCACGTTCGGGACTCAGGTAGGTCGTATTGCGGTGAACGCCCCTTCGGTCCATGCAGAGCTTCATGACTGTGCCGATGTATTCAGACGGGGTAATAATCTGACCTTTGATAAACGGTTCCTCAACCTTCAAAATCTCAACGGCATTGGGCATGAACGCCGGATTGTCAACAAGCACCCCTTCCCCGTTGGTTTTCGTCACACGGTACTCAACGTTGGGGACTGTGTTGATGAGTGACTGATTGTACTCCCGTTCCAACCGCTCGCGAACGATCTCCATATGGAGAAGTCCGAGAAATCCGCAGCGGAAACCGAATCCCAGAGCCAGCGACGACTCGGGCTCAAACTGAAGCGACGCATCATTGATCCGGAGCTTTTCGAGCGCATCCCGAAGCTCTCCGAACGCATCCGCATTCGACGGATACACGCCACTGAAGACCATCGGCTTGGCGTCCTTGTAGCCGGGCAGCGGTCCTGCCGCAGGCCTCTCGGCATGCGTGATGGTGTCTCCAACCTTCGTGTCATGCACATCTTTGACGTTTGCTATGACGTAGCCGACGTCTCCGGCGGACAGCTCCCCAACCCGCTTTCGCTGCATTTCGAGAATGCCTACATCCTCGGCCTGGAATTGCTTTCCGTTGGAAAAGAACTGGATGTGCTCACGTTCCTTCAGGATTCCGTCGAAAACGCGGATGTAGGCAACAGCACCGCGGTATTCATCAAAGACCGAGTCAAAAATCAGCGCCCGCAACGGCGCGGACGGGTCGCCCTTCGGGGCCGGTACGCGCTTGACAATCGCTTCGATGACTTCCCGTGTGCCGATGCCCGACTTTGCACTCCCCATCAGGATCTCGTCTTCTTTGCACCCCAGCAAATCGACGACCTGCCGTTTTACCGTGTCGATCATCGTCTTGGCGCTTGGAAGATCGATCTTGTTGATGAACGGGATGATCTCCAATCCCGCATCAATCGCAAGGTAGAGGTTGGAGATTGTCTGGGCTTCGACGCCCTGCGTGGCATCTACAACAAGGATGGCGCCTTCACATGCAGCAAGCGAACGCGAGACTTCGTACGTGAAATCGACATGGCCGGGTGTGTCGATGAGATTGAGCGTGTAGTCTTGACCATCGAGTGCGCTGTACTGCATCTGGATGGCGTGGAGCTTGATCGTAATCCCCCGCTCCTGCTCCAGCTCCATGTCGTCCAGAACCTGCTTGGTCATGTTGCGGGACGAAACCGCTCCCGTCAGCTCAAGGATCCTGTCAGCAAGCGTGGATTTCCCATGATCGATATGTGCTACAATGCAGAAATTTCGAATGTGCTTCATGAACCTTCAGTGCACCGCCACTGTCCAATACTCCAGAAAACAGAAGGAGTAAAGAGTGGAAGTGCCGTCAAATCACCCTTTACTCCCTTTCGAGACAAAAATATAGCGCAAAATCGCCAGAAGAGCAAGGTTGCCAATCGCAATCGGCATTTGCTGATACTGGAATTCTTTGGGAAATCTAGGTACGTACGACCCGAAAGGAGTTGCCATGAAGATTGTTGTCGCGGGAGCATCGGGACTCATTGGACGCAGACTGGCGAAGGCGCTCCTGGCGGCAGGCCATACTGTTGTCAACCTGACCACCAGAGCGATCGCACCTGACGAGCGTCAAAATCCCTCGTTGAGAAGAATTCCCTGGGACGGAAGAACCATCAGCGATTGGCGGCATCACCTTGAAGACTCCGCTGCGGTCATCAACTTGTCCGGCCAGTCGCTCTCTTCCGGCCGCTGGACGGCCAGCCGAAAAAAGGTGCTCCTATCGAGCCGACTGGACTCAACGAGGGCTCTCGTCGAGGCGATGCGGACACAGAAGGAAAAACCGCTGGTCTTCGTCAACGCCTCAGCAGTGGGGTACTATGGCCCTGTGGCAACCGGAGACGTAGCCGAAGATCAGCCGGCAGGCAGCGATTTTCTCGCCACGCTCTGCGCCCAATGGGAGAGAGAAGCGCTTGCAGCTTCGTATTTAGGCGTGCGCACCGTCGTGCTGCGGTCGGCCGTCGTCCTCGATGCGGAGGGTGGTGCCTTGCGACGGCTGGTGCTTCCCTTCAGGCTTTTCGTGGGCGGATCGCTGGGAAACGGAGCCCAATGGCTGCCTTGGATTCACTATGAAGACCAGATCCGCGCCATTCTCTACGCGATTGAGGAAGCCAGGATTTCGGGACCCGTCAACCTGGTAGCACCCGGTGCGGTGACGATGGACGAATTCTGCAGAACCCTCGGCCGGGTGCTTCACCGGCCCTCGCTCATGAGAGTTCCCGGCTTTGTTCTAAAAGCTATTCTGGGGGAAATGGCAACCGTAGTGTTGACTGGACAGCGGGCGGTCCCACAGAAACTCCTTCAGTCCGGTTTCCGATTCACCTACCCCACTCTGCCGGAAGCTCTCAGCCACATCCTCAAGCCTTCCCCTTCACCAGGCTAGCGAATCGGAATCTTCACCTTCACAGATGCCCCGCCGCCGAGGTTATCACCGACGTCAAAATCGTATAGACTTGCCCCTACATATGCGTCGACGATGTTCAGGAGGTAGGTCAGAATAACATAGAATCCAAATCGATCCCGCTCGTCCCTGTAGAAATCGCGCTCGTAGAGCATGCGCGAATCCCCCTGGCCATTGGACACGCCGGCCGCCACCGATGCAGTGTAGGCATCTCGTGACTCGGTATAGTGGTTGTCCATCTTGACCCACATGCTCGCGAAGTACGCGCCAAAGCCGAGAATGAGAGGGACTTTCCAGTACCGACCGGTATAAACCTGTCCGGCCCCGGGAAGGACTGCGGAAAGCAGAATCGCTGTGGCGGGTGACTTGCCCGTCCGTACCGCGCCCGACGAGTCAACGGAAAGGGAATCGTCCTGGACAAACGATTGACGAGCCGAGGGAGGAAGATTCGGTTTAAACAGTGCTGAGGAGGCTTTGTACTGAGCGTGCCCAAAGGAGCAGAGCACACAGAGGAGTACACATCCAACGCTGACTTGTACTCTCTTCCGATCGGGCACCTGACAAACCATTTTGCTGGTGGAGCAGTTTACTTCTCTATGACAGCCACCGTCTCGATTTCAATTTTCATATCGCGCGGCAGACGGGACACTTCGACCGTGCTCCGCGCCGGCGCCGAGCCAGTAAAGAACTCCGCATAGACCTCGTTCATCGCCGCAAAGTCATTGAAGTCTTTCAAAAACACAGTCGTCTTGACGACCGAATTCATCGAAGCTCCGGCTGCCTTCAGGATGGCATCCACATTCTTCAGCACCTGGCGTGTCTGCACTTTGATGTCGCCCTGCACAAGCTGATTCGTCGCCGGGTCAATTGCGACCTGACCCGCAGTATAGACGAATTTACCGTCGACGACGATCCCCTGGCTGTACGGTCCTATCGGCTTTGGCGCCTGCTCGGTAAATATCTTCTGATTGCTCATGGCTGCCCTTGCATGTTCGAGTGAATGAGCTGCTAGTGGAATTTTTCAAGCGATGCAAAGAGATCGAGCAGCCGGTCCAGATCATCGAGTGAGTAGAACTCAATGACGATCTCACCTCGCCCCTGCTCCTTCTCACGCACCATCACCTTCGTGCCCAGCGTCTGCCGGAGTTTCTCTTCAAGGCTTTGGACGCCCGCGGAGACCTCCTTCGTCGGGCCCTTTCGCCCCTTGCCCTCCTGCACTTTGCCGGAGGATTTGGCGAGAAGCTCGACCTTGCGCACGGACATTCCGGAGTCGACGATCTTCTGATACAGACGAAGCTGCATGCTCTCCGTTGGGATGTTGATGAGCGCACGCGCATGTCCCATCGAGAGCTGGTTCTTCTTCAGCCCTATCTGGATCTCCACCGGAAGCTTCAGCAAACGGATGAAGTTGGTGACCGTCGTCCGGTCTTTACCCACTTTGTCAGCCACCTCTTCCTGCGTGAGATGGCACTCCTCGATCAGCCGCTTGTAGGCGTGGGCAATTTCAATAGGATTCAGTGTCTCGCGCTGAATATTCTCAATCAGGGCGAGCTCGAGCATCTCCTCGTCGGAGTCAACCGCGATAATGTAGGAGGGGATTTCCGACAATCCCGCGTTCTGCGCAGCGCGAAGTCTCCGCTCACCGGTGACCAGCTGGTAGCCACCCTCAACTCTTCTGACCGTGACCGGCTGTATCACGCCCTTTTCAACAATCGAACGCGTCAGCTCGGCAAGCGCTTCCTGGTCGAATTCGGTGCGGGGTTGGAAGGGATTGGGACGGATCTGCTCGATCGGGATGCGGGCCATGATTCCTACACCGCCGGTGTCCGACCCGATCTCATCCTGACGGACACTGACCTCCTTCACCGGTGCTTTCGGTATCAGCGCGCTCAGCCCGCGTCCCAGCACAGTCTTCTTTTGATTGGTCATGTCACGACCCTATGGCAGAGTTGGACGGAGGAATGGATTCAGGCGTCAGCGCATCGTTGCTGGCCAGCACTTCCTTCGCCAGTTCCATGTGGTGACGCGTGCCGGAACAAATTGCATCGTACAGAATGATCGGTTTCCCGAAGCTGGGAGCCTCACTCAAGCGGATATTGCGAGAGATGATGGTCTTGAAGACCTTGTTGCCGAAGTAACGCTTCACTTCGTCCACGATCTGGTTGGAGAGACGAAGCCGGGAGTCGAACATCGTCAACAGGACTCCCTCGATGTCGAGATTCGGATTGAGGGTCTTCTTCACAAGATTGATGGTGCTGAAGAGCTGCCCAAGGCCTTCGAGCGCAAAGTATTCGCACTGCACGGGAATCAGTATCGAATCGGCAGCTGTCAGAGCATTAAGCGTGAGGAGGCCGAGAGAAGGAGGACAATCGATCACGATGAAATCATACTGGTCACGGATGGTACTCAGCGCATGAACCAGCCTCCGTTCCCGGTTCTCCAGCTCAACCATCTCAATCTCGGCCCCGACGAGATTGATGTGCGAGGGTACACACGAGAGATACGGCATTTGCGTCTCGACAACAGTCGAGCCGATGTTGAGTCCGTCGACGATCACTTCGTAGATCGTGCGCCCCTCGAGCGGGGAGATTCCGATGCCGCTTGTGGCATTCGCCTGAGGATCGACATCGACGAGGAGGGTCCTTTTTTCCGCCACTGCAAGCGAGGCGGCAAGATTCACGGCGGTCGTCGTTTTACCGACGCCGCCTTTCTGATTCGCTATGACGATTACCTTCGCCATCCTGCCTCTCTCGATTCCTCAAAAAAGCATCAAATAAGTGTGCGAATATACTCCTTTTTCAGGCGGTTTGCAAACAACCGACGCGGGCGGCGCGCCGCTGCGTCACTCGCCAAATCGATCCCCGCGCTGCACGTGATGGCCGCGCAGGAATTCGGCGATCATCATACGCTTCTTCCCTTCGAGCTGCACTTCGTCGAGAGCAATGAGTCCGCTTGAAGTGCAGACGGCCAGACGATCAACACGGACTTCAGCAGCAACTCCTGCCCCGTCGCCACCGCTCCCTGCAAGCGATGTTCGATAGACTTTGAGCATTTTTCCCCGGAACGTCGTCCAGGCGCAAGGCGCCGGTGAAAGT
>Ga0233425_10002873_pt1 | contig 32699 bp, 27 predicted proteins | sample Watercolumn_Towu_2_FD_181712 | JGI IMG/M metagenome (GOLD analysis project Ga0233425, IMG submission 181712) | Freshwater microbial communities from Lake Towuti, South Sulawesi, Indonesia - Watercolumn_Towuti2014_140_MG | ecosystem: Environmental > Aquatic > Freshwater > Lake | place... | reverse complement strand
CCTGGCCGGACAGCGCGCCGTCCTCGTCGTCAGCGGCGGGAACGCCGCGCCGGCGGTCCTGGGGCGCATCCTCGGCGAGCGTCTCGGACGCTCGGCGGCCCGGACGTGACCGTCGCGCACGAGCGCATCGAGGTGCGCACGAAAGGCCACGTCGACACGGTGGACGTGAGCGAGAACGTGCACGCGGCCGTGCGGCGGTCGAACGTCCGCGAGGGGCTGTGCACCGTGGCGGTCATGCACACGACCGCGGGCGTGTTCGTGAACGAGAACGCCGACCCCGACGTCCAGCGCGACCTCACCGCCTCGCTCGCGCGGCTCGTTCCCGATGACGCCGGGTACGCGCACGCGGAGGGGAACGCGCCGGGACACATCAAGTCGGTGCTCGTCGGCGCGTCGGTCACGATCCCGATCCACGACGGATCGCTCGACCTCGGGACGTGGCAGGGCATCTACGTCGCGGAGTTCGATGGACCGCGCACACGCGCCGCGACCATTACCTGCATCGGCGAGGGCAGCGGGTAGCATCTCCTCCTCGTTCCAGGGGGAGGGCGTATCACTACGGCGATCTCGATCGGCGGCACCTCGAGGTGAGCTCGTGGCGCGCGCTCCTGCGCGGCGATCCGCTGCCGTGGCTGCTCGAGAAGCGCGATCCCGCGGTCCGCGCGATGACGTTGCGTCAGATCCTCGAGCGCTCCCCGCGCGATGGGGAGCTGCGTGACGCTCAGGCCCGCGCGATGGCCGCTCCCCCGATCTCCACCATCCTCCGCCGTCAGAACGGCGAGGGACGGTGGAACGGCGGCCACTACTCGCCGAAGTACACGGCGTCGCACTGGTCGATGCTGCTGCTCGCGGAGTACGGGGTGGACGGGTCCGACGCGCGGGTCCGGTCGGCCGCCCGCCGCATCCTGGAGGACATCGCCGCGGGCAAGGCGGGGATGGGCTGGGTCCTTGACCGCGACCACGGGGCCTCCTGCTACACCGCGAGCGTCATCCGATACGTCAGCGCGGCCGGATACGGCACCGACCCGCGCGTCGAGCCTCTCATCCAGCGGCTCATCCGCGACGCGAAGAAGTACGACACGGCCTGCTGGGTCAACGGCGAGCAGCCGTGCGCGTGGGGCTACGCACGCCTCGTGTGGGGCCTCGCCGCGCTCCCCGAGGCCGCGCGCACGCGCGAGGTGGAGCGCGCGATCCGGCGCGGCGTCGAGTTCCTGCTCACGTACCGCCCCGACCGCGGCGACTACCCCGCCCCGTACGGCACGAGCTATCTGTGGCGCCAGGTGAGCTTCCCCCTCTTCTATCAGGCGGACGTGCTGTTCGTGCTGCGCGCGCTCGACGCCGCCGACGCGCTCGATGACCCGCGCGCGCAGTCGTCGATCGCGTGGCTCCTCGCGCGGCAGGACGAGCGCGGACGCTGGGGCGGGCGCGCGCCGTACGCTGACCGCATGCCGTCGCGGATCGACGCGAGCAAGTGGGTGACGCTGCACGCGATCACGCTGCTGAAGCACGCGTTCCCGGGCCGCGACTGAAGCGCACGCTCGCCGTCCCCCGCCTGCGCGCGGGCGGCGGCCAGGAATGCTCCCTGCTCGCGTGCCTCGCCATCTCGACGGAGAGCGAGTACGACCTCCTCATGGGCGCGAGCGGCGCCGCCTTCACGACGACGATCGACAGCGGCGGATGGGATCCGCTCGCGGCCTCCCCGCTCGACGACGCGACGCTCGAGCGCGGGGCGCGTGCCGCCGGCGTGACCGTCGACCGGGTCGAGCCACCCTTCGATGAGGACATGCGCGCGCTCGTCCTCGACCAGGTCAAGACCGCGGTCGCCGCGAAGCTCCCGCCGCTCGTCCGCGGCGCGATCGGCCCGCCCGAGTACGGGCTCGTCGTCGGGTTCGACGACGCCGCGGAGAAGCTCTACGTCCGCACGTACTTCGACCCGAGCGACGAGGCTCCGACGGTCGGCTGGGACGCGTTCACCGGTCCCGAGAGGGGCGCGGTCGTGTTCCTCGAGCGCGCGACCGCCCCCGGCCGCGCGACGATCGCGCGGATGGGCATCGACGCGGCGACGGCGTCCGCGGACGCGAGCGACGTCGCGCTGCGCTCGTGGCTCGCGGCGCTGCGCGACGAGTCCCGCTGGACCGACCCGAAGCACGGCGGATCGGCGGCGTTCGCGGATCACGCGATGCGCACGATCCTCCACGACAAGCGGCGCGCCGCGGCGCGCTTCCTCCGGAGCGTCCGCGATGCGCTGCCGGCGCGGAGCGGCGCCGAGGTCCTCCGCGCCGCGGAGGCGTACGGCACGGTCGCGGACGCCGCGGAGAAGGTCGGCGTCGGCACGTTCGACCCGGCGGTCGCGCTGCGCTTCGTGGAGGGCGGCCAGCGGCGCGCGTGGGCGAACGCGCTCGAGGGCGCGCTCGCGCACGAGGCCGAGGCGCACGAGGCGCTGAGCCTGGCCGTCGCAGGGGGCTCCGCCCCCCGCACCCCCGGGACGACGTGACCGATCTCGTCGTCGCGGCGCTCCTCGGCCTCGTGCAGGGGCTCACCGAGTTCCTCCCGGTCTCGTCGACCGCGCACCTCGTCATCGCCGAGAAGGTGTTCCACCTCGACCCGGCGCGCTTCGGCCTGTCGTTCGACATCGCGGTGCATCTCGGGACGGCGCTTGCGGTGCTGCTCTACTTCGCGCGCACGTGGATCGATCTCGCCGTCGACGTCGTCCGCCTGCGCTGGCGGATGCCCCTCCGCATCGCGGTCGGGATCGTGCCCGCCGCGGTCGCGGGTGTGCTGCTCGAATCGATCGTCGAGTCGCAGTTCCGCGACGTCCGGATGATCGCGGCGATGCTCGTCGCGGGCTCGCTCATCTTCTGGCTGGCGGAGCGGATGGCGACCCAGGCGCGCCCCGCCGGCGGGCTCGCGATGGGCGACGCGGTCGGCATGGGCCTCGCGCAGGCCGTCGCGCTGCTCCCCGGGATCAGCCGCTCGGGCATCACGATCTCCGCCGGGCTCGGCCTGGGTCTCGCGCGAGCGGACGCGACCCGCTTCAGCTTCCTCCTCGCGACGCCCGTCATCGCCGGGGTCGGCGCGAAGGCGCTCCTCGACGCCCGCCGCTCGGCGGAGCTGTTCGCCCGCCCGGAGCTCGGGATCGTCGGGTTCGTCGTCTCGTTCGTCGCGGGGATCGCCGCGGTCGCGTTCCTCATGCGATTCCTGCGGAGGAACTCGCTCACCTGGTTCATCCCCTACCGGCTCGCGCTCGCGGTCGTGCTCGTCGTCGTCGCACTTCTCGGGATCGCCTGAGGGCCGCGGCAGAGCCGGGCGAGCCGCTGGGCCCCCGCCGAAACCCTCTCTTCGCGGCTGGTACCACCACCCTCCCTACGGCCCACCATTCATCGTTGCGAGCACAGAACGTGACGCAGGCCTACGGTCGGGTGGTCCCCCAGCCGCGCGGGGTCCCTCGGCGGGGCACTCCAGCGGCTCGCCCGTCGCGAACCTATGAGACGAATGCCCGCCAGAGCAGGTTCGCGACGCTCGCGAGCAGCAGCACCGTGATGATCCGGCGGAACGTCTCGGCGTTGATCCGGCCGCGAAGCTCGATCCCGAGGAGCAACCCGAGCTGGCTCGGGACGAGGCTGACGACGCCGAGGGTCAGCAGCTCGGGGGTGATCATGCCGAATCCGATGAACCCCCCGATCTGCACGATCGAGTTCAGCTCGAACAACGCCGCGAGGATGACGACGAACTCCTTGGCCGGGACCCTGAGCGCGTGGAAGTACGACCCGACGAGCGGGCTCGCGATCGACGTCGAGCCCTGCAGCAGGCCGCCGACGAGCCCGATCGCCGGACCGGCCACGCGCACGCGGCGGGATCCGGGGTCGCCGAGGATGCGCTCGCCGCGCGCGAGGAAGAAGACGACGAGGCCCGAGATGACCAGCGCGAACACGCGCTGATCGAGCCGCGCGAGGAGCGCGACGCCCACGAGCGACCCCACCGCGCCGAGGAGGAGCATGACCCGGATCCCCCCGAGGATCCGCGGCACGACGCGCCATCCGGTGACGAGCAGCAGCGAATTCGCGACGAGGATCGGGATGCTGATGACGACGACCGCCGGTCGCGCGCCGAAAACGCCGGCGAGGACGGGCGTCGCGATGAGCGGCAGACCCATGCCCGCGAAGCCCTTCGCGAAGCCAGCGACGCCGAGGCCGAGGACGAGGACTACGAGATCGAGGGCGCTGATGCCGGCGTCCCGATGAGGCTCTCCCAGTCCGCGTGGTGGAGGCGTTCGCTCGCGATGAGGCCGCGGCCGACCTTCGCGATGTCACGCCCGCCGACGCCGACGATGTCGGCGGTGTGGTCGAAGGTCGTTCCGTGCACGAGCGCCGAGCCGACGCCGTACACGTCGACGGGGACGCCGAGCTCCTCGAACCGGCGGATCTTCGCGGCGTCGAACCCGCCGGAGGCGACGATCCTGACGTGCTCGTACCCGTTTCGGTCGAGCGCGTCGCGAAGGAGCTCGACGAGGCGCGGGGTCACCCCGCGCACGTCGTCACGGTCGGCCCGGCCTTCCCGCCGCGCGAGCTCGCGGACGATCGAGAGGTCGACCGTCGACTCGCTCGTGTCGACGCGCACGCCCCACAGCCTCCCGCCGAGCGCGTGGGCGACCCCGAGCGACGTGTTCACGACGTCGTTATGGAAGTCGACGAGGGCGGTGACGTTCACGTGTCCCTCGGGGGTGCCGGGACCGGTGAGGTGCGCGAGGGGCTCGGGCGAGCGGTTGATGTGCTCGTCGAACTTCAGCGTCGCCACCGTCGTGTCGCCGCCGTACACGGCGATGAGCGCGTGCGGGATCGTGCCGAGGCCCTTCGAGCCCCACCACTCGCCCTGCTCGTCGGTCGAGACGCCCACCGCGCCGCCGATGTACGCGGCGTAGCCGGAGCCCGCCTGGGCCTCCTGCGCCTGGTGGCGCGCGCCGAACATGATCACCGGCTTGCCGCGCGCCGCTGCGACGACGTCGCGCGTGTTCGTCGCGATCTTCGTCCCCTCCGTGAGCGCGCCGAGGTAGAGCGTCTCGAGGTGGGCGAATGCGGCGTACTCGCCCTCGATGCGCATGACCGGCTCGTACGCGGCCGCGGTCTCGCCGTCGTAGAGCGAGCGCACTCCGATGTCGTGCCACGCCGGCTCCCACACCGACGCGAGCTCTCGCGCGATCTCGAAGACCTCGCGCGCGATCGGCTCGTAGCCCCGCCAGTCCACCTGCGGCAAGGCGAGCCATGCGTCGTACAGGCGGTGCTCGGCCGCGAGGTAGCGCTCGAAGAGCCGCTGCGCGCGCACGCGGTCGCGGTATCTCCCGGCGCCGACGTGCAGGAGGGCGAGCGTCTGGTCCGTGCCGACGATGACGGCACCGGGATGCTTCTGGAAGACCTGCATCGTGACGCGGTCGCGCCGCTCGTCCTTCTCGAGGATGTACTTCGTCCGGCCGAAGTAGATGTCGCTCTTGTAGCCGGCGCGGATCTTCTCGATCGGCAGCCGGAAGACGTGCGGCCGGATGCGCTGCGTGACGATCATCGGGGGCGCCCCATCTAGAACATCGCCTGCAGCATGCCGCCGTCGACCTGGAGCGAGACGCCGGTGATGTAGGAGGCGCGGTCCGACGCGAGGAAGACGGCCGCGGCGGCGAACTCCTTCGGGTCGCCGTAGCGGCCGAGCGGGATGATCGTCGACTCGTACTCCCGGCGGATGTCGTCGCTCGTCTTGCCCGTCCGCTTCGCCGTGTCCGTGTCGAGCTGGATGATCCGCTCCGTCGCGATGCGCCCCGGCTGGACGGCGTTCACGCGGATCCCGTCCTTCGCGAGGTCCTTCGAGAGCGTCTTCAGCATGCCGTGGACGGCGGCCCGCATCGAGTTCGACAGGATGAGGTTGAGGTACTGCGTCGGCTGCCGCACCGAGGTCGACGTCGAGAACACGATGTTCCCCTTCGTCTTGCGCAGCTCCGGCAGCGCCTGCTTCACCATCCGCACCGCCGACATGAGCGTGAGCTGGTACGTCCTGTCCCACGCGGCCTCGTCGAGCTCCTCGAACCGGCCCGGTGGCGGACCGCCGGCGTTCACGACGAGCACGTCCATGCGGCCGAACCGGTCGAGCCCGGCCCGGAGGAAGCGGTCGCAATCCTCCTTCTTCGACAGGTCCGCCGTGACGGCGAGCGTCTCACCCTTCGTGGCGGCCGCGATCTCGCCGGCCGCCTTCGCGATGGCGCCTCCGTCGCGGCTGCACATGACGACCTTCGCGCCCTCGCGCGCGAGCTCCTCCGCGATCGCGCGGCCGAGCCCTTTGCTTGCCGCCGCGACGAACGCGACCTTCCCCCGTAGCCCGAGATCCATCCTTCAGACCTCCTCGCGCCGCAGCGGATCGCAGTCTCGCTTCGAAGCGCGCGAGACCGTCCCTAGACTTCCGAAGCGTACTTGGAGATCGTCCCCGGCCTCCGCTCGGTCCGGCTGCTCGGGTCGAAGGCGTATCTCGTCGTCGAGGACGAGATCACGCTCATCGACGCGGGGCTGCGTGGCTCGGGTCCGATCCTGCGGCGCTACCTCGAGGGCCTCGGGCGCTCCCCGCGGGATGTCACGCGCATCGTCTGCACGCACGGGCACCCCGACCACATCGGCGGCGTGCGCGAGATCGCGGCCATGACCGGCGCGGAGGTGCTCATGCACCCCGCCGACGTCGACCGGCTGAAGATGGACATGAAGCAGGCGCTCCGGCACCTCCGGCCATGGGCCTTCGTCGCCGCCGTAACGACCGGCCCGGAGGACGCGAAGCCCCTCGTGGACCGCTCCGTGATCCCCGCGCTCGGCGGGCTCGAGGTCGTCCACACGCCCGGGCACACGCCCGGCAGCGTCTGCCTCTGGTCGCGCGCGCACCGCCTGCTCATCGTCGGCGACGTCCTCCAGGTCGTCCGCGGGGACTTGACGCCGCCCAGCATCGTGTTCACCGAGGACATGTCGCTGGCGCGGCGCTCCATCGCGCGGCTGGCCGAGCTCGACGTCAGCACGATCTGCTTCGCGCACTACCCGACGTGGCGCGACGGCGGCGGCGAGGCGCTGCGCGCCCTCGCCGATCGTGAGGGGGTGAGGGCATGAGGACGCTGAACGACATCGTGCCGGCATCGGCACAGCGCTTCCCCGACAAGCCGGTCTTCCTGATCAAGCCGGGCTTCCGGACGCGCACGTGGACGTACCGCGACCTCGCTGATCTCGTCCCGCGCGCGGCGCGCTACCTCAGCGAGTCAGGCATCGCGAAGGGCGACCGCGTCCTCATCTGGGGCGTGAACCGTCCCGAGTACGGCATCGCGTTCCTCGCCGCGCTCCACGCGGGCGCGATCCTCGTCCCGGTCGACGTGAACTCCCTCGTCGAGTTCGCCGCGCTCGTCGCGGAACGCACGCGCGCGAAGGCGATCATCGCGTCCGCGCAGACGCGCGCCCGCGCCGAGCAGGTGGGGCTCCCCGTCCACGACATGGAGCGCTTCCCCGACCGCGCGCGCGAGCGCACGCCGCTCCCGGCGGCCGACGTCGGTCGCGACGATCTCGCGGAGATCGTGTTCACGTCGGGCACGACGGGCGATCCGAAGGGCGTCATGCTGAGTCACGGCAACATCCTGTCGAACGCGCAGGCCGCGACCCAGATCTTCCCGATCGGCCCGAAGCAGCGGCTTCTCTCGTTCATCCCGCTCTCGCACATGTTCGAGCAGCTCGCGGGGTTCTGGACGCTCATGCTCGCGGGCGCATCGGTCGTGTATCCGACGAGCCGCCAGCCCGCCGTCGTGCGCCGCACGTTCAGGGAGCGCAGGGTCACGATGATCCTCATCACCCCCGCGGTGGTGCGGTCGATCCTCGTCGGCATCGAGCGCAGCGCGGAGGCGCAGGGCAAGGCGCACCTGCTGACGCGGCTGCGCGAGATCGCGCGCCGGCTGCCCATGTCGCTGCGACGGATCCTGTTCACGAGCGTCCACCGCCAGTTCGGCGGGCGCTTCCGCTACATCGTGTCGGGTGGCGCCGCGCTCGACCCCGCGCTCGGCGAGGCATGGCGCGAGCTCGGCGTGGACGTGCTGCAGGGGTACGGGACGACCGAGTGCGCACCGGCGGTCACGTTCAACCGCATCGAGAAGAACCGCCTCGGCTCCGTCGGCGTGCCGCTCCCCGGGGTCGAGGTGCACATCGCGCCCGACGGCGAGGTCCTCGTCCGCGGGCCGAACGTCTTCACGGGGTACTGGGAGAACGAGGAGGCGACGCGCGCGGTCCTCGAGCCGAGCGGCTGGTACCACACGGGCGACCTCGGCGAGATCGACCGCGACGGGTTCCTGTTCCTGCGCGGCCGGAAGAAGGACATCATCGTCCTCGCCGACGGCCTGAACGTGTACCCCGAGGACATCGAGAACGTCCTCGCCGCGGATCCACGGATCCAGGCGCTCGCGACGCCGCAGCGCCCGACCCTCGCGACCGTCGTCGGCCTGCAGCGTCCGGGCGAAGAAGTGCACGTCCACGCCGTCTTCCTCGTGCGCGACGCGGAGCAGGTCGCGAGCATCGTGCGCGACGCGAACACGAAGCTGTCGGGGCCGCAGCAGATCCGGGGCTGGACGATCTGGCCCGATGACGAGTTCCCGACCACGCCGACGCAGAAGGTGAAGAAGCGCCTCGTCATCGAGCGGCTCCTCGACCTCTCACGCGGTGAGCCGGTCCTCGCGGTCGGCCCGATGGCCGGCGCGGCGCCCCTCAGCGACGTCGGACGGCTCATCACGCAGGCCGCGAACGTCCCCGCCAGGGCGGTCCATTCGGCGGCGCACCTCTCGGCCGACCTCGGGCTCGACTCGCTCGCGCGGGTCGAGCTGCTCGGCCTCATCGAGGAGGAGCTCGGCGCGTACGTCGACGACGCGGCGCTCGAGCCGAACGCGACGGTCGCCGAGCTCGAGCGCATGGTCGCGGCGGCGCGCGACGTGAAGCGCGAGACGGGGATCTTCGGCTGGCCGCTGCATCCGCTCGTGCGGTCGCTCGGCCTTATGGCGCAGCAGGTCCTCGTGTGGCCGCTGGTGCACGTCTTCTACAGCGTGCGCGTGAGCGGCGAGGAGCGCCTCGACGGCCTGCGCGGCCCGGTGATGTTCGCGCCGAACCACTGCATGCGCTGGGACAACGGGATCATCCTCACGAGCATCCCGCTCCGGTGGCGCTGGCGGCTCGCGGTCGCCGCCGCGGCGGACGACGTGTTCGGGAACCGGCTGAACGGGCTGTTCTCGGCGATCCTCGCGAACGCGTTCCCGCTCGCGCGCGAGGGCGCGATCCGGCGCAGCCTCGAGCTCCTCGGCGCGCGCCTCGACCGCCGGTTCTCAGTCCTCATCTACCCCGAGGGGAAGCTGACGGTGGGCGGGCCGATGCAGCCGTTCAAGTCGGGGACGGGCCTCATCGCCGTCGAGGGCGCGACGCCGGTCGTGCCGATGAGGCTGAAGATCAGCAAGCCGTCCGTCCTCGACCGCGGGTACCGGGCGGAGTGGCGGGGCACGAACGGGATGCGTGGCGACGTCGAGGTCGTCTTCGGCGATCCGCTCTACTTCCCCGCCCTCACGGACCCGAACGAGGCGACGAAGCGGATCGAGGCAGCGGTCGCGGCGCTGTAGGCACCTATGCTCGTCTGATGCCGCAGGCGCCGAGCCGGTGGACGCCGACGACGAAGCGCGTGGTCGTCGCGAGCCTCGTCGCGCTCGCGGTCCTGCTCGCCGTGGCGCTCCAGCACATCGTCGCGCCGTTCCTGTGGGCGTTCGTCGTCGGCTACGTGCTCCTGCCCGCGGTCGCGTTCCTCGAGCGTCGCTTCCGTCTGCGGCGCGGCATCGCGGCCGCGATCGTCTTCCTTCTCCTCGTCGGCTCGATCGCGCTCGTCATCCGCCTCGTCGCGCCGATCGCGGCCGCTGAGGTCCGCGACGCGCAGCGCGCGCTGCCCGCGATCGTGCGGAACGCGCTGAACACGGTCGCCGACTGGCTCCGCGGCCTCGAGATGGGCGACCTCGACGTCGTCGTGCTCGGCCAGGGCACGCAGGAGATCGCGCAGGGCGCCGGCCGCGCGCTCGTCTCGGTCGCGACCGCGGCCGGGCGCCTCGCGCTCGAGCTGCTCCTCTTCCTCGTCGCCGTGCTCTTCGTGCTCCGCGACGCACCGCGCTTCGGGGCGTTCCTCGCCCGCCAGGTGCCGCGGCCGCACCGCCGCGAGATCCTGCACATCGCGCAGCAGGTCGACCAGCTCATCGCCCGCTACATCCGCGGCCAGCTCCTGCTCGTCGGCCTCATGTCGACGGTGACCGCGGTCGGGCTCTCCCTGCTCGGCGTTCCCTACAGCGTCGTGCTCGGGCTCGTCACCGGCGTCCTCGAGCTCATCCCGATCGCCGGTCCCATCACCGCGGGGGCGATCGCCTCGGTCGTGGCGCTCGGACACCCGAACCCGTTCGGCTGGGCGCAGCTCGGGTACGTCGGCGCGGTGGTCGCGATGTACACGGTGCTGCGGCACGCGGAGGACTACTTCGTCGTCCCGAGCGTCATCGGGCGGATCGTCCATCTGCACCCGCTCGTCGTCATCTTCTCGGTGCTCGCCGGCGGCGCGATCTTCGGGCTGCTCGGCGTCCTGCTGGCCGTCCCCGCCGCCGCGACGATCCGTCTCGTGCTCGTGTACGTCATGGCGAAGCTGCGCGATGAGGATCCGCTCGCCGAGCTCGAGCGCGAGATCGAGGCGGAGGTGGCGGATGTGACGGCCGCGCGCGAGGGCGCGCGTGCCCAGGTCGCGGGCGAGGGCGCCCCCTAGCGCACAACGACGCGGCGCTCGATGAGCGGCTCGCGCATGTCCGCGGTCATGACCGCGAACTCGCGCCCGGCGCGGTTCGTGGCCGACGCGTAGGTACCGTCCTTCGCGAGGACGACGACGTTCATCGCGGGCGGGTCCCGCGGCTCGAGCGCGTTGACGTCCGTGATGGCACGTCTGGCGACAGCCGCCGCGCCGGCGCCCGACGCGAGGCGGTCGACGGCGGTCTTCGCGGTGAGCGCACGCATCGCGAGCTCGCCGAAGCCGGTGCAGGTCGCGCCGCCGTAGCGCGCGTCGCAGTAGTTGCCCGCGCCGATGATCGGCGAATCCCCGAGGCGGCCCGGGTACTTGTACCCCCACCCGCTCGTCGAGACCGCCGACGCCATGCGGCCGCGCCGGTCGATGGCGATGAAGTTGACGGTCCCCTTGCGCTCCAGGCCGACCGTGCGCATGACGATCGGCGCGAGCGCCTTCCGGCGCCTCACCGTCGCCGGCGTCTCATGCACCTGCCTCAGGAACTCCACCCACAGGCCCCGGGTGCGCGCCGTGAGCAGCGTCGCCCGGTCCGCACCGATCTCTTCCGCGAAGCGCATCGCCCCGTCGCCGACGAGCATCACGTGGGGCAGCCGCTCCATCACCGCGCGCGCGATCGAGATCGGATGGAGGTAGCCGCGGACGGCGCCCACCGACCCCGCCCTGCGCGTCGAGCCATCCATGATCGAGGCGTCGACCTCGACAGCCCCGAGGATGTTCGGCCAGCCGCCCCGTCCGACGCTCGCGTCCGCGGGATCTGCCTCGACGATGCGCGCCGCGGCCTCGACCGCGTCGAGCGCGCTCCCGCCGCGCCTGAGGATGCGCATCGCGGTCGGAAGGGCCGTCGCGCCGTTCTTGCTCGAAACGATGACCGGCGTCACCGGCCCGTCATGCTCCGCACGACCCTGAACCCCACGCTGCGCGGGTCGGCGCCCGCGGCATGCCGCGTCGTGATGTCGTCGCCTCCGCGGAGGACCCGGCCGCCGTCGGCCCAGGTGTTCGTCCATTCGAGCGGCTGCACCAGCTCGAGCACGCCCGCGCGCGCGGCCTTCTCCCATTCGCGCTCGTCCGGGAGGCGGTAGATGTGGCGCGTGCTCGTCGTGAGCCAGCGGCAGTACGCGACCGCGTCCGCCCACGAGACGCCGCGCACGGGGGACGCGTCGCGCGGCGCGTGACCGTCCCGGAACCGCCCGAACTCGGCGTTCGTCACCGGCGCGGCCGCGATGGCGAACACGTTGACGTGCTCGGTGCGCGGGGGATCGCCGAGAAGGACGTCGCTCGCCTTGATGACGATGGTCTCGGGCTCGTCAACGGGCACAGGCCGGACGATATGCGGCGCTGCGCTCAGGCGCGCGCGAGCATCCGCCGCGCGTTGCGCATCGCCAGCGCCATGATCGTGAGCGTCGGGTTCACCCCGGACGCCGTGGGGAACGCGCTCGCGTCCGCGACCCACAGTCCCTCGACGCCGCGCACGGCACCGTCAGGGTCGGCCACGCTCGTACGCGGATCGGCGCCCATCCGGGCCGTGCCCATCTGGTGGGCGCTGAAGACCGAGATCCGGTTCGGCGCCGTCCCGCGCGAGCGCACGTCCGCCTCGAACGCGGGCAGCCCGGCGGCGTCGTGGACCCAGACCGGGTCGGTGAAGAGCGCGAGCACCTCCTCGGCGCCGGCGGCGAGATGGATGCGCGCGGTCTCGACGATCGCCCGCTGCACCAGGCGCGCGGTCTTCCCGCCGAGGGCGTACCGCACGACGGGCGCGCCGTCGCGGTCGATGCGCACGACGCCCTCCTCCTCGTCGCGGACGATCGGGATGATGACGGCGACGTGGTCGATCCGCTGCATGAGGCGGCGGTGCTCCAGAGCGGAGCGCCACGGCATCGCCGCGGCGAGGAGGCCGGGCAGGGCGGACGGCACCTCGAGCCGGAATCCGTGCGCCCCCTCGCACTCCGTGAACGCCTCGGACATGACGGACTGCGGTACGCCGGACCAGATCCGGATGGGCTCGCCGTACACGCCGGCGATCCCCGGCACGGGATGGATGCGCAGGTGCTTCCCGACCTCGTCGCCGCCGAGGCCGGACCGCAGCAGGAGCGCGGGGGTGCCGAACGACCCGCCGCTCGCGACGACGAGCGGCGCGCGCACCGTGATGCGCTGCGCCTCCGCGCCGTCGCGCGCCGTCGCCGTGACGCCGACGACGCGGCCGCCCTCCGTGAGGATGCGCTCCGCGGCGCAGCGCGCGATGAGCTCGGCCCCTCCAGCCAGCGCGTCGCGCAGGAACGTCCGCGGCGTCGAGAGCTTTGCGCCCTTGCGGCAGCCGAGGCCGCAGTGCCCGCAGTCGCCGCACCCCCGCGTGTTCCGCGGGATGACCGTCCACGGGATCCCGAGCGCTTCGCAGCCGCGCGCGAGGACGGAGTTCTGCTCGTTCCGATCGCTCTCCTCGACGTCGACGTCGAGGCGGCGCTCGACCGCGTCGTAGTGCTGGTCGATCTCGCCGTCCATGCCGTCGAGGCCGTGCGCCGTCCACTCCGCGCGCACGACCGGGGGCAGCCGGAGCGACGTCGACCAGCCGACGACGCTGCCGCCACCGACCGCGGCGCCCGCGAGGAGCGTCACGCCGAGGTCGTCGGTCGCCCCGAGCCCGCGCTCCCAGAAGAGGCGCGCGAACGCGGCCGCTTCGCGGCCGTCGAAGTCCGACTCGGTCCACGCCGCGCCCTGCTCGAGCACGACGACGCGCTTGCCCGCGCGCGCGAGCTCGGCCGCGACGACGCTGCCGCCCGGTCCGGAGCCGACGACGCACGCGTCCGCGGCGACCGTCTCGCCGTCGCGCACGGCACGCGACGCCGTGACGGTCGGATCGTCGGGTAGGGGCAGCATGTCGCCGCGCTCGTACCCGGTCTCCTCCCACAGCGGGTTCGCGCCGTGCTCGCTCGCCGCGTACGCGAAGTACAGGGACGCGCGCTTCACCGCCTGGAACGCGGTCCGCCGGAGCGGGATGGCGCTGTCGGCCCACGCGAGGAGGTATCGCTCGCGCTCCTGAGGGGACATCCGCGAGAACACGTCCGGACGGCCGCCGAGGAGCGCGTTCGCGACGGGGCTCTCGATCGTCCGCAGGAACAGCCGGAGGTCGGCCACGAGCTTCGGCCGCCCGACGGCCTCCACCTCGCGCACGAGCGCGACCGAGGTCGCGGCGGCGTCGGCCTGCGGCACGAACGTCGCCACGACCTTCGCGAGCGTCGCGAGGTCGCGTGCGGAGAGGCTTATGGGGTGCGCGCGCCCCGCTTCGCGAGCTCTTCCTCCGCGAGCTGCCGGCGCAGGACCTTGCCGATGAGCGTCTTCGGCAGCGCGGCGCGGAACTCGATCTCCTTCGGCACCTTGTAGGGCGCGAGCCCCGTGCGGCAGTGCGCGACGAGGTCGTCGGCGGTCGCGCTCACGCCCGGCTTCAGGACGACGAAGGCCTTCACCTCTTCGCCCTTGATCGGGTGCGGGACGCCGATCGCGGCGCTCTCGAGGACCGCGGGATGCGTGGCGAGGATCTCTTCGACCTCGCGTGGGTACACCTTGAAGCCGGAGACGTCGATCATCTCCTTCTTCCGGTCGACGATGTAGAAGTAGCCGTCCTCGTCGACGCGCGCGATGTCGCCCGTGTGGAGCCAGCCGCTCCGCAGCGTCTGCGCCGTCTCGTCCGGCTTCTGGTAGTAGCCGTCCATGAGCTGCGGGCCGCGCAGGACGAGCTCCCCGATCTCCCCGACGGGAAGGTCCTGGGTACCGCTCTCGAGGTCGACGATCTTCGCCTCGACGTCGGGGAAGGGCACGCCGATGCTCCCGACCTTCTGCTTCCCTTCGCCGAACAGCGGGTTGCAGTGCGTCACCGGCGCCGCCTCGGTGAGGCCGTATCCCTCGACGAGGTGGCCCCCGGTCATCGCCTTGAACTGCTTCGCCGTCTCCACCAGGAGCGGCGCGGACCCCGAGATGCACGCGCGGATCGATCGCAGGTCGTACTTCGTCGCGAGCGGTGAGTTGATGATCGCGTTGTAGATCCGGGGGGCGCCCGGGAACGTGTCCGGGCGGTACTTCTGAATGTCCTTCAGGACATGCTCGAGCTCGAACTGCGGCTCGAGGACGAGAGCGGCCGCCGACTGGACGGCGAGGAGCATCGCGACCGTGAGCCCGTAGACGTGGAAGAGCGGCATGACGGTCATGGTCACGCCGCGCTCGTCCTGGAGGTTCGTGAACCACGACCGGCACTGCAGCGTGTTCGCGACGAGCGCGCGGTGCGAGAGCATCGCGCCCTTCGGCACGCCGGTCGTGCCGCCCGTGTACTGGAGCACGGCGACGTCGTCGGGCGAGATCTCGACCGGCTGGGGCTCGGCGTCCGCGAGCATGTCGGGGAATGCCACGGTCCCCGGATCGCCCGCGAACGGCTGGCGGTGGCCATCCTTCTTCTCCTTCGCGAGCGTGAAGAGGAGCCGCAGGACCGGCGGCATCTCCTCCTTGATGTTCGTGACGATGACGTGCTTCAGCGGCGTCCCGCCGCGCGCCTGCTTCACGACCGGATAGAGGCGGGAGAGGACGACGACGGTCTCCGCGCCGCAGTCGGCGAGCTGGTGCTCGATCTCGCGCGCCGTGTACAGGGGATTCGTCGGCACGACGGTCGCGCCCGCCTCGAGCGCGCCCCAGAAGGCGATGAGGAACTGCGGGCAGTTCGGGAGCACGAGCGCGACGCGGTCGCCCTTGCGCACACCGAGGCGTTGCAGGCCCGCGGCGAAGCGGCGGACGTCGCGGAACAGCGACGCGTAGCTCCGCTTCGCGCCGAAGAAGATCGTCGCGATCGCGGCGGGATGCCGCTTCACGGTCTGCCGCATCAGCGCCGTGAGCGGGATCGTCGGGTAGTGGAGCGTCGCCGGGACCATCGGGTCGTAGTGCTTCGTCCAGCCCCGGGTCGCGATCGGCGCCGGGTCCTTCACGTGGACGGCCGTGTCGGCGGTGAGCGTCATGTGTGCCCCCCTTCTCAACGCCTCGCGACGGATCGACCCCGTTCCCGGGATCGACCGTCACTCGGCACCCGGGTGCTCGACCTCGTCTGCGCCTCGGTCTGCGCGCCCGGGGGACGACACTATTCAACGTGAGCCGTCTAGGGCCGGGAGCACTGGTATGGGCGGGCTTCGACGGGCCGGAGGTGCCGGGCCCGCTGCTCGACGCCATCCGGACAGGCGCGCTCGGCGGGCTGCTCCTCTTCGCGGTGCGCGGCAACGTCCGGTCGAAGGAGCAGGTGCGCGCGATGCTCGCCGATGCCGTGGGGGCGGCGCGCCGCGGCGGCCTGCCGGCGGTGCCGGTCGCGGTCGACCAGGAGGGCGGCACGGTCGTGCGCGTCGCGTACCGCGCGGTCTTTCCGAGCGCCATGGCGATCGCGGCGACCGGCGACCCCGCGTACGCCGAGCGCGCCGCGCGCGCGGTCGCGGAGGGCCTGCGCGCGGACGGGATCACGGTGAACCACGCGCCCGTCTGCGACGTGAACGCGGAGCCGCGCAACCCCGTCATCGGGATCCGCTCGTTCGGGGACGACCCCGAGCGCGTCGCCGGTTTCGTCGCGGCGTGGGTGCGCGGATCGGAGGGCGCGGGCGTCGCGACGACGCCGAAGCATTTCCCGGGTCACGGCATGACGGCGTACGACACGCATCACACGACCGTCGACGTCGACGACGATGCCGCGACGCTCCGCGCTCGCGACCTCGTGCCGTTCCGCGCGGCGTTCGGCGCGGGCGCGACGATGGTGATGACCGCGCACATCCGCTATCCCGCCTTCGACCCGGACAGAGTCGCGACCCTGTCGCGGCCGATCCTCACCCGCCTGCTCCGTGACGAGCTCGGCTTCGACGGACTCTCGATCACCGACTCGCTCGACATGACCGGCGTCACCCAGGTGGAAGATCCGACCCGGGTCGCGGGTACGGCCATCGCCGCCGGGATCGACGCCGTCATGGTGACGAGCGGTCTCGAGCGTCAGCTCGCCGCGGCCGAGCGCATCGCGCTCGACGCGCCCGCGCCGCGGGTCCTCGAGGCGTTGCGCCGCGCCACGGTCTTCCGCGAGCGGTTCGCGGGGACGATCGCCGAGGGCGACGTCGACGACGGCCCGGCCCGGGCGCTCGCGATGAAGATCGCGCGCGCCTCGATCACGCGCGTCGGCCCGTCGCTCCCGCGGATCGGGGGTGCGCTGCGCGTCACCGGCTTCGCGCCGAGGCGGGTCGGCGGCGCCGACGAGCTGCGTGATCCGCTCGGACGGCTGGAGGCGGCGCTGCGCGCGCGCGTCGGGGACCGGCTCGTGTTCGAGCGGGACGGACGCGAGCCATCCGGGGACGGTCCGCTCGTGGTGTGCACGTCGACCGCGTGGCACGACGCGCAGCAGGCCGACCGCGCCCGCGTGCTGCTGCGCGACGGCGGCGTCCTGTGCGCGCTGCGCTCCCCGTACGACGCGGCCCTCTTCCCGGACCGCCCGGCGCTCCTCACGTACGGCGACGTGCCCGCGTCGATCGACGCGCTCGCCGCCGTCCTGTGCGGCGAGCGCGCCGCGACCGGCCGCCTCCCGGTGACGCTCCCCGGCGCCGAATGAGGCGCCGCCGCCTCCTCGGCATGTGGCCGGTCGGCGCGGGGATGTCGTCGCTGTGACCTTCGACAAGGCCCTCTGGGTCGTGCGCGACAAGATCGTGACGGCGACGGCCATCGAGGAGCTCCTCGCCGACGCCGTCACACGCGGGATCCGCGACCTCGTCGTGCAGGTGCGCGGACGCGGCGACGCGTACTACCGCTCCGAGATCGAGCCCCGCGCCGAGGGTCTGCAAGGCCCGACCCTCGACCCGCTCGGGAAGCTCGTCCGCGATGCCGCGGTGGTCGGCGTGCGCATCCACGCATGGGGCAACGTCTTCTTCGTCTGGTCGCATCCGGAGCGTGCCATGCCGCGCGACGAGCGGCACCTCGTGCATGCGCACCCCGACTGGCTCCTGCGGCCTGACGGCGTGCGCTACCTGGATCCCGTCGGCGGCGCCGACTGGGAGGGGATCTACGCCGATCCGGCTCTGCCGGACGTGCGCGAGCACACCGTCCGCGTCTTCGAGGACATCGTCCGGCGCTACCCCGTCGAGGGCTTCAACTACGACTACGTGCGCTACCCACAGGTGATGTACGCGTCATCGCCGGACGACCACCGCCACGTCACCGCGCTCGTCGAGGAGGGCGCGCGACGGCTGCGGTCGGCACGACCGGGCCTGGTCATCTCGGCGGACGTGTTCCCCGATCCCGCCGTCGCGCGGGACAAGGTCCTCCAGCGCTGGCCCGACTGGGCGGCGCGGGGGCTCGTGGACCTGCTCTGTCCGATGGCCTACCGCCGCGACACGGGCGAGGTCGCGCGCCTGCTGGGCGCGGCGCGAGCGGCAGCGCCGCGCACGCGCATGTGGGGCGGCCTCCTGGCCTACGACGGCGAGCCGGACCTCCTGCGCGCGCAGGTCGGCGCGGCGCGCGACAGCGGCTGCGACGGCGCCATCCTCTTCGCCTACGACCCCGCGAACCGCGACCTGCTCGACGCGTTCGCACAGGTCTAGGGTCTATCGGGGCGTCTCCCTTTCAACTACGCGCCACAGAGAGACACCCCCCTCTTCAAGTTCCCTAACGACCTGCACCGATCCGGCGCCGAAGCCGCCGCGTGAGGCTCGACAGGTAGACGCCGCGCAACGCCGCGAACGCGAGGAAGGCGATGACAAGTCCCTCGGGAGCGAGCAGGCACTTCGCGTTCCTTGGAGGCTAGCGGTGACGCCGCGTGACCATGCCCGTTACGTCGTATCAGCGCCGAGCTCGCCATACCAAGTAGTCGCCGGCGCGAACGGCCGCTGCTCACTCCGTGCGGCGTAGATGACGCCGATCGACGGCGGCAGCTCCGGCAACAGTGGCAGGCCGGTGATCTCTGCGGTGCGGCGATCCGCACACCGGTCGCACAGCTCGAGGCCTCCAAGGGAGACCCCGGTCTCGGTCTCACCGCAGTCCCGGCACGCCACGGCGGTCTACCCGGCTCCATGTGGAGTGGCCTTGGGCCGTCTTCGGTCAGCGGGAGAGCCTGACCCGTGGGAGGCCGTCGTACCTAGAGTTCCGTCGTCACCTCGCGCCGCGCGGACCGCGCTGCGACATCCGGTTTCGACCGATCACGGTCGCGAACCGCTCGCGAGGCCATCATTCGCGAGAACGCTGGCGGGATCACCCGGAGCGCGTCCGCATCGGGAACGCGTCTTCGTACGCGATCCCCGCGCGCAGGACGTCGACGTCTCGGCGCCAGCCCCCAACTATCTGGAGACCGATCGGCAAGCCAGAGCGGGTGAGCCCGCAGGGGACCGAAAGCGCGGGAAGGCCGGCGATCGTCACCGCGTACGTCGACAGGATCGACTCGACCACTCCGCTCATGGCCCGCCCCGCCACGACCGGCGGATGGTCGAGCTCCTTCGGGAATGCCGGCCACTGCGTCGCCGGCAGCAGCAGCAGGCGGTAGCGATCGAAGAAGGCCACGGTCCGTTCCCAGTAGCGGGACCTGCGAGCCTCGGCGCGTCCGACATCGATCAGCGACATGCGCTCAGACCGGTCGATGAACTGCCGCAGGAACGGGTTCGCGATCTGGTCGACGCGGTCACGCAGGTCCTGCGTGACGATGGCGGTCCGCTGGGCTCGCAAGGGCTCGATGATCGCGAGCGCGTCCTGCCAGTCCGGGCACGCCCGCTCGACAGCGCATCCGAGCTCCGCGAACCGCGCCGCCGCGCTCTCGACCGCCGCTTCGACCTCGGGCTCGACCGCGAGGAGCCCATCGAGGTCCGGCGTCCAGGCGACGCGCCAGCCTCGGATCTCGCCCGAGGCAGCGGCCAGCTCGGTGCTCGCATCGGCGATCGTGGTCGGCACTCGCGGATCGGGGCCGGACATGACCGCCAGCATCAGGGCCACGTCCTTCACGCTCCGACCGAGCGCGCCGGGCAGGCTGAGCGTGTCGAATAGCCACTTCGACGGGTAGAGAGGAACACGCCCAGGCGACGGCCGCATCCCCGCGACCCCCGTCACGGACGCCGGGATCCTCACCGAGCCGCCGTGGTCGGTCCCGTCGGCGAGCGCGCACATCCCTGTGGCGAGCGCCACCGCGGAGCCCCCGCTCGACCCACCGCATCCCAGCCGCGTGTCGCGCGGGTTGACCGTCTGACCGAACACGGGGTTGCGGGTGTTGATGCCCGCTTCGAGCTCCGGCGTGTTCGTCTTGCCCACGAGGATCGCTCCCGCCGCCCGCAAGCGCGCGACGTGCAGGGCGTCGGCGGCGGGCACGTTGTCGCGAAAGAGGGGCGAGCCATACGTGGTGCGTACGCCGGCGGTCTCGACGCTGTCCTTGATCGTGAGCGGCAGGCCGTGGAGCGGGCCGACCTCTTCTCCCGTCATCAGTCGCCGCTCGGCCACGCTCGCCTCGCGTTCAGCCGACTCGAAGGTGGGCGTGACGATCGCGTTGAGCTCGCCGTTCCGGGCTTCGTACGCGGCACGTGTCGCGGCCATGAGCTCGACCGGCGAGAGCTCGCGTGCGACGATCAGCCGGCGGAGCTCGGTCGCGGGGTGCAGGATCAGGCCGCGCGCCGAGGTCAGCGTCGGTACCTTTGAACGGCCGTCATGTCGAGGTCGACCCCGAGGCCCGGGGCGCTCGGCGCGACGGCCTCGCCCCGGTCGATATGGATGGCGGTCTTGAGGAGCAGGTGGAGACCCTCGATGCCTTGGGCCGGATCGGTCATTTCGAGCGCCATCACCGCCGGCAGGGCTGCGGCCAGGTGTACGTGCAGCTCCGGGTAGACGTGAGGGCTGACCGGCAGGCCCTCGGTCGCGGCGAGCGCGCAGACCTTGACCGCTTCCGTGAAGCCACCGACCACAGCGACGTCGACGCGGACCACATCCACCGCGCGCTGTTGCAGCAGCTCCTGGAACGCCCAGCGGCCGGCGAGGTCCTCGCCGATCCCGATCGGGATGTTGCACCCCGATCGCAGCCGGACCGCGAGCCGCGAGAGCTCCGACGGGAAGGGATCCTCGATCCACGCGAGATCGAGCTCCTGCCAGCCGCGGATCACCCGCAGGGACTCGGCCGCGTCGCGCCACGACCAGTGCGCGTCGTAGATGAGGCTTGTCTGCGGGCCGATCGCGTGCCGCGCTGCCCTGAGCCGCTCGGTGTCCTCCGCCAGGGTCCCGTTCGAGATCTTCACTAGCCTGAAGCCTCGCTCGACGTAGCCGGTGAGCTCTGCCTCGAGGTCCTTGAGGGTCTTGTCCCGCGCCACGTAGCCGCCGGCCATCAGCAGGGGGACGCGCTCGCTGTGCCCTCCGAGCAGCCTCCACACCGGAAGGCCGGCCGCCTTCCCCTTGATGTCCCAGAGCGCGATGTCGACCGCGCTCAGCGCGCGCATGAAGATGCCGCGCTGGGCGATCAGCAGGTTGAGGTGGTACATGCGGTCCCACAGCCGCTCCGTCAAGAGCGGATCCTGTCCGACCAGCAGCGGCTTGAGGTTGGCCTCCACGATCTGGGCGACCGGGGCGTAGCGGGCCATCCCGAATCCGATCCCGCTCACGCCCTCGTCGGTGAGCACTTCCACGATCACGTAGTCGCGGCTGTCGTAGCGGATGTCGCCGAGGATGATCGGCCGAGGGACCGGGACATCGCAGGTGAACGCCCGGACGTCGGTGATGCGCACCTGCCGGCAGCCTAGCGCGCCGCGTGTCGAGGCTGGAGATGGAAGAACGCCGGGCGGCGACCTCCGGGCGCTCGGTAGATGAAGAGGATGACCAACGGCCCGCGTCCGGTACTGCGGAAGCCGTGCGCACCGTCCCGTCCCGCGGGACTGAAGACCGCGCTGTTCGCTCGGACGCGCGTCTCGCGGCCGCCGGGATGGAGCAGCACGCCGCGTCCCTCGAGCACGAACTGCAGCTCGCCGCGACGATGCCAGTGCAGGGGGATGGTCGCGCCGCGCTCCACGCCGATGACCCCTCCGTAGAGGTCCGCACCGGCCACGTTCGCGTCAACGACGACCCGCACGCTCGTGCCGGGGAGCGCATCGGCGCGTCTCGGCCAGGCTCGCCGCGGAAGGTGGACCGTGACGGGCGCTGCGCCGCGGGCACTGCGCTTCACCGCGCGGAGCGTATCTGCGATGACGAGGCTAGTGCCATAGTCTTCCCGCGTCCATGCAGCTCACCATGCGCGAGGCCATCAAGCTCGCGCTCACGCATGAGATGGCCGCGGATCCGTCCGTGATCGTCTTCGGCGAGGACATCGCCGACGCCGGAGGTGTCTTCAAGGTGACCCTCGGCCTCGTCGACGAGTTCGGCAAGGATCGCGTGCGCGACACGCCGATCTCCGAGACCGCGATCATCGGCGCGGCGGTCGGAGCGGCCGCGAAGGGACTGCGGCCGGTGATCGAGATCATGTTCGCGGAGTTCTTCGGGGTCGCGCTCGACCAGATCGTCACCGAGGCGGCCAAGATGCGCTACCTGTCGGGGGGCAAGCTCTCGATGCCGATCGTCGTCAGGGCTTCGGCCGGCGGCGGTCTCGGGTTCGGGGCGCAGCATTCGCAGACGCTCGAATCGTGGTTCATGGGCACGCCCGGACTGAGCGTCGTGTCGCCGTCCGGAGCCGCGGCGGCGTACGGCCTGCTGCGCTGTGCCGTCCGCGGAGACGACCCCGTGATCTTCCTCGAGCCGCGGAACCTGTACGGCGTCAAGGAGGATTTCGAGCCCGGCGCGTCGGCGCTCTGGCCGCTCGGCACCGCGAAGGTGGCGCGCCGCGGCGGCGACGTCACGCTCGTCGCGCTGGGCCAGATGGTGAGGGTCGCGACCGCGGCGGCGGACCAGCTGGCGGGCCGCATCTCGTGCGAGGTCATCGACCTCGGCACTGTCCGCCCCTGGGATCGAGCGACCGTACTGGGGAGCGTGGCGCGCACGGGCCGCGCCCTGATCGTCGAAGAAGATCCGTTCACCGGGGGCTGGGGCGCCGACGTCGCGAGCGGCATCGCCGCCGAGGCCCATGGCCGGCTGCGCGCGCCCGTCGCCCGCGTGACCTGCCCGGACGCGCCGGTGCCGTTCGGCGCGCTCGAGAAGGCCTACCTGCCTGCGACCGAGGACGTGGTCGCCGCCGCGAGCGAGCTTGTCCAGACCGGATCTCTTCCGAGGCCACGCTGGGAGGCGATAAAGAGGGCTGCTGCGGGTGCCGCACCCATCGCCAGCCACGCTGAGCAGAAGGCCCGCCGGGAGCAGCTCGCGCAGCCGCTCGGACGCTACGCCCGCATGGTCGAGATCCGCCTCGTGGAGGACGAGGCGATGCGGCTCTTCTTCGAGGGCCTCATCTCGGGAACGATGCATACCTGCCAGGGCCAAGAGGCCGTCGCTGTCGGGGTCGCCGCCGTACTGCGGCCAACCGACACGCTGACGTGCACATACCGCGGGCACGGCTTCGCCCTCGCGCTCGGGCTCACACCGCTCGCGCTGCTGGCGGAGCTCCTCGGGAGGCGCGACGGGGCGCTGGGGGGGAAGGGCGGGTCGATGCACCTCTCCGCGCCGGACGTCGGCTTGCTCCCGACCTTCGCCATCGTCGGTGCCGGGATGCCCGTCGCCGCCGGCGCGGCCCTCGCCTCGAAAATGCGCCGCGACGGCGGCGTCGGCGTGGCCGTGTTCGGGGACGGGGCCGCCAACATCGGAGCTTTCCACGAGGCCCTCAACCTCGCCGCGATCTGGCGCCTGCCGGCCGTGTTCATCTGCGAGAACAACCTCTACGGCGAGTACACCCGCATCGACAAGACGACACCCGTCGCGGACATCGCCTCGCGCGCGGACGCCTACGGCATGCCCGGGGAGATCGTCGACGGTCAGGACGCGGACGCGGTCATGGTGGCCGTCGCGCGCGCGGTCGAACGCGCTCGTTCGGGCGGCGGTCCGACGCTGCTCGAGATGAAGACCTACCGCTTCGCCGGGCACTCGCGGGGCGATCCCGCCAAGTACCGCGCGCCGGACGAGGTCGAAGAGTGGAAGCGGCGTGACCCGATCGCCGTCTACGGCGACGGCCTCGTCGCGCGCGGCGTGGCCACGAAGGAGCGGCTCGCCACCGTTCGGGCGGAGGTGGAGAGCGCGGTCGCATCCGCCGTGGCGGCTGCCAAGGAGAGTCCGCCGCCCGACCCGAGCGTGATCTTCGAGCATGTCTCCGCTCGGGGCGTCTGACCGAAGACGCGCCGCTCCTCGCGGTCGAACGGCGGGCTTGTGGCTCAACGTGCGCGGGTCACAGCGGGCTCGTCCCGCCGGTGGCCACGCCGAAGCCGTCGGGCCGCGGGTACTCCCAGGCGTCCTCGCTGCGCGCGGCGCGCACCTGCGCGAACAGGCGCAGCAGGTTCCCGCCCATGATCTTGCGGATGTCGTCGTCGGAGAAGCCTCGGGAGACGAGGCCCCTCGTGACGTTGAGCATCTTGCTCACGTCCTCGACGTGCTCGGTCATCGTGAACGCGGTCGTGATGCCCTGGTTCTCCCAGAGGCGGCTGTCACGCAGGTCGAGGTAGTCGGGCCCGCACGCGACGTGGTCGGTGCCGGCGAGCCGCGCGACGTGCTCGAACTGGTCCAGCAGCTGCGCGAGCGTGGCCTGGTGACGCCCTGGCTTGACGACCTGGGAATGGAAGTGCATCGCCATCACGCCGCCGCGCGCGGCGAACGCGCGGATGAGGTCGTCGTCCAGAAGCTGCGGCTGCTCTGGATTCAGCGCGCTCGCGCCGGTGTGCGAGTTGAGCACCGGACTGCGGGAGAGCTCGAGCGCGTCGTACTGGGAGCGGACGGCCAGATGGGAGACGTCGACGATCACGCCCAGCCGGTCGAGCTCGCGGACCAGGTCCTTCCCGAACTCGGTGAGCCCCTTGCCGCTCCTGTCGCTCTGCGGCGCGCCGACCGTCGTCTCTAGCGCCCAGGACAGCTGGAGGTGCCGCAGGCCGAGCCGATAGAGCATGCGGAGCACGGCGAGGCTGTCCTCGATGAGGCGCGAGCCTTCGCTCCCGAGCACGAGGGCGATCGCGCCGTCGCGCTTGGCGGCCTCGACGTCGCCGGGCTCGAGGGCGATCCGGATCCGGCCTCCGGAGCGCTCGACCTGCCAGTACACGTAGTCCATCGCGACGAGCGCCGACTTAAGGAACCCCTCGCTCTCGGTCGGCCCCAAGGGCCGGACGTCGATCCTGTCGTCCCCGACCTCGAGCGGCCGTTCGTGCCGCCGGGCCTCGCGCGTGTAGCCGCGTCCCCGCGTCGACGCCAGGAAGGTGTCCCTGTCCGCGTGCAGCCGCGCGTCGACCGACAGCATGAGCTGTTTGGCGGTCACCCCGCCGCGCTCCATGTCGCGCAGCGTCTCGGGAAAGAGCGCGTGGTCGTGGCAGATGAACACCGTGCTCTCGCGGTGGAGGCGCCGGGCGCGATCCTCGTCAGCGGGCGAGAGGCGAACGGGGTCGGAGCGGGTCGTCAGCACTTCCATTCCTCCAGAGCGTTCCTACCGCGCGCTCAGGCGAGCGCGGCGCGGCGGCCGCCGATCCGGTCGATGGTGGGGACAGCGGCGATCAGGGTCCGCGTGTACTCGTCGCGGGGCGCCCCGAGCACGGCGTCCACGGCGCCGTGCTCGACGATCCGGCCGCGATGTAGCACCGCGACGGTGTCGGCGACCTGCCGGACCGTGCCCAGGTCGTGCGAGATGAAGAGGTAGCTGATCCCGAGCTCCGACTGCAGGCGGACGAGCAGGTTGATGATCTGAGCCTGCACCGAGACGTCGAGCGAGCTCGTGGGCTCGTCGCACACCACGAGCGAAGGGGAGGTCGCGATGGCCCGCGCGATCGCCACGCGCTGCCGCTGCCCGCCGGACAGCTGGCGCGGGATGCGCGAGGCGTAGCCCGGCTCCAGCCCCACCAGCTCGAGCAGTTCGGTCACACGTGCGCGGAGCGCGGCGCCGCGCATCGCCAGCAGATGGACGAGCGGCTCCGCGATCGTGTTCCCGACAGTCATGCGCGGATCGAGCGACGTGGTCGGCTGCTGGAAGACCATCTGCGCGTGGCGCCGGAGCTCCCGGCGCTCTCGCGCGTCCGCGGATCCCACGTCCCGCCCCTGGAGCAGGATCCGCCCGGCGCTGATCGGCGCGATGCCGAGGATCGCGCGGGCCACGCTCGTCTTGCCGCTGCCGCTCTCGCCAACGAGTCCGAGCGTGCTGCCGGGCTGGATCTCGAAGCTGACATCGTCGACGGCTCTCACGCTGCCCGGGGTCATCCCGAGGATCCCCGCGCGGTAGCGGTACTCGACCACCAGTCCCGAGACGGTGACGACCGCCGCGCTCACTCGCGCGCGCCTCCCGCGGAGCCCGCGAACACCCAGCAGGCCGACGCGTGATCGGCTCCGACCTGGCGAAGCTCCGGCTCCGTGACGCGGCAGACATCGATGGCGTGAGCGCACCGCGGCGCGAACCGGCACCCCGCGGGGATGTCCCACACGCCCTGTGCGTTTCCCGGGAGGGTCGGCAGCGGGCGCATCCGGGTGTCGACCCGCGGGATACAGCCGATGAGGCCGCGCGTGTAGGGGTGGTTGGGGCTCCCGAGGATCTGCTCGACCGGGCCGCGCTCGACGATCCGTCCGCCGTACATGACGTTGACCCGCTCGGCCACCTGGGCCGCGACGCCGAGGTCGTGCGTGACGAGCAGCACGGCGAGTCCGCGGCGGTCGACCTGCTCCCGCAGCAGGTCGAGGATCTGGGCCTGCACGGTGACGTCGAGGGCGGTGGTCGGCTCGTCCGCGAGGAGGATCTCCGGGTCGCATGCCAGCGCGACCGCGATCAACGCGCGCTGCCGCATCCCACCGCTCAGCTCGTGCGGGAACCGCCGCAGCGTGCGGTCGACGTCGGGAAGCCCGAGCTGCACGAGCAGCTCCCTGGCACGCGCCACGGCCGCGCGGTCGTCGAGCCCGAGGTGCGCCCGCATGGGCTCGGTGATCTGGAAGCCGATCGTGAGCACCGGGTTCAGCGCCGTCGCCGGATCCTGGAAAATCATGGAGATCCGGTCTCCCCTGATGCGCGACATCGCGCGGCTCCCGAGGCCCGAGATCTCGTCGGCCCCGAGCCGGATACGCCCGGCGCTCCGGCGTGCCGACAGCGGGAGGAGATCGATCAGCGCGAGCGCGGTCATGGTCTTCCCGGAGCCGGTCTCTCCCACGAGAGCGGTGATCCGCCCGCGCTCGAGACTGATGTCGGCGCCGCGTACGACCGCGCGCCATGTCGCGCCCGATCGGACCTCCACCACGAGGCCCTCCGCCTGCAGCGCCGGCGCAGAGGGCACGCTGGGCCCGCGGATCGGCGCCGTCGCGGTCGCCATCAGCCGCCGGCCGCGGCTACCTTGAGCGGACCGCGCTTTCTCGCCCGCAGGTCGTCGAGGACGTCGCGCAGGAAGTGGCGCGACGCGTTGTCGAGGTCGTTGATGAACTCGATCACCATAATGCCGGCAGGGATCACCCGCCGCGCCGCGGCCATGTTCTCCGAGCGCACCACCACGGCGTCGATGCGCCGGAAGAGCGACGGGTCCGGACGCTCCGGCAGGAGCAGCGGCCTCACGCGCAGGCCCTTGATGTTGGTCTGCTCGATGGCCTCGCTCATCCGACGAAGGCGCTCCGCCGCGGTGCCGTTGTCCTCATGCCCGAAGTACACTATCCCGACGGTCGAGGGTCTGTGCAGCTTCTCGAGGCTCTCGAGGATGCTCACGTGCGGGCGCGCGCCGATGGCGAAGAGGTCCGCCGCGACCGAGGACTCCACGAGCAGGCGGCGGACGGCCGCGAAGTGGTAGAAGGTCGTGACCACGCAGTCGAGGCCCTTGAGGTCGCCACGCTCCGCCGAGGCCGCGATGTCGTCGATGAGGACCGGCCTGACGACGGCTCCGAACTCGCGCTCGATCGGTCCCACGAAGTGGCTGAGGCTCTGACGGTTGCACTCCACGAACGCCACGGTCAGCGGCGCTGCTCCTTCCCGCGTGCTCGCATGTGAGGCCACCAGTGAGGCAAGATGCTCGGGCGCGATCCCAAGCTCCGCGGCGCGCAGGACGGTCTGATCGACGAGCTCGAGGATCTCCGGCCGGACGGCATCGCGGTAGGGGTCCTGTCCGGCGGTCGAGCTGAGCACGACCGTCCCGCCGCCGTGGTTGGCCTCCACGTAGCCGTGCCGGCGGAGGAGCGCGTACGCGCTCAGCACGGTGTTGCGATTGACGCTCAGGTTGTCGGCCAGATGGCGAGCCGACGGCAGACGGCTGCCAGGAACGAGATCACCCGTCGCGATGAGGTATTTGATCTGGTCCGCAAGCTGAAGGTAGACGGGAGTGCCGCTGGTCTCGCTGACGCGGAGCCGTACCCCGACATGGCTGCGCTGCGGCCCGAGTACTCCTCGACGCTTCCTTCGCCGCGTCGCGAGTGCGACGCTGCGCGCGGAGCGGCGGCCAATGGTCCTCACGGATGGCCCATTATCCTAGGTCTTCCGCCGTCACCTGCGGGCCGACATGGCCAAGTGGAGGGTCTGTGGACGAGTGGCTCCATGTCAAGGCCGGGCGCCTCTTCGATGGGACCGGCGCGGTGCTCACGAACGCCGAGGTCCTCGTTCACGACGGCACGATCGTGGACATCGGTCCCGCGGGATCGGTCAAGCGTCCGACCGGCCCCGTCGCGGAGATCGACGCCAGCGACGGGTCGGTGATCCCCGGGCTCATCGACTGCCACCTGCACGTGACCTACTCGGGCCACATGGGTATGCAGCAGCTCGAGTGGCCGAGCTCGCTCGAGTTCACGGCCGTCTGCGCCGGGGCGAACGCGACGCGCGCCCTCATGTGCGGCTACACGTCGGGCCTCGACGTCGGCTGCCGCGGCAGGATCGGGTCCGCGACCAGGGAGGCGATCACCAAGGGTGTGATCCGCGGCCCCGACCTCCGCGTCAGCGGCCAGATCGTCAGCTCGGTCGGCGGACCGCTGGACTTCTGGCCGGCCAACATCCGGATGGATCAGGGGACCCGCCTCTTCCGGCTCGTGTCGGGGGTCGAGGAGATGCAGCGCGCCGTCCGCGAGCAGGCGAAGGACGGCGTGGACAACGTGAAGCTCCAGATCTCGGGCTCGACAGTGCAGGCCAAGCGCCGTGGCCGCGCCTCCGTGTTCAGCGATAAGGAGCTTCTCGCCGCGACGGGGACGGCGCATGACCTCGGCCTCTCCGTCGCAGGCCACGCCGAGGGCCCCGAGGCCATCACGGCGGCGATCGAGGCGGGGTTCGACACGATCCAACACGCGTCGTTCATCGACGATCGGACGATCGGCCTGCTCGAGTCGCACCCCACGAGCCGCCTCGTGTTCACACTGGGCGTGTACCACGACATCCTCGAGCTCGGCCCTCGGCTCGGATATCCAGCGGCGAGCATCGACCGCGTGCGGGCGACCTGGGATGCCATGGTCGCGGCGGTGAGGCTCGCGTACGAGCGCGGGGTGCCCTTCACGGTGGGCTCGGACGCAGGAGGCGCAGTTCACCCGCACGGCCGCTACGGGCGGGACATCGTTCTCCTCGTCCGGTCCGTCGGCGTGCCGGTCGAACGCGCCGTCCGCGCGGCCACGCTGAACGCCGCGCGCGCGGCGTGGTTCGAGGACGCCGGTAGCCTGGTCGCCGGCGCGCCGGCCGACCTGGTCGTGGTGTCGGGCGATCTCTCGGAGCGGATCGAGCTTCTCGAGGACGAGGCGAACATCAGCGTCGTGGTGCAGAAGGGCCGCGTGGTCAAGGGATCGGCCGCACCGGCCCGCTCCGCCGTCGCCGTCGCTTGATCCGCGTCCTCGACCTCTTCCCCTTCGGGCCGGAGGAGCGTGCACGGCTCGACGCGGGCTCACCGCGCCTCGCGATCGAGCACCGCGACGCGAACACACAGGAGCACGTCGACTCGCTGTCGGACCGGGACATCGAGGTCATCCTCGCGGGGCATGCCCCGAGCGATCCGGACCGTCTCCCAGGCCTGCGCTGGATCGGGAGCGTGACCGCGGGCGTCGAGGAGATCCTCGCGCACCACCCCGAGCGGCGCGGCATCGTGGTCACGAACGGCAGCGGACTGCACGCGGTCGCGATGGGCGAGTACGCGCTCGCCGCGATGCTCCAGATCTCGCAGCGCATCCCGAGCCGGCTCGATGCGCAGCGCTCGCGGTACTGGGCGGCGTGGCGGTCCGCCGACTGGCTCTCCGCCGCGGGCACGCGCCTGCGGGGCAAGACCCTGGCGATCGTCGGCTACGGAAGCGTCGGCCGGGAGGTCGCCCGCCTCGCGAGCGCGCTGGGAATGCGGGTCCTGGCGGTGAAGGCGCGACCCGGCGAGCTCGCCGACCCGGGATACCGTGAGGAGGGCACCGGCGACCCCGAGGGCCGCATCCCGGAGCGCGTGGTGGGTTTCGACCGGATCGGCGATGTCATCGCGGATGCGGACCTGGTCGTCATCTCGGTCCCCCTGACGGACGGCACCCGGGATCTGGTGAACGCGGCCTTCCTGAGGTCGATGAGGCCGTCGGCCTGGCTGCTCAACCTGGGTCGCGGCGGGCACGTCGACGAGCCGGCCCTTCTCAGCGCGTTGCGCGAGGGCCGCATCGCCGGAGCGGTCCTCGACGTCTTCAAGGACGAGCCGCTCCCGGCGGGCAGCCCGTTCTGGGACCTCGACAACGCGATCATCACCCCGCACCTCGCGGGCGTGGCGGGTCCCGACGCCTTCTGGCCCTCGGCGGCGCGTCTGATGGCGGAGAACCTCCGCCGCTACGCGGTCGGCGAGCCCTTGCTCAACGTCGTCGATCCCGCCAAGGGCTACTGAGCGTCAGGACAGCGCGGCGAGCTCCCGCCCCACGCGGGTCATCACCGTCGCCGCTCGGTCCAGCTGCTCGTCGGTGTGCTGCGCGTTCACGATCGTGCGCACCCGCGCGCGCCGGATCGGTGAGTCCGCGACGGGCTGCACGACGATCCCCTCCTGGCGCAGTCGATCGGAGAAGCGCCGCGCCGCGTCGCCGCTACCGAGGAGCACGGGGACGATGGGCGTCTCGCTCGTCCCGGTTTCGAACCCGGCGCGCCGCAGCCGATCCCTGAAGCGCCGCGTGTTGGCCCACAGCCGCTCGCGCCGCTCGGGCTCACGCTCGATCACCTCAATCGCGGCCAGCGCGGCCGCAGCGAGCGAGGGTGGCAGGAGGGTCGAGTACAGGACCGGCCGGGCCCGGCGCAGCAGGTGCCCGCACACGCGATCGTCCGCGGCGACGAAGCCGCCGAAGCAGCCGATCGCCTTGGACAGCGTACCGACCTGAACGTGGACGCGGCCGCCGAGGCCGAAGTGCTCCGCGCTGCCGCGCCCGTTCGCGCCGAGCACGCCGGTCGCATGGGCGTCGTCGACGATGACGAGCGCCTCGAAGCGCTCGGCGAGGCTGCAGATCTCGGGGAGCGGCGCGATGTCGCCGTCCATGCCGAACACCCCGTCAGTGGCGATGACCACGTTCCTGGGGCGGCCGTTCGAGCGTCCGGAACGCAGCTCGCGGAGCTTCTGCTCGAGCTGGTCGACGTTCCGGTGGGGGTAGGCGATCGCGGCCGCGCCCGAGAGACGGATCGCGTCGACCGTGGAAGCGTGGCTGAGCTCGTCGTAGATGACCACGTCCGATCTCCCGACCAGCGCCGGGATCAGCCCGATGTTCGTCGCGAATCCCGACTGGAAGGTGAGCGCGGCCTCGACGCCTTTGAAGGCGGCGATCTTCCGCTCCAGCTCCTCGTGGAGATCGATCCGGTCCGCGGCGTTCCTGCCGGAGGCAGCGCCGACGCCGTAGCGCTCGATCGCGGCGATCGCCGCTCGCTCGACGCCGGGGTGGTCGCGCAGTCCCAGGTAGTTGTTCAGGGACAGATCGATCGCGGCCACATCGGCGGAGACCGGAGCGTGCGCGGCCCTGCCGCCGTGCGTGGCGCCCGTCTCGAGGAAGCGCGAGACGACGTCTTGCCTCACGACTGGTCGGCTCCCGCGGGCGCCTGTCCCGATCGTCACAGCGGTGCTTGCGTTCCCTTCGCCGCGGACCCGGACGGCCACCACCGTTCGATCCGCGTCCGGCTTCGGCCGCCGTTTGGCCCGGCAACATAGCACAAGTCGTACGCGGTCGCGGCCCGGTTCGACCAGCAGATCGGGACGGCTTTCGCCGCTATTGACGCCCGCCCAGCGCCCGAGTACCTTCCCGGCCGTCCATGACCGACGTTCGCCTAGTGAGGTAGGCCATCCGGGAATGGAATGGGAGGATCGATGAGGTACGACCCGCGCGCTCGCCACCTGATCTTCGCGATCCTTGGCGCGGCCCTGCTCGTCGCGACGGCCTGTCAGCAGCAGGCCGCGCCGGGCGCCAGCCCGACCGCAGCGCCCACCTCGGCACCGACCACGGCGGTGAGCGCCGAGCCCAAGACGCTCGTCTTCGGAACGGCCACGGCCTCGGCAGGCGGCTGCGACGGCACGCAGCTCGTGCAGTACGCAATCACCCTGAGCTGCCCGGGGGCGACCCAGGAGTCCTTCGTGCAGTTCGACTGGGCGACCAACAGCGTCAAGCCGGCGCTGGCGGCGAGCTGGACGGAGGCGCCCGACGCGATCACGTTCAAGCTGCGCCCCAACGTGAAGTTCCACGACGGGACGCCGTTCAACGCCGACGCGGCCGTGTTCAACCTGCGACGCGTCTTCGACAAGACCTTCGCCGCCAACCAGGGGCTCACCTTCCCGTACGCGTTCTACGTACCGTTCAAGAGCGTCGAGAAGGTCGACGACATGACG
>Ga0233425_10002872_pt1 | contig 32712 bp, 26 predicted proteins | sample Watercolumn_Towu_2_FD_181712 | JGI IMG/M metagenome (GOLD analysis project Ga0233425, IMG submission 181712) | Freshwater microbial communities from Lake Towuti, South Sulawesi, Indonesia - Watercolumn_Towuti2014_140_MG | ecosystem: Environmental > Aquatic > Freshwater > Lake | place... | reverse complement strand
AAAAAGAATTAAAAATGTGACTTTTATTAAGCGAAAAAACATTATTGAAATCTCCCCTGCACGATAACTTTCGCTTTCTTACCTCTTGTTTCTTACCTCTTGCTACTCGCTACCCTCACCGTGCGGGCACTACTATATTTTAAAAAACTCACCGGCGTCAACAAGAAAAATAATTTAAGTGGCTTGGTACTCACCTGATCACTTAATCGCATTTTTCTTTTCCTATCTCCCCTCTGTTTCTACTCCCCTTCCTTCCAATATAAAATCTTTGTCTTAGGAATGTATGTCATCCAGACATCCTCAAGGACCGGGGTTTCACTATAGTCGGTATCGGACGTAAATAAATTTGCCCTATAATAAATCTGGCTTGATGAAGTAGATACTCCACCTGTTCTTAACGCGTTATACATACTACCGCCTTCCGGCTGCAATTGGCTATCAATGGCAGTGAATTGGTCAACATTAGGATACCAGTTTGTTCCATCCGCACTAACCTGAAAAGCAATTTTCTCGCTCGAACTACTCGCGGTGCTTGGAATAGTCTCCGTTCCATAAATCATACCAACTTTACTCCCTGTTGGCGTGGGAAGACTCACCGACTGATAATAACCGGTTTGACTTATTATTCTCACATTATCCAAATATGCGTCCGAGTTACACGCGTAAACGAGAAATGCCCCCTCCCCCTGTTCTATCCCTGTCGCGCCGCCTATGCCGCCGAAATTAGAATGAGCAAATCCAGATCTACCATATGCTACCGTAGCCCCTGTTGGATCATAAGCATCTACCGAAATAGCGTCTGTCCCACCTGAACCCGTCAAGACAACGTGAAATGTTTTTTCAGGCCAATATGATGTCATTACTGTATAAAAAGCCGGTGGATAATCATACGCGTTAGTAATCCAGAGACGAGGATCAGGCGGGTAAGTATACTCATGATCTGGAGTAGGATCCCAATAATCGATTTCATGAATTAATTTAATTTCGTCAGTATGATATGGATCGCTAAACGGATCCGCTTCCGATATATAGACATCGTGCTGTCTAGTCGCGCTGTTTATTGACGTAAGCAATAAGTGCGCACCGACATCGTAAAATCTTAACTTCGAAGTTGTCGGCGGCCACGGATAATAATGAAAATCAATCGTATGGTCTGTATTTCTTAAATAAGCCCGAACAGAATAATATTCCCATATCCAATGACTTGTCCCGTCCAAAGGCCCCAGGCTCAAAATAGACCAAGAATCACATCCCCAAGTCTCGCCCTCCATCAGTTCACCGCCAACTATGGTCGGTGATGCTGGCGGAGCAATTAAAGTCTGCCACATGTTAGTTGAATAAGTAGTATCATCGCTAAAATTATCCCAGTAACCGATCTTTAAAGCATCACTTGTCGTCTCCGGCGTTGTGCCGCCTGTAGGATATGAAAATCCAGTATAACAATTATCTACATCTAAAGGGCACGAGTCCATCCACGTAACCCTGGCATATTGCGGTGTATCCAAATCCCCATCAGCGTTTATATCTTCACCGCTGTCCAGAGAACCATTATAGTTGGCATCCTCTCCTATGAAGTCCGCCTTACTCGACATATTCCAGTAATCGGAAATATTTATCGTCATATTGATCGTCTTTGACGCTACGGTATAGGGCGTGGTGCCTATTGTAACACTAACGTTTCCTACCGACTTTATGTCATAATACCCGCCGGAATGGAAGCAGAATTCGGTCGGATAATTGGCGTCAATTTTTGTTCTGTTTGGATTAAAAACGGCTTTTACATTAGTCTTAGCGTCGGAACTAATGCTTAAACCGTCAATTAAATCATTAAAAGACTGCCACGAATTCATTGGCCTTGCGCCCACAAGCGCGGACGCCACTGTTGAGGCATATGTACTTCCGACATCAGTCACAACCTCTAAAATATCCTCCAACAAACTTTGATCAACTGTGTTTATATTGATGGCGCTTCTTCCCGTAGTACCTCTAGCTCCGGTTTCATCCAAAACATTTGGATCAACATATACATCTGTTGTAATCATGTCCTTTATGTCCTCATATTTCGCAGGTCCTATACCAGAAACTAGACAAACAGACTGCTTTGTTATAAATTTCCCCGGCGGAAAACTTGCTGTGGAACTCCTATAGCTAACTATATAGCCTGCGCTTGTAGGACCAATACCCGGGAGACAATCCAAAAGATTGGTATTGGCGTTATTAATATTAATTTTACTTGCTGTACCCGTTATTGTCACTAGCATATAAGACGGTAAACCTTTCGGGGTGATATCAGACAAGTCAAACGAAAATTTATTTTTGGCTTTTCCTATTAAATGCGATATCGCGTAGTCAATACCGCCTTCGGCCAAATACCTTGCCTGCACTTCATAGACATAATTGCGAGTGGTATTTTCCATTAATCGAATATTGGTAGCATAGGCAATACCTATTACGATTAAAAGCGCGAGTATCCCCAGAGACATCAACAACGCCGCACCGGATTGTTTATTTTTAATTTTCATAACGCCTATTCCTGTTGCGATTAAGCGATTGAGTGATTTTACGCATCTTCACTTAATTGCTGTTCGCTATTCGTTTGATTGCTCTTCTACGTGTTCCCCGTACTATTTGGCAGATATATGTATGTACTAAATGTCCTTGTCTGAGGCGGATTGCCGTATTTGCCTTGTATTGTTACCGTGACGGACACCATTTGCGGAAGATTATTTGTGTTATCGTCCGTTGATGTCCATGTACTCTGCCAACCCGAAGTACTGCCATTATAATATTGCAGCGACAGAGCCGTCACATCTTCGCAAAACGTAGGCTCACTCGTTATCCTTGTATACGTCTCTATGCTCGCAGGATACTCAAAGTAACCGCTTCCGGATGTAATGAAGTGTCTGTCAATTTCCGTATTCGCGCTGTCAAAATAATACCCCAATTCGCAGAGATCCAAATCACTGCTGTTTTCAACAGGTGCCATAAAATACACATAACTACTACTACCCTCAAAAGGAATATAATCTTCCTGCACCATCGCGGCAGACAATTCCTTAGTCATCTGTCCTAAAATTAATTGCGCCTTCCTTGCAATCTCCATTATATCCTTTCCCTGCCTATACGCCTTTATACCGGTATTAAAAACAATAGTCAAAGATCCGACAAGAATAGCCGTCAGGAACATCGCAGTCGTTATCTCAATAAGAGTAAAAGAGTTTTTGTTAGGTCTCATATAGCGCAATATACGTCGTAAAGGTTTTATTGTTCGAGCCACTTCTAGTTACCGTCAAATTTACCAAATACAAATTGTTTATGTAAGCATTTCCTGTAACCATACTAGCCGTTACCGAGTGATTATATCCCGAGCTGTAATAATGTGGGGTCTCGGTACTCAAATTTACTAAATTCGATGATGTTATAGAGCCCAGTGTAGTGTGGCCCAGTCTCCTAAAATTCTCCAAATCCATCTGTGCTATAAAGCTTGCTTCGGTGTTTTCAAGTGTTTTCTTTACAGACCTTGCCCCTGCACTAAAAATCGTCAAAATACTAACTAGGCCGATGCCAAGAATCGCCATCGCAAGCAATATTTCAATAAATGTAAAACCTCGCGGATATTTTCTTATCACGTTTCACCTATATCTTTAACTCTCACCTTCGCGGGAGTATTATCAAAAGTAACATTCTGAAAAATGCTAGTGTCGTCCGAACACACTATCTTTAAAGAGGAAGGAGTTCCCCTTTCATGTCCGATAACAATACCGCCACCTGTCTTACACTCAAGATATTTCATCGCGACTCCCGCATCGGCATCCTCCGGAAAAGGAACAATCAAATCATCTCCTGCCAGTGCCGTAGATGTAGAATCAAACTGCAATCCGGTCGGTAAAAATTCCCATTTCCCCACGCTAATACCGGTTGTGGAGCTAAAAGAATATGAAACTGTTTCATCGGTGTACACCGCGGACTCTCCGGTATAAAGTTTATACGCCCTGCATTGATAATTTGCGTCAATACTTGAACTAACTGGAAATATAACATAACACTCTCTGCCATTGGCCATCGCGTGTTGCCTCGCGAATTCTATTGCGTTCGCTAAATTGTCAGCCGCGGAATTAAGCCGATATGTCCTTTGCTTTGGCCCAAAAGCAGGAACGGCCAAAGCCGCGATCAGGCCTATTATGCAAATCACCATCAACATTTCAATCAAGGTAAACCCAATTAGTTTTTTCATCTTTTCAACTTTTCCGCCTTTAAACTTTTCTACTTTCTACTTCTGACAATTATTTATATCGTCCGCAGTCCCAGCTGTTCTATCAGGGCCATTTGATGCAATATAGTATGAACTTCTGTTTCGAATAAAATTTGTCGTATCAGGCAAACTCCCTGGATATGTATAAACCCTGTACGCCCTACCCCATGGATCCAGTAAAGTCCTAATTGTAACCGCGTAATAACTGTAAGATCCCTTAAAAGTCATATATGGCCCATATGTTATGGCTGCCGGAGTAAACGGCACTACCAAATATCGATATACATAACCACCCGCAAGCCCGCTATTAAGTTCATACGGAGAAGTATTTCTCTGGGGATAATACCCTATCTCAGTTTTGTACATTTCTAACGCCATTTCTATATCGGCAATTACTGATTTAGCCTGCGCGATTTCAGAACGGTTCTTCCAGCTATTAAAGGCACCAACACCAATACTGGCTAAAATGGCGATGATAGCTATGACAGACAAAATCTCGACTAGAGTAAACGCATTTCTTCTATCCATTTTTCTCCGATCTCCCATCTCCAATCTATCATCTAACTCTCTCACCAGCTTCCAATATCGTCCGAGGTCCCTGTACTTTTATCGGGACCCAAAGACCACACATTGTACGCGCGTGAGCTTGAGTTGGAATATCTGTAAGCACTGCCCCATGGATCTATAAAATTACCGCTTGATGCATTGTAATCCTTTGTGTCCATGTAAGGACCGTAGTTACTGGTCGTAGATACGAGCGCGGCAGGCCAACCTGCTGTAGACGGAAGAGAACCGTAATCGGTGTAGTACATGTTTATTGCCGTGGCAAGAGAACCAACTACCGCCGCCGCCCTTCTTTCTTGGGCTTCTTTGTATGCAAGTCTTGCCGCGGGAGATAACAGACTGGCGAGGACTACAATGATGCATATTACAACAAGGAGTTCAATAAGAGTAAAGGCAAAACTAATATTTCTTTTCATATCTCTTTCCCTCCTAATTAAATATAACATATTCTAGCGTTTTGTCAATAGGCAAGAAGTTGTTGACACAGACAATATGCTTTTGATAATCTTGTGTTGTAAATTTTACAGCAAGTTTCTTTTTTTTCATTCGTCATTGTTCATTTGGATTTCCTGCTCTTATGCCTTCACTAACAAAACTTATTGTGCAATCGGGGGCGCAAAAAGGCCAAAGTTTTCCTGTCGGGGACAATATGACCTTAGGCAGGGACCCATCCAATTCAATTGTTTTACAAGACCAACGCGTTTCTCGTCAGCACTGCGAAATCTGGAAAGAAAACGACAATTATAAAATAAGAGACTTGAACAGCAAAAATGGCACTTTTGTAAATAACATACGTGCGAAAGAAACTATATTGCTTTCGAACTCAATAATTAAAATCGGGGACACCGCCCTACTTTTCCGCGCACAAGAAGAAAAAACCACGGATGAAATTTCTCTTTTATCTCCTAAAACAAAACAGACGGTTATTCTGAGCAAGCTCCCGAGCAGTAAAACACAAGAACTGCGGCCGGAGCTTCTTGAAAAACTTTCCAGCGACAAAGCCATAAAGAATCTTTCTACTATTTACCATGTAAGCTCTGTTATCTACTCTATTCGCGAAATTGATAAGTTACTCGAAAAAGTTTTAGAACTAATTTTCAAAACCCTTCCCGCTGAACGCGGCGTAATATTCCTATACGATGACGAGGACATGGAATTAAAACCAAGAACTTCATATACCGAAGGTGGTGTATCAAAAAATACCATTAAAGTGAGCTTTTCAATTGTCAACGAGGCATTCAATGAGCGCGTCTCTATCCTTTCGGCAGACGCAGTGAGCGACAAAAGATTTGATGCTAAAAAAAGCATTATGCGTGAAGCTATAAGAAGCGCTATGTGTGTCCCCATTCTCACGCATGATAAAAGATTCGGCGTGATTTACCTCGACACTCAAACTCAGGCAAATGCCTTCAATGAAGACGCCATGAGTCTTATTAGCGCCATCAGTAGTCAAGTAGCAATCGCTATAGAGAATATATATTTCCATAAAGATTTGGAAAAAACGGCAGTTACACTGCATGACGAGATAAAACAGGAATACAACATGATTGGAGTAAGTAAAGAGATTAAGGAGGTTTTCGCTCAAATCTCCCGTGTCGCCCAAACAAACAGTACCGTTCTCATTTCCGGCGAAAGCGGCACCGGCAAAGAATTAGTCGCCCGAGCCATTCATTACAACGGGCCGCGAAGTAATAAGCCTTTTATTTGCATAAACTGCACGGCCCTCCCGGAGACTCTAATTGAAAGCGAATTGTTTGGCCATGAAAAGGGCGCGTTCACCGGGGCCTACGCGGCAAAACCAGGGCAATTCGAGCTCGCCAATGGCGGTACTATTCTTTTAGATGAAATCGGGGAAATGCCAACAGGAAGTCAGATGAAGCTCTTGAGGGTATTGGAAGAAAATAAAGTAAGGCGCATTGGCGGCACAAGAGATATTCCTGTCTATGTACGGGTAATAGCCGCATCTAATAAAAATCTCGATAAGGCGGTAGAAAATAACACCTTTCGTGAAGACCTGTACTATCGACTTAAGGTAATAAATATACAAATAGCGCCTTTGCGTGAAAGAAAAGAGGATATCCAGCCTTTAATAGAATATTTTCTCAATCAATTCAAAACAAAAACAACATACCCTGTTAAGGGATTATCACCCGAAGCAATAGAAACAATGAAAAAATATCAATGGCCGGGAAATGTCCGTCAGCTCAAGAACTGCCTTGAACGCGGTATCATAATGTGTAAAAAAGAATTTATTGAACCTAAAGACTTGGATCTTATGCCTTGTGAAATCCCTACCGAAGAGAAATCCAAACCGCGCACCATCGCGGACGTGGAAAAAGAACACATCATTAAAACTCTGGCAGAATTGAACGGAAATAAAACCAAAGCGGCTGAAGTCTTAGGAATCCGCCGAAGCACGCTTTATGAGAAATTAAAGCTGTACAGTATTGAGTAATACTACGCATGTAATTTCTTTATAAATTCGCCCAATGCGTTTTTCAACTTTTCCCTATCAAAATCTTTCAGGCGGCCTTTTTGTTTTTCGATAATTTTACTTTTTAATGCTTTATCCGTCAGGATTAATTCCATCATTTCAGCAATTGCCTCAAAATCTTTTTCCTTCACGCACACGCCTGCCCCGCCCAATGTCTCAGGAATAGCGGAACTTCCGAAAGCGATTACCGGCACATCATTGTGCATCGCTTCTAAAAGCGGAACGCAAAAACCTTCATGCTCGCTCATAGTAATATAAATATCAGCGGCCTTATAGTAGCCGTTTAGGTCTGTGTCAGTAATATGATTCGTAAACACAACGTCTTTTAGACTAAGAACCGCGCACATGCCTCTCAAGAATTCAACATAACTATTCCCTCCGGCAATTGATCCGACAAGAAACAATCTAGACCTTCTATTTATTACTTTTTGGTAGTAGTAAAACACCTTAATAACATCTTCAAATTTTTTATTCGGACTCATCCTTCCTACGCTAATAATATTCACAAAATCATCGTCGTATTTATCAATAATATTTTTGTTCGGCACGGCATGCAATCTTTTATCGTTTAATAACAGCCATATCCTACCAGTATTTTTGAAACCAAAGTTTTCAAGATCCATTCTGTCGTATTCAGAAACACCTAGCGCGACATCCACACAATCCCGCATACTTTTTATTTCTTCCAACCCCTGTTCCAAATCTTTCGCGGTTTGAGGATTTATGTTCGTGAAAAAGCGCGGGGGAGTTATATTGTGATAAATTAGCATTTTTTTCGCGTTAGCTTTCTTACAAAACTCCGTCAGCTCTGATCCAACGGAATAATGATACACTATTATGTCATCCGAATTTATTTTATTTTCGTAACTCCTATAATCCCTGCAGGACGCCCTAGCGTCGAGGCTCGTGTGCCTATCCACTGCTAGAATAAAAGACTCTTGCCCCAATTCTTTAAATATGCTGTCCAATTGAAGAGCATATTCACTTATGGCATCACCCGTAGTAAATCCCGGGAGTAACTGGTATATTTTCATAGGTATTTTTTTAACTCCTCCGCCACTCTTTCTTCACTGAAATCCGTTAACCGTTTATTTTGATTCTCGATAATATTATAACGCGTAGCTTTATCTGACACTACCGATTCTATCAATTCCGCTATCGCCTCATACTTCTTTTCCGTAACGCTAATTCCGCTATTCCCTAACGTAAATGGAATTGCCGCGGCGCTATACGCTATAATCGGCACTTCAAAATACATACTTTCTACCAATGGGATACAAAATCCTTCATGCTCGCTCATACAAACAAATACGCTAGCCATGGAGTAATATGCGGCCAGGTCCTCGGCCGGGACATGCCCCGAGAAATGCACATCATCCGCCATATTTAGTTCAACAGCCATTGCTTTCAAGTACATATAGTACTTCTCCATCCCTATGTGTGAACCTACGATAAAAAGCCTGGATTTTGGATTTATCGTATTTTTGTAGTAATAAAATACACTGATAACATCCTCTATCTTTTTATTGGGAGTAACGCGCCCGACAAATAGTAAATTCACCCAGTCGCTGTCGTACTCATTAAGTATTTTTCTGCTGGGTTTTGTCCTTAATCCCTCGTAACCAATAAATGGCGGCAAAACTGCGGTCTTTTTATATCCCCACTCATCAAGTTCCATTCTATTGTATTCTGAATCTGCTAAAGCCAGCTCCGGCACATCCTTTAACGTCCGTAGTTCTTCCCTTCCCTTATACAAAACAAACGCCTTCTCCGCATTTATGTGACGAAAAAATATATCCGGGGTAATATTGTGATAAATAAGCAATTTCCTGTCGGGAATATTCCTAAATTTCTCGCTTAAGGGAGAACCTATTGAAAAATGATAGATAACTTTATTACCGGCATTACTGTATTTTACGTATTCTCCCCAATCCTTGCATAATTCTCTTACCTTCGGGCCTGTATGCCGAAGCGGACAAAATATCTCCGAATCATACCCCCATTGCTTTAAATATTTCTGTATTACAAGCGCGTCATTACTTATGGCATCACCCGGCGCAAAACCCGGCAGCCATTGGTGAATTGATTTATTCATGATATGCCATTTGATTTAAATTTGTTTACACTTTCCTCAAATCTCTTTAATACAGCTTCCCAGCTATACTCATTTTTCACATAATCCCTACCGTTCTGGCCCATTTTGTCGGCGATTGCAGGATTATTTTTTAAATAATTTACGCATTCTTCAAATTCCGGGTAATTTTTAAAATACAATCCGCCGTTACTCCTCCGACAGTGGTCCTTTGTGACGGCACAATCCCCGTGCACCATTACGGGCCTACCTGCGGCCCACGACTCCATAAGAACTATGGACAAACTCTCATTAACGGACGGCTGGCAAAACACCAAAGCGGCGCTTGAAGCGCTTTTCTTATATTCTTCAGGAACATACCCAAGATCAAAAATAAAATTTTTGTCCTCGCCGGACAAATCTACTTTACCACTACCCATAAGAACCAATTTTAGGTTAGTTTTATATTGCTTATTAAACGCGCGAAAGTAATTCATCAGTAAATCTATATTCTTACCACCCTCTCTTCTGCCTGCAAAAAGAATAAATGGATCGCGCACATTATATTTGTTTCTAAATAACGACGGCTCGGCGTTCGCGTTGGATTCAAACCCCATACTTACCATAGTGGCCTTTTCATCCGGCATTTGGTAAATATTTTTCGCAAGATTCATTTCAGGATACGTATTAAACATCACACCCTGCGCCTGATTAAACATCTTCTTAAATATTTCTAAATACGCGAAAGGTTCGTCGTGTAGACACGGTATTAAGAGGCTTTTCTCCTGCGCCGACTGAATACCCCAATACGTAGTCCCAAAAAGATACGGCATAAAAATAAACCAGTCGTACCTGTCCTTATTTTTTGCCATAAATTCTTCCATCCTGCGGCTTCTTACACTGTCTTCCATCCACGCCAACTCTTCTTTTTCCGATATCGGCACACGATGATCAATCTTTCTTTGAATGAGCAAGAATCTAGGTGTGACCCTATTTGGATCCACCAAAAACCTCCGGACGGTGACTCCGTTTACCGCTTTATTTCCGGGCTCATAATGATTCTTCCATGTAAAATGATCGCGCGCGCACGTCGAGAAAAGCTCCACCTGGTGCCCGCTCGCGGCAACCCTCTCCGCAAGCCTCTGGCAATGCACCTCAGCCCCACCCGCCAAATCCGGTTCAAACCTTGGAACTATAAATGCGATTTTCATAAAAAACACCTTAACCACAAGATTACACAAGATTTACACTAGACAAAAATAATAATCTTTTTTTCTTTACGCCTTTCTTAGCGTACTCTGTGTCTTTGCGTGAGTTCATTCAAAACCGTGCCGCACAGAGATCACAAAGATCACGGAGAAAACCTTCGGAAAAATATAAAACAATTTCTAAAAACATTTTTCATCTAGACGTGGTCCAAAAATTACGCGGCAGCATACTTTTTGACTAAACAAGTTTTTCGCAGGCAAATGTCTGCACTTCCAGAGCAGATTTAATTGCTTTCTCGGCAATCTCTTTTGAAAAATACTCAATGCTAACATCACCGGGATACCTGGCATTTTCAACGAAACTGTTTAAATATGTCACAGGTTCGATCATGTTTTCAACGTTACAGCCACATTCCGTTTTTAACTTATTTAACAAAAAGACCATGTCATGAGTCCTCTTTAATTCCCATCCATTTTTCAAAAGTAATGCTTTTAGGTACTTCTCCGCCGAAGCTTGACACAAAAAACATATAGAATGAAATGCGGGCTGGTTATCCTTCATTCCCCAAGAAGCAAATCTCAGATCCGCCTCTCCAAATTTTATCCACTCACTAACATCAATTTTACCCGTTCTCTTCATATAATATCTTTGCCTTTTCCCTGATTATATTGTTAAAAAATGAAGAATCATTTTCCATACTCTTTTTCACTATTTCCGTGGTTTCAACAACAAAATCCATTGGGCATTTTCTATCTAAAAATAGTTTGTTTAATTTCTGCTTAACGCTGATAATATCGTATCCGTCCGCGATTTCAACAAAAATATCAATATCACTTTCTGAATTTGCCCTATTTTCCGCGTACGATCCAAATAGATACAATCTGCGTGGGCGAACCTCGTTTACTATTCTTTCCTTAATCTGTTCTATCTCGGGTTTACTCAACATACTCCACTCTCCTCTTTAGCAGGGATTCTATCATAAAACTCCATATACACACATCCTAAATTGATTTCATTTTTTTTGTTCTAATTTTGCCTCAAGTTCTTCGACTCTTTTATTGAGACTCATTATGGTGTTAACAAGCTGAAAATTAAATTCCTTTTGCTGAGAGAAAAGGCGGTATGTGTAAAAACGAAGTAGTATCCATACTATTCTTTTAAACTTAGCGACGGGCTTACCGAATATTCCGCCTTTTGATGGGATTTCGAAATCGCCGATATCTATGTCGCATGTGTGCTGAACCAGCTCTAAATAATATTTCAGGAAGTCTTTGTCCGTCTGAAGCTGTTCGATATTTTTAACCGATAGACTATCCAGATTATACTTGTCGTAAACTCCATCTTTCCTTTTTTTCTCAACCCGTTCTTGAATCTCACGCATTATTTTCTCGACGTCTATTCCGTTTGATACAATATTCATACTGCCCTCCCATTATTCCATTTTCCACTTACTCGGCATTTCAAGAAACCCTTCGGCACGCCTATTGGGCTCTACCCAGAATAAATACATATTTTCACACCGATGATACTGCGTCATGTGGTCTTCCGAATGTATCGCGAGAGATAAATAATACTTCCCCTGAAAAAGAGTGAAAGGATTAAATTCTATCGTCATTACACCTTTACCACTTATTGAGCCAACCCTAACATTTTCTATCATGGTATTTGTACCATGACAAAGGCGGCCCTCACCGTCAGCGACGGAAAATCCAAATACCGGATTGTCTATTTTTTCTTTCGCGTTATAGTAAATCTTAACACACATCGACTGTCCTGCCCTAAAGCGTTCCTTATCTACACCATCTTGACCGCATAAAATCACTTTTTCTATTTCTACAGCTTTGGTTCCGTATTCTTTCGATACTATTTCACCTTTTTTATTCAAGCCCAATCGTAAATACTCATCAACTATATTGGACGGATCACCATAGTCAATGACATGGCCCTCGTCTAAAAGAAGCATCCTATTGGAAATATCTTTTATTGTTTCAAGATCGTGGGAAACAATAAGCATTGTTTTGCCCCTCTCTTGAAATTCTTTTATTTTTGCTACGCACTTTTTTTGAAAAACCGCGTCGCCAACAGACAATACCTCGTCTATTAAAAGAATGTCCGGGTCAACCTCCACGGCTACGCTAAATCCTAATCTCACGTACATACCGCTCGAATAATGTTTTACAGGGACATCAATAAATGCCTCAAGATCCGCGAAATTCACTATATCCTTAAAACGTCTATCGATCTCTTTTTTACTTAAACCAAGGATTGAACCATTAAGATAAATATTCTCTCGCCCGCTTAAATCAGGGTGAAAACCGGCACCTAATTCTAAAAGTGTGGATAAAGTACCGGAAATACTTACCTTCCCTTCCGTCGGAGTTATCGTCTCCGAGATAAGGCCTAGAAGGGTGCTTTTACCCGCGCCGTTTGCTCCGATAATTCCCAATGTCTCGCCCTTATTCACATGGAAGCTGACACCTCGCAACGCCCAGAAGTCTCTCTTATTGCTTTTTCTGCGGACAAGATCAAGGATACTGGACTTAATAGTCCTGTCCCGCGTACCTTGAATAACATATCTTTTCCCTACATTTTCTAATTGAATAGGTTTCATAGTTCATCCGCGAAATATTTTTGATAACAAGAAAACACCGCCAATCCCACAACAAAAACTAATCCGGTTATCCCTAGAGACAGATACAAACTATTTACGCATGGTATTGGGGTCCCAAGAAAGCAATGCCTGTATAAAGTAATTAAACTCGCCATGGGATTTAAAAAATACACACTCAGGTACTCTACCGGAATTTTTTCTATTGGATAGATTATTGGAGTAAGAAAAAACCATGTCATGAGAATAACTCCCACCAAATGTTCAGTATCTTTAAAAAAAACATTTGTGGTACTTATAACAAATGAAAACCCCAGACAAAAAACAAACTGCAAAACAATAACCGCAGGCAGCCAAGCGTATCCGACACTTATAGGGACCTTAAACAACATTAGCACAATAAACAAGACTCCTAGAGAAAGTACAAAATTTATCAGGTTTGCAACTGCCATTGCGAGAGGAAGTATAATTCTCGGGAAATAAACCTTTTTAACCAAATTGGTACTACCCGTAACTATGCTTATACTATCATTGGCACATATAACAAAAAATTGCCATACCACGACACCTATTAAAAGCACCGGCAAATTCACAGAAAACTTCATGAGTTTCATAAAAACAAGATATACAAGCATCATTAATAGAGGATCTAATAAGCTCCAAAAAAATCCCAGGACAGACCCCTTATACCTTATCTTAAGATTCCTCAAAATAAGATTCCAAAGCAATTCCCGACGTTTATAAATGTCTTTAAGGAGTTTCATAAAATGTAAAAAACCTACAAGCACAAAGCTGGTACCTGTAAAATCTTTTTTGAAATCCATGCCGTCTCTTCAGCGTTATTTACTATTATCCCGAATTTGATTTTATAGTCGTCAATAAAATTCTCAATTGCCGCAAGGTTTCTGCGATCCGTTGAGGTTCCCATTTTAATTTCTACAGGTATTATGCCAAAATCGCCTTCCAAAACCAAATCAACTTCCGCTTTATTAGATGTTCTGTAATAACAAGTCTTTACAGGAATCAGTGAACTGGAAAACCCTTTAATAATTTGTTCGATCACAAATGTTTCCCATATCCTGCCTACTGATGGATAAGAATATAGGGCGTCAACGGACGGCATAGAGAGAAGATAATTTAACAATCCTGTATCCCGCATATGCCCTTTGGGCATTTTTATGACACGTTTTTTTAAACTTTTTTGATAACTCTGAATAATGCGCCAAATAAATGTTCCATGAGCAATTTCAAAATACGATTTTACTGTCGGTTGAGACACGTCCAAGGACCTGGCATATTCAGAATAGTTAAGAATTTGCCCGGAAGACGCGGCAAGCATTCCGATAAATCTTTGAAACACTACTATGTTTAGTCCGGGGAATAGCCCTCGCACGTCTCTTTTGACGTATGTTTGAAAATAATTTTCCATCCATAACGCGAATCCCTGGCGGTCGTTTTTGAATTTTAAAAATGGCTCCGGATATGAACCTAAAAAACACGAAGTCATAATCTGTTTCTGCGAAAACCGTGGTTTCATGTGTTCCAGCTTGCCGACATCGCCTTTATGAATAAGATCATAAAAACGACTTTTATCGCATCCCCATTGTTCCTCCAATGAGAAACCGCCTAACTCATAAATTGCAACCCTGCCCGCGAGTGATTCAGTGATATTTTTAAGTAATTCCGGAGAACTTGATCCGGTTATTAAATACTTGCCGTTTTGTCCGCGATTATTGTCGATCGTTATCCTCAATGAGGAAAAAAGCTCCGGCAGGATTTGAGATTCATCAATTATAATAGGGCCCTTTTGTTGCGCGAGAAAAAAGTCCGGATCATAGCTAATCCTGTCATAATCCGCCCTCTTTTCCATGTCAAACAGCGGCGAGGAAGGCAATACTTGTCTTACAAACGTGGTCTTCCCCACCTGCCTTGCTCCAATTACAGCAACGCAGGGAAATTTACCAAGAAGCTGTTTAACGGCACTGACCGCAGTCCTTTTTATATCATGCATATTGAAAGTATACCTTTAATATTGCATGGTGTCAATCTAAAACATCCCGACATCACTTCACCGGAGCCGCTGCTTCCTTCTTTTCTTCACCATAGTTTATCGCGGCCATCTGCTTGTAGAAATTCACCCTAAGAGTCGCTTCCCTCTGCGCCTCTTTCATAAGAGCCTCGGCGTGTTCAGGATTTGACTTTTTTAACACCATATAGCGGTTTTCATTGTAAGCGTAATCCGCCATGGATATTTTCGGATCCTTGCAGTCAAGCTGTAACGGGTTTTTGCCTTGCTGTGTCAACATTGGATTATATCTGAATGTAAGGAAATGCCCGCACTCGACGGCCCTCTTCTGCTCCTCAAGACCTTTCTGCATATCAATACCGTGGTTAATGCAATGCGCGTATGCGATAATTATTGAAGGGCCATCATATGCTTCTGCTTCCGTAAACGCTTTGATCACCTGTGTCTGGTCATTACCCAGCGCTACTCTTGCCACATAGACATAACCGTAACTCATCATCATAAGCGCGAGGTCTTTCTTTCCGACCGGTTTCCCCCCTGCGGCGAACTGTGCTACCGCGCCTATCGGAGTTGATTTTGAGGCCTGTCCGCCAGTATTGGAATAAACCTCTGTATCTACTACAAGAATATTCACGTTTTTACCCGACGCCATGACATGGTCTAATCCGCCGTAACCTATATCATACGCCCATCCGTCGCCGCCAAGAGCCCAAACGGATTTTTTCACCAAATAATCGGCTACAGATAAAAGTTGTTTACACTCACCGCTGTCACATGATTTCAACATTTCTTTTAACTTCGCCACTCGAGCGCGTTGTTTTTCAATATCGTCATAATTTGTTTGAGGCGCTGATTTTATTTCTTCGGCCAACGTTTTAAATTCTCCTCCACAACATGACGTTGAGCCGCAGCACACTCTATCTAAAAGCTCTCGCGCGTATTCCGTAAATTTATCTACTGATAATCTCATACCGTACGCTGCCTCCGCGTTATCTTCAAACAAAGAATTCACCCACGCCGGCCCTCTTCCGTCGGCGCGTTTCGCGTAAGGCGTAGTCGGCAGGTTTCCGCCGTAAATCGACGTACACCCTGTGGCATTGGCAATCATCAATCTATCGCCAAATAACTGCGTCATAAGTTTTATATATGCAGTCTCGCCGCATCCGGCGCAAGCGCCTGAATACTCAAATAAAGGCCTTACAAACTGACTACCCTTCATTGTATTTCTGGCAAATAGATTTTCCGGCGTTTCCGGCAAATTCAAGAAAAATTTATAATTCTCCGCCTCTTGTTTTCTGATCGGTGTCTGAGGAACCATCTTAATGGCGCCTTTCGCCTGCATCGGACAGTTTTCAAAACAAGTTGCGCAGCCCGTACAATCCTCAGGTGCAACCTGCATTGTGTATTTCATCCCTTCCGCGCCTTTCATCGCCCTTACATCGGTAGATTTAAAGGTTTTTGGCGCGTCTTTCAGCAATTTCGCGTCATAAACTTTAGGGCGAATCGCCGCATGAGGACAAAGAAGCGCGCATTTATTACATTGAATACAAGTCGTGGGGTCCCATTCGGGAATATTCAGAGCTATGCTTCTTTTCTCATAACGCGCGGTATCTGTGGGCCATGTACCGTCATCAGGCATCTGCGATACCTTTATTTTTTCGCCTTCCGCTTTCATCATTAAGGACGTTACTTCTTTTACAAAGTCAGGCGCATCGTCTGAAACAGTATGAATCGGGGTAACAGGATTTGTCACGGATGCAGGAACTTTTACTTCAGCGATACCGTTTAACGCCTGATCAACCGCTGAAACATTCATCGCAACAACCTTGTCTCCTTTTTTTCCGTATGTCTTTTTTATCGCGTCTTTAATTGAATTTATCGCCGTATTGGGATCAATCACTTTTGAAATCTGAAAAAACGCAGTCTGCATAACGGTATTAATACGAGGCCCAAGACCCAAACCTTCAGCTATTTTAACGGCGTCAATAACATAAAATTCTAATTTCTTATCCATGATTTGCTTCTGCACCCTTCCAGGGAGCTTTGACCACACAATGTCTTTGTCGTATTCGGAATTTAAGAGAAATGTTCCGCCCACTTTCACGTTGTTCATTATGTCGTACTTTTCTAGAAACGTAAAATTATGGCACGCCAAGAAATCCGCGTTTGTAATCAGATATGGGCTATTTATTGGATTTTTTCCGAAACGAAGATGGGATACTGTCATTGATCCAGCCTTCTTTGAGTCGTACACAAAATAACCTTGGGTAAAATTATCTGTCTCTTCGGCTATGATTTTAATGGAGTTCTTATTCGCGCCAACTGTACCGTCGGAGCCTAGACCATAAAACATCGCCTGATAACAAGACGGGTCATCAACATTAAATGAAGCGTCATACTTTAAACTGCTTCCCGTTACATCATCATCCACGCCTACGCAGAAATGATTCTTCGGCTCACTTGCCGACAGATTGTCAAAAACGGCTTTTGCCATAGCCGGCGTAAAATCAGCCGAACCAAGGCCATAACGCCCGCCGACAATCACGGGATATTCTTTAGATGCAATTAGTTTTAGATGCATCGCCTCGCCTATGGCTGTGCGCACATCTTCATATAAAGGCTCGCCCAATGCACCGGGTTCTTTTGTCCTATCCAATACCGCTATTTTCTTTACCGTTTTTGGTAACGCCGCGGAAAACGCCTTTATGTCAAACGGGCGGAATAAACGAACCTTTAGTACGCCCACCTTCTCGCCTTTTTTTACAAGATGATTAACAACTTCATGAACTGTCTCCGTACCTGACCCCATCGCTATAATTACCTTATCAGCGTCGGGCGCACCAAAGTAATCACAAAGATGATACTGCCTGCCCGTAAGCTTCGCGAATTTATCCATTGTTTTTTGTACTATATCGGCACAGGCACTGTAATATTTATTCACAGTTTCCCTGCCCTGAAAATACACATCAGGATTCTGCGCGGTACCTTTTATCGTAGGATGATCCGGAGAAATGGCCCTCATCCTATGCGCCTTCACTAGGTCATCGTTTATCATAGCGCGCATATCGTCAAAAGTAAGCTCTTCAATCTTTTGTATCTCATGAGAAATTCTAAAACCTTCAAAGAAATGCACAAACGGCACCCTTGCCTCAAGTGTCGCCGCCTGAGAAATAAGCGCGAAATCCATTGTTTCCTGAACGCTTGATGACGCGAGCATTCCCCAACCGGTTTGGCGAAGCGCCATAACATCCGAATGATCTCCAAAAATGGAAAGAGCCTGGCACGCGACAGCGCGCGCGGCTATATGAAATACCGTTGGAGTTAACTCCCCGGCAATTTTATACATATTGGGAATCATGAGAAGAAGCCCCTGCGAAGCAGTGAACGTTGTCGCAAGAGACCCTGCCAATAACGCCCCATGCACGGCGCCGGCGGCACCGGCCTCTGACTGCAATTCAACTACAGTCGGAATAGTACCCCATATATTCTTTTCACCCTTAGCGGACTTAATATCCGAAATCTCTCCCATATTGGATGAAGGTGTGATTGGATAAATCGCTATAACTTCATTAGTGGCGTGTGCCACATGCGCCACGGCGCTATTGCCATCATACGGAACCTGCTCCCTCTTTGACATAAAAATCCTCCTCGAAGACCTAGCCAAGCAAAGCGCCGGCTGGCCAAAATTTAAACAAAAAAAAGACCCCTACCTGACAAAAATTAAACGGCTTATTCTATGCCTGTCCTTATTTGCAGTCAAGTGTTTTTAGGCGCCAGTTATACACAACCTACCAAAACATTGGTTTTTATGCTAAATTAGCGGCAGTCTATGAACACAAAAAAGGCGATATTTATTCTTTTTCTGCTTGGCATGATAATTTTGCCGTTAATATCCGGATGGAGTTTTCATGCGTCAGACCCCGCTCCAAAAATCATTGTCGGCAATCAAACATTCAAATTATTGCTGGCTAATAGTCCTTTAGAGAAAAAAACGGGTTTATCTTACAAAGCCTCTCTTCCACTTGACTACGGTATGCTTTTCCGTTTTCAAAAACCGGATTATTATTCTTTTTGGATGAAAGACATGAAATTTCCGATAGACATTATTTTTATCCGGGACGGAAAAATCGTAACTATTTATAAAAATGCGGAGCCTCCTTTACATGGCACTCAGAATCTTGCCAAATTCTCGCCGACTGAGCCCGCGGATACAGTCCTAGAAATAAACGCCGGACTATCGGAGAAATACAACTTTTGCCACGGGACTAAGGTATCTTTTTCGAATAATTAATTTTTCCTATTGACCGTTTTCTGTGTTTTTTAGTAATATGCTCACTGACTGACCAGTCAGTCCACATTAAAATGATAACAAACACAGAATTAAAAAATGCTAAGACTGATCAAGATTCGCTTGTGGGTTCAAGAAAGAATCAGATACTTGACGCGGCAATTATAGTTTTTTCTAAAGACGGGTTTGCCGGGGCCAGTACAGATCTAATCGCTGAAAAGGCAGGATTAGGCAAAGGCACTCTCTATAGGTACTTTGAAAATAAGGAACAACTTTTTTTATCTGCCGTAGACAGGGGATTAGAGAAACTTCGCGAAGCCATGTTCAATTTAAAGGAAATAAGCAATCCTCTAGAAAAACTAGAGGCAGCCATAAGGACGTATCTGACTTTTCACGACAATAACCCCGCCCTAGTTGACATGCAGATACATGAACAAAGCACGTTTGGCGACCGTATCCGCGACAAGTATTTGAAACATTATTACGGCAATGTAGATAAAATGAAACAAACTTTTAGAAACGCTATCGATCTGGGATTAATTAAGAATATCGATATTGATGGAACCATGAGCATTTTAACAAGCATACTTAACGGATTAATATACGCGTGGCATATTGAAGGAAAAAAATATAAACTGTCATCCAAAATACCGATTGCATGTAAAGTTTTTTTTACCGGCATTGTTAAAGATGAGAAAATCAGAGGAAAATATGAATAAGATAACCTCACTATTAATGGCTCTATTTTTTACGCTAAACACGATCCCCTCCTTCGGAGAGGATTCTAAACCACCTTTTAACAAAAATGATTTCATTGCTTCCGCCGGCAGTCAAGCCGTTCTTAGTCTTAGCATCACGGATTGTATAATGTACGCCTTTAAAAATAATTCTGAAGTCAGGATTAAAAAACTGGATCCAAAAAAGGGCGCGGATGATGTAAAAATAGCCGAATCGGCTTTTGAACCGACGTTTGGCATAGAGTACCTCATTAATAGTGATACGCAATTATCTTTCATGCCGTTTATTACCGGTAGCGAAAAATCAGTTGTTAAAGATACTTACGCAAACGCTAGCGTCCAAGGAAGGATAACCACAGGTGCGACTTATTCATTGGAGTTGTCCACCGATAAACATGAGAGCGATTCTATTTATCAGACGATAAATCCGGCATATTTAACAAATCCGCAGATAACCGTTACCCAGCCCATTTTAAAAGGTGCCGGGATAAATATAAACCGCTCATATATTGTCATAGCGCAAAACGGCAAGAAACAGAGCGAAATGGAATTCCAAAACACATTGATGGACACCATTACCAGAACCAAAACGGCCTATTACAACTACATACACGCCGTCAAAGCGTACTCAATCGCGAAGTTGTCGCTAAAACGCGCAAGAAATCTTATGCGGATAAACAAGGCGCGTTACAATAAAGGACTCATCAGCACGGTTGACCTACTGGAAACGGAGTCCGCGCTAGTTGAAAGGAGAAAGTTTCTTATTACCGTTGAGGGATATCTCAAAAAAGCGGAGGACTACTTAAAAATTGTAACAAATATCGTCGACGATCCAAAACTGTGGGATACCGCGATAAAAACCACGACCAAACTTGAAGTAAAGGCACATGATCTTGATCTTGTAAGAAGCCTTGAAAGCGCTTTTGCGTACAGGCCCGACTACGAAATACAACAGCTCTCATTAGACAACACAAACGTATTGGTAAACCTAACACATAACGGCACATTACCAGAATTAGATGTTCTAGGAAGCTACGGTCTCAACGGTTTAGGCGACAGCTACGGCAATTCCTTTAATGACATAGACACAAGCTACAATGACTGGATGCTGGGCATAAAACTCAGCGTTCCCTGGGGCACCGGAGACCGCGCGAAATATGATAAGGCCAAACTACAAAAAGAACAGGCATTACTGGGATTACAGCGTCTAGAGCAAAACATCATTCTAGATGTCCGGGACAAGGTCAGAGAAGTTGATGTTCAATACCGTCAAGTAAAGGCATCGCTCTTATCAAAAAAAGCTGAAAAGAAGAATTACGAAGCTCAGAAAGAACGTTATACTGCGGGACAGGTCAGCACACACGACATACTTGACTATCAAGATAAGCTAGCGCAAACTGAGCTTGATTACACAAAGGCGCTTATTAATTATCACATAGCGCTGGCGAATTTAGATAACGCGGAAGGTATGACTCTCGTAAAAAACGATATAAAGATCGAGGAGAAATAACATGAAAAAATATATTTTTTCTTTTCTTTCCGGGACCACAGCTTTATGGCTTTTATTTTCATCCTCGGGATGCGGCAAAAGCGACACGGCAAAGGCACGAAGCCAAATCGTTCAGACCATTCCGGTAAAAACCATGAAGGTTACACTGAATGATCTAATCAAGACGTTGGACTACGCCGACAGTATTGAGGCGCAAGACCAAGCAGAAGTTTTTCCGAAAGTAAGCGGAAAGATTATTGAAAAACTAAAGGAAGACGGAAGCACGGTGGCAAAGGGCGATGTCATAGCCTACATTGACCGCGACGAGGTCGGGTTGAAGTTTGAAAAAGCCCCCGTGGAAAGCCCTCTGACAGGAATTATAGGCAGGGTGCACGTTGATATCGGAACAAGCGTAACGCCGCAGACCCCTATCGCGCTGGTGATTGATATAGACAAGGTAATTATCGCGCTTGATATTCCTGAAAAATATCTTCCGTTAATTAACATCAGTCAGGAGGCGCAGATAAATGTTGACGCCTATCCCGGTGAAACATTTATCGGCAAGGTGAAGAAAATAAGTCCGGTTGTAGATTTAGATACCAGAACTTTTCCAATAGAATTGGAAATTGAAAACACAGACCACTGCCTAAAACCAGGCATGTTCGCTCGCGTACGCCTAATTATGGAACAGCATAAAAAAGCGGCAGTTGTTGTTAAGGAAGCAATCATGGGAAAAGATCCGAACCTTTATGTTTACATTGTAGAAAACGGAAAGGCGGTTTTAAAACATGTCAAGCTAGGTGTTCATGAAGATACATTATTCGAAATAACCGATGGATTAAAAGAAAACGATGAGGTAGTGGTAATGGGTCAACAGAGACTAAAGGACGGAATAGATGTATCAGTAGAAACGGAGATGAAATGAATCTTCCATCATTTGGCGTACGAAAACCGGTAACAAATTTGATGATTTTTACAACAATATTGATCCTTGCCTTGTATAGTTTAACAAGACTTGGCATTGATCTCATGCCAGAGATTGAACCGCCAGCTCTCACTGTAATATCCGTTTATCCCGGAGCAGGCCCTGAAGATGTGGAAATAAAAGTCACCGAGCCTCTCGAGAACCAGCTTGCGACAACACCTGGTATAGAAAAAATAACTTCCCGTTCTTTTGAAGGCGTATCCATATTGACTTTAAAATTTGTCTGGAAAACCAATCTAGATGCCGCGTCCAACGACATACGCGACCGTATAGAAATGTCAAAAAGATATTTGCCCGATATACCGGATGAGATGGATAACCCTTTTATTTTTAAATTCAATACTGCGATGATTCCCATCTTATTCCTAGGATTCACCGCTGACAATTCTTATCCCGAACTTTTTGACTTAATTGACAAAAAAATAGCCGACCCATTAAGGCAGATACCGGGAGTGGGAACAGTCCAGCTCCAGGGCGGCCTTGAGAGACAGATAAACATATTTTTAGACAGACAGCGTCTCGAGGCATACAACCTTTCTATCACCGAAATATTTAACACCATTAGGCAAGAAAATGTCACACAACCAGTGGGAAGCTTAAAGGCGGGGCTCACAGACTATCTTATAAGACTTCCGGGAGAATTTACCACGCCAGAGGAAATAAATTCCGTTATTCTGGGTAAGTCTAAAAATAGTTACATCTATTTGAAAGACGTCGCGCGAGTTGAGGACAGCTTTAAAGAAGTAACATATGTCATGAGGATAAATGAACATCCTGGATTAATGATGATGATTCAAAAACAGACCGGCGTCAACACTGTAGACGTTGCTGAAAAAGTAAAGGCAAGGATGGAACAGCTTGCAAACACCCTTCCGCCGGACGTGAAAATTTTTACCGTAATGGACAATTCAAAAGACATCGTAAACGCGATCGATTCCTTGAAATCCAATGTTTGGGTCGCCATTGTTCTCGTTATACTTGTGGTGTGGTTTTTCTTGCGACTTTTTTTACCAAGCTTAATTATCGCCCTAACTATCCCCTTCTCTCTCTTGATAACATTTATATATCTCTTTACCTGCGGCAAAACAATAAATGTTATTAGTTTGTCATCTGTTGCTATCGCAAGCGGAATGGTCGTGGATAACGCGATCGTAGTAGTGGATAATGTCTTCCGCCATCTGGAACGGGGAGAACGTCCGATCGAAGCATCAATATACGGAACATCCGAAATGTTTCTGTCTATTTCCGCTTCTACACTTACTACTGTTGTGGTATTCGCGCCTATGTTATTTATTTCAGGGGTAATCGGAATAATGTTTTCGGAACTCGCCATGATTATTATCGTCACCTTAATGGCTTCCCTTTTCACAGCCGCAACTTTTACGCCAATGCTTTGTTCCAAATGGATGAAAACACAGAGTTCGGAGAAAAGACAATCAATTATCTTTGGGAAACTTTACAATTTCTCGGAAAGAATGTTCAAATCGTGGGAAGAATTTTACGCTAAAGCGCTTGCGTGGTGCTTGGGACACAAAAAGTCGGTTATAGCTATTTTTTCAATTACTTTCGTACTCAGTTTGCTACTAATGAAATTTGTAGGCAACGAATTTGTACCGGAAGAAGATTCGGGAGATCTTCGAATAACCGCGTATCTTCCCATCGGCACACGCCTCGAAGAATCAGACCTCGTATCCAAAAAAATTGAGGAAATTCTAAAAAGTGATGTACCCGAAGCAATTTACACCTATGTTGGCTGCGGCAGGGTTCCGGGCATGGGAAGAATTTTCGGCAGGGCATCCGGAACTCACGTAACTAGCGGCGGTGTGAAGCTTGTTCCTAAGCAGAAAAGAAAACGCTCCGACAAAGAAATCGCTCACGATTTGAGATTAAAGATTCAAAAAATTCCGGGAGTATTAAAGACCGATGTAGCTACAGGAAACCCTATGTCGCAAATTATTATGGGCGGCGGCGGAAAAAGAATACAAATTGAAATTATCGGTCATTCTTTTGAAGACACCGACAGCGTGGCAAATCAGATCAAACAGGTAATGGAAAATACGCCGGGTGCTGTCGATATAAGCATTTCCCGCGAATTAAAACTACCAGAATTACGTATAAAAATCGACAGAGAAAAGGCGTCTAGTTTGGGCCTTAGCATGAGTAATATTTCTAACACCGTAAGAACTTACATTGAAGGATCCACCGCGTCTAAGTACCGCGAAAAAGGCGAGACCTACGACATATTTATCAGACTGGAGGAACATTCTCGTTCTAAAATTTCCGACATTGAGAATCTGACAATTCTCTCGCCATTTACAAAAAAACAAATAAAATTGTCCAACATTGCTAAGATATATGAAACCGCCGGGCCTGAAGCCATAGAAAGGCAAAACAGAGAAAGAGTTGTACGCGTAGAATGTAACAATTATCAAATATCCGCCGGAAAACTTTATGAAAACATCAAGGCACAGATTGAAAAAATGACTATGCCCTCGGATACTTCTATAAACTACGGCGGCGAGGCAGAAGAACAGGCTAAGGCGTTCAAAGATCTTTTCCTGCTATTAGTACTTGGAATATGCCTTGTATACATGGTCATGGCCGCGCAGTTCGAATCCCTGCTAGATCCTTTTATTGTCATGTTTTCTGTCCCTTTTACATTTACCGGAGTAATATTGGGTTTTCTTGTCACACGGTCAACACTAAACGTATTATCATTTTTAGGCATAGTAATGCTTATGGGTATTGTAGTAAATAACGCCATCGTGTTGATAAGCTATATCAATATCCTTAGGGCCCGCGGGTACTCAATGATCGATGCGGTCACGTTGGGAGGCAAAGACAGGTTGAGGCCTGTATTAATGACCACTATAACTACCCTCGTAGGTTTGTTACCGTTAGCAATATCAAAAGGTGAAGGCTCAGAGCTATGGCAGCCGCTTGGAATTACAATGCTTAGCGGGTTGACTGTTTCAACCGTCATCACTATGCTTTTTGTCCCGACGCTGTATGCGTTGGTTGAACAAAAGATAAAAAAAGCCAAAACCTAGCGGAGAAATCTATGAACATGTTAATGATTTGTTATAACGAAGCAATGGATTTGGAAGTTATGGAATCGCTTGAAGCCTGTTGTCTTAAAAACTACACCAAAATATGCGGCGCATACGGCAGGGGTACTTCAAGCGGCACTCACCTCGGGAATGACATTTGGCCAGGCCAGAATAATATCCTCTACATCGCCTGCGGAGAAGAACAATGCGCAAATCTACTAGCTATCGTAAAAAAACTCCGACAACAACTAGGGCACGAAGGAATCAAAGCATTCAGCTGGAAAATTGAGGAAGAGACAGATTAGAAAACAAGAAACAAAAACCCAACCCCATACAGGGGTTGAGTTTTCTCTAGCCACCTACCCTAATCCGGCTTAATACTGGTCAACTACATATGTTGTTGAAGGATATGTCGTATATGTAGTTGTACTATACGATGTGCTCGTAGGATACACATACGGTGTCGGCGTATAAACAGGTTGCGCGTAATATACCGGTTGCGGATAATAATATGTCGGCTGTTGCGAAGCAGTCATCGCTGAACCCAATATCATCCCTCCTACTAAACCGCCAGCTAACGCCCAACCTGCGTCACCGCTCCAACTATCATGACGATGATGCCCATGTCCATGAGCGTAACCAATACCGGATCCTACCGTACCCAACATCACTACTGCTACTGTTAACGAAATTAGAGTTTTCATATCTCCACCTCCCTTGCCTATAAGTAGAGCATATTTTGTGCCAATCCTCATAAAACGCATGTCATTAATTATGAATGTTTTAAAAAAATGAAAATCTGCATAATGGCGAAAAATGTCCAATTTAGGGCGTTAAGGGTGTTCTATTTCGCTACATTATGTGCTAGCATGGCAAAAAATCATCTCAAATGTTACATCCTGAACCGCATCAACCACCACCGCATGAAGAATGCAAAGACTTCATTAAATTTTGCCTTGTAATATCCTTACCCTCCAGCTTGGCAACAGCCCTACCGGGAAAAACAACAATAAAAACTACCGTATTATCAGTCGGTACTTTTACTTTCTCTCTGAATTGATCTTCTATTTTTTCATCACTATTGATGTAAACCACCTCTACTACACCACTAAAACTATTTGCCGCCGCGTTAATCTCCGCTTTAGTAGAAACAATGTCGGGGTCGAGAATATCCATAAATGCGACCAAAACAACTTTGCCGGCATCCAAACTTTTTCTCACTCGTTCCTCTTTAGGAGTGTTTTTACTTTGATTGGCTATCGAACCCGCTTCAGCAACCGCCGCAAACACGAAAGCGAATACAAAAAGCACCACAATGGTTCTGTCCCATGTTTTTATAACATTCATAGTTCCCTCTGTTTATTTAAATATAAACCCGCAAGTATCTTTAGTTACGGATTCCTTTTCCGTCCTGGGATATTTCCTACAGTTAAGCGTTCTTACAGGATATATAGCACAATAAGATTTGCCGTTTGTTTTAAATTTTAAAAAAGGGCATTTGTTCGGCAGATTACAGCACACTCCGCAGTCATTGCATTTCCCAGTCCTATTTTTCGCGACAGGCAATATAGATGTGACTGTCCTTTTAACTTTGCCCTTCCACGTGTCTCGTTTTTTGTTCATATTATTTGAGCAAATAAAAAAAGCGGGAACATTTTATACCTTTAGCAAGCTGAAATCCAGCATAAATATATTTCTTAAAGCGATGACCCAACTTCTTCCCCCGATCGGACTCTTGCCTTATATAATGCGGAAATATTTTCGACAACCCTAAATATTACAACCTTCAAGTCCCTTTCGATATATTTCATCTTTTTCTTATAATGCCGCCTTATTATACTTTTTGCCCTGTCTCTTTCCCTCTTATCTTCGATTGTCTCTGTTAGGCTCATAACCTCAAGCATCACTTTTTCATTACCAACATTTATAGCTATTCCCAGGCTCCATGCCGCCTCTTCTCTAAGTGCTTCTAGTCTAGAAAAATCAAATAATACCCCCCTAAGATACGGTATTACTTTATTTAACGTACTAAACATTTCAGGCATTTTCGATGAATGTTGATTTAACACTCTTAGTGCCTTCATTATCATTTTATCGTCATTGTTTGATAGCACAATCTGTTCTAGCCGTTGAGCCATCAAACCCGGTAATCCGCTTATTTCTTTTAGGTCAATAAACTTAATCCTTACGCACAGCTTCTGTACCGCGTATAACATGAGTTCTTCATCCGATGTATTTAATATTTTTAAAAACATCTCCTTCGCTATTCTGCTGTACGGGATAGAATAAACAACAATTCTAACAGCTTGCTGCCTTAACGCCTCATTGCGCGGATCTGCCCATAAATAGTAGTCTGCTATTCTAAGTACATCATCTATTTCTTTTGCGGATTTGACGGCTCCAACGCCTAGGCAAACAATGTAATATTCTGTTACCGCGAGCTTTAAATCGTCAGGGCCTTTTTCAATAAATTCATACAGTTTATTTTTAAATTTCGGAGACAACACTTCTCTTGTGGCAGCGATCTTCCGCTTCAAATATTCGCACAATAAATGAAAAGATAGACGTACAACCTCTCCATCATTGTCTTCCATAATATTTTCCCTTAACTGCTCTGAAATATCCGCAAAAAACGCACTATCACTTAATAGAGTATATTTCATAAAATATTTTAGCAATTTTAAATTGTGTACTAATTGATCTTGCTCACTCAAATATATGGATTTCGATAGATATCCGGCCAACTGTTCCATCGCGTTAAACACCTTCGAGTCACCGCAATCCGCGCTGGCGCATAAAGTTTCTACTAACATCTCCGCCGCACTTTCATCATCAATTGTTAAAATAGTTTTTAACACATTTTGTATACCAAGACCTTTCGACTCTAAATAGTCACAATCAGCACCGAATTTGTCATATAACTCCCTTATTTCATTCTGCGTCAATAATCTTATATCATTATCCTCTACCATTCTTTCAAAATCATAATCCTCCGACATATCCAATATTGTTGACAACATTGTTTCACAAAATAGCTTCACATCAGAGTCCTGTTTGCCGCGTGATATCCTAAGCAACAGCCCACGCATCAATTCTCTAAAATCTTCTTCAGACCTCGCGAAGTCCAAAACATCCAACAACATATCCCTGGTTTCCCTCAAAATTAAAGCCTGGCCTAAATAACGAAAATCGCTCTCTTCGATCAAAACCCTATATTTAACGCACCATGTCCTGCTTGGATCACTGTCAATTTTCTGCCTAATTTTTTTCCTTAAATACTCTAACCGTTCTTCATAGATTTGAGCTAAATCTTTGAAATATTCATTCAGTGACAACATTTCCTGACTGGTGATTATTGAAGGTATGGCAAGGCTTAAATTTATGATATCGGATAGATAATCCATGCATCTCCAATACATGAACATAATCTCAAGATCAGATTCGCATTTTTCGATAAAATCTTTCGACTCCAAATACACTTGCCTCGCTTTTTCCAATTTTTCTTTTGCAAGTTGTCCCGCAATGGATTTTAACCTAGGCCCAATTGTTTTATTTTCTACAGCCGCTTTTATGATATTCGGCGCACCCATGCTCGAAAGACAGTTAAACGATTCTGTCAAAATATAATGGGCGGCCGATAAGTCTTCTTCTCCCGCCTGCCTTACAAAATTTTCCAATTCCTCTGCCGCGGCGATGGATTTCCGTTGATCATTTATAAGGCGTAGCTTCGCGAAACATGATTGAAAACGAGACACCGCGGCAAGCTTATATTTTTCCACTGCAGCGAACAACGCGTTTGAAGTACAGATGGATACTACAACCGTCAAAGTAATTAAATTTCTTAAAATTCTATTTTTCATTTCGCGCATCATTATAATGAGTGCGCCACCTCTTTACGGCTACCAGACGGTGCCTTTAAGAACGCCGCGTCCGGACCGCTTACAATCATTCCCATGCCTTGTACGGTACTTGCGAATCTTTCTGACACAAATGGTTCAAAGAAAGATATACCTTTCCTACCGGTCATTCCTATCTCAACTAGGGCATTCATTACCGCGGCGTCTATGATTCCAACACCACTGCCCTCAACCAAATCAGAATAAAACTCCTTTAAAAGCGCCTGCGTTTGAACGCCAGATATACCCGCAATATTCGCGATCACTGCGTGAATATATGGATTCGATAGCGAAAGTCTGCCATCTTTCAGAACAGCTGACCTGCCCAATTCTTTTCTAATAGAAAGAAGAAATTTATTTGCGTCCGCCTCTTCCAAACTGTAATTTGTCCAAAGAGCGCCTTGAATAGTTCCTAACATTGCCCTATCACTTATAATTTCCGACACCTCCTGTGCCCGTCGTTCTATCCACTTCCATTGACTGCCAATAACCAATGTTGCCTTTGTGGCCACTTCCTCCTGGCTAAACGCCGTTACTCCTCCAGACGCTTCGCTGACAGCGTTTGCGGCACGGCTAACCCTGCTAAAATCTATCTTGCCGGATCCATCGATCATACTGATAACCAAACTATCCGTGTTATTCGGTTTAGTTATAGCTTCAACGAAATCGTCAATTGATATCTCATCGTTCCCTAATATTTCCTGAAGCCTAACGGCTAAAATCAAGGCATCCAGCGAACTGACTGAAACATCCTCTAATCGAGCATACTTTTTACCTTCTCGACTCGCGAAATATTCATGAACAAGCTCAAGTATTTCACCTCCGATATGGCCGAAGTTTGCCCTAGTGTTTTCTGATAATAGTTCAATTCCGTTGACCTTACCACTCTCTACAGACAATTCAACCCCAGCGTTACGAAATAGCGCCAAGAAGTACTCTCTGTCTATTTGCTCAGTGAATTTCCCATAGACTTCATTCAAATACTTCAGCCTATCTTCTTCATTTGCTCTTTCAAACCACTCATGAACGGCCATTTGTTCCTTCGCTTCTTCATTACCTTTTAGAATTTCATACAATTTTTTTGGAATTAATATTCCTGTTTCATAGTCAAAATCTCGCGCCAAAGTTAACCCGTACACTTCATATGCGGCCCCTGTCGAATCTTCAACTTCAAAATACGCGGAGCCTTCTTCAGATGCCAATTTATATTTCTTGCCTTCTACCTGAGGATACAGCATTTCTTTTCCGCTTTCACGCCTGTTTTCAAAATAGTAAAAACTGACTTTGCGTTCGCAAAAACTAAAAAGACTGCCTTCGTCTCTATGTAATGATCCTCTGTGACTTTCCCATATTACCTCTCCAAGCGCTCCAATCTCCGGAAAAACATTCCCATAAAACGCCTTTGGCCCGGTATTTCCAGCAGGTTGCGCGTCAATACTATAACTCACCACTCCATCTTTTTGACTGCGTCTCGCTATTTCATCATTTGCATATGACTTTATCGTTTGTGCGGTAATGTCTAACACCACCTTAAGGCGAACTGCCATTTCAGCTAAACCCATTACACTTATTTCCGCTAATGCTTCATCTGACGCATCGGCAATAATATCCCTGACACCGCTACCCTTTCCAGTATTTATAAGTGCGAACACTTTGTCAGTAGAATTCTTCTTTGCTTTAATGATTTTGGCTTTATATTTACTCGGGCCTTTCCCATCTCTGGGCCCAACATATAGGATTCCCCTAATATGCACTGGCTTTTCAACTGAAGGCGTCAAATTACCCCCTTTTCTCTCGTATGGGATTGACTCGCTTAGACTGCCGAGCAGTACAACGGAATAATCTTCAGGAATATTCATCGAAACCGCATCACCCGCGTTCAAAACTAAATCCATAGTCCCGAGATATCCGACACTATCTACATAATACCACTCGTTCCCATCACTACCGGTCCCCACCTTCTCGGCTGTATCCTGCGTACTAAAATCCACTGTCACATTACTAACATTAGACGACGCGGACGGAATAATGACTATGCCGCTTAAATCGTCTCTGTGTTCTAACACCTTTTCAGTACTTATTACAAAGGCAGTGTTAAACCCTAAATCCTGCCCAATTACAACTACACGTCCATCTTTCAACAAAAGAGCTAAATTAAACACCGGCGGTTTTTCATTATCTGAATCATCCTCCGGCATTGCTTCATTTGTCGCATTTACCGTCATCGTCACCCTGCCGTCTTGCCTCAGTAGCGGAAAATTAACGCCATTAAGCGTGTAGTAACTTCCATTAATCTCCGGCAGATATGTCACCGTTTCGGTCAATAAATATCCATTTGGAGAAGATACTACTTGCGCCTGTTCTGCTTTAGCTGGCGCCTCTTCTGGCACCACCTGCGCTGGCGCTTCTTGGATAACAGGGGGCGGTATTTCTATGGAACCGTCCACTGGAGCTACATACGGATTTTCTTTATCCGGCGCCGGAAGTTCTTCTTCCGACAGTTCTTCCTCCGGTATTTCTTGTTCCGGCGGTTCTTCTTCCGCGATTGTCTGACGTTGTTCGGGCGGAGCTTGAACTATCTGCCCCTCACGCGTCGGTAGTCCTTCTTGCACCGGCACAGTAGGCTTTGCTTCTTCTACAGGAGTATCTAATCCAATTTGCGGTTCGGGAGCGGGGGCTTCCTCTGCCACCTGCCATGGTGATTCCGTGTTTACTGCCGTTGTAGGGATCACAGGTGTTTCATTAGGTAGTAGTCTTTTATATCCAGAATGCTTAAGCGCCGCTTTTCTACTTTCTAAAATCCTCTTAACAGCTGTCTTTAGCTTTTTATAGTCTGCCGTATTGCCACCTGCGGTTCGTGCCTTCCCAATAGCAGTAAGAACATCCCCCATTCTTCCCTCTTTAACAATTTCATTAAGCGTTTGCTCTGACGCTCGTTCTAAAACTATTTTATCTCCGGTTTCAACATAATTTCTTATCACTTCTTCAAAAGAATCTCGCGAAACTTTTTCTTGAATAGATACCTTGGCCGGATTAAACCCTT
>Ga0233425_10002871_pt1 | contig 32725 bp, 37 predicted proteins | sample Watercolumn_Towu_2_FD_181712 | JGI IMG/M metagenome (GOLD analysis project Ga0233425, IMG submission 181712) | Freshwater microbial communities from Lake Towuti, South Sulawesi, Indonesia - Watercolumn_Towuti2014_140_MG | ecosystem: Environmental > Aquatic > Freshwater > Lake | place... | reverse complement strand
CACGCTGCGCTGAGCGTCTGCGGGAGGGGCTCTTTACCGAGGCGTCCCCATTGAGCAGGAGTACGAGTGCAAAGGCGACTTTGCAGGGGAAGGTGCGACACGTGGTGCGGAATTCACTCCTAGGCGTCGAATAGTGCGTCGACGAACTCCCCCGGCTCGAACGGCGCGAGGTCGGTGACGGTCTCACCGAGGCCGACGAGCTTGGTGAGCACCACACCGGTCACCTGGGTGGCCTCGGCGAACTGCGACGCTGTTCAATCACTCGGGACACCCACGAATCTCCGCACCGCACGGTCGCGATTGGGAGGGAAAGCCGTACTTGCTCGTTCGGGCGTTGGTCGAGTCTTCGGTCCAAGCACCTACACTCAGGATGGTCAATTCAAGTATTTAGGTCTGGGGGTGTGGTGAAGAGGCTGCTCGTCAGGCGTGGATTTGCAGTGGATGCGACCCTCGACCGCATGCGAAAAGACATCATCAGGGGTCGATACGCCCCCAATTCGAAGTTGTTCCCTAAGGCAATTGCCAAGGAACACGGCACCAGTTTCATCCCAGTTCGAGAGGCGCTACGCATCCTCGAATCCGAAGGTTTCGTGACGTTCGTCAACAACCGTGGCACTTGGGTAACCCCTCTCTCGATCGAGGACGCCAAAGATCTCTATGCCACCCGAATAGAGATTGAGTCATCGGCCGTACGCCAGGCCACTCCATTCTCGAGCGAGGAATTAGACACACTTGACGAGGTTCTGGACGAGATCCGCATCCGCAACGCTGAACATAAGGCAGCCGAAGTAGTGAAACTCAATCGATGTTTCCACTTCTCGCTCTACGAGAAGTCGAATTCCCCGCGTCGGATGCGACTTATCGAACAGTTGTGGTTGCATTCGGAGCGTTACCAGCGGATGTCTGTCAAACAGCGAGGCGATGCGGGCGACGCGGAGCACCGTGCAATTCTTGGCGCCTTGCGACTAGGCAACCACGACGCTGCAGCCGATCTACTCGCTGAACACTTGCGCACTACTATTGATTTGCTCGCCTCGAGTTTTACCGATGAAATGACGACTCCAATCGAGAATCGGTCCCCCGACTTCGAAAAGCGATAACGCCACGGGTGCGCGACTTGCCTCGGCATCACGAATTCCCGCAAGGTGATTGCTGATGGCCGAGACGTCGTTTGAGGAGTTCGAGCAGCGCGGCTATTGCATAGTTCCCGCATCCAATCGTGACGCACTCGCATCGCTCCGCGTGCACATCAGGGACGTCGCATTCAAACTGATCGGAGCGCCAGCCGGCGACGTGGACATCGACCTGAACACCCTGCACAAGCACTTCGCGACTCCCGAGCAGTCCACCCAGTTCCGACTCGAGTTGACGAAGGCGATAATCGAACACAAGGATGTAGGTGCGGCGGTGTTCGAGGCATTCAATGAATACCTCCCACGACTGGTGGGCAATGACGTGCTGTCTCAGCGTGTGCCAAACGTGGTGTTTCAGCCTCCTGGAGATCCACACCCCACCGAGTTACATCGAGATGCACCAGCCAACTCTCCGTACGAAGTGGTCGTGTGGCTACCGCTCGTCGACTGCTTCGGTACCAAGAGCATGTACCTGCTCGACCGCCGTTCGTCACGCGAGGCTCTTGCGGTCTATCGGGCGAATCCCGAGGATCGAGCCGCTTTCCAGTCGGTGCTCGAATCACAGTCCGTGCAATTGTCCGTTCCGTACGGCAGCGCTCTACTGTTTTGGCCGGCGCTCTTCCACGGCTCGGTGGTCAACGCTGAACGCGAATCTCGATTGTCACTCAATACCCGATTCAAGAACCTCTTCGCACCCCTCGGCATGAAGGATCCATTCCGCTACTTCTCCATCCTCCACACCTCGCCCCTCACGCGCATGGGCATGCAGTTCCAGCGAGAGGAAGCGTGAACAAGCGCCACTACCTCGGCGTGACGCTTGCCTACGCATCGGCAGTCAACCCTGAACCTGGCATTCAGCGAGCACCGACTCTCGAAGAACAGACGCGGGCACTGGCACTTGCCGCCAACCGGCAGGGAGGCGTGCTCGTGAAGCCGGTGGTCACCGCCAGACAGAACGAAGGACTCGATCCTGGCGTGCTCGCGATGATCGACCAGCTGGGTGCCGATGCGGTGATCCTCCTGACAATTGACTCCCTCCGCTGCGGCGACACGATCGACGGCGTGCTGCTCCAGTCCATCTGGGACCACACGGGACGCATCGACCTACTGATCGAGGACGTGCGATTGACGGATGATGCCTCGTTCAGCAACTATCTCTACATGGTCGCCGCGATGAACGAAGTGCGCCAGCGTGACTCGTCAACGGAGTGGAGCGAATTGATCGCCTCTTGGGACGCAGAATGAGGCGCAGAACGGTCAAGGTCATCGCCGGCACGATCGCCATCATGGTGGCGCTCGCCCTCGTCCTGCCCGCTATCTACGCCGCATTCAACCGAGCACCAGAGAGCCTCGTGGCCACGCGTTTCACCGATGGCACAACCATCCTCGCCGCCGATTTAGACGGAACGTGGTCGGTGGCAGAAGGTTCGATCGTCGGCTATCGCGTACCGGAACAGATCGGGTTGACCAAGATGGAAGGCGTCGGTCGAACTTCTGCAGTCGCGGGAACCTTCGTGGTTGGCAATGGCACACTCGACGAAGCCGACTTCGAAGTGGACATGGCCACGTTCGCCAGCGATCGATCGCAGCGCGACGACCAATTCCGTAAGCGAATCATGGACGCCGCCACCTACCCCACCGCAACGTTCAAACTGACATCCCCGGTCACAATCCCCGATTCCACGACCGTGGCGTCGATGAATCCTTTCGTCGTCAATGGCAACCTCACCCTCCGTGGCGCAACCAAGGAGGTCGAGGTTCAGATGTTCGCCGCCATCGACGGTGGCCGACTGCGTCTGACCGGATCCACCGAGATCGTCTTTTCTGAATGGGGCATCCCCAACCCATCGTTGCCCGCTGCGTTCATCTTCACCGGAGATCGCGGAACCCTCGAGTTCGATCTACTGTTCACGCCCTCCGACTGAGAAAGGACCAGAGATGCCAAAGGTGAATCTGTCCACGGGAATGGAGATGTACTACGAGGTGGAGGGCTCGGGGCCGCCACTGCTCATGATCATGGGCACCGCGTCCGGTCACGAGACCTGGAACGGTCAGGTGGCCGCCTACCGCAACGACTTCACGGTGATCACCTTCGACGCGCGAGGTACCGGCCAGTCCACGCACACCAAGGAAGCCAACGAATACACCATGGCTTCGCTAGCCGACGATGCCGCTGCGCTCCTGCGCCACCTCGACATCGGACCGGTGCACGTTTCAGGTTTGTCGCTCGGATCGGCAACGGCACAGGAGCTCGCACTTCGTCATCCCGATCTCGTGCAAACCCTCCAGCTGCACTGCACCTGGGGCCATTCGGACGAGTGGTTCTGCCGAATGATCGACACCATGGAGGTTCCCGTCGCGGCAGGTGACATGAAGATGTACATCCGACTGGCGATGATGTGGGTGTCGAGCCCGCACTTCGTCAACGAGCAGCCGGGCGAGGTCGAGGCCTTCGAACGTGGCTTCCTCCTCGACAACCCTCACCCGGCATCCAAAGAGGGCATCCTCGGTCACTTCCATGCCGACAAGACGCACTTCACGCTGGATCGCCTCGGCACGATTACCGTGCCCACGATCGTCACCTCAGGCGAAGTGGATTGGCAGGTTCCCGCGCGCTACGGACGCGACGTGCACTCCCGTATTCCGGGGGCCGAGTTCCACATGTTCACGGGACCACAGTCGAGTCACATCGCCTTCCACGAGATGGCCGACGAGTGGAACACTTTCACGCTGAATTGGATGAAGGGTCGCGACTGACGTCAATTGACGAGTATCAACTGGCAAGTATCCTACGTATCTCGAGGACCAAGTCAGGAACTCCAGGAACCACTGCTGACTCCAGTTGCGGACTGAACGGAATTGGAGCAGTCTTGGACCCGATCCGGTAGACGCAGAGATCTCGACGATGGGGCAGTGTCTCATAGATCTGTGCCATGACCTCTGCACCAAAGCCGCCCATGACCCAACTTTCATGGGCAATCAGAACTTTCCCTGTCTTCGATGCCGAATCGGTGACAGTCTTGATGTCGAGCGGCACGACGGATCGAAGATCTACCACTTCCACAGACGCTCCATCTTCATCGGCAATCACCTGGGCTGCTACTAGTGCGTGGTTCAACATGTTCGAATAACTCACGATAGTGAGGTCGGTTCCCTCGTTCACCACCCTCGCGCTTCCCAAGGGCACGAAGAAGTCACCTTCTTCGACTGGGGCGCGCTGCCCCGTGATCTTCTTGTGCTCGAAGTAGATGACGGGGTCAGGATCTGCAATCGCAGATCGAAGCAAACCTTTGGCATCGTTGCCATTCGAAGGTGCGACGATCTTGATCCCTGGGATGTTGCAGAACATGCCCTCGAAGCTCGAGGAATGCTGTGCTCCCGACGATCCCCTGACTCCATCTGAAGCGCGAAGCACTATGGGGACGGACACCTGCCCACCAAACATATATCGAAACTTCGCGGCTTGATTGACGATCTCATCCATCGCCCCCATTGTGAATTCCACGAAGCTCATCGATGCGACGATCTTGAGTCCGGCGACCGACGCCCCGACTGAAAGCGCGACGATCAAAGATTCGGAGATTGGCATATCGACAACACGCTCAGGGCCATACTTGTCGACGAGACCACGGAATTGGCCAAAATTCCCTCCCCAACTGATGTCCTCGCCCACGACGACGAGTGATGGATCCTCGTCCATCGCGAATTGCATTGCTTCGAGGGTGGCCTGGCCGAACGACATTTTCTTGGTACCCATGTTCACTCCCTCGTAGTCCACACGTCATTCAATGCGGTGCTCGGATCGGGGGGAGGCGATTCCACGGCAAACGAGTGGGCCCGATCGAGTCGACTTTCAACTTCCGAGAAGATCTCATTAATATCATTGAGTGACAAGAGACCCTCGGCCGTCACGTAAGTAACGAATGAAGTAATCGGATCGCGTTCATCTCGACTACTCGCCACTTCGTCCTTTGATCTGTACTCTTCCGCATCGCCGATATAGTGACCACTGAATCGGTAGGTCAACATGTTGAGAAGCGTTGCACCCTCACCCGATCTCGCACGCTTGACGGCGCGCTCAGTTGATTGGAGCACGGAAAGAATGTCGTTGCCATTCAATGTCTCACCAACCACTCCGTACCCTGCTGCACGTACCGAAATGTCTTCTACGGCCGTCGTTCTCGACGCCGCAGTGAACTGGGCGTACCGATTGTTCTCACAGACGAAGATGACAGGAACGCGATGGACGCCCGCAAAATTCAACGCCTCATGGAACGTGCCCTTGTTCACGGCGCCATCACCAAAGAAACAAATGGCTATGTCACTTCTCCGCTGATACTTAATCGCAAATGCAGCCCCCGTAGCTATGCCGAAACCACCACCAACTATTCCGTTCGCGCCGAGCATTCCCACAGAAAAATCCGCTACGTGCATCGATCCACCACGTCCACGACAAACGCCGGTTTCCCGACCATATAGTTCGGCGAACATGGCGGCAGGGTCCACTCCTTTGGCTATCGCATGTCCATGACCCCGATGGGTCGACGTGATGTAGTCCGTCGACGTCAGGAGGTCACAAACTCCTACCGCGATTGCTTCCTGACCCGCGCATGAATGTACGAAACCGGGCAGATGTCCCTCCTTGAACAACGCCTCCACCCTCGTCTCGAATGATCGAATCGTCTGCATTTGACGAAGGAGGTGACGGGCATGCGATGCGTCGCGTATGGGACTATCCAACTTCATCTCGCTTCACTGGGAGCTATACCCTCCATCGACTGCAACCGTCTGCCCTGTAATCGACGATGCGGCATCGGACGCAAGGAAGAGCACCGCATTGGCGATGTCTTCCGGTTGGGCGAGCCTGTTGAGTGGCGTACGGGACAGGAAGAAATCCCTGAGCTCTGGTTCTGTCAGCCACTGCTTCTTCACCAACTCGGTTGCGACATGTCCAGGTGCAACCGCATTCACTCGAATCTGTCGCGGGCCCCACTCGACAGCAAGTGTTCTCGTCATCTGCACGACGGCACCTTTGGAGGACTGGTAGCCGACGCTTCCCGGATACCCGACCAAACCACCGATGGACGCAATGTTCACGATCGATCCCGAACCACATTTGCCCATCGGTATTGCCACCTCTCGACACATTGAAAAAGTTCCTGTGAGGTTCGTCGCAATCACACGATCCCAAAGGTCATCGGGATAAGAGTCCGCTGGTGATCGACCACCGATGCCTGCGCAATTGACGCAGATGTCCAACCCGCCGAGTAGACCGACCGATTTCGCAACCGTCTCACGGACACTTTCACGATTCTGAAGGTCGAGGTGGACTCTGCGGTGTCCAGCCTCGGTCGGGGCCATGCTCGAACCCTCTTCGATACTGATGTCAGCCCCCACGACGTTGGCCCCTGCCGCAACGAAAGCCTCTGCAATTGCCCTTCCCAGCCCACTTTCGGATCCCGTTACGATCGCCCGCTTCCCCACGAGACCAAAGGCTCCAAGGGAATCGAGATTCATTGGATGATCAGGGCGATGAGGGTGCCGGCGGGCACATCGTCGTCGGACGCATCAACTAAAATCCGTAATGTTCCCGATGCGGGTGACTCGATCTCCAATTGGGTCTTCTCGGACTCAAGTACGACGAGTGGAGCGCCTTGCTCGACGTTTCCACCATCTGAAACCAACCAATCAAGAATCACGACCTGCTCGGCCAAACCACGGTGCGCAATGCGCACTTCCACCCCATCGTCAGATGTGACCATGACGAGCGAGCCCATCTACTGGGCTGAGACCATCTCGCATGTCTGCCCTCACCAACTCTTCGATGCCACAAATCTCCTCTGCCTTTACAAGTACTTCGGTGATCTTCGATTCTGGGACAACGAGAATCCCATCGAATTCGGCAAAGATCAGGTCACCACTGCAGACCGTCACTCCACCAATAGTGACCGGTTTGCCTGATGACACCATTTCCCACCGTCCGATACCGTTGCGTGGATTCACGTCTCGATAGAAGACCTGCATGCCAATTTCGCGAAGACCTGCAGTGTCGCGCAGATTCCCATCGAGCACCACGCCCACACATCCATGCTTCTGTGCCGAGTTCCCTGTCAATTCCCCAAAATGCCCGACGTACGTCCCGTTGTTCTTGGAGACAATGACAGAATCGGCTTCAAGCTGATCGAATACCTCCAAGTACGAAGAGATACGAACCTTGCCCTCGTCCCATGACACCGGCGGAACGATCTCGGTTCCTTCCAGCGTGAAGGCGATTCCTACGAACGACTTTTCTGGAAACAGTGGCCTTAGGTAAGAAGGCAACACCGACTCGGGCAGGCCGAGTTCGTACATTGCGTCAATCACGGCCGGAAGATAGAGGCGTCTGTAACGAGTACAAATCTCCAAGCGCGATAGATCTGTCATGATTGACTTCCTCTAAATTGACTACGCAGATAGCGAACCGAGGCAAGTGCATAGATGACTGCAGCCTCAACGGCACCGTCGGCATTCATTGCCTCATTTGGGCTGTGTGCACTCGGCAGCATTCCCGGTCCAAAAGACGCAATACACGGAACACCTGCTGCATTTTGGATATACGCGGCATCCGTTGCGCCAGGGAAAGCACTTAGTTGGGGGGATTCTCCCAGCACAGATTTTGCAGCTGAGACGAGGGAGGCAACCACGGGGTTTGCCCCGTCAATCTCGGTTGCCTCGACCATCAGGTACCAGTCCAGCTCTGCCCGCAAATCGGGATCTGCCGTCATTGCATCATCCAGGAATCTCTGCACGTCCGCCTTGACCTGTTCTTCCGTCATCCCGGGCACAGTCCGAACATCTGATGCGAACTCTGCGCGACCCGGAAAGACACCGTATGCAACGCCCGCAGAGGCCGTCACTCCAACATTCACGGTCGGACCAAGAAGGCAGTAAGGATGTTCCTCGAAAGTGAGATATCTGCGCAGTTCACGCTGCATCTTGATCGCCAATTCGGCCATCTTGAGTGTCGCATTGACTCCGGGCAGTTGATCCGAAATAGACGAATGCATCTGGGTGCCATAGACGACGACCTTGAATAGCGCCGCGCCACGGCTTACTAGGTGGATTGACTCCCATTCTCGAAGAACGCCGGCAGGTTCACCAATCACGCAAACATCAGCATCGATGTAGCCCTTAGCTGCCAACCATTTGGAGCCATAAAGCGAGCCGTTCTCTTCGTCTGCCGTCAATGCAAGCGACAAACGGCCGGGGATGTCGCCGACTTCGTTGAGGGCCCCTGCCGCGTATACCATCGCCGCCACTGCCGCCTTCATGTCACCCGATCCAAGTCCAATCAACTTGCCCTCGACCACCGTCGGCTCGAAAGGATCCGTTTTCCACTCAGCCAAGTTGCCGGGTGGTTTTGTGTCGATGTGACCCGACAGCATAATGCTTGGCCCATCATCCTTTCCGCGCACATGAGCGAGGACGTTCGGGCGCTGTGGATCCATCGCTGCAATCTGGGTTTCCTTCACTCCGAGTTTCTGGAGGCGTCTCGTCAGAACTTCGCTCACTGCCACTTCGTTTCCCGGTGGATTTACCGAGGGTGTACGGATGAGTTCACAGGTGAAATCGAAGATTTCCTGCTTGCGTTCTTCCAGATAGGCCACAATCTTGCGCTCGGCATCATCCGTGAGCGAGTTTTTCAGTCGATCAAACACCGCTATTTCTCTTTCTGTTCATTCTGGACAAATTTCGCTAGCCGATTGATTCCTTCGCCGATCGTTGCTTCGTCAGCGGCCAACGAAATTCTGACCATTCCCTTCCCTCCGGGCCCAAACACACTTCCAGGAGAAATGGCTACCTTCTCCCTCTTGAGGAAGTCGACGGCGAAGTCGAGACCTCCATCACAACCGAATTGTCCGACGTCGAGAAGCATGTAAAGGGTTCCCTGAGTTTCAAAGGCATGGATTCCGAGATTCGCGGCAGCCTTCAGCGCAAGTTGTGCGCGTGCCGAGTAAGCATCTCGCATCGCATCAATCGGCTCACGGGGGCCGGTCAATGCGGCTTCGGCGCCCTTCTGTGAGATCGTGCTTGGACATGAGAGCAGTGGTTCCTGTGTCCACCTCAGGAGCCTCGGTACCTCGCCCCTCGCCACCGCATACCCCACTCTCCATCCGGTCATGGCGTAGATCTTTGAGAAACTGAAGATCGAAATCACTCGGCCAGCATCGTCGTACCATGCCGACGGAACATGAGTTGCGGTTGGATCAATCAAGAGTTCGTCGTAGACCTCATCGCTAATCAGCCACAGGCCGTGTTTGTTGACGAATGAGACCATCGACTCAACCGTCTGTTTGTCAAAGACCCGTCCTGTGGGGTTAGACGGCGAGTTGGAAAACACCACCTTCGTGCGTAGTGAGACAAGCCTTGACATCTCGTCAAAATCCGGCAAGAAGTCATTCTCAGCCCGCAGTTGGTAGAAGACCGGCACGCCTCGCAAGAGTCTCACCATCTCATCCATGTTCGGGAAGCCTGGAGTAGGGAGCAATACCTCGTCACCAGGCTCCAGCAAGACATTGAACGCGCTGTAGAGCGCATTCATTCCCCCTGGGGTGACCACGACCTCCTCGACAGTCGAGTCGATTTGATTGACTCTCCGAAGTTTTTCCACGAGCAACTCACGAAGAGACAGCAGGCCGCCATTGGGTCCGTAGCCCGTGTGGCCCTGTCTAGCAGCCTCGGCGGCACCTTCGATGATGTGCGCGGGAGTGACGAAGCTTGGCTCTCCAATCTCCAATCGCAACGCGCCTTCAAGACGATTGGCCTCGTCGAAGATGACTCTGATTGCTGACCTCTTGTAGTTGAGTGCACTCTCCGAGAAACCACTCATCGGTTGGACGAGCGCTGTTTTGAGGCTTGCGCCTTCCTTTCTAGATCTGGGCGCTGGCCCGGATCGAAGTAACGCAAGGACCAGTCGGCTCCTTGCCACGTTGTCAACTTCGAAATTGGGGTCAGTTTGACGAGGTATCGCTCCCACCCATATGAAGCCTTGAGTTGTTCCGGGCCGGTTGGGCCGGAATACCGCAACGCCATAGATTCTGCAATCGGAACCCACTTGGATCCGTCACCGCGAGCAGGGCCTTCAACCACCTCCGCTTTGCACTGCGCAAGTACCTTGCGGATCCTTGGATGGGCCATTTCCTCGATGCAAATCGCACACCGTTCGTCGTTCTTGAGGTACTCCACCCACTTCGATCGCTTACGACCCACGACATAGAACGACGTTCGATCCCAGTGGTACCAAAGTGGGGTCACCAACGGCCAACCCTTGTCATCGAGATAGGTCAATTTCAACAGCCACGCGCTGTTCGGGCCTGCAAGAAACTCCTCGATTTCGCCCTCACTAAGCCCACCTGCACTCGAACCCTCTTCGTAGTAGCGTTCTTGTCTGAAGTTACCCACAAAACAACCCCCGTTGATAATCTAATTCTCTGAACCTTAGCAAGGTCAAGTCTGAGGTGGTGAATCATGGCCAGATTCAGCGGCAAGAATGTGTTTATCACGGGCGCCGGAAGTGGCTTTGGTCAACGCACTGCGCAACTCTTCGCAGAAGAGGGTGCAAAGAACGTCTACATCGTCGATCGTTTGGCGGATCGTTTGGAGAAGACTTCTGTGCTCGTCAAGACCGCGGGCGGCAATCCCGTACCCATCTGTTGCGATCTTGGCGTACTGGCCAACTGCCGTAGGGCCATCGAGACAGCTCTCGCTGTCGATCCCAAACTCGACGTCATGATCAGCAATGCTGCGGCATGGGCGAACGAGCACTTCCTCGACATCACCGAAGAGTCGTGGCGTCGTGTGCTCTCGGTGGATCTGGACGCCTATTTCATGCTGGCCAACCGTGCTGCTCAGGCCATGAAGGCAACCGGTGGGGGTTCAATTCTCTTCACTTCTTCGATCAGTTCACTCGGTCATGGTCGCGGGTGGACTTCGTACGCCGTGGCGAAGGCTGCCCTCATTTCCCTGTCCAAGGCCATCGCCGTGGAATGCGCCCCCTTCAACATTCGCGCGAATTGCGTGAGCCCAGGCCCGGGTGACACTCAGCAGTCAGTCGACATCACGAGTGAAGAGTTGATGAACAAGTGGCGCAAAGAGGGGTTCCCCGTGGTACCCCTCAACCGATTGGCGAGCACCGACGACATCGCTCATGCGTTCCTTTACCTCGCATCCGACGAGGCCAAATACGTCTCGGGCATCAATCTCATCGTTGATGGCGGACTCACCGCCCAGGCCTACGACGTTCCAGAGAGCTGACCGAAAGCGAGACATCTCAATGATCAAGACAATCGGTACCGCCTATCGGCGAGAGGATTTCTCCAATGAGGCCTTCTTCGACTACTGGCTGAACGTGCACGCGCCCATCTCCCGAGAGGCTCCCGGCATCCGCGGATACGTCGTCAGTGAAGTAGTACGCAAGATCGCTGGCGAGCTCGAGGTAGACGCCTTCGTCGAGCAGTGGTTCGACGACGACGAAGCCCTTGCCAAAGCCACCGCCTCCCCTGCCGGTCAAGCGGCTTGGGCGGACGTCTCCAACTACGCCAAGACCACCGGCACATTCTGGGTGGCCAAACAGCACATCATCGTTCCGCCGCCGACCACCACCAGGTAGCCGACGACGTTACGAATGATTCCCATCGATACGTATCGCCAAACGGTACCCAAACGAAAGGTCAGAACATGGCAGAGAATTGGAGGGGAAGAATTGGGGCAATGGATCCCGCGCGACGGGATTTCTATCTGGAAGGTGGAGCGATCGTCCGCATCGCAGCGGTCGACGACGACGGTTTCCCGCATGTCGTACCCGCGTGGTACCACTGGGACGGAACGAGTTTCTGGTTCGTACTTCGTGAGCGCTCCGAGCTGGCGCTGTTCATGGCCAAGCGCCCGAAAGTCGGCTTCGTCATCGACGAAGGTTCGGTGAAGGACGAAGCCACCAACCGCTTCTTCGAGATGCCCAAAGTGTTCGCCAAGGGCGAGGTCGAGGTGGTGGAGGAACCAAATATCGGCGGCAAGTGGGTGGAGATCGCCAAGCAAATGGCGGTGCGCTACCTCGGACCACACGGACCCGAATACATCTCGGCCAACATCAATCAGCCCCGTTGGCTCTTCCGCATCACTCCAAAGGAGATGAAGACGTGGGAAGGCACCGCCTGGGCAAAGAAGTACTGGGTGGAAAACGACAAGACGAAGTCGTACGAAGAGGCTCACGGACTCGCCAAGACCTGACACCCCTGTCGATGACTCGTTCACCATTCGATCTCTCCGGGCGTGTCGCTCTGGTGACGGGAGGCTCACGTGGCCTTGGTGTCACCATGGCGACCGCCCTGGGGGCAGCCGGAGCCGACGTGGCGATCACTAGCACCAAGCAACACGAGATCACAGAGTCGGCCGCACGCATCGCGGCCGCCACCGGGCGACGCGTGGTGGGCTACGCCGGGGATGTGACGAGTGAGGTCGACGGAGTTCGAATCGTCGAGACCATCGAACGAGACTTCGGACGACTCGACATCCTCGTCAACAACGCAGGCGTGAACCTGCGCGGCAGCATCGACGAGTTGCCTCTCGTCGACTTCGAGCGTTCGTTCGCGGTCAACGTCACCGGCACCTGGTTGATGTGTCGGGCGGCCAAGCGCCTGCTCGCCAAATCACCCGCTGCCCGAGTAATCAACCTCGGGTCGTCGTTCGGCACCATTGCAGCGGCCAACCGCACGTCGTACACCGCGGCCAAAGGTGCAGTGCACCAAATCACCCGAGCGCTGGCCGTGGAGTGGGCGCACATTCCGATCAACGTGAACGCACTTGCACCAGGTCCGTTCCTCACCGACATGAATCTCGAGCATCAGCACTCAGAGCACGCAGTGCGCGTCATCAACCAGGAGATTCTGCTGAAGCGATGGGCCGAGCTACCCGAAATTGCCGGGCCACTCGTGATGCTCGCATCGGATGCCTCCAGTTACATCACGGGCGCGATCCTTGCCGTCGACGGTGGCTGGACCGCCCACTGAACCCACGCCCAGACTTACGAGCACGAACGAAAGGGAGAGCACACCATGGGTGAAATCGCCAACGTCAACGGCACCAAGATCTGGTTCGATCTGATCGGCTCTGGCGACACCGTCGTCCAAATTGGCGGTGCAGTGAGCGCCCACGAGGGCTACGACCCGGTCACGCCAGATTTGGCCAAGCACTACGAGGTGCTCAACTACGACCACCGTGGCTATGGCCGCAGCGACCGGCCTGAACAGCGGTACACGATCGACGTGTGGTGCGACGACCTGGTCGCCCTCCTCGACCATGTGGGCAAGGACCGCGTGCACGTGCACGGCGGATCAATGGGCAGTTTCGTGGCCATCGCCTTCGCGCTCAAGTACCCGAAACGGGTGAACAAGCTCCTGCTCGGAGCTGGCGCCGTCGCCAAGTGCGACGGAATGGGTGTCTCCCATTTCCGAATCTGGCAGTACCTCGCGCGCGCCTACGGCATCGAGTCCCGTGAGGTGGGCGAAGAACTCGTGAACAAAGCATTCTCTCGTCATTACATCGACTCGATGGGGCTCGATGCACTCACCGATGCGATGGTCGACACGGCGAGCAGGAACGCCAGCACCCACGTGTTCATTGATGCGTGCCAAGTGATGATCGACGCGGACGTTCGCTCCCAATTGCCAAACCTGAATGCACCCACACTCGTCATGGTCGGATCGGAGGACGTGCTCACGCCACTCGATGCAGGCCCCGATGGTGTCGGTGCTCGACAAGTGTCGCAGATGATCCCGAACGCCAAGCTGAAAGTGTTCGAAGGTGCAGGTCACGGACACTACGGAGAGCAGACCGAGGAGTCGGTTAAGGCCATTCTCGATTTTCTCGCCTGATTGATACCATGCCGAATATGTCATTCCCCGACGTTCGTAACGACAACCATTTCAAGGATCGGCTCACCGCAGGAAGTGACGTGGTGGGCGCCTTCATCATGGTGGGAGGGCCCGAAGTGGTCGAGATCTGCGGAGCGGTGAATTTGGACTTTGTGATCCTCGACACTGAACACACTGCGACGGGATGGGAGAAGCTTTCTTCCATGTGCCTGTCCGCGCTGTACACGGGTGTGTTTCCGCTCGTTCGTCTCGGCAGCACGTCTCGAGACCTCGTCACTCGGGCCCTCGACATCGGTGCCCGTGGTGTCATGTTCGCTCAGGTGCAAACTGCCAACCAGGCCCTCGAGGCAGCTCGAGCCTGCCGCTATCCGCCGCTCGGCACCCGAGGCGCAGTGTCCGGTCGCAACATCGGTTGGGGCATCACGATCGGTCTTGCCGACTACATTGACGCGGCAAACCGTGGAGTCGTGTGCGTGTTGCAAGTGGAGACCGATGAATCGGTGCGCAACGTCGAAGCCACCGCCGCTGTGCCAGGCATTGATTGTCTCTTCGTCGGGTTGTCCGACCTGAGTGTCGACCTCGGCGTGCCTGGTCAGGTGCGTCATCCAAATGTCGAGGCCGCTCTCGACAAGGTGATTGCTGCAGCAAGAGGGAGAGGGATCCCCGTGGGGATTCCCCTCGCCGATACGTCACTTGCCGCCGACTATCGACGACGAGGTGTTTCGTTCTTTGCCACCACCGACCGAGGTGCGCTGGCGTCGAGTATGACCGCCTATCTGAAGGGCTTTACTTCTTGAGGCCGTGTGCCTCTTCGAACGACGGACCACCAGTGGTCTCCACCCAGTAGCGCTTTGCCCAGCCGACACCCTTCCACGTCTTCATCTCCTCAGGGGTGAGGCGGATCAGCCAACGTGGCTGCTTGAGCGTCGACTTTAGATAAGACGGTCCGTTCGGTCCGAGGTAGCGCACGGCCATCTTCGCGGCGATGTCCACCCACCGTCCACCAACATTTGGTGTCTCCACGACTTCGGCGCGACCGGAAGTCATCACCTTGGGAATCTGGGCCATCTCACCACTCGAGTTGTCTGGCTTGCCGTGTTCCTTGTCGATAACCACGGCGATGCGCCCGTCTCGCTGGATGTACTTGCACCACTCAGACCGTTCACGTCCGACGAACCACAGGCTGCGACCGTCCCACTGATACCAAATCGGCACGACATACGGCCAGCCATCTTCTCGCAGACACGCCACCCTAGCTAGTGCGTCACCGGCCAAAAAAGAGTCCAGCTCCTGCGGTTCGAGACCACCCATGGCTCCGCGATATTCCTCACCCATACGCCCTCCTTGATCGGACTATTTGGGACTCCTTCCAAAGTTATAACATTTCACCCATGGCGTCCGCGTCGGCACCGGTTGGACAGGCCACCTCGGCCCTCTCCATTCGGGACGTCTTCCACACCTACTCTCGGCGCTCTGCACTAAGCATGTCGAAAACCAAACGAATCGACGTCTTGAAGGGTATCTCACTTGATATCCCCGAGGGCCAGACACTCGGCCTCGTCGGCGAGTCGGGGTGCGGGAAGACCACCCTTGTCAGGGCCATCCTGCGACTAATTGAACCCACGAGTGGGCAGATCATCCTCAACACCGACTCGGGGCAAAGAGATCTCCTGCAATTGTCCGAGGCCGACCTCAAGCGTGTACGGCGCAGTCTGCAGGTGGTGTTCCAAGACCCCTACGGCTCGCTGAATCCACGAATGACCGTGTTCCAAATGGTGTCCGAGCCTTTGCGCGTACACCTAAGAATGGACAAGTCGCTTTGCACGGCACGCGTGAAGGAGTTGCTGGAGCTGGTCGGACTCGACCCAAAGATGTCTAACCGCTTCCCGCACGAGTTTTCTGGCGGTCAACGACAGAGAGTAGGCATCGCGCGCGCACTCGCATTCGAGCCGAAGGTGCTCATTCTGGACGAGCCGGTGTCGGCCCTCGACGTGTCGGTGCAGGCTCAGATTCTGAACCTGATCATCGGCTTGCAGAACAAACTTAACCTCACGTATCTTTTTGTCTCCCACGATCTCGCCGTGGTAGAACATGTCGCCGACATGGTGGCGGTGATGTACCTCGGCAAGATCGTCGAATATGGCGACACCAACACCATCTTCCGTAATCCCGCCCACCCCTATACACAAGCATTGCTGTCGGCGAGTCCCATTCCCGAAGTGAAAGCAGAGCGTCAACGCAACCGTATCGTGTTGCGTGGCGACATCACCTCTGCGGGTATGCAGACAAGCGGCTGCCAGTTTCTCTCCCGCTGCCCCGTCGGCGCTGGCAGAGACAGATGCGCGAACGAGTCGCCCAGCCTAAGTGAAATTCGCGCGGGTCTACGCGCTGCGTGTCACTACCCTCAGGGCTGAGCAACGATGGCGACCCCAGTAGCCGCTAACGCCATGGCGAGGCTGCCTCGCTCTGGCATTCGACGCGTCTTCGATGAGGCCTCAAAGTATCCAGACTGCATCCGACTGGAAGTCGGTGAACCAAGTTTCTCCACCCCAGAACACGTCAAGGTCGCCGCTCGTGACGCAGTGGCTGCCAATTTCACCCGCTATACGCCGAATGCCGGGATTCTCGAGTTGCGCGAGGCGATTGTCGAGAAAGTGAAGCGCCGCAACAAGCTCTCGGTGACCACGGACGAAGTGGTCGTTACCAACGGTGGCGTCGAGGCAGTATTCACCACGCTCGCAGCATTGGTGAATCCTGGTGACGAAGTGCTCATCTCCGATCCGAGTTGGCCGAACTACCTGCAGATGACCGTCGTGCTCGGAGTCCAAGCGGTGTACTACCCGCTGCGGTTGGAAAACAACCTCGTGCCCACGATTGCCGACATCGAAGCAAAAGTCACGCCACGCACCAAGGTGCTCATCGTCAACTCGCCAGGCAATCCGACGGGCTCGTCGATCCCCGAGTCACGCCAGCGGGAGATTCTTGAGTTGGCGCGGAAGCACAACCTGTGGATCATCTCAGACGAGGTGTATGACGAGATTTATTTCGAGATTCCTCCAGTTTCTATGCAATCCTTGGACAGCGACCGTCGAGTGGTCACTGTATTTAGTTTCTCCAAGACATACGCAATGACGGGTTGGCGAGTCGGCTATCTGGTTGGCCCACACGAGATCGTCAGTCACATCTTGCGAATCCAAGAGCCCGTCACGTCGTGTGTCAATTCCGTCGCCCAAAAGGCAGCAGTTGCCGCGCTTACCGGAGACCAGTCCTGTGTGGCCGAGATGCGATCGGCTTACGCCACACGAGCCAAACTCGTCACCTCGATCCTTGATGGGTTCGAAGTGCCCTACGCCCGACCGTCTGGCGCGTTTTACACAATGGTGGACATTACTCGATCGGGTCTATCTGATATGGATTTTGTTTCGCGGATGATCACCGAAAGGCGCGTCGCCGTGGTACCCGGTTCGGCCTTCGGACCGAACTCTGGGGCATTCGTGCGAGTATCGCTCGCTTCGAGCGAGGACGACCTCACCCTGGGAGTCACTCGCATCGGCGAAGCGATCAACGACTGGCGTCGCTAGAAGCGGAACAGGCTGAGCGCCGTCCCGCCGCGGATCATTGACCGATCAGCATCGCTCAAGTTCGGTAGGTGGCGGTCGAGTACTCCGAGAATCTCTGCATAGCCAGGTTGGTACTCGATCCACGGCCAATCGGAGGCCATGATCATGCGCTTGGCACCAAAGACGGCGAGGAGCCGCTCAGCAACGACCCGCAAGTCGTCGTAGGGATAGGGACGGTGGGTGAAGGCATAGTGACCAGAGAAATGTACAAAGACATTTTCGTGCTCTGAGGCCAATTTCTCGACCACTGGAAGCCCCACAGGAGGTAGCTCAACCTCGAAGTGGGGACGAACGAATTCGTCAATCCGTAGCTCCAGATGAATATCGGGAAGAAACCCAAGATGGTTCATAACCACTTTCAAGTTGGGCAACCTGCGCATCACCAACTCGAGAGCCCTCACCTGCGTTTCGTCACCATAGAACCACATCACCAAGTCCCGTTTCGCCATCAACTTCAGCGTGGGAAAACAAGCAAGGTCATCAGGTTGTGATCCTTGCTTTGCGCCTAGCCCGAAGAAACGAAGTCCCTGGAGATCACAATTGGCCAATCGAGTATTGATACCATCGACACCGTCCGGCTCATCCAAGTTGTAGACACCGACCCCAGCGAATTTCCCGGGGAAACGCCGTAGAATCTCAGCCAAATAATCGTCATGTCGTGACAAGGGAACCACAATTGCGTGGTCAACCCCAGCTTGGGACATCACCCCAAGGAGCTTCTCTGCCAACTCTTCACGATCAGGCTCGGCCATGATCGGGTAAACGGTTCGCGGAAACTCGTTGCTCAGTGCCCTGAAGAGGTGCAGGTGTCCATCTACGACTTTGCTCATTATTTCATCCCTTCAATAGTAACTATTTCAGGTATCTCGTGAAGAAGAGTTCAAAATGTGCGAGAAGGGCACGCTCCGCCAGCACCCCCGTCACCCCTTTCGACATCACTGGATTGTGCACGAGCATCTTCTCCCCCAACTGGAATTGGAAGTACTTCTGGGTCGGTGTTCCCATGAGTGTCTCTCCGTCGCCATGCAGAACCATCCGCGTAGCTTGAGCTCGCTGCCCCTGGGAACTGATCGCGTCATCCAACACCGGATTCATCACCACATGTGTAACGACGCCATCCGCCCTGCCGACGAGTGACGACACAGAAGATGTGGTTCCCGATGCCACCAGTCCGAGTGGGCGTCCAGCCTCTGACAACTGGCCAATTATCGTACGGACGTCGGCAAGAAGCGACGTTGTTTCTTGCTCGTCGCCATCAGACAAACCATGTCCGATCAAATCGATACACACCACGTCCCAACCCTGCTCTGCAAGTAAGTCGGGCAGGACTCCGAATTCATCGAGGTCCTTGCCGAGATCATGCAAGAACAACACAGTGCCAGACGACCCGTCAGGAGCGATACGAAAGCCACGCACCACACGCTCAGGCGCCAAGGTGAATTCAACAGCTAGCCGTGATGCCATGATCAGCCAACGGGATTGTGGCAACGAACCTCGGCACGACCCCGCACCTGCAATGTCGGACGTGTGGTCGAACACTGTTCTACTGCCCTCGAACAACGGTCGACAAATGTGCAACCCACCGGTAATTCATCTAATTGCGGCACTCGTCCGACAATTGGCGTGAGATCTGATGCTGCACCGCCGAGCCTCGGCACCGCCCCCAGAAGCCCGGTGGTGTACGGGTGCTGCGGCTTGTCGAACACGTCGGACACCGCTCCCATCTCCACCACTTCACCCGTGTACATCACGGCCATGCGATCGGCAACGGATGCCACTACACCAAGGTTGTGGGTGATCAGCATGATGCTCATACCGCGATCCTTCTTCAGTTCTTTCAACCGATCGAGGATCTGGGCCTGCACAGTCACATCGAGCGCAGTCGTCGGCTCGTCGGCGACGATCAACTTCGGGTTGTTTACGAGGGCAAGTGCAATCATCACTCTTTGCGCGACACCACCCGACAGGTGAAAGGGATACTCGCCAAAGCGGCGCTTGGGATCTTCGATACCTGCATCTTCTAACGCCTCGAGTGCTATCTTCTCCGCAACGTCCTTGCCGACGGACTGATGCGCATGGACTGCGGAGGTGAGCAAGGTGCCCACCGTGAACATCGGGTCCAAAGCACTCATCGGATCTTGGAAAATCATGGCGATCTCAGAACCTCGCACAGCGCGAATTGCCTTCTTCGACAGCGTCACAAGATCTCTGCCGCCATACATGATCGAGCCACCGGTGATGAACAGGGGTGGATTGGATTGCAGCTGCAGGATCGACAGCGCCGTCACCGACTTGCCACAACCACTCTCACCTACCACTGCGAGAATTTCGTTGCGATTGACGGTGAGACTCACCTTGCGCAGGATGTCATAAGCGATGTTGCTCGCGCGCAGACCCACGGAGAGATCCTTGATTTCGAGGAGCGGCGTTTCATTCGTCACTTGCGTAACCTCGGGTTGGCAAGTGTGTAACCGACATTCGCGGCCAAGTTGCCGAGTGTGACAACAACGACGAGAAGCAGCGAAAAGAACTGAACGATTGGGTAGTCACGACGGAGGACTCCATTTACGAGGATCTGACCGACGCCAGGCCAACCGAAGATTGTCTCCACTACGAGTGCATATCCGACGATCTGACCTACGCGCAATCCGGCAAGCGAGATGATCGGAAGCAGCGAGTTACGGAGTATGTGCTTGAAGTAGATCCGACCTTCGCTCAGCCCACTGGCGCGCAGCGTGCGCACGAAGTCTTGGCTTAAGTTCTCCAACATTGCTGAACGGGTCATACGCACCGTCAACGCAATACCTTCTGCGGCCAACACGATAGACGGCAAGACCAAATACTTGAAGCCGCCTTGGCCAGCCGAGGGGAACCACCCGAGCGAGGACGAGAAGAGCCACACCACGAGGAGAGCCAGCCAGAAGTTAGGAATGGCCATACCTGCCACGGATGCTGAACTAATACTCGTATCGAGCCAGGAGTTGCGCCGGAACGCGGCCATCATGCCGAGCGGGATACCGATTCCGAAGACGAGCACGATCGCAGCAGTGCCGAGAATCAGACTGTTCTTAATCTTCTCCGTCGCCAGAGAACTAATCTTGGCATTGTTGGTGAGCGAGTTTCCAAGGTCGCCTTTGGCTACTTTGGCCAAGTAATCGACGTATTGAGTGAGAATCGGCTTGTTCAATCCGATCTGTTCACGGAACAATTCGCGATCTTCTGCCGTTGCCGAAGCGGGCAGGCGTGCCGCCGTAACGTCTCCACCAGAAAGTCGGATGGCGGCGAACACTGCCAACGAAGACAACAGCAACAACAGGAACGTGAGAAGAACTCGCTTGACGATGGCGATCATTTGCTTACCGCTCTTTCCACTGCGGTGCGCAGCCGTGGGTCGAGGAGGTCACGCAGGCCATCTCCGATGAGGCTCACGCTCAGCACCATGACGAAGATGATTGCACCGGGGATCGTCGCCTCCCAATGGTTGAGTCGCAGGAAATTGCGACCATCAGAAACCATTTGGCCGAGGCTCGGCAATGGTGGTTGTGCCCCAAGACCGACGAAAGAGAGCGACGCTTCGGCGATGATGGCCACCGCCACGTAGTACGACGACAACACAAGTGCAACCGGAATCACGTTCGGCACGATGTGCCGAACAACGATACGCGGAGTCGAATACCCACCCGCCCTCGCCGCTACCACGAACTCACGCTCCGAGATACCGAGCACTTCACCTCGCACCACACGAGCGATAGCTACGGTATTCACCATCCCCACCGCCAGAATCACGGGAAGGAGACCTGAACCGATAGATGCTGCCGCGAGCACGGCAACGAGGATGAGCGGGAATCCCCACACGAAGTCGACTACCCAACTGATCACGGTGTCGACTGTGCCCTTGAGATACCCGGCGATAAGTCCGATCAATGTGCCCATGATGACCGCGATAGCCGTCACCGAGACGGCCACAACCAAACTTATGCGGATGCCGAACGTGGCACGTGCCGCAAGGTCACGGCCGAGGGCATCAGTGCCGAACAAAAAGCCGGGCGTGCCCACCGGCTTGTGACCCATGAGGAGATCCTGTTTGGCGTAGTCGCCAAAGACAATAGGACCTATGATCCCGAGCAGTAACACCAAGGTGCCGAGCACCATGCCCGCCACCAATTGCTTGTTTCTCAGTGCCCGCTCAAAGACATTCATGGAATCAGACCCACCGACTCAACCGCCCCACGAGAGAGACATCCAGAAATTGACTGGCGGGGGCGCGACCGAGTGGAACACCCGATTGCGCCCCCGCGCAATGTCATATCGCGTGATGAATTACTTGTCCATCCAGACGTCGTTGTAGACCGGGTAGAGGTTCCAGACGAAGGGCTGCCAGTTCTTGACGTAGTTGTGGTGGACGAACGTCGCGAACTGGTTCATCAGCGGGAGGTACGGCAGATTTTCTGCCCACTCCAACTGGAACTTCGACGACGCGGCGATCGCCGCCTCTTCCGTCCCGGACTGGCGCCACTCGGCAATTGCCGCTTCGATTGTGGGCTCAATTGCGTGCGAAAAATTCGGCACCGGAATGGTCTCGGACGAACCGAAAATCACCAAGATGTCAAGGGGCACCGGCCACAACCAGAAGAACAGCGACATAGGCGCTGAATCTCGGCCCGGCTTGGACACCTGCTCGAAGTACACCGAGCGGTCGAACACTCGCAAGTTGGCGACAACGCCCACTTCAGCAAACTGAGCGGCCACTGCCTCTGACACCTGCTTTTGCTCGGTGGTGTCCTCTACGGCGTAGTCGAACTCAAAGCGAGTTCCATCGCGCACGAGCACGCCATCGGCACCAGCCACCCAGCCAGCCTCAGCCAACTTGGACTTGGCCAACTCGATGTCGAACTGGTTGTACTTTTCGACTGCTGGCTCGTATTGACGGTCAGTCTTCGGGAACGGGCCATACGTGGCATCTCCGTTACCGAAGAGAATCGCGTCCACCATCGCCTGGCGGTTGAGTGCGTGCGACAGACCCTGACGGGTGAGCTTGTCACCGAAGAACTCGGGATAGTCCCGGTTCATTGCGAGGTGATAACCCGACCATTCTGGGTGCTGAATCACGGTGAGGTCAGAGTTACCACGCAGACGATCGAGGTCGGCAAAGCTCGGCCCGATCAAGGTGTCGAGTTCTCCGCTCTCCAGCTGCGTTGCACGCTGACCAGCTTCGGTGATCACACTCCAACGAACGGAGTCGAGGTACGCAGGACCCTTGTTGGTGATATACGGCGTATTGCTACCCGGGTAGTCATCCCAACGAGTGACGAGCGTGTGGCTGCCTGGCACCCACTCGGTGTGGGTGAATGGGCCAGTTCCGTCCGCACTGTCGGTGCCGTAGGTCGACGACGGATCCGTTCCACCAGCTGCCTTCCACGTGTCGATGTTGGCGAGTGCCCAGTAACCCGTCTTGTGCGGGCTCAGAGCGCCAACCCAAGAGTTCTTCATCTTGAGCACGACGGTGTTGCCTTCGACCGAATAGCCCTCCATCGGCACGGTGCTTACACCGCCGATAAAGCTCGTGTCCATGATCGTCTGCAAGACCTCAGCAATTTGTGCAGCACCCATAGCACCACCGCTGTGGCTGACGCGACCCTCAGGAATCGTGAAGGTGTAGGTCAAACCATCACCAGAGACCGACCAGTCAGAAGCGAACTGTGGAACAGTTTTGCCGTCGTAGTCGTCGGTGACGATGGTCTCGTAGATGCAGCTGAAGGCGGGGTCGTACCAGTTCGTCGTGATCGGGTCGTGCTTCGAGACGTCACGGTTGTAACCCTCGCGGAGCTGACCGCCGACCTTGGGCTGGCTCGCGGTGTCGGTGCCGGTGTCAGTGTTCGTGCCTGAATCCTCACCCGTATCTGTTGCGGCATCATCGGAACCTCCACAAGCAGCCAGAATTGCTGACGCGGCGCCGACTGAGAGACCGAGACCAATCAGACCCTTACCGAACTGCCGGCGAGAGATCTTGCCTGACTGGTAGCTGGCGACGAGATTCGTCGCCCCATCTACGACCTCGTCGCGACTTTCGTTTGGCTTCACTTTTGCCCCCCTTGATTTGGAATGGATACCTGGCGGCGAGGAATCGACTGGATTCCCACCGTTCACCCTTGTTTATAATCAGGGCGAATGGCACGACTATATCCGTTGGGCCCACACGGCGCAAGTGAACATTCGCCTGCAGCGGCACTCCGAGTCCTTGGTACCGCGATCGTGTGTGATGTCTTGGATGGGTTGGGGTCCCGGAGTTCCTTCCTGGGTCCCAGAGTCATGCCGGTGTGGGCCTCGGCGTCCATAGCAGGGCCAGCATTCACCATGGCTTGTGGGCCGGCGAGCCAAGTACCCCACGAACCGTATGGAGTGTTGTTTCGGGCGCTCGCTGAACCTCGGGAAGGTGCCATCCTGGTCGTAGAAGCAGGCGACCTGATCTCGGGAGTGTGGGGCGAACTGCTCAGTACTGCCGCCATCGCCCGTGGGTTCGTTGGAATGGTCACCGACGGACTTACGCGCGACATCACAGGCATCACCGATCTGCGTTTTCCTGTGTATGCCACAGGCGCCTCACCACTCGACTCAGCCGGTCGACAGGATTTCGTCAGCTTTGGAGACTCGGTCAATCTCGGAGGAGTGACGATTCGACCAGATGATTGGGTGGTGGCGGACAACCTGGGAGCGGTCGTGATTCCAGCCGAGCATCTCGGGCAGGTCATCGAACGAGGACTCATCAAGATGTCGGGGGAGTCCATCGTGCGCGAAGAACTCGCTGCCGGCGAGGATCTTGGTGCCGTGTTCCGACGACATGGGATCCTCTAACTCAGCGCTTCACCGACCTCGTCGACTCACCCAACAGGCCAGCGACATCAGCCGCCACACCGAGGAACAGGTCACCCACCATCGTGCGCTTGAGCGATGCCAGCGCCTGGCCCGTGCGGACACCCGCGACGAGATCTCCGTCGACCACGCCGAGCACCACACCGGCACAGAAAGCATCACCGGCTCCGATGCGGTCGACGGTGGAAGTGGGAATGGAAGTCGCAAACCCCGATACATCTGCGTCGTGCCAGTGGACTCCGACCGAGCCATCGGTGAGCACCACCGAGCGCACTCCGAACAACCTCGCCAACGCTCTCGCAGGTTCGTCATCCGAGTCCATACCAAACACGTCCCGGGCGTCTTCACGCGTGCATACCACCACGTCTGATGATGAACACAAGGGCGTGAGTACCCGTCGCGCATGGTTAGGGGACCACAGTCGTGCTCGGTAATTCACATCGAATACAATGCGACAACCGCTCTTCCTAGCTTTGGCCAAGAGTTCTCCTGTCATCGATGCGCTCGATTCACTAATTGCTGGAGTGATTCCTGATACCTGCAAGACGGACGCTTGATCGAGAATTGAGAAGTCGGTGTTGTCGACCGACATGAGCGTTGCCGCCGAATTGGTGCGGTCGTACGTGATTGCAACACCTCTCGGGTCCTCGGCAATTTCGGCGTAGTAGACCCCGTTGCGACTACCAGGCTGGATGACCACTGAGTCAACGTTCACTCCGTGCCGGCGGAGTTCGCCACAGATTCGCGCGCCGAGTACGTCGTCGGCCACACGTGACATCCATGCCACGCGCTTGCCCATCCGCGCACATGCCACAGCCACGTTGGACTCCGCTCCACCAACATGCACATCGAACCGGGGAGCGGACTCGATGGTCAAGCCACCGCGTACCGACAGACGAATCATCGCCTCCCCTACCGTGACAACATCGAAGCGCTTCATCGGGCGACAGCTTGCAATAGACGCTTGGTGCCATCGGCGATCTTTGCGACGTCACCATCACGCAACGCCGCCGAGCCGAATAACGAGCCGCCGACTCCCACGGCCCATGCTCCCGCTTCAAGGTATGCCGACGCGTTGCTCACATCCACTCCCCCAGTGGGAATCATTCGCGGTTCGCGCAACGGCGCACGAACAGCAGACAAGAAACCCGGTCCACCCAATTGCTCAGCAGGAAAGATTTTCACTACTGGAGCACCCAGTTGTAGGGCGCGATGAATCTCCGTTGGCGTCGCCACACCAGGCATCGGCACCACACCGAGACGCAGTGCCGTGGCTACTACCTCTTCGCTCAACATCGGCGAGATCACGAAGCGGCCACCGACATCAACCACGCGCTTGACGTCATCGGATCTGGCAACGGTGCCCGCGCCGATCATCGCTTCTGGTCGCGACGAGTTCAGTGACTCAATCACCTTCAATGCATCGGGTGAATCGAGTGTCACCTCGAGTACTTTCAATCCACAGTCGATTGCGGCCGATGCGATACTTAATGCGTGAATCGCCGGGCACTTACGAAGAATCCCGATAACGCGGCAAGTTTCCACCGCGGCGAAAAGATCGGCGTGATGTTGATTCAGCAAGAGAGCAACTCCTTCGCTGTTCGGCCGACAAGCCTAGGAGAGTTCACCATTCGTCATGGCTCGGAAGCTGCTTCAACTCTCAGCAACGCCAACAGTGAATTCACTGGAGCTCTGCGTGAAATAGGTTGGCGCGGTGGCATCAGTGTGCCGATTCTCCATGCTCACGCTCTGCCCGGCGGCGTTCTGAACGACGACGACTTCGCTCGCCTCAGCGACATTGCACTGACCGCGCTGGGCGAATGTGGCCACCTCGACGGTCTCGTGGTGTGTCTGCACGGGGCGATGGCTGCTGCCAGCGAACCCTCCGCTGACGCAGTTCTGCTCGAACGGATTTCTGCGGCAGCCAAGGTTGCCGTGGCGCTCAGTCTGGATCTGCACGCCAACTGCACTCCCCGACTTTGTGCATCCGCAGACGTGGTAACCGGTTACAAGACGAACCCACACGTGGACCGAGCTTCGACCGGTGCGCGAGCAGCAGCGATGCTGTGCGCGGTCAAGGGCGGTTCGTTGGTTCCCACCATTGCCACGGCGACGAGACCAGTCATCTTCCCCGACGAGACCCTGCGCATCGAAAATGGACTGCTCGGCGAAATCCTCGACCAGTGTCTCGTGAATGTCGACCCCGGGGTCGTCGACGTGAACGTTTTCCCCACCCAGCCGTGGCTTGATGCGCCCGGCGTGGGTTTCACCGCCCTCGTCACTGCCAACGACGACATCTCGGTCGCCCAGCGCCTCGCCGACTCCATCGCCGACGCGGTGTACGCCAGACGCGACGACTTCGTTGTCGAAAGAATCGCTTCGGCCGTCGAATGCCTCCGCACTGCGCTCGACTCGAGCTCGAGACCAAGTATCGTCACCGAATCGGCAGACGCGCCGACAGCCGGTGGCTCAGGCGACAGCCCAGCGATGCTCCATGCACTCGCGTCTCTCAACGTCCCGGGCGATCTCATCATTCTCGCCACCATCGTCGATCCTCGTGTCGTTAGTGAGTGTCACAGTATTGGTGTAAACAAGCACGTTTCGGCTTCGGTCGGCGCCTCTATTGATCAGCGGTACCACCAACCCTTCAAACTCGAAGGCGAAGTCCTCACCGTCGGTGATGGCGAGTATCAGTTGAGTGGCGTCGGATACGAGGGGCTCTCGGTGTCGATGGGTCGTTTCGCCGTGGTGCGCTCGGGCGCGCTTCGACTGCTCGTCACCGAGCGAAGGTCGTGGTCTGCGGATCCCTCCACGTGGCGCTTCGCCGGACTCGAACCGTACAGCGCAGACATTCTCATCGTTCGATCTTGCAGCGACTACATCGCCAACTTCCCCGTCGCGGCGTCAACGGCGATGGTCGCCGATGTGGATGGTGCGTGTACTCCTCGTCTCTCGCGATTGCGCTTTAGAGTCGCTGACCCTGCACCGTGGCCAGCGAGTCGGGCGAACTAGTTGACGACGGCGAAGTTGGTCTTCGTCGCCGTTGGGTACGCGGTGAGGAACCCTTCCAATGTGCCGGGTGAGTATTCGTCCCCGAAGGGAATGGTGAGTGCGACTCGCTGGTCACTGGAGCACGGACGCCCTTGCAAGACGTGGAGGGTCGTAAGTCGGTTCTTGCAGTGCAGCACGTAGCTGTACACCGTATCCAGGTCACTGTGGTTGCACACACCGGTATCACCGTCATCGTGGGACGCCTGCAGTCGGAAGAGGTCATCAATCGACCCTGCAGTGCTCACCTGTCGCTGGGCGGATAACAACCGTTTCTCGGTGGTGTGCCTGTCGGCCTGCAATTCATGTACTCCAAGCACCACGTGATGGTTTGAGCGAGCCGATGGTCCGTCCAATGGCACAATTTGCGCTTGCCGACCTCTGATCTCTACCGACGCTGCGCTGGTTGCGTCGATCATGACCAAGTTTCCCCACGACGTCTCATTTTCGGAGCACGCCCGACGCACTGCCTCCGCGGCCGATTGCACATCGTGTCCATCGCGCAACGCGATTTCCGTCATCACGTCATAGTTCATGAGTCCGTCCAAAGTGACGACATTGCTGTCACAGACGAGCAAGCCTCTTGAGTTGGCACCAATTGAAAAACCGGAGTACTCGTCCTTGGTCGGATCGTCACCTGCCCAAGTGGTCATTCCCAAGACACCGAACAACTCCCGATCGAGCCAGATACGGTCGTCCAGGTGCACCCGTCCAAAGTCTTTGTTCTTGAACAACGCATAGCTGCCGTCAGCGAAGTGCAGCACGCCCGTAGTGCACACGATGCCAAGGTTATAGTCTGCGACCGAACAAGGGGTACGTGATGCGCGCAATGGTCATGAAATCGATAGTCACTTCGCTCGACGGTTCTCCGCTTGAACTCGAAGAGGTCGCGACGCCTCGCGCAGTAAATCCCACGGATGTCGTGGTGCGCATTACGGCTGCTGGCGTTTGTCGTACAGATCTGCACTTGTTGACGGGCGAGATGGAATCGCCGCTTCCCCTGATCCTCGGACACGAGAATGCCGGATACGTTCACGAAATTGGATCGGGAGTAACCACAATCGCGGTCGGTGATCCTGTGATTTGTTTTCCGTTCATTAGTGACGGACTTAGCGTGCAGGAGCGAGCTGGACTCGATACCGATGCCCCAGGACGCACGACACCAGGCATCAATGTCAACGGCGGCTACGCGGAGTTCCTCCTCACCAATGAGCGATCGATGCTCAAAGTTCCGGTGAGTGCAGATCTCGCCCAATTGGCCACCCTCACGGATGCGGGACTAGCCGCATATCGAGCGTGCACGAAGGCAGCAGAGATGGTGCGGCCTGGAGACACGGTGATGATCGTGGGCGTGGGAGGCCTAGGCCACCTGGCGGTGCAGATCGTGAAGGCGATCTCGCCCGCTCGAATAGTGGCAGTTGACACCAACCCGGCTGCACGATCATTCGCTCTCGAGTGTCGCGCCGATGTTGCCGTGTCGCCCGATCAGGTATCTGCCGTCTTGCCGCAAGGAGTGCGCGCGTGTCTCGATTTCGTCGGTCTCGACATGACTGCCAAACTCGGTGTCGAGTCGCTCAGTTTTGGTGGTGCTTATTTCGCCGTGGGAGTGGGTGGCAGCATAAACACTTCGCTTGCTGACATCGTCACGGGTGAGCGCCGCATCGAAGGCGTGTACGTGGGAACCTATACCGACCTTGTTGAAGTGAGCGAACTCACCATCTCGGGAAAAATCACGCCACGGGTAGTGCGATATTCCCTCTCCCGGGCCAATACGGCGCTTCGCGACCTGTCGCGGTCGTCATTCCTTGGTCGTGCTGTCCTCGTTCCTGAGCAATAGGGCGCTCGCTATGTAGAGATCTGCACACATGTTGACTTTGCCGCCAACCCGTCGCCAAACTACGCTCGTTTATAATGTTCCGTAACATCACGAGAACAGCACTTGTCACCGGTGCGGCTCAAGGTATCGGTCTCGCTAGCGCGCAACGACTCGCTCATGAAGGTTGCCGCGTCATTGGTGTGGATATCAACACCGCCGCGATGGAGAAAGTGGGTACTCACTTCGATCAGGTGGCTGGAGTCGATGTCTCAGACGCCCAGGCTGTCGCTGCTCTCCGAGAGGCGATTGGCCCAGTGGACATCCTCGTCCAGTCCGCCGGCGTCGTGGGTCCGAACAAGCCGATGTGGGAGGTCGGAGATGCCGAATGGGACCTCACGATGAATGTCAATGTGAAGGGCATCTTCAACATGATGCGTGCCTTCATCCCCGCGATGAGGGATAAAGGATGGGGCCGAATCGTCAACATCGCGAGCATTGCCGGTAAGGAAGGCAACCCCAACCTCGCTGCATACTCGGCCTCCAAGGCCGCGGTAATCGGTCTAACGAAGTCGGTTGGCAAGGAGCTTGCGACAACTGGGGTTCTCGTGAATTCGATCGCCCCCGCAGTTATTGCAACGCCCATGAATCGTGACACTGCTCCCCACGTCCTCGAGTACATGCTGTCCAAGATTCCAATGAGTCGAATTGGCACCGTTGATGAAGTCGCTTCGCTCGTCGTATGGCTCTCTTCCGAAGAGTGCAGCTTCTCAACTGGCGCCTGTTTCGATATATCTGGCGGTAGAGCGACCTACTAATGACTGAACGATTCCTCGTCACTGGCGCAAACGGCTGCATAGGCGCATGGGTATTAAAGCATTTATCCCAAGAGGGTGCCGATGTAGTGGCCTTCGACTTGCGTGAAGACGACCACCGTCATCGACTTATCAACGACGGCAACGTGCCCGAGGTCGACTGGGTTTTCGGTGACCTTACGAACTCCGAAGACGTCAAACGCGCCGCAGACGGCGTGACTCACATCGTTCATCTCGCCGCCCTGCAAGTTCCCTTCTGTCGGGCAAATCCCATTCAGGGTGCTGCCGTCAATGTGACGGGAACAGTGAATGTCTTTGAAGCTGCTCGTCAACACGGCGTCAAGCAAATCGCTCAGGCGAGCAGCATTGCGGTGTTCGGCAGTACGTCCGACTATGCCGATCGAATCATCCCTGAAGATGCTCCACGACTGCCCACCACGCTCTACGGCGTCTACAAGGTGGCCACGGAAGATTTGGCCAAGGTGTATTGGAACGAGAACAAAGTTCGCAGCATCGGGCTCCGTCCGCACACCGTGTTTGGTCCCGGTCGCGACCAAGGCATGACTTCGCTGCCGAGCGTGGGAATCGAAAAAGCAATCCGCCGTGAAGCGTTCCACATTGAATACGGCGGCACGCTTGATTTCCAGTACGCCTCAGACGTGGCGACCGCCTTCATACACGCTGCTCGCTTCACTGTGGATGGTGCTCCCACGTACAACCTTTCAGGCCACTCGGTCGCCGTATCCGAGTTCGCCAGGATTACGGGTGAGATCACCGGCTTCGATGGCATCACCTGTGGCGTCTCGTCACTTCCCGTTGTGGAAGGTGCGAAAGCCACCTCTTGGTACACGAATGCGCGCGGGCCACAGCCGACTCCATTGCGTGATGCAATCGAACAGAGCGTACGAATTTTTTCGGCCAGTTCATAGTGTCTCGGAGGATGTGAGAGCGTGAAATTACTTCGATTTGGTCCAAGGGGTGTCGAGAAGCCTGCCGTCATGCTCGGTGATAGCACTGTTCTCGATGCCACTTCTGTCACTGACGACTTCGACGTGGACTTCTTCCACCAAGACGGCATCAACCGCCTAAAGAAGGCCATCCAATCCAATTCTCTACCGAAGATTTCTATTGCAGGTCAGCGCCTCGGTGCACCGATCAAGCGTGCTGGCAAGATCGTTTGTATTGGTCTCAACTACCGCAATCACGCAGCTGAATCGGGCATGCCCATTCCCACTGAACCGATCATCTTCATGAAAGCCCCGAACACCATGGTTGGCCCGAACGACGAAGTAATCATCCCTCGTAAGTCGAGAAAGACCGACTGGGAGGTTGAGCTAGCAATCGTCATCGGCAAGCGCGCCAGCTACCTGGAGAAAACGCCGCAGGCTCTCGGCTTTGTTGCTGGCTACGCCATCTCCAACGATGTTTCCGAGCGCGAATTTCAAATGGAGCGTGGCAGCCAGTGGGACAAGGGAAAGTCATGCGACACCTTCAACCCGTTCGGCCCGTGGATCGTCACGACCGACGAGATTTCCGACCCCCAAGATCTTGAAATGTGGCTCGACGTGGACGGCAAGCGAGAACAGACGGGACACACTTCGGACATGATCTTCGATGTAGCGCACATTGTGTGGTACGTGAGTCAGTTCATGGTTCTGGAGCCTGGCGACGTCATCAATACCGGCACCCCTGCAGGGGTGGGTCATGGTAAGAATCCCGCGCGGTACCTCTCCGCGAATCAGGAGATGCGTCTAGGCATCAGTGGCCTCGGGGAACAGCGGTCCACCACAGTCGCCGCACAGTAAAGCCGAGTCGCTCGCGGACGGCGAAAATTTGAGGGCTTCATTCTGCTACCCCTCGAAGAGTGCGTCGACGAACTCCTGCGGGTCGAACGGTGCGAGGTCGGTGACGGTCTCGCCGAGGCCGACGAGTTTCACGGGAATGCCGAGTTCGGTCTCGATCGCGAACACGATGCCGCCCTTGGCCGAGCCGTCCAACTTGGTGAGCACCACGCCCGTCACCTGGGTGGCTTCGGCGAACTGACGCGCCTGCACGAGGCCGTTCTGCCCCGTGGTCGCGTCGATCACCAGCAGCACCTCGGTGACCGCGCCGGCGGCCTTCTCGGCCACGCGGCGCACCTTGCGCAACTCGTCCATCAGGTTGGTGTTGGTCTGCAGGCGCCCCGCGGTGTCGGCGAGCACGAGGTCGATGCCGCGCGCCGCCGCACTCTGCACGCCGTCGAACACCACGGACGACGGGTCGGCGCCCTCCGCCCCGCGCACGATGGCCGCACCCGTGCGGGTGGCCCAGGTGTCGAGTTGCTCGCCGGCCGCGGCGCGGAACGTGTCGCCGGCCGCCATCAGCACGCTGCGACCGAGCGCGATTTGTTGTGCGGCGATCTTGGCGAGGCTCGTGGTCTTGCCCGCGCCGTTCACGCCGACCATCAGCCAGATGTTGGGTGTGCCGCGCGCGAGGTCGAAGATGAGCGAACGATCGGCACCGGCGAGGCGCGACGCCA